>Ga0307510_10003782_pt1 | contig 17697 bp, 11 predicted proteins | sample 12_EM_MG_FD_207224 | JGI IMG/M metagenome (GOLD analysis project Ga0307510, IMG submission 207224) | Populus trichocarpa ectomycorrhiza microbial communities from riparian zone in the Pacific Northwest, United States - 12_EM | ecosystem: Host-associated > Plants > Roots > Unclassified | place...
TGGCTTGCATTTTTTTTAATATAACCAGGAAAAACTCTCAAAAATAGTAAAAGAATATCAATCATCATAGGGGAACATTCCGGGGAAGCAAGGTCTGTTTGACTATTTATTCATAAATGTTAATAAACTCAGTGATGTTCAAAAATCAATTACACTAATCCAAAGAAAGATTTCTGCTTCCAAAAGATACTCTGCAAATTTCTGGGAAGATGAGGAACTAAATACATAAAGGCAGCCTTATGGAGCATTCATTGCTACCCAGTTGTTACAAATTTTGCATTTATATCTTCAAATCTTTGCAAGATTTCTTGCATTTAATGCTCTGAAGTTCATAGAAAGCATATCAAGTAGTCATTTTTTAGCCTGGTCATTTTGCAGGTATCTCTATTAGGAAGGCTGCACCACCGGAATCTTGTGAATTTGTTAGGGTATTGCATAGATAAAGGAAACCACATGTTGATCTATGAGTTCATGAGTAATGGGAGCTTAGCAAACCACCTTTATAGTAAGCTAAAAGGCCTCTGCTTATTTTGTTCTTTATATTTTGTGATGAGCTATCTGTTGGTATGTAACCATCTATTATGAAAAGAGCACTTATAGAAACTGCATTGAACATTATGGTATACGGCTGCTATCTTTTTTTCTGGTTGTGCTAATTTGAGTGGTAGCAATCTTACAATTCTATTTAACCTGTGCAAATGTTGTTGGTTCACTAGCTAATAATTTTTAGACTCTACTTTTTCTACAAAGGGGTGACTATTGATGAGGAAATGGGATTTTATGATGCCAGAGTTCCTAAATGACTTTGTGAACATGCATTGTGTTAATATTTGCTACATGTGGGTGCGGATCATCTATGTTTGCCTGTTTGTTAGCGTTAATGTTTTGCTTTTGGACTTGTATGGTTAATTCCATCCAGTCAAATATGGTTGTTTGCTTTTTCTTGTCTGAAGTGAAGACAACCAAAATCTGCAATTCACCCTTGGCTCTAGTGGTGGAGTAACATACTGGGTTCAAATCCCCATTCCCTCTTCCCCAAGACTATGTCTCCTTTTGTAGCATTAAAAAAGAAGTGAAACAGTTATCAATTTTATAGCAAAACAGTTCGCTGATTTTATTTATCTGCTTTTGGTGGTTGTGGTATCTGCTGAATACTACATATAGGCTTACACTGATGCATGAAGTTCATGAAGAGTGTGCGCGAAGATATTTTTTTAGATATGATGTTTGTTTCTTGCAACTTTATTTGAATGTTGAGTGTATACTAATTTTCCAACTAGATTTGAAACCAGGTCCATATTGCCTCTTTCATGAATAAAATGAAATTATGTTTTTCTTCTCTTTTTAATTTCTTGATACTGAACACTCTGGTCGGGCATGTTCCAGATGATGAAGAACAATTTTTGAGTTGGGAAGAAAGAATTCAAATTGCTCTTGATATTTCACATGGAATTGAATATCTTCATGAAGGGGTAGGTTGAATACAGAATCTCTTTGTTGTCTTGGTGGAATGCTGGATTTTCTTGTTCCATTAATATGACCATTATTCTGGCACAGGCAGTCCCACCTGTCATACATCGTGATTTGAAGTCTGCAAACATATTGCTGGACCAGTCAATGAGAGCTAAAGTAAGCAAGCTATCATACTAACGTTAACTTATTTTTAATGCACTATAATATTGCCTATCTATCCCTAGACCAACAAATCAAATGACCGCCACCTTGGGATTTGAAACTTGAACCTCTGCATACAAAGTGGAGCTCTTTGGTAATTGAAATTTGAGATGCTGCTGATTAAAGCTTCTGCAGCTAGCTTACTATTTAATTGATATTTTCTGGAGTATAAATGCTAGAAATATTAATTAGTAAAAACACAGGTAAAGTTTCATGTTGTGTATTTCTGTGATTGACCTCTGCGGTGCCTTATGTGTAGGTTGCTGATTTTGGACTTTCAAAGGAAGAGGTCTTTGATGAGCGCAACTCTGGCTTGAAAGGCACATATGGCTACATAGATCCAGTGTACATATCCACAAACAAGTTCACCATGAAGAGTGACATCTACAGTTTTGGTATTATCATGTTCGAACTTATTACAGCCATCCACCCACATCAAAACCTAATGGAATATGTTAATCTTGTAAGTCCTGCGCTCTCTTCTAACTAGCAGATTTCTTCTTTTAATAATTTAAAATTATCTGAACCCCAAAATGTCTTATTTTTTCCCTCTCGGAAGGCTGGTATGAGCCCAGATGGTGTTGACGAAATACTAGACAAGAGGCTGGTTGGAGAATGCAACATTGAAGAAGTGAGGGGCCTAGCTACCGTTGCCCACAAATGCTTGCAAAAATTCCAAAGGAAGCGACCCTCGATAGGAGAAGTTTCGCAGGCTATACTGAAGATAAAACAAAGGTGCCTTGCCAAGGAAGACACCATGTCTATAGAAGTTTCACGAGTTCTAACCAGGATAGACGATCAACAGGTGGAGTTGAGTAGGATGGCCAGCATAAAAGATGTGGAGTGAATTCTTTGAGGATCCTCTTGCAATTCTGCTTCTTCTCTGTTTAATCTCTCCATGTTCCACTCTCATCAAACTAGCATGATATACCAGATAGACACCGATGAGTTCCTTTTGCATACTCGAGTTAAAGGTCCCTTCAAGATTCAAGGCGGTCATTAGCTCGACCATGCTCTAATTAATTTTCTATTGTTTCACAATTTTTATATACCTGACCGCATAGAATGAGACTGAAAGATGGGTATAATTCTCGTCCTGGTCTTTGCATCAACAGTTCACACTATAAATTTTGTAGATATTTCATCTTTTATGTCTTGAGAAACTCTTTTGAAGAAGATGCGTCGAGGAAATGCTGTAGTTTCGAAAGTTGCACTTGCTATCTTCACACACACTCGCACACAATTTGATCAATCTCAACATTTGTTGCAAGTTTCATGTATTCAGTGTCATTTGAGTTTTGAAAAAGATACACGCTCATGATATTTTGGTTCTTCAAGCTTGTGAGTGTATGATTAGGTACTAAACCACCAAAAACTGAAATCATCTTATCTTTCTATTGTTCTTCTTTCCTAATGGCAGGACCTAGAAAATATTTTAAGAACATGTTGATCTCTGAGTTAAGGAGTAATGGGATCCAAACAAACCTTCTTTGCAATAATGGAAGCCGCGTGCATGAAATGAAATTTTATAAGAAATAGTATTGCACATTAAGCGTATGATTGACATTGCAGTAAAATAGATACACACTTGTTAATTTTATTTTCTTAAAATTATTATTTTTTAGTATTTTTGGATTGTTTTGATATGCTATTATCAAAAATAAATTTTTTAAAAAAATAATAAAATATTATTTTAATACATTTATAAAAAAAAACACTTTAAAAGATAATATCTACTATAGTATGATACAAACTATAAATATTATTTGCATTATTTACTGAACTTTGTTATTCACACCAAGATATATTGAAATGGCTATCGAGCGCATTGTGGTCTTTTCATAAATTATATTAGTCATTACCAAATTAATAGGAAATAAATAAGTCTTTTTATATTTTAAAAGCACTATAAAACAATCAAAATATCATTGAGAGCAAAATTTTTAAAATTAGAGTCCAACGGTTTTTTCATATTTCACAATGGTTTTTTGGTTATTATTAAATCGGCTGAGGGCCAATTTAATATTTGACTAAATATAAAAAAATAACTGGCAGGTGCAATGCGCGCACACACACATGTGGAAGGAATTCGCACCCTTCGAGTGGCATGTGTGGCATATCCAGTGGCCAAAATCCCCCTACCAACATGTTGTTGGAAAAGTTGTGGCATCCTATTTCTTTTAAGGCGGCATGTGTCGCTGATGGTGGCATAGTTTGTCGCCAACATCACTTTTTTATCTTTTTTTCTCTTTTTTCCTCTTGATTTTCGTGTTGGCTATGCAAAATTTCAGATTTATCCTCTAATTTATTAGGATTTGCACTTTGATCCTTTTTATTTTTATTTTTTTTCTTGGTCCTTTTTTAAAATTTTGATTTATTTTTAATTTTATTCTTCAATCTCAATATGTGATATGATATTTTTTTCCTATTTGATCCTTATTTTCTTTTATTGTTATTTTTTAGATCATTTTGTTAAATTGATTTTTCTTTTCATTTTCACCACTCATTCAAAGATTCATTTTTTTTTTATTTTTTATGTTACTTTTGATTCTTTTATTCTTGTTCTTTTGTTAAATTTGATCTTCTTTTCAATTTTATCCTTCAATATTTGATTGATTGAGAATCCAAATTTATGATTTTTCCAGATATGGTGCCTCGGGTCTAATAATTCAGGTCACAGTTTTGAAAAGTTAATGCGAGTTAACATTGATTTTTTTTAAAAAAAATTATATTTGGCTATCTCATCTTATGACATGGGTGGCATGTTTGACAATATAATCAGGGTTAGCTCAACCCTGATTACTAGGATCACAAGTCTATCATGCTAACTTGTGTTAATCAGAGCCGTTTTATTTAGATATTTTTTTTTATCCCATTTCATTCTTTCATAATTAATAAACTATGAATTGAGCTACATTGTTTATTTTTTTAAAAAAATATATTTTTTTTTAGGTAAATGATGACTAAAAAAAAAATTGATTCATTTGTTATTATTTTTTATTTTTTTTATTAAAATAAAACAAATTTATTTGATCTATTCATGTTTATCACTTGAGTAGCAAATTTTTGTTCTTTTTTTAAAACACATTTGAAACTCTTGAAAATCAATTTTTACATGGTAGAGAGAGAGAGAGAGAGAGAGAGTCTAACCCCGCGGGGAAGGACAGGTCCACACCTAGTTTAGTTCTATTTGAGAATACTTATTGTTCCCTAAAATTCTAACTATGGCGTATTCTTTATTACCTGATTTCAAAGGAGAGATTTTTGACCTTGAAACAAATGGTGTGCAAGCCTACAAAAATCAAATCTAGCTAATCACATACTTCACAGGCATTACGTTCTCCTCTTAAATAGCGAGTCAACACCTTATCGCAGGGACAGTATAACAATAAGCTCTCACAACCATGCCTAAACAAGTGCCTTATTCTCCCCGCACTCTATTATATTTCATTCAACACTCAAAACAGTGGCTGAAAGCGGAGCAGTTCAGCCACAAAAGAAAATAAGAGGAGGGGGAGATAAAAACTAATGCAGATGAAGAAATGATGTTCTCACCTCCGGCAGCTGATGATGGGATGTTATCATCAACGAAGTTTTGACAATCCCAACTCGCGAACAAAGTCTGTCGTCCTCAGGATTGACTTTTGGACACTGCACCTTTCCAACATCTTTAATATATCCAGTGACTCACTTCTCAAAACTGGCAGGAAGTTCCAAGCCTCTGTCTTTGCCTCTGACCAGCACTTCCAGATTCGCAATTAGTGAAAGCTGGATGTAAAAGTTTCTTAAAGTTCTCAAGAAACAGAACCCACTCCCCTTCATCCAGATCAGCTAGCGTCACAAAACTCATGCTTGAAGGAAGCTGCTCATTAACACTCCTGTTTCCGGAAGAAGAACCAGCCAGGTAACCACTTCTCCGTATCTCACCCTCGTGCCGCCAACTGTTCTCACCGCCACTTATTTTTTTTAATAACATGGACATCCTTGAAATGTTTGTAATCTTGTCCTCTGTAGAGCCAGCGTATTCATCTCTGCTTAAATTCAACTCCTCCTCCTCAATGTCTGCCTCTCCCTCCTCCTCCTCCTCCGCACTCTCCTCTAGCTTGGAAAGTGGATTTAGCACATTTTTGGCTTTGGACAGGAAACAATGAGGTCTCATTTCTAATTTATCTCCTATATTTGAAGTCAAACGTAACTCCTCACAGTCAATGTCAAACTGAAACTCCTCATTGTCTTCCAGTTTCACCTCGTCAACAAGATATTCCATCTCCCCGAGCAGACTCCTTGCCTTAATGCATATAAGCTCAAGCTCACTGGGCTCCTCTCCATGGCTTCGAAACTCTCTGCTCATCATCTCACCAATCTCAGCAAGACATAAGCCAAAAGCTGCTGCTTCCTTTAGGAAAATTGTACAAACAACCAAGACTCTGAGGCATGCCTCTCGAATCATTGGTAGTTCCCTCCGAAGCATATCAGAATCTTGGAAAGGGTCAAGATTATTTATATACTCAAGCTCATCCTCAGAGAATGGAATCGACGCTTGCGGCCAATGGATCCACTCAAAGTATGGATCCTCCAAACTTTCAGGAAGGCAAAGGCCAAGATCAATGGGAATGAGCTCCACCTGACCAAACCTCCCAATCCCATCAACCTTCTTGACCAGAAGGTTCCCAGCATGTCTGTCAGTGTTAAGGATCCGTATATCTAAAATTCCTATCCTATGCACAGCAGTGACAGGAAAGCTCGAAGTCCCATAGTCACTGGCATCAAAATCATGAGGTATGAACTGCTGCTACGATGCAATCTTGCTAACATGGTTTCTCCGTTGATTTTTATTTCCATCATTGACATTGAAAATCGAGTGTGTCATCTTCACAAGGGCAGTTGAGGGCACATTGGCAAAGTGATTATAGTCAAGAAGGTAAGCTGCCACTTCTCTGAACCCAGTCTCTCCAACGCGCACTGAACGTTGGAGGCCTGGCTGCCCTAGAGCTTTTCCAATGAAACCTTTTGGATTGTTAGGGGCGTAAGGTTCCTCATCTGTGGGCTTCACAATAGCAATATTTTCACCATGGCAATTCTTGAAATAGCATGTACCACCAAGGCCACTATGAATAGGAATTGGATCAACCCCAATCCTCAATGCTTTCACATGTCATTTACCATTTGTTTTACTTTAGCAAAGTGCTCTGAAAATCCTAGTATCTCAATTGGGCCACTGCAATCACTCTGCTGAAGATCCTTCCCAGAGGACGAGAGACATGGTGTAGATGAGCTTCTATGCATAGAATTCTTGGTAAGAAAAATTCGAGAATCATTTCTACCTGCACTGAGGTCGTTTTTTAACACCTTGTCCCCAAATATCAATGACCTCTCCTCAGTTGGGACATTGAGGGCAAGCTGTAATTTCCTCTTAACAGTATGGGCATTGTCACTCCTGTCTAATTCCATACCCAAAACAATGCCAGTTTTGGTCTGAACAAATACACGCCTCCTTCCAGAAGGCTTTCTTTCCATTCTTTTATTCACACAACACTCACCACTGAGGGGTCCTTCTAAATTTGCAACTGCCACATCTATATGTACAGGATGGTCCAGATCAGGACACATGGAAGGAAGAGGAGAAACTGTAAAATTCAAAGCCGGCAGCAGAGATGGCAGCAGCAGGGAGCTTCTCTCTCAAGCAGACGCCAATCTGAAATGCCAACAATGAACATGGGGAGAGTTTTGCGCCTTGCACAACCATAATCAAGGCAGTTGATTTCAAAGTGATTCTGTAGTTATCACATTGGAACAGTTGATGGTAAAAGGAAGAGACATGGTGGAACTGCTAGATTGGAGAAGCCATCTGATAATACCGGCTAAAGGAAACATAACATACGAATCAGGAATATTAAACTAAAAGACAACTAAAACTCACAGAAATGAAAAATAAGAACAGAGTAACTTAAACAAATTCACATATTCTGCTCTTCTTCAAGACAAGACCCAGAAACCTTAAAGGAACAGAGGTTGGTCGACCATAGAACACTTTAGAAATCAATAATAATAATAATAAAAAATTTAATGGTCAACAGGTGAGGCTTGCTTTTTCCCCGTCCCGAGTTCGACCCTTCATGTACACGTCTGTCATTCTCGCGGTGCCTTACCTGTCTACTGGGCTTGCAGGATGTTCAGTAGATCCGGGGAATAGTCGTGGTGCGCGCAAGCTAGCCCGAACACCCCGGATTATATATATATAAAAAAATCTGCATGTGGGATATAGTTAATGGTGAAGAGGGCTTCCTAAATATTGATCCATGCTGGCATCCACATCCGTTAAGTTATAATCTTGCATTTTTCCAAAAGCAATCCCCCGCATCAATAAGAAAACAAGGAACAACTACATTTGGCCATCATTAAAATTTAATGTAATCACATTGATAACCCTTCAACCAGGGATAACGTGTTTCTTTCTAGTTGAAGATAAAATTTAATGTAATCACATTAATATCCTTTAAAAGAATTTATGAGATTTCTTAAAGTAATTCATGTGAATTATCCTTAGAAATAAAAAATTTAGATGATTTGTAGTTTGTGATAACAAAAAATAACTTATAATTTACAATAACCCAACCTTAAAATCATTAAACCTTAAAATAATTATTCAAAGCTGAAAAATATATCTGATCTTCAGGTAATTTTTATATGAATCCTAAATAACTATATAACCACATGCCTCAAATCTGAAACTATAAAAAAAATAAATCTTTTGATTTCAAATTTTTACCACTGGATTACCATCTAAATGGATTTTTCGTTGCATATTTGAACACTGAACTTCAGGAGAGAGGTAGATTTTCGGTGGAGGTGCACATTCGCCAAGTAACAAATCACTTTCTTCCATTATTAATAACTTTGATACCCTCGATCCATCGTCTTGAAATAGAGTAATGCTGGATGAAAGAAGAAGTTCGAGGTATGGTTTTCACGTGCTCAGTAAGCATGATGTTGTCCTTTTATATATATATATATATATATATATATATATATGGCCTATGTGGGGAGCTAGCCAACCAAACTTGTCACATGTTTTTCGACACATCATAATGTCCGAGCAAACCAAAGTAGGAAAGCAGATTTGTGTTCAAGCGTTTTTGAAGTGATTTTAAAAAGAATTGATTTTTTTTTATTTTAATTTTTATTTTAATATTTTTAAATTATTTTGATATGCTAATATTAAAAGTAATTTTTTAAAATTAAAAAATATTTTAAAAAACAATTATTATTATACTATCAACCGCTTCAACCACTCGTGAAACTTTTGAAATTAATTTGAAACTCGAAGAAGCTCAGCAGCCAGAAAGATGCAAAGGCAACGCAGTAGGCCGGCAAAGCAGCCAGGCATGACCATACCTACCTGCAACTGTGCGGCAAAGAAATCAAACTTTCTGTAACAACCTTGAATTTTTTTTAAAATATATATATAAAACAAGTTTATTATGTACTAAATAATTATAAATTATAGTATTTAAGATAGAGTTATGGATGTACAGACTCCAATAAATCTCATTTACTGTAAAGTTTTTTAAAAAAATTTTATGTTAGTATATTTTTAAATACAACGTTAGTGTGAAAAAAACGTGCATGTGATTCCCCCACACCCCCCCCACCTGAGTCAAGTCTTAGCTGTCCTTTTTCTCTTTCCCAATTAAAATGCACAGTGATTACCCTTCTCAGAAGTGGACCCCACCTGCCTTTTGCCTTTCATTTTTGCTTGTCTGGTACCCTCCGCTCCAATACTTGGATTTTCAGCAAGTTTCCGGAATGTTTAGAAACGCGGTACCATTTATGTTTTTAAAAGATTTAAAATTTTATTTTTGTTAAAAATTAAATTTTTTATATTTTAAAATTATTTTAATATACTAATCTCAAAATTAATTTTTTAAAAATAAAAAAATATCATTTTAATATATTTTTAAATAAAATATATTTTAAATTACAACCACAATCACAACACTATACAACTAGCTCTAATACTGCTACTGTACCCTAAGGTGAGTAAGACTTCAGAAGAGTTTCTTCTGAAGTGATCATAACCTTAATCAAATTTAATTTGTTTAAATTAATTTATTTTTCCTTTTAAAAAAAGGAAGTACCCAACTTGTACCAGACATCTCAATCATTTACACGTTAAGCCAGTGGTACTAATTAGTAATTTAACATTCAATCAATATCTTTGTACTAATTAAAAAAATTATCTCTTTCTTGATTGATAAGAGAGTGGTTAAATCTTAAAAAATAAAAAAAAACAATCCTTGTCTGAATTTTTCAACCAGACATTTCTGTAGTCTATAAGACACGTCTCAGACGTGTCCTAGAGGCTTAAACTCTCTCTCTCTCTCTCTCTCTCTCTCTCCGTGGCTCTTGACTTCCACTACTCTGTCCTCTCCACTGCTTCAAAGTGCCTTTTTTTTTACTTCAAGTTTCTCTCTTCAACACTCAAAACACGCAAAAACCAGAAAGCTGGGATCTTTACTGGTTAATAATATCTATGAAAGGAGAAGGGAAGATGGTGATTATGTCCAAGATGAAGTGGGTTGGTTTAGTTGGGCTAGTTCTGTCAGCCTTTTCTCTCTTTGTACATTTTTTGCTTGCTAGATACACTGAGGAAGGCATTTCTGATTACCAGTCTTCAGTCACAATCTTTTCTTGGAGACCCATCTTTGAAAACTCTGACTTTGCCAAGAATGTATGCACCACCACCACCACTACTTATTAACAATTTCTTTCTCGTTTGCTTATATCATAATGTCTGTGTTGTTGAGATTTGGATTTGGTTTAGTGGGTTTTGAGATGCTTTCTTTCTTAGTTTGGCTGGTTGTGGGCATTTCTTTGTTTTCTCTGTGTTAGTATGTCAATGCAGTGGTTTTTGAGTTTTGGCTTTATTGTTGAGTGTTTTAAGTTTTGTGTGGATCTAAACAGACCTTTCCACGAAGATGCCATATTTTTTTTTTGCATTAGAGGAATTTTGTGTTCTTGACTTAGTTTGGATCTGTTTTCTAAATTTTTGAAATCATTTTTGGGTGGTATTGGTGAGATTTTTAGACTTACAGCATAAGGATCATATGGTCTCTGATTTATTTTTGCTTTTAATATGTGGTGCAGAGTCCCTTGTACAGAAGACTATGGGGTCAAGTAAGGCGGCTTGAATCCTTACATCCAGATGCAAATCCCAGAGGATATTATGCTGGTTAGCTTTCATGCCAAGGATTTTGTAATTAACAAAAATGTGATACTGCAATGTTATGACTTAAACTAGGTTGCCTGGGTTTTCTAATTACGAATACAATATAAATTCACTGCAATATCATATTGCTACTTCTAGTTTATCTCTGTTTTGTAACTCTTTAAGGACTGCAAAGTTATTATTGATATTGGTGCCATAACCTAAATTTGTTTCTTTGGAGATTTGGTAGGTTCTGCCTAGAAACACAGTCTGAGATCTTTCAAGTTTTTGAGAGTTTAAACTTTGGAGTAGGTTTCTATACACTGGAATCAGTATTATAAACCTAACTGGTAATGGAACTTAAAGAGCTTGTATGATCCTGGAGACGGGAATTGCTATCTGATGGTTTTTGGAACTGAAACAGCTCGAAATGGAACAGGAACCAAGCTGTTTTCTTTTCTTTTGCACTTGGATATGAATTTGCAGTGGAGAAATGTCACAAGTGAAATTTGGCCAAGAACATGTTGTGTGTATGACTTAATTGCTTTACCTGGTTGTGGCTCCATGTACAATTCATTCTTTTTGTGTAATGGCAGTCAATCCCGTGTTGCTGTATATAGGACACCCTTTAGTTTAATATTGAGTTGGCATTTCTTATGATGTGTCTATCCCTGCATAACATGTTGCCTTTCCATTTTTCTCTATATGGATAGAGTTGGATTATATGATCTTCTAATCAGAATCTCTGATGTTGTGACACGACACAAAAGTTGTTGATGAGCAAACTAGGGAATTGTTGTTCTTAGTCAATTATTTTATGCTATGATTTTTGTTTTGTTTGTTCAAGTTTATATCATTTGCCGCATGAGCTCCTAACTTTAATATGCATACAACAGATCCCCGATCAGAATCAAGTGGGTATGTGTTTGTTAGGATACAAGGTGGATTCCATGAAATAAGGAATTCGGTGAGGGTAACATGCACTAGTTGGTATTATTTCATATCAATGTGTAACACAGTTAGTCTGACTTCTGAATCTTGTTGGTCTTTCAGATATGTGACGTGGTTGCGATTTCTAGGCTTCTTAATGCTACTTTAGTTATTCCTGAGATCCAATCAACAACAAGCAGCAAAGGAATCAGGTGACTCCTTTTCTGTTATTAACTCTCACAAAATTTTTATCTATGGAAAAATTAATTTAATCGTTATTAATTCATTTTATGTCAATTTAATGAAATGTTCATTGCAGCTCCGAGTTCAAGAGTTTTGCATACCTATATAATGAGGATCAATTCATGGCAGCTTTGGTGAAAGATGTTAAAGTTGTGAAAACCCTTCCGCAAAATCTTAAAGGTGCAAGGAGGAAAAAAAAGATCCCATCATTCAGAGTGCCTAATTCAGCTTCACCATATTTTTATTTGCATCATGTTCTCCCAGTACTTAATAAGCATGCAGTGGTTGAACTAGTTGTTTCTGAAGGGGGGTGCTTGCAGGTACTTGATTTTCAATCATTGTTTTGTTATAGGTGTAGACATGTAGTTATATCTAAAACTTGATATTCAGAAATCATGTATAGATTTATGTATGCTTACTTTGCTTCATTTTTCTTACTTATTTCTTTCTTTTTCAACTCTTTCCTTTTCGAATCTATTTTGTAGTAGTTCATGATATTCTCACACCAGCATGAACTTGATACCTTTGGGCATTCTTGTACTTGATCTATGCCATTGTGTCACCAAAGTGTAGACATGCTGGTGCTTGTTTATGACTGCTGGTGTAAATTGAAAATAATGCTCTGGTGTTTTCGTTCATATTTTATCGGTAAAGAAATAAAGCTCGACCAATCTTGTTGCTTAAACTGTTTCAAGTTTGCTTTTTCCCCAATGATGTGATCCGTTATTTATTTATCCTAGTCGTATCTGCCTTTTGGACTACTTAGTAACAATCTTCTTTGCAGCTGATTTTTCCTGATGAGATACTTTGCAGTCCTGTATTTTTTTTGAAATTGGGATTTAGATTTTCTTTTCTGAATATGATTACCATCTTTCTGTTACATCATGTGGCTAGGAATATTACCATCTTTCTGGTCCTGATGTAGGCTATACTTCCACCCCATCTTGAAGAATATCAAAGGCTGAGGTGCAGAGTTGGTTTTCATGCCTTACGGTTTCGGCAAGAGGTCCAGGAACTTGCAACTAAAATATTGCACAGGTCAATGACTGCTCATCATTTAATTGAAATATTTATCAGTCATATTCTTTGGTGATTTCTGAACTGTCCATGTATTTCAGGTTACGGGCACCTGGTAGACCATTTATAGCCTTTGATCCTGGTATGACGAGAGATGCCTTAGCATACCATGGCTGTGCTGAACTTTTCCAGGTACCTGCACCTATTCCTGAATTCATGATTGATTTTGATTTTTGGAAACCTTGAACAGCAAAGCTTACCTTGCGTTTAATTGTGTTGTGTCTTGGAGCTCTTCCCAAGGATGTGCACACTGAACTTATTCAGCACAAAAGAGCTTGGATGAAGAAACATGGGATTGTTAAGGGGAAGCTTTCTGTAAATTCAGCCAAACAACGTCTTAATGGTTCATGTCCATTAATGCCAGAAGAGGTAAGAGTGTGTGTGTCAAATTCTCCTGTTTAATATTTGATGCATAGGAAATGTGCTTCTGATTCCTCCAAATGTCCATTTTAGGAAGCTTAATTTGTCTATTGTTTGTGCCCTGGAATTTTTTAAGAATGTAGAGGAAGACATACATCTCGAGGTTATTATAGTCACTTTACCTGTACAGGGAGTGGGGTCATCTCCAGATTTATCTCTTACAGAAGGGACAACCTTTCATTGCCTAATCATTGATTGGGTGATGGAACAAGCTTATAATGGTGGTCCTAATACCAAAAAATGGCTGTTCCAAGTCTAACTCTTTCACTTTATAAAACAAAGATATCATATAAAAAGAAAATATTTAAATAAATTCTAAGTGCTACTCTGGTCTAAATTAATTGGTTTTCTGCAGGTTGGTATTCTTCTACGTGCATATGGATATTCATGGGACACAATTTTATATATCTCCGGGGGAGAAGTTTTTGGTGGCCAGCGGACACTGATTCCTCTTCATGCCATGTTTGAAAATACTGTTGATAGAACTTCTCTCAGTGCTGCATGGGAGATGAGTAGAATTTATGGTCGTGAGGTTAACATTGTTGACACTAAATTAAGGGCTCCACCTTCTGTTGTGCAAGAAAAAAAGCTTGGAGCATGGAAAAATGCAGGCCCGCGTCCCCATCCACTTCCACCCCCTCCAGCTCGGCCTAAATATCCACACAACATTGAAGGTTGGTGGGGTTGGGTGGCTGAGAGTGATAACGAGCCTGAGAGTACAGTAATGGAGTTGAGGACCAATGCCCATAAGCTATTATGGGAAGCAATTGACTATTTGATTTGTGTTGAAGCTGATGTTTTCATCCCTGGGTTTGACCGTGATGGGAAAGGACGTCCAAATTTTGCCAGCTTGGTAATGGGGCATAGGCTCTATCAATCAGCTGCATCTAAAACATTCCGGCTAGACAGGTAATCATTCCTATTAACAGAAGTGTGCATGCTTATGAATAGTTAACCACGGGAGTAAATTTGAATTGCAAAAATACTTTCATGGAAAACACTTATCCTCAAACATGCCCAATGGGAGTGCCCATCTACTCTGGCCTCTTTCATGTTTTCTTAAATGGGTTCTAATTTCAGGTACTGGGATTAACTTGATAAGTTGGTTTGTGTAGTCTCTTTTTGCAACTAATTCTTGTTGGTTGGACCATATGCCCTACAAATTCAGCTAAGCATGCTATACATCTTTATCTATTCTTGTGTTTATAAAAGTCATTTTGTCATTCAGTCTGCACAAATCTAAGTGATGACGCGTTCAAACATGGGGGGTCAGTGCACATCACCTTTTTTCTGTCTGTTAACAAGGATCTGTTTTTCTCCTGTATAATAGAAAGGAAGTTGTCAAGCTTTTGGAAGAAAACCGTGAACATTTGTACCAAGCAAATCATACCTGGCTGACTTCAATACGCAAACATCTTAGAAGAAGTTTAATTGATGGTGTAATAGAAGCATCCTCAAAATCAAAGCCATTTTCTTTTCTCTCCCATCCAGCGCCTGAATGTTCTTGCTTGAGATATGATCCTACCAAACCAGTTGAGGCTTCCCTTGGAGTTATGCATAGTTGCCCTAAGTGGATGGATAGTGAGATAAAAACAAAATCGAAGGATAAAGAAACTGAAGAGGATTCTGACGAAGATGTTTCCTCATCTTCTGGACTGTTTTTCAAGAATATTGGTGGAAATAATCAGAGTGGAGGTGGAGAATTGATCAAGGAAGAGTCTCAACTAGATGATCAAGAAGAACTTGAGGGCTCAGACTGATAAGAGCCCATGAGTTCTAATAGTAGGCTCTTGAGTGCCTTGGACATCGTCCCCTACCACCACCACGTTTTCTGCATGGGGTATTGAGTTTCATAACTTGGAGGGAGAAAAGTTGTGAAGAGCAGTCATCGGCTTCTGCCTTGATAGGAGAGGGAAAATGTTGAGATGGGAGTTGAAAAACTTGATGGCTCTCAAACTCAGCACAACTCCAGATCCATAAGCTCAGGTTGAAGCACTGTGACATTGACATATGCTAATGCAAGCTATTCAAGCTCCTTTGGGAAATATTTCAGCCATTATATTGGAAGCGAAAAGTCAATTTTGATGCAGACAGATTGCTTCTGATGGGATAACCCAAGAGCAGACCATTTTTGTAGGAAGCTCTAATATTCCTAGGCATACTAATGCGCACATCAATGTAACATGGTTGATAGCGGAACAATACAGATATTTAATCCATGACAGAATATATCGATTCTTTCTGTTAGATATTTGGCTTTAATATTGGTTAATTGATAATTAAGTTTTATAATTGCTATTTATTTTTATTTTTATATGGTTCTCGTGATTTCATTACTCGTGAATTTTATAAGTTAATTATAATTAATATGAGTTGATGTAATAGGTTTTGTTTTTTAAATATTTTTTTAAATAAATATCTTGTTAAATATTTTAAAAAAATCTTCTAATAAGCATCTAAAATAACAAAATAATATAGTATTGCCAGATTGCCTATACATCTAAAATTACTAGGTTATTTAATAATGCTTCACTGTATATGTATATATGGATAGGGAAGCTTTTGGTTTTTTTTTTTTTTAATTTCCGAACTTTTTTACTTTTTATTTCATCATTCAATTGCCTAATTAGATGGAACTAGTGTTGCAATTATTATAGAAGTACTAAATAAAAAAAGGGATTAAATTGTAAAACACAAAGAATAATAAGTTTGAACTAAAATATTTGTTAATGTTTATTTTAATTCACAAGTTCATTTTATTTATTTTTGGATTCTTGTATAAAAAAGAGACCCGCTAGAAAATGATAATAAATAGAAAAAATAATTGGTTGTTGTGATTTCAACCATAAAAATAATCAAGTTTGGTTTCTAGATTTTTCATTTAACAAGAAAAGTTGGATAATGGTTGTTATTGGCATTCAAATTGCCCAAAAAGTAGATTAAAGTTTCTGAAGATTTAGGGTTTTAAATTGATTTTTTTTTAATTGATTTTTGAAAACTTTAAGGCACAAGTGGGTTTATTGAGTCCAAACTTGGTTGAAATTGAGTTATTTATTCCAAAAACAAAAGACTAGTTCATGCCCAGTTAAACTATTGAAAACTAGGCAAGTGAAGGACTTATTATCTGTTATAACAAATGACATATCATTTATTTTATTTTATTTTCTAAAATAATACAGAAACGACATGTCATTCATCCCTTTATTAAAAAAAAATAAAAAGTAAGACTAGTAATGTTGGTTTGGACTCGAGAACTGCACCAACCTAGCATGCTACCGGAGGGCTAGGTGATGGGCCCAAACCCTTTTGTTTTTTTTTATTTGCTTTTTTGGCATTTAAAAAAATAAAATTATCATGTTGATTCACTCATTTTCTAGTTTTGACATGATTCTTAAATAAAATTATATTTTATTTATTTATATTTTAATAATTTATTTTTGGATCTAATATGAAAATAATAATAATAATAAATTATTCATGAAAGTTTGATTGAAATTATTTTTTATATATAAAAAATAAATAGATTTTAAACATGATTTTAATATACCTATATTTTTTTAGCTTTCAATCACAAATAAAATATAGAAATAATATTTTGATATATTTTTTTAACTTATTTTAACAATCATATTTTTTTTAATAGAAAGAATGATTCTAGTTTAAAACTTTGTGTTCACTAAGATAAATAAAAATTAAGTTAATAAAAAATAGATTTTAAACTTGATAAATATAGGTTTTGTGATGATTTAAAATGAATTATATTTTTTATAAAATAAACAAAATATTATTCTATAATTAGATAAATTTTAAAAAAAAATTACATGCATCATGAGATTAGATATTTTAATATATATTTTTATTTCAACTTCCTAACTTAATATTTGGTTTAGATTAACAAACTTTTTATTATTTATTAACACATATAATTTTTAATTTATTTTTATTAAATACACATGTTATCTTTATTTTGCAATGAAAATATTTTAATAATAATATCAAAAAAATTCTTCACATTCGTTAAAAAAAAATCCGATCCCCCACCGCAGCATACCGCGGAAATGCAAACTAGCGTGGACTATTTGACTTGACTGCTTGCTTGAACAGTGAACACACACACACACACACACACACACACACATATATAT
>Ga0307510_10003783_pt1 | contig 17696 bp, 26 predicted proteins | sample 12_EM_MG_FD_207224 | JGI IMG/M metagenome (GOLD analysis project Ga0307510, IMG submission 207224) | Populus trichocarpa ectomycorrhiza microbial communities from riparian zone in the Pacific Northwest, United States - 12_EM | ecosystem: Host-associated > Plants > Roots > Unclassified | place...
CCTTTATGTCGTCTCAATCAAGACAGGCAAATTGCTGCAGCGGACGTCATTCTGCTAAACAAAACGGACTTGGTTTCCGCCGCGAACCTTCAGACTACGGAAGATCTACTCTCCAAGATCAATCCTGCCGTCACCATTCACCGCACGGTCCGAGCTGACATAAATCTCGAGCACGTCCTCGATATCCGTGCATATGCGTCTCGGATTTTATCGCAAGTAGCCACGCCACCGTCCGACGATCATGACCACGCCTCGCATGACCATGAAAGAGCCGACGATAAAGCCAGTACCCATTACGAGATGCGCGGTATCACGAGTTTGCGTGTCACCTGCCCCGTGTTGTCATCCGAGCAACTGGAGCGCTTGGAGCAGTGGATTCGTACAGTATTATGGGAGTGTCAGCTCCCTGGACACTTTGGTGATACCCAGCAGGGGTCTCTAGAGGTCTTGCGTTGTAAAGGGATGTTTGGTACACGATCTGGCCAGACATTTGTGCTCCAGGGTGTCCGGAACCTCTACGAGTTAGAGCCCTTGATAGGAGACGACGTTGGGTTACCAGAGCATGGAAAGCTCGTCTTCATTGGAAAGGGTCTAGATGACTCGGTTAGGAAGAGCTTGGAGAGTATTCTGATATAAATAGTATCACCCAATTCCCGATCACTGATAATCCGTTCGTGAACCGGTCCGGAGCTCGGCAGAGAGACTTTGTTCGAGTCACTCACATATCTCCTCGCCCATGTCAACACCAGAGGCGAACGACATTCGGGTTGTGACGACCATCGGTCATGTTGATCATGGAAAGACAACTCTTATGGACGCGTTGTTGGCTGCGAATAACATCATATCATCGCGTATGGCCGGTAAGATACGCTACATGGACAGCAGAGAAGACGAGCAAGAGCGAGGCATCACGATGGAGAGCAGCGCAGTCTCACTCAGATTTAAAGTGATGGAAAAGTCTGCAGATGGTGGTGCGTACGACCCGCAAGCAGCAGGGTAGGTAACAGACTTTGACTTAGGGAGCACTCCAACCCCAAGGGCCTATTTCATAAACATGATCGATACGCCGGGGCACGTCGACTTTTCTAGCGAAGTGTCTACCGCATCTCGTTTGGTGGACGGTGCCCTCGTCCTCGTGGACGTCGTCGAAGGCGTTTCTTCGCAAGTGCGGCACCCTCACCGTCTCTCGCGGAGCCCGACTCGCCCCTAACTCTCAAACTTCAGACGGTTTCCGTCCTGCGCCAGGCGTGGATCGACCGCCTGCGTCCCATCCTCGTCATCAACAAGCTGGACCGTCTCGTGACGGAACTCAAGCAGACGCCGCTCGAGGCGTACCATCACCTCGCTCAGCTCATCGAGCAGGCGAACGCGGTCATGGGCAGCTTCTTTGCCGGCGAGCGCATGGAGGACGACCTCCGGTGGCGCGAGGAGCGCGAGCGCCGGCTCGCGAGCAAGAAGGACGCGGACGCGCTCGGCGTGGACGACGACGACGAGACGGCCGACTCGGATGGCTTTCAAGAGAAGGACGACGAGGACATCTACTTTGCCCCGGGGAAGGGAAACGTCGTGTTCGCGTGCGCTCTCGGGGGCTGGGGATTCCGCGTCGCCAAATTCGCTCAGATCTTCGCGGACAAGCTGGGGATCGGGGAAGCGAACTTCAAGCGGGCGCTCTGGGGCGACTTTTACCTCGACCCGAAGGCGAAGAGGGTCATCAGCCACAAGCACCTCCGTGGCCGTCCATTGAAGCCTTTGTTCGTGCAATTCGTGCTCGAGAACATCTGGGCGGTGTACGACGCCGTTCTGCTGAACCCGTGGGTGTTTATTTTTTAATTCTTTTTTGTCTTCTTGTCGGTGAGGGATTTCGACTGACCGAACGTCGGCGGCCGTAGAAACGCCGACAAAATTAACAAAATTGTTTCGACCCTGAATCTCAAGATTCCCCCCCGCGATTTGAATTCAAAGGACCGGAATAACCTCCTCTCGCTCATATTCACTCAATGGCTCCCCCTCTCTACGACCATCATTCAAACAATCATAGATGTCATACCATCTCCGCGTGCTGCCCAGCCCACTCGGATACCCATGATGCTCCATCCCGACCAATCTGAATCGCACGTCGACCCAAAGTCGAAGCTTGAGAAGGACTTGTATTCTTGCGACGCGAGCGAAGACGCCCACGTCGTCGCGTATGTGAGCAAGATGTTCGCCGTACCTACGGCCCAATTACCAGAGCACAAGAAGCAGACGCTGTCAGTCGACGAGGTGCGTGCCCGCGCGCGCGAGGCACGCATCAAGGCCGGAGACAGTCGAGAGCCGTCTAGGGCCGCATCGCCCTCCCCTGTCCCTGGCCAGCCCCCCTCGGAGTCAGAAAATCTGACGGGCGAAAGCTTGGGTGACCGACAGGAGGGGGTCAGTGAGACCCTGTTGGGGTTTGCCAGGCTCTACTCTGGTATCATTCGCGTTGGCAGCACGGTCGCCTGCGTGCTCCCAAAGTACGACAATGCGGTTGAACCGACGCATCCGCACAACAAGTCGCACGCCGTCAATGCGACGGTCGGTGCCCTGTACACAATGATGGGGCGTGATCTTGTCGCGGTGGACAGCGTGAGCGCTGGGAACATTTTCGCTATCAGAGGGCTCCAAGGTTCGATCTGGCGGACTGCGACAATCTGTGCCCCATCTGCGGCAGGCTTGCAGGGAGAGCACTCGCAGGGCTGGATGATCAACTTGGGAGGCGTCAATCGACAGGTATGGGAGTGTTTGGCTAATTTGACTTCCGTGTTAATTCCGCATACTAGGCTCCCCCGATTGTACGAGTCGCCTTGGAGCCCGTGGTACCGGCGGATATGCCGAAGCTCATCCGCGGGATGAAGCTGCTCAGTTATGCCGATCCCTGTGTAGAGACTTTCCAGCAATCCACCGGAGAACACGTCATATTGACTGCTGGGGAGCTGCACTTGGAGGTGTGTTTTTTGCTTGGGACGGTTATTAGAGCGATAAAAGTGACCCACACTCTTAGCGATGTCTGAAAGACCTTCGCGAGAGGTTCGCCAAGGTGGAGATCCAGCCTTCAGAACCTATCGTTCCATTCCGCGAGACGGCCATAAAGTCACCAGGTGTGTCTGACCCATTAGGTAGCGTTAACATGATGGACACCTTTCGTCAGAAATGGCACCACCGAAAACACCCGGTTACCCCCGCGGCACTGTCCACGGTGCAAGCTTTCAGAATCTCGTGACTTTCACCATCCGAGCTGTCCCCCTTCCTGGCGCAATTGCTGACTTTCTGCGGAGTAACTTGAGTGTCGTCAAGCGACTCATAGCGGATTCAACTCGATCCAATAATGCAATTTCAGAGGAAGTTGAAGATGAGGCCGAGAAGGCTGCGACCACTGGTGACATCCTACGCGTGCCGACGGTTCACCCGGGACAGTTCTGGGATGCACTTCAAGATAAGTGTAAAGAGGCAGGTCCCGAATGGGCGGGGATTGTCGACAACATCTGGGCTCTAGGCCCGCAAGGCGTAGGAGAATGTCTTCTCATTGACTCTCGTAAAGATCAGGAACGACAATCGTGAGATTATCTCCCCCTCGTCCTCCTTATATCCATCATTGACTGCTTTTAGGCTAAGGAAGCGACTGGATCGCGTGAAGGAAACGGAAAATGGCGATCTGCAGAGGGACTCGGTCACTAGAGATTTCGATGGTAATATTGAGACTGGCTTTCAAATTGCTACCCTCCATGGGCCGCTTTGCGCCGAGCCCATGGAGGGGATGGCTTTCTTCGTTGAGCGGGTGGAGATCGACAGGGATGGCGTACGCAAGGAAAATGGTAAGCGATAAAGACTGACGATATGGGCCGCCTTGGAACGATCGCTGATGTCGGCTACGCCAGAGCAAAAAAAGCTGTCGCGAATCACTGGATCACTTATATCGGCCGTCAAAGAAGGTTGCAGAAATGGATTGCTGGATTGGTCGCCACGACTGAAACTGGCGATGTATTCTTGTGACATTCAGGCATCCAGTACGCGCGGCCATTACCAGCTTTCGTATTAACCGCATTGACTAAATGGGCCTCTCCTTGTCAACAAGCGGACGTCCTGGGCAAGGTGTACGGCGTTGTAGCAAAGCGACGCGGTAAGATCGTTGCTGAGGAGATGAAAGAAGGGACCTCCTTCTTCACCGTCAGGGCGCTTCTTCCCGTTGTGGAGAGTTTCGGGTTTGCGGACGGTACGTGGCCAAAAAATATTATCCATTACCTGACGTGGGGGTCTGACAAAGATATGATGTGATTAGACATCAGGAAACGGACTTCTGGGGCGGCCAGTCCTCAGCTTGTGTTCAGCGGGTGAGTGGAATAGACTAAACTGGGACTGAAACGTGCGCTCTGACTGGGGATGATGGGTGGCTGTGACTATGATTCCGATGGAAAAGATACGTAATGCTAGATGAGGACCCATTCTGGGTGCCGACTACGGAGGAGGAACTGGAGGACTTGGGAGAGAAGGCTGACAGGGAGAATATTGCTAAGGGATATACTGATAAAGTGAGGATGCGAAAAGGGATGTTCGTGAAGCGAAAGATCGTGGAAACGGCGGAAAAGCAGAGGACGTTAAAGCGATGAGATTTGTTCAAGTTACCTTTTAGAGCAATTAAGTCCATTGTCGTCCGCGGCCTTGAGAGTGTGCCTTTGAGAGCCAGCCATCGACCGACTCGTCATCCCCCTTCAGGCCAACGACACCACTCTTCAAGCCGACAATCCCTCTCACCTCTCCCCTCTCACAACCACCATGGCCATGGCCGCGGCTACGGCCATCTATCGTACCGTATCCACCACCTCATCAATCCTCGTTTCCGACACCCTCTCCCAAACCTCTCGTATGGACGATCAGCAATTCATCACCACCTTCTTCTGTCGTGCCAAATACGATTACCAGTCCCCAGACGACGCCTCTCTCTCCTTTCGTAGAGGGGATATCATCGAAGTCCTTACCAGACTCGAGACCGGATGGTGGGATGGTCTTCTCGGAGAGGAGAGGGGCTGGTTTCCCTCGAATTACGTCGACGTCATCTCAGACGAGGAAGCAGATATCGGTCTTGCAGCGATGGAATTACAGCAGCAACAGCAACAGCAGCAGCAACAACAACAACAACAGCAGCAGCAGCCGCAACACCATCAGCCGCAACAGCAGCATCAGCAGTCAAATCTACAACTTATGCCCACCTTCCCTACAGCTCCCTTAGAAAGCACTTCCACCCACTCGAGACTCTCGACCACCTCCACCCTCGCACCATCCCGGCTGCATAACGACCACCGCTCTTGGCCCGACGCGGACACCGATCCATCCTCTCGAAACGAGCGTAGTGCGGACGAACTCCCCATAGCGGGCATGGGGGGCGAGACGCTTCCCAGTGACTATTGGGTGCCCAGAGTCACTCAGGATGGTCAAGTAAGCCATCGTTTCATCTCCTTGCCTTTCACGCCTCATCTGTTTCTACCTTAAAAACCGCTTTCCCGTAGATATACTACGTAAACACCCAGACTGGCCAGCATTCTCGAGAGCTTCCAAACGACCCCGAGGGCGACCTCTCGGACTTCGAATACCGTGTCTCGACCCACCGCGTGCGACCAGAAATCCCACTGGACCCTTACAGCCGAAGTAATGGCGCTCGGAACGACAGGGCTGCTGGTTTTGGCCTACCTAAGCGCACCGGAACTCCGGAACCTTGGGTACGGCGCCTCGCGGACGACGGACTGTCGTACTACTATCAAAACAAACTCGACGGCTCCGTCCAGTGGACTCTTCCGGAGGCGACACCAACTGCCCTCACGAATGGACACACTGGAGTCCACTCCCAAAGCGATGCCTTGTCCATACAGCGGTCTGAGTCCACCTATGTGGGCGGCGATGGCACAAGTAATCACGGAAATGTCTACTCTGACGATTCCGACGTCGATCCACTCGATAGACGCAACGGGTTCTCGAAGAGGCAGCAGAGCTCCCGATTGGTTCGTGGTTCTGATTCCCAGTCGTTACTTCAGAATGCGTCCTCCCAGAGTGCCACGCAGCCCCACCCCTCTCTCCTTGCCGACCCCGATCCACAACTCACGTCTGCCGAAAAGTTGGCCCATACCCTTCAGCATACCCTCACTCCCGCTCCTCCCGAATCCATCACCACGTTGTCGGCTATTGCACGCCACTCGGTCTCTGCCATCGTGACGGCCGTGCAATCCCATGACCTTTCTGCTCGACCATCATCACAGACCTCACTCGAAGACCGGATTTCTAACTCAGTGATTGCAATTCGGCATCTCCTTTACATTTCATCTCCTCCATATGGCCACGTTCCAAGCCATCTTTATCATAAAGATGGTCCTTCGTCTGGCCCTTCTATTCCCCAATCAATGCAAGTACAACTCAAGCCGGCGCAACGTCGTGTCACTGCGACCTTGTCAAAGCTTGTGCTTGCAGCTCTGGCCGCACAATACGACACAAAGTCGCTCACGTCAGAGGTGTCAGAAAGGATGGAAACGGACGCCGCGGAGTTGGATCGCGCCTTGGTTACCTTTGTCACAGAGGTACAAAGAATCCATAACCAGATGCCACATGTGCCATCGAAGCGACTATTCGCTGCCCTATCACCCATGAATATTGGATTAGGGCTCATGGGGGCAGGTGCTGCTGGAGGTTGGAAGGGATTTGGCTGGGTCCCGATCGATTTACAGCAGCAGCCCAAGCGGGACCTGTGCTCTGAAGTGTTGGCCGAGCTGAAGATCGAACTTGCCGAGTTGGAAGAGAAGTTGGTGGACCTGCACTCGGCTGTCTTTGGGGGCGCAGGTGAGCCTCTATGACTGATGCACATAACTTTTCATGAAACACGTACCTTACAGCTTCCGAGGTTCATACCCTGGGTCAGAGTGCGGTCGCATGGCTGCACTCGGTGCTGTCATTTTTCGCAGATATCAATCTTGCACGCACGGTCGACGTTGATGGGATCAACCGAGAGGGTCATGCGGGAGATGCCTATCTCCAAAGCGTCCACAAGGCGCGAACGTTGGTTCGGACTGTTGAAGCCCATCTACAGTCCCTTAGTGATGATGGAGCCTCGCTCTTACTTGCCATCACCACGCCTGTGTCTCAACGGACTAGTCCGCTGAGCGTCTGTTCTGAGAGGGTTCGGTCTCTGGCTGCCTCACTCAAGAACAACGCCGTGCAAGCTTTCCAGACTCTCGAGGCGCTGTTGGCCGTCGGGCAAGAGCAAGCGGCCAAGGGCCCGAGCGACTTTCGCGGTTCGATCGAGTGGCGTATGTCACGTATTCTTACCGTCGATAGCAACCTCGGGCGCACACTCCAGGAGCTTGCATCCGAGGATGATTCGTACGACGAGGGCGAGGACCTTGTTGATATGGAACATGCTTTTGGCCGAAAGCCTGTGGCCCTCAAGGCAGCTGCATCAAGCTCTTCCGCTCTGTATAGCAACCCGTCTCAAACGTCCGAATCGAGCCTAGAGCCGCCACAAGCCTACACAGAGATTGCAACACCACTACCGTCACATCACACAAACAACAACGCAGCTTCACCGCCCCCATCACTTATTAGTACAGATTCAGCTCAGGGGTTATTGGACGACGAAGGTAATGAGGCATCTATCCAATCATATAAGTCTCCCACCATCTAACGGTGGTATGATTGTCGCAGATCCAACTGCATCTACACTATCAGTTTCAAAGCCCCCCACTGGTGCTGCAGACAAACTTCTCCGTGTGCTAGGCGATGCCCCAACCCACATCATCGACAAGCTTAACGCGAAAACAAAGCCTTGGTATCTTCGACCGAATTATGAGGAAAGCGAGATTCAGATCGATCCGGACGGTAAAGTGCGTGCGGGAACAGTGGCTGGGTTTGTGGAGCGCCTGACCGCACATGAACATTCGGGTGCGTCCTGTGGCATTGCTTTCAGTGGCAGCTGAAAGTGATCACAACCTCTAGACACGTCATTTACCAAAACGTTCTTACTGACTTACAAGTCGTTTACGGATGTGGAAACGCTGTTTAACCTCTTGTTGGCGCGGTTTTGGATCAAGCCACCAGAAACCTTGACGCAGGTAGAACTCGAGGACTGGACGAAGCACAAGCAACACATCATTCGGGCGCGGTACGCTCGCCTTATATAATTCCACGCTCATATCTGATTTACGAACGCTAGGGTTCTCAATACATTTAAAACGATGATCACGGATGAAGATGCTCTGGTGGAAGAAGACCTCTTTATACTTGACAAGATGAAAGAAATGTTATCGGGGCCCGAAGTCATCAATCTTAGTGCTGCCAAGGTGCTCTTGGGACTCATTGAGCGCACAGTAAGTCATGCTCACAGCGCGAGATGAGCAAATACTCAAGGAACATTTATAGCAAAAAGGCGAGAGTCGCAACAAGATCGCGATGTCGCTTGATCCGCAGCCAGTTCCAATTATCCCCAAGACATCCAAGAAGCTTAAATTACTAGAGTTCGATCCTCTGGAGGTAGCACGGCAATTGACCATGATCGAGTGTCAATTGTACATGAAGATCCGACCCTCTGAATGTCTCATACGTTCGAGAGAGCAGAAGAGCGAAAACCATGACAACATTGCTGCAATTATTGTGACCACGAATAAGGTAGAACGTCGACACGATGACCCACATGCCATATCTCATTTTCGTTTGCTATAGATCGCGCATTGGGTGGCAGATACTGTACTCAGTAAAGTTGATTCAAGAAAGCGAGCAAGCATCGTGAAACAGTTCATCAGTGTTGCAGACGTGAGTGATCGATCGTGATTTTTTATACGTTAGTGAACTAATTCCTCACTCCAGCGGTGTCGCGAGCTCAAGAATTTTTCAAGTATGATTGCCATCGTTTCCGGATTGAATTCACCTCCCATCCGACGTCTGAAGCGAACATGGGAGCAAATCAATCAAAGGTTCATGGCGATGTTAGGGACCTGTGAAATGACGATCGACTCGAACAAGAATTTCAGCAATTACCGGTCATTATTGCAACGGATCACCCCGCCTTGTGTTCCCTTCGTCGGTACGTGGCACACTAGTGTTTCACTCACGCGTCATCATTCATGATCCTTGTTATGACAGGACTATACCTTACAACGTTGACTTTCATCCAAGACGGCGCGCCCAACAACGTCGGAACACTCGTCAACTTCCGGAAGCGACAAAAAGCGGCAGAGGTCATAGAAGAGATCCAGAAATGGCAGTCCAAGCCATTCAATTATGCCAAAGTCGACCACATTCACGACTACATTATGGAATGTTTGAACAAATTCGATAATCGGCCGGACGTCAGCGACGAGTTCTGGAACCTCTCGCTCGAGCGCGAACCTCGAGAACGAGAGGACGAGAGGATGGCACGGCTGCTACAGGAGACAGGTTTCCTATAACCAGCCCTTTACGCTAACGCTAATACCTTTTTTTACTTTACTACTACTAAAGGGGGGGATGCATGCATTTTCAAACGCGACCTCGCTGCTCGAGTGGAATTATGTATCATGTATCATATTGGTTCCCTCTCCTCGTCCTGTGTTACCTTTTCCCTCTCTCTCTCTCTCTCTCTCTCTCTTCATCTCCTCACATATGTATGCCTATGTGCGATAGCAGCCATAGAATACCGACCCAAAGTTTGGGAAATTTCCAAATCATAATAAACACGCTGACAGCGCCCCGGCGCCTCAACTCAATTGCGCGTCTCTTCTTTATTTCGTACTGCAATCAACGCGACGACCACGAAGGCAAACCGACCGGTTTCTCGCGCGATTACTCAGCCTGTTTTAAAAACATGTTGAAACCTGACGAAGACCGGTCGTTCTTCAATCGCGAACGGGACAGGTTGGCGGGCGAGATCGCAACCGTGCGTGCTTTCGTTTTTTTCCATACCGCTTTAACCCCCCCCTTTCCCACCACCCACCACATTATATTAATGATGGGCTCTGTTCGTTCCTCAGGGATTCGAAGAACTCTTATCGAGCAGCAACATCCTGAATCGTAAACTCGAAGAAGTCCTCGGGATGACGCGCGAATACGATACGATCGCAGGCTTATGGGGACGCTTTCACGAGCTGATGAAGGGACAGAAAGACGCAGTGTCATTAGAGGAACAGCCTCTTGGTCTACCAGGAACAGGAGGTCACGTTGTGTCATCATCGAAACAGGGCGGGGGCGGGAAGTGATATCACAAGAGTTGTATGTGGTAAGGAAAAAAAAAAGGCACAGAATTTCAATACTCAGTCCAGCACGTTAGGTCAAGTTAGGTATCCAGGAGTACGAGTATGGGGCAAGATGGTGTGTACACATACAAAACAAATGTGTGTAGAAGAACGTCTGTACGGATAGGAACGCGTCTCTTACCATTTCATCCATCTTGCGCCCAAGTGGCTACCCAGGAGAAGCCATTAAACTCGGCCTGATCGCGTGCAGTTAATTGGCCGTGTACTGGCGTCAGCGTCGGCTGTTCTTTCGTGAACTCGTCATCAAAATTGCTGGTATCCGCACTTCCGTTCTACAGGAAATCGCATCAATAGGGATGATAGCATGGGAAATGTGACGTACGATAGTCGGGAAGTAAGGAGGGGGAACACGCTTGTTGAAAATGTCATCAAAACTGACGTCCTTGAAGAATGGATGCTTCTTGATCTCTTCCGCATCGCCCTTGCCCGATCCAAGACGACGGGTAGGGTCCCTCGTTAACAGCTACAAACGGGTGAATGGACGATAGACCTATAGATTCACGTAGAGGCATACCTTTTGCAGAATAGAAACGGCGTCGCGAGGCATAGTGATCGGGTACAAAGGCTCGTCCTCCAGAATAGCGTCGAAGATCTCATCCTCGTCGTCCCCACGGAAAGGAGACTGGCCAAGTAACATCTCGTAGGTCAAGACGCCGAATGCCCACCAATCGACGGCGCGGCCGTAGCGTTGTTCGAGAAGGATCTGATGACCAGAACTCAGTTCCCTCGACTTGGGAGAGTAAACTGGTCGCATACCTCGGGTGCCATGAATTCCGGCGTACCACAGAACGTGCCAGTAGTTGACCCAAACCACATATCTTCCTTACATAGACCATAGTCAGCAACCTTCACGTGCCCGTCCAGCGTCAGCAAAATGTTATCAAGCTTCAGGTCCCTGTATCAACGTGAGTCTAGGTTCGCAACTAGTAATTTTGCGATTTGGCACACCGGTAGATGATTCCGTTGGCATGGAAATATTCCAATGCCAGCAAAACCTCAGACGCATAGAACTTGGCTTGGCGGAGAGAGAACTGCTTCCGCTGGATGTGCAACATTAGATCACCCCCGCTCACGTACTCCATGACAAAGTAGACGCGCGTCTCGGTCTGGAAGCACGAATGTAGGCCCAGTAAGAACGGATGACGTTCCCGCGCTGCGGCCAGAAAAACGCGCTTTTCCGACCGAGTGCTATAGGAGATCTCTCAGAAATGTAAAGGCAAGACAAGAGAGTATCGACTCACCTCTCGACTTCGTCGTTGTCAATAATAAACTCCTTCTTCAGCACCTTAATGGCGTACAAGTTGTTCGTCGTCTTCTCCTCAGCCAACATCACCTTTCCGAAATTGCCCTTCCCAAGCACAGCCAAGAAATTGAAATCATCAAGGCCAACTTTCCGCTTCTTTACTACTTGCTGCTGCTGCTGCTGTTGTTGTGATGGCGGTCTTTGAGCCCATTGCGCGGGCGCCTGCTGCTGCTGAGGTTGCTGCGATGGTGATGGATAACTTCCGCGATGCTGCGGCGGGCCCGGGGTCAAGGGTGCTACCTGATAAGGCTTGGGCGGGAGGCTGGGCGGGAGTGCCTGTTGGGGTTGAGGGGTCAAGCGGCCTGTTGGGGGAACACCATCTGGCATCGGAGCGACGGGGGGCGGTTGATCGTAGCCTGGTGGCGGCGGACGTGCTCCAGGAGGAACAATTGGTTCATTGGGGAAAGCGGGTGCCACAGCCGGGCGGGCACCAACAGGCGGGGGCATACCCCCCGAAGGGTGAGCCGCATGGAAACCCCCAGGAAGGGGTTGTTGCTGTTGTCGCCGATCATAGGAAGGTTGTTGTGGATAATGTCGCTGTTGGCTGGGCGCCTCAGAGCGCGGAAGCTCGGCACTACTGAGGCGTAGGCGTTCCATATCCTGTGGCAAACCTCCTGTTTGTTCTGAAGGTAGTGAATAGGCAGGAGGTGGCGGCGGCGGTCGTGAAACTAGGCTTGCCGCTGCCGCCGCCTTGTCACGGTTTCCTCGTGCACGATTGATGTCTCGCCAGTCGCGCAGAAGCTGATTGGCAGTCTCCATAGACATGCCACAAAAGTCAGGGACAAGGTGCGCACAATTTGCGTGGCAAGTGATATCGCATTCGGTGCAACGACGAGCGTTCTTGCGTCCAATGGGGAGCATGTATCCACAATGGCAGCACCAATTAGTTCCAATGTTGGTTATCGGCTCAAAGCGATGGGGAATGCGATGGTTGATTTTCTCCTCATCTCCATCCTGAAATGTGTGTGAATCCAAGCCATGGAAAAGGGAATCGGGATACTGACTCCGGAAGTGGATTTCGAGATACACTTTGTGACGACCTTTTCGAAACACTTCTTATGACACGTGTACCGGCAGTCCTCGCATTGATACCCGGCCGCATTGAGTAGGAACTCGCTACAAAATGCACAGAGAAGTAGCTGATAAAATTGCTTTTGAACAAATTTGTGGCCATTCATTTCGTGGACTTCATCCTTGCGCTTGCGGACGGCACCTTGTCGACCAAGCCCTCCAGGTGCATCAAGAGGACGCTTTCGCACATTCTCCTTGACTGAGGGGTTCGTGAGAAATGAGGCGTAATCTCGCATCAGACAATAGAGCGTACCGAAATTCAATTTCAAAGCTATGGCGCCAACGGGCTCCAGGGAAAACCAGGCCTCGACGCCATCCGACTGGCTACCATATCCACCGCCGGGAGTGCCAGTCAGGGGTCCACCAGAGTTGAACGGTGGCTGATAATCCCCCGAACCGGATGGATGATGCCCTGTTTGAGGAGTGCCAGGCATCTTGTTCATGTCGCCGGCAGTAACCCATCCGCCGTGGCCGGTCTCCTGGTTGACCCTCTGACGGCGAAGTGCATCCACGAGGTCCTGGATCTTAAGCCACTGAAGCGCAATAGGTACAGGATGCGGTTCGCTAGCTTGTTTGTCATATACGGCCAGCTCGACTTCGTTTGCTTTGTCGATGGTGATCTCGAATTCTTCATTCCACCGATCGGTGCGGGAGGGATGAGTGTGAGCTCTTTGTGTGCCTTCAACTTTGAGAGATACGTATGTATCTACGACCTGCTTCGACGCGGAACGCGACCGTCCTGAAGTGACGATGGGCGCGTGTTCGAGTTCACGTGCTCCCTTGATAGTTACTTGGAGTTTCCCGGACAAGTTCTTGGAGCGCACACCACTCTTAGCATCGCCGTCAGCTACAGGATCGGCTATACGTAATATTAGACAAGTATGTATGAGATGGTAGAGCGTGCTCACCGGTCTCCTCCTCCTCATCAGCGGCATCGAGGACGTGCAATGTCTTGTAGCGTTTAAGGGCCGTCTGTAAGAGTTGGATCTTCTTCTCGCTCTCCACGCGTTTTCCCTCGGCATCGGCACGGGACTTTTTGTCTCCATCAGCTTGATAGAGCTTTACCATTTTCTCGATACCTTTTTTATATTGCATCTCTACTTGGAGCTTGAATTCAAGTTGATGAAGCATGCGGGCGATTTTCAAAGGAGAATGGGGGGCATCTGCTCTGATCAAATCCATCTTCGTAAGGTTTTTGGCCTTGGCAGAGGGTCCACCATCGAGGTAAGAATTCCGGTTTTCAGGAGAGTATTGAGCCCCTCCATAGTCACTTTGTTGGGGAGCGCGATCTCTAGTACCAGGCTGAAATGGACGCGGAACTGGGGACGAGTTGGGCTGAGGGCTGGCTCCAGATCTTGAAGGATCGGATAACTGCATCTTGCGAGCCTGAAGCTCACGGAGGGTATCTTCGAAATAGGAGAGAGAACGCTCTGCCTCTTTGATCTTGGCATCGTTTCGACGGAGAACGTCTTGATTTGTTGTCGCTTGGCGGAGGAGTTGTGATGCTTCCAGTACCTTTCTCTCGGTCTGGATACGTTTGTAAATATCCTGAATTTTCGTATCCAAATCCTGGGACTGGATGAACACATAGGGCTTTATTAGCGAAGGATATCAATAAACGATGTCTAATTGGGTGCATACGGCCATATCGAAAAAATGTAGGCCGCAACGAGGCGGGCTTGTGATGATGGAGGAATAGTGAGAGGCAGGCGATCAGACGTCCCCTCCTGAGCTGATCGTTAAGGCGCTGAGCTGACCTGAGGCCGATTAACCACCAAACACAGCTTATTAGATAAGCGCGCTCTCTTGCCTTCATTATGCACAGCAAAATTTCGGTCAACTCGGTCAATGGACAGGACTTTCAGATATCCGTTCTCTCTACCCATACACTTCACAATGACAACGAAAATACAAAAACAGAGCTCATTCTGCCTTGTCTCTTCGACTCTCAACTTATCCGCAGCATCCACTTCTCCTTCTCTGGTACTGTTGACCATACAACCTCAGTCTCACCAAAAGACATGCTCTCCTCATGCGTAGTTCAATCCTTCCATCGATATCTCTCACTCGCACGTTCACAAATTGCATATGATTATTATGTCCCCTGATTTTTTGTCTTCAAAGAATGCAGAGTATCTCGGTATCATTGATGTCACAGAGGTCATTCTTGATGACTACTCTTCGAGCACTTCGGACATCCCCAAAGGTTCATAAACATCTATCCCACCACCCTAGCAACAATCTCACTTATCTTCAGTATTTGTGACTCCCGCACGCGGCGCTAGCTCTCGTGCTTCTCGTCATGTCCACGTCTTATCCATTCACTTCGCATACGATTGGAAGTCATTCTCACAATCGAACTCTGGTAAATCCGTCCGTACTTCGTGCGAATGGGTGACCCACGGCTAGTCCCGCCAAGGTCTCTCCATCTTTTCCCCTCAAACCCTTCTTCCACTTCAACCGGCGTTGAACAAGCTTATGCAGAAGTTATGTTCTGACCATATCGTTGGGTCCGTTTTCAACCCCTTACCAGCGTTGACGCATACTTGATCTGTGGCTGTCAGCCGCTATCCTTGGTTATTCAGCCCCCTGAGGGCGGTATGTTTCATCTCTATCAGGATGTGTTCATCTTTGTCGAGAATCCACTATGTAGAAATTTCATCTAGAGCACCAGTGGTTTCCTTCACTCGTTCGATCTTTACTGGCCATAACGGACCGATCTGGAAACCTCATATTTCGCGACAAAGTCCAAGTACTTGTGAAAGTTGAGGCTCTTACTCCGTTAGTCTGTACAAAAACTGAACGCTACCCTCAGGAAATCATAAGTCGTCTTTCGATTCACAACCGTATAACTGGTGCGACAAACGATCACCTTGCTCAGACTTCATGCCCTATGCTACGGGGCTATCTGTCAGATTTGCCGCCCACCGACACTAGGGACACACTGATTTTAGCGTTAGAAGTTGTACTAAAGATCGCAGCTCGCCCCCCTCGTTTTAAGGTGCGTTTTTGCCACGAACAACCGCCAGCAAGTGTCACTCCGTGATAGGGTGCCTGCCTTCATAACTCCTCGACGACGACTTCTTCAGATGACGAGACTTTGAATCTTTCTTCACTTCATTGCCCTTCTCAAGACCTCTCTGACGATACACTCTCCTGGGACGACTTTTCTCCTACTGATTCTTGCCTGTCTGGCGAACCCTGCGCCCATCGGTTTGACGATGACATCTGGTCTGGCGATTTTGACGAGATAGCTGCTGGCAACGGGGAACCCGTTTCAGGCGGTCAACTTCCCACTTCCGAGAGTGAAGGACTTATTTTCTCGGATATTTTTTCTCACAGCACATCAAATTGGGACTCTGGTGTCGCCGAGGGCGAATTTACATCGTGTGACGTGTCACCATTTCAAGTGAGTGAGCCATGGATAAAGATCTTACCTCTCTCCCTTCGCCGCTCGTGAAGCATTCATAAATACTCATTTCCTGTCAAAGTCAGGTCTAAGGTGCCCAACTCCCCACGACGATTTCGTTGCCCTGGGTCATGACCTGGGTGCATCGCCTGATCTTTGTATCCTCGACGATGCAGACGGGGATGCTGTTATGTTACTCGCCTTGGAATGATGTCTTCGTTTGTCTGTCTCATGCTCATGCAGTACTAACATGTACCAACTGCCCTTGACTCGTCGTCGCCGTAAAAATTGGTCACCGGACCATTAGTCTGGATTTCTTTTTTTTTTTTTTTTTGTTATTGTCCTCCGGATGAGCTCCGAATGGAATTATAAAAATTAATTCTTTTATTTTTTGTTTTGTGAGACTTCGGAAGTAGCCGAAACTGATTCAAACTCACTCCAACGGCGGGGTGGCACCACCATCCTCCATTCTGAACCACACGGTCATTAGAGCTCGCAACAACTCTTCATCTTCGTTGCTTTAAATCCCACAGCGGTAGAGCTCTATTCGCTCTTCCCCACTCATCTGGCCTCAATCCGTGTGCTTTTCCAATCATGCTTCCGGCAAGGCGCCAGAAGGTTGATATCAGCGTATGTGATCCACATCTTCTACATTCCATTGTGCAGGCCTTTGCATTCCTCTACACACCGTCATCCCTCCTTCCAGTCACCCAGAATCTCGCTGATTATGTCGATCTTCCATTTTACAGAAGTTGACTGAGGAGGAGCAGAAGCTCTTCCGTCTGTATGGCAAACTCCCGAGCCATAAGAATGTCCTTACTAGGGTGCAGAAGGTGCAGCATTGATATCTTCCTTACCCCTCTGTTTATCTGACCATCGTGCTTCACGTTACAGGACCGCAAGTACTTCGACTCGGGTGATTATGCTCTGTCCAAAGCAGGCGTCGGTCCCCAAAACGCAGTGGGTACGGCGATTCCCAATCCAGAAAAGTGTGTTGCCCTATTTTTTTTTCTCGTGGATCTGGTCTAATGTCGAATCGTAGCATTCCACACGCTTCTTCACATACTACGCATCAGCTACTATCTACATCCCCTGCGAACTCGGCGACCAGTCCAGTTCGTGAGAGTGCACTCGCACAGAGCGAGACAACGCTACCCGATGATTCCGAGAAGCCATTTCCTCCTGCTCCAGCCGAGTCGGTTACAGCCCCAGCCCCCGTTGCTTCTGCCCAGGAGTGAGCACGTGAGCTAGTATCCCCGCTAGTATCCCACGCACGGGTTTGCTTGGCGTCCCCCTCCCCGTTTATGTTGTACTGTTTCTCCTGAGCTTCTTGCTTACGATAATGCATCTCATGTCTTAACACCTGCGAGTCATTGGTGACATTCTCCCCTCTTCATGTTCCGCATCATCCTGCCTGGTCGCTAATTAAGAGCGCAAGGGCAGACGTACCACGTGTTCGCTCCTCGACACCGTTCCTGCGGCTTACGTGCCGTTGTATCATTCTATCCGCTCGCCTTTGGTATCCTTATCAACTTGCGTCCGGATTGTATCTATTGTCTACCCGATGTTTAACATGCACAGTAAGAACCCCCGACAAGTTTCTCTCGGATGCTGTGGTGAGGGATAATGCGGC
>Ga0307510_10003785_pt1 | contig 17695 bp, 15 predicted proteins | sample 12_EM_MG_FD_207224 | JGI IMG/M metagenome (GOLD analysis project Ga0307510, IMG submission 207224) | Populus trichocarpa ectomycorrhiza microbial communities from riparian zone in the Pacific Northwest, United States - 12_EM | ecosystem: Host-associated > Plants > Roots > Unclassified | place...
TATTTTTAAGATGGACTGATGCAGAGCAAAAACCAAAGTTCTGAAGCCCAAGGACCTATCCAAGTTTCTAAAGTTGAATGATGCAATCAAACATAGATGTAACATTAAGGAAAAAAATTGTCATTCGACCATTAAAACCAAATGGGACTTGGACATCCAAAAGACTAGTAGCAAAACATACCCAAAGGAAACATGATTGCATATCATGTTCACTACACATGCAATTGTCTATGTGCTGACAACAATAAAAAGCAAGAAAAGCTACTTCTGAAACACAGTTTCTACAAGCCATATTAGATATACCATAAAGAAGACAGAGCAGAGAATTGGTAACCTGTGTTGTCTTTCCACACCCAGTCTCACCAGAAATGAGAACAACCTGCATAAACAAATTGAGCGACCATTAAGTTTTGGAAAATAAGCTAAATTCAATCATCAAATGTCGCTCAAACAAGCAAACAAGGAATCAGTTTTAAGAAACAATTCCTTCCTCCAACTATATCCACATTCAATACATATTTGATAGACATAAAGAATTGTCAATAATAAAGTTATGTCTAACGCAATTTCAATTGAGGAGCCAAGCAGACAAATCATCGATTCTAAAACTTTAGGCGTTACCTGGTGAGATTCTATAGTGGATGTAATGACATCCATAAAGGATGCAATCGGAAGCTTAGACCTCCCTTCAACAATCTGCACACATATGATGGAATCTCAGAAATCATTTACTGTCAGACAACTTCTTTGAAAAATTTATAAGATCTTTAAAAGGGAAAGGACAATAGAGCTTCACCAATAGCCATCACTAGAATGCATAAATCTTTAAGCTCTACTAGTAGGAGGACAGTAATAAAGATACAGCATCGAAATTCTAAATCAGTGAGTTAAGTTGCATAACCTGTTTTAACTTTACATCCTTTTCTATTCTAGAAGCAAATGATTCAACCTTCTTTGCAATTTCTGCTTTTTTTCTAGAAGGTTTAGAGAAGATATCATCTTTTTTCTCTCGTGTTTTACCAGCAGTTCCACTATGTTTTCCTTCTAGCTCTGCTCCAAAGCCTCCTTCTTCAGGAGGGTAGTTTGAAAATAGTTCTCCCAAAACCATTTTTGATTCTCCTGAAAATGTCAAATGAGTGAGGTTTTCCTTCCCCTTTACATCATCTAACTTCTTTGTGTTCTTGTAAACAGAAACACGTCGCTGCCCCCCGCGCCTATACATATTTCAGGTTTGTTAGAAACTATATTGGAATCAGAAGAAATCATTACGACCAAGTTAAAGATAAGAATTTGTACAGGCATATATTTACACTATTCAATGTCAGATAAAGCATAGACACATAAATAAACACTCACCCAGAACTCTTGGACTTCATACCCATTTTCTTGCACACCTCATGTACCACAGCACGGTCATAGTTTGATAGGTTAGCTTCGAATGTGTAAACTGCATGCAGCATCCAAACATCAATATACTGATCTTCCAAAATAAATTCTCAAGTGGGCGATATCAAATAACCGCATTTTGTAATATAAGGATAGTAAAGACCATTCATTATGTTCTTCCTCGTAATGATAAAGTTAATGTTCTTCTAATTAATCAGGATTAAATTGAAACATATAGAACTAGACAAAGCCTGCATGATAATTTCTTGGTTCTAAACCGATAATGAAAAAAAAGAAAAAGAAACCTTCACAGCAGATTGAAAAAAGAAAATTGTTTTTATTTCATTACACAAACACTACGAAATTTAATTATATTAGCTTCATGATCAATAGGCATACTTAATGAACAAATACTACCAGGTTTAATTATATTAGCTTCCTCAAATTAAACAGCATATTTTCAAGGAAACAGGAAAAAAACAGAACACTCCTAGCCAATATATAGCAACCAAGTAAACGGTATTTGTTTTTCTTTCTAGAATTAAAGAACAACATTCATCACAAAAGTGACAAGTGAATTACTTCTAATGTTTTCTTTAAAAAAAGTGAAGTACCACAATCTATAAAAAAAAAAAGAATTCCACCATTTTCATTACTTCAACTATAAAACAAAGAAAAACCCATATGAAAATTTTCAGTTTTAAACAATTCCCACTATAAGAAACACCCAGATTAAATAATTTAAGGAGAGAAAACAAAACAAGGGAGAGACCTAGACATGTTCAGGAGGTTTGTGGTAAAGTCAATAATACCTTGATCGGGGGCAGCACGGAACCTTTCAAGAATTTTCGAGATTCGAATAAGAGTAGCTTCTGCAACTCTAGGGTTTTGCTGCTGCGCTGCTTTCCTCTGGTTCTTCTTACCCATTTTTCCTTTCTGTGCTTTGGTTTCTTGATTGTTCATGTTTTATGTTTTTGTCTGCTGTCAAAATAAGGAAAGACTAGGTGTGTGACAACAGTCTTTCTTATGCACGTACACACAGTGTCGAAAAGAAGAGGGACGGAACAGGGGTATACTTTGAGGGCTCCCTCTCGATTCTTTTATTACGTTGTTGTTTGAAGGGCTGCACGCCTCTTCGTTTTTAGGGTACCTTCTTCTTGCTTTGGGGTTTTCCCTCCACCCCCACCTCCACCTCTTATTAATACAGGAAGGCTGAGTTTTGTTTTCTTCTTCTCTAGATTAGCTTTTCGAAATTCAGTAATTAGGTTTTGACATGGAAAACATGCTTTAGGCTTAAGAAACGAAGCCTAGTTACTAGTTAGTTTTACCCAATCCTAAACATAATCCTAGTCCAGTCCAGTCCAGCCAAGATAAGAAAATGGGCCACTCTCACAAACAATACCATGCCAATTTCGTAGCAGGGCCACAAAAGGGCTAAGAGTCCATGTGAAAGCAGGATTTGCAGACCTCCCCACCTCTCTCTCTCTCTCTCTCTCTCTCTCACGCCCTCTCTCTATATCTAATCTACGTCTCTACATAACCCCATTCAGTTTGTTTCCCCCACGCAAAGAGTTAACCAAACCCCCTCCTCTCTCTTTCTCTTCCTTCCCTTCTCTTTATCCTTCGCTTCTTTCTATAATACACAAAGCAAAGGTACCAACCCATTTCACTTTTTCTATTTTTTTTCATAAAATAAATAATAATATCACTATTTGCTGCTTATAATCACTAACAAGTATTTCCAAGTTTGTATTTAAAAAAAAAAAATTGGGTTTAATCCGGTGCGTGCTTTTATATCCTACTTTTAATGTAACCGACAAAGAAACAAACAGGAGACTCTATTTTACCTTTACCCATTTCTGATTATTTTATATCGGGTCCTCTCAATCGGTTTCATTTTCTCATGATCCGAATCGGCTACCAAACTTGATTTCGATTTCTGGGTATTTCAGATTTTGCTCTTTTAAATCCTAATTTGCACTTATTTTTTTCCTGATTGTGTTATATTTTTTGTTTGCTTTCATCTCTTGTTGTTTGTGATGGCTTGTGAGTTGGGTGCTTGGTTTTTGGAGTAGATTTGGTGTTTTGTGTTATTAAGTGATTGGTGATGGTGTATTATTGCGTTAATGGTTGTTTCTGATCTGGGTTTTAAGTTATTTTTTGCATATGAACTGAGATTAAAATGATTTTGTTATTTTTTCCTGGAAAGATAATTGCTTTTTCATATGGTTTTACGGGTTTTGAGTGTTTGTTGTATATCATTACTGTAATGTGTTGGTTCAGTTATTATTTTGTGTTTCTTGTGCAATTAGTGTGGTTACTCGTTAACATTTTTGTTTCATGGCCTTTGTTGATCATGAAAGTTTCGGATTTTTCAGTTTGGTTCCTTGTTAAGGAACCAAATGAGTTTTTCTGGTTCTAATTGATGAACATGTCAATTTGACTTGCTGAAATCTATGCTTTTTGAGCATACATTGTCAAGAATTAATGCTGATAAAGACAATGCTTGGGCACTAGATTGTCTGTGGTCTCGGTGGCACTTTAGGACTTCAATTAGTTATCCTTGGAGATTGTTTAACATGTTCCATGACCGAATCAAAACTTTTGTCCAGGATAAATATTGTTCCTTGGCATTTGGTTTGCCTCAATGAAGACGCAAGTTCCAGGTTTTAGATTTCCTAGTCTCTTAAGAATTTACAATATCGGGTGGAAGTTTCAGCTATCCACACATCAAATGTCTGTCTTTAAATGTGGCGTGTGGATTGGATTTTTGAAGTTAATGGAAGTGTGAGTAATTCATTCCCTCAAAATTTATATAGGAAAAGATTGACGAGTTTTAAGAAAATAATCACTTTTCAAAACTTTAAAATCAAATGTAATTCAAGGACCCAGTTCTTCAAGTGGGGGTGGGGTGGGGGGATGCTGTTTTATTTGACTCAAACAACTGATACAAGTGCAGCATGATGAGCTATTGAATTTCTATTACTTTGGAGTCAATGTATTATCATATTCTGCACCATGACATATCAGAGTGTAACTTGATAGAGATAAAGAATAGTAATCTGTAATGTGCAGCTATCTGCCTACATTATCTGATTCCAGTAGATGGCCATGTTCTTAAAGCCAGCTATTATCTAGTCTTCCATTGCATCGCATGTTTAGATGATAACATATTCTCTAATTGATGTAGCTGTCTACCTTCAAAACCATCATAACAACATATTTCCCAGTTTGTTTTTGCAGAAATCAAATCAGCAGGGCTTGCTATTGATGCTAGGAAGTGAAAATTATAATATACTAAACCTCAAGTTGCAAGAAAAATGAAATTATTAAGTCCATCTTCAATATTGTTACGTGGGAAATTCTTATTCCTTCACTTTTGGCTTGATTCAGATAATGAAAAGTGAAACATCAGTGGAGTTCATTTGAGGTGTTATTTCTTCCTTCAAGCTTCACAGTTATTCTAAACTTATTCTCAAGGTCCGCTTCTTTATCTCTGCACTTTAGTTTTTCCCTCCAAAATGGTTTAGAAATCAGTTCTCTTGCCTATTTAAAACTGTGAACCAGCAGAAGTTACCAATCATTTAAAAATTCTGTCATTCTTATTCTTAAACGCTGTTAGGTTTATTGATGGATGCTCTGCTGAAGTTATACTTGATTCACCAATTTATCTCTTGAACAGAAGCATTTTAAATTTTATCTGAATAGTGAAATTTTAAGTTTCTAAATCTCATAGCAGTGACAGTAGGAGTGATAATTACAGAAGCTTGTGCAAAGAAACCAAGAGATGAGTTGACAAAGACATCTTTTGAGAAAAGTTGACCCATAGAATGACTCGTATAAGTGAGATTGTTGTTGATTGTCCATAAGATCAGATACTCAAGGGGAGAACTTTTTTATGACTCTATGTCTCATCCTTGCTCCCAGTTTAACAAATTTTACTTGTCTATGTTATGCAGGAAAATATTTATTGTGATACATTGGAGGCATTTTAAATTATATATTCCTTAGTTGTCTAGCTACATTTGCTGTAATATATGGGCTGAGGTGCACATTTCATGGGAGGTGTAGACGATGATGAACCAGCCTTAAAACGCCTGAAATTAGCCTCCGGAAGGTTGACAGGTCTTTCCAACGGTTCATCTTTAACAGAACCCATAGTTGGATCTTCTAGGGATTTGATGGCTCGTCCCCTACAATCTGAAGGGGATGAAGAGGTTCTTGGTTCAAAAGGAGTTATTAAAAGAGTTGAATTTGTCAGAATAATAGCCAAGGCATTATATTCTCTTGGATATAAGAAGAGTTATGCGCGTTTAGAGGAAGAGTCAGGGATACCATTGTATTCATCTTCAGTAGATATATTTACACAGCAAATTCTCGATGGCAGTTGGGATGAAAGTGTAGCCACATTACATAAAATTGGTCTAAAGGATGAAAGCATTGTCAAGTCAGCATCTTTTCTGATATTGGAGCAGAAATTTTTTGAACTTTTGGATGGGGACAAAATTATGGAAGCTTTGAAGACCTTGAGGACTGAGATTACTCCTCTCTCCATTAACAATTGTCGAGTTCGGGAGCTTTCCTCCTGCATTGTATTTCCTACACATTGTGATTCAGATGGGTCTTCGAATCAGGGCTATGGAAGGACAAAGTCTCGGACCAAGCTGCTGGAGGAACTGCAGAAACTGCTTCCCCCAAGAGTTATAATACCTGAAAACAGATTGGAACATTTAGTTGAACAGGCTCTTACCTTACAAAAAGATGCTTGCATCTTTCACAACTTATTGGATAAAGAAATGTCTTTATACTCGGATCATCAGTGTGGAAGAGATCAGATTCCTTCTCGAACTTTGCAGGTTAAGGCATATTTTCATGATTGGGAACAGTAGCTTTATATGGAGGTCTTTTGCTATTTCATTCTTTGGCTTAAGATTGTATTCCATGCTGCAGAGTTTTTCTTCGTTAACTGTTAGTTTTTGCGTGGTTTGAACAAATTTTAGTTATGCAGAGCTATTATCTTCTTAATGTCAAACTGTAAAAAAATTGTGGGGTCAGAAGAGTAATCAAAGTTGAATAAATCTGTCACGTCATCTTTTTATTGGGAAAGTAAAGAGGGATAGTTTGATTAATGCGATTAATTTGTATGTTTTTAGTAATCCTATTCAAGTTTGAAATAAGTGCTTCTTGGTTAGATTTAAAACTTATTTTTAGTGACATTCGTAAAAAATATATATATTTTTGTGGAACTGAAAATCCTGAAAGTTCAATGTCTTATTAGAGAAAAGTGCCTGAATTTGTAATAATTTCTTCATCGAACTAACTAATCCCTGTTTAGCTTAGAGAAAAGTGCTTCCTAGCAAGTTTTAGAAGTTATTTTGAGGGGAATTCTGCTAGGAAGATACTTGAACTTCTATCTTCCATGAAGTTCATTTTATGACCCCTTTCTTCTTCTACAAGGATTTCATAAGATAACCACATTGTGTAGGTATTTCTTGATTCAGTCCCCATGTTAGATTTTTTTAATGCCTTTGTCCTTGGTCTACTCTTCATGCCTTTGTCCTTGCACCTGCCAGATTCTTCTTTGTTAGTTCTTTTGTTCTTCCACCTTGTTCTGAAGAGTATAATATATGTGGTATACTCGGTATGTAGAGGCTGATGTACCCTATACTAGTCTTAATAGCATTAAAATGTTAGCCTGATGGCTATTTCTTTTGTGAATGAAGAGCATGCTTGTCTGCTCATAAGGATTGTGAACTGATGATTTTCTTTTATTCTATATTCCTCCTGTTTTGTTTTTGCTTTGGATTTTATTTCGATGGGCAGACCACTCCTTTTCATTTTCAGTTGCTTTCAATTGGCTTTCAATGTATTACTGGCAGCACTAGATTGAGTCTTTCTTTTATTCCCACTGGAACAGATATTAGAAGCACATTCAGATGAAGTCTGGTTCTTACAATTTTCACATAATGGGAAATACTTAGCTTCATCCTCTAGCGATCAATCAGCAATCATATGGGAGGTATAATCATTTATTTTTAGTATTTTATGCTGTTATTCAATTGTATTTTCATGTCCCTTCTCCCATATTTTATTTGGTTTTGTTTGCAACATTCTGCCTGGGATATTCAGTAATAGGTTTTTCATATGATGTCAGAAAAAACTAATCTCTCTGTTTATGCATCCATAGTAATCATACACTATTAAAATTCTTAAATAATCAAATATTAATTCCCATTACTATTTCTAAGCTTCACAGGGTATGCCTTGTATACTATGTGCAACTCTCTCAACAACCATTGATTTATCCAAAGAACAAGGGACTGCTAAAGGCCCATATGCATCTATGTCATTCTGCTTATGAAACAATTTTATATGTGCCAATTAATTTGTCATGTTTTCCAGATTGATGTAAATGGTGGAGTTTCTTTGAAGCATAGATTATCTGGTCACCAAAAACCTGTCTCCTCTGTTTCTTGGAGTCCTGATGACCATCAGCTTCTCACTTGTGGGGTGGAGGAGGTTGTCAGGCGCTGGGATGTTTCTTCTGGTGAATGCCTTCAGGTTTATGAGAAAGTGGGCCTTGGCCTGGTGTCATGTGGATGGTTTCCAGATGGAAAATGGATATTTTCTGGCATCAATGATAAGAGCATCTGCATGTGGGAATTGGATGGGAAAGAGGTAGAATGTTGGAAAGGGCAGCGAACTCTGAAGATTTCTGATTTAGAGATAACGAGTGATGGGAAGCAGATTATAAGTATGTGTAGAGGAACTGCACTACTATTACTTGATAGAGAAGCTAAAGTTGAGAGAGTGATTGAAGAGGATCAAGCAATAACTTCGTTCTCATTATCAAGGGATAATAGGTTCTTGCTGGTTAATCTTCTGAACCAGGAAATCCATCTTTGGAATATAGATGGTGATATCAGGCTTGTTGCCACATACAAGGGCCATAAGCGTACTCGGTTTGTTATTAGATCGTGTTTTGGGGGACATGAACAAGCTTTTATTGCCAGTGGTAGTGAGGACTCTCAGGTATGGATTTTTTGGTAGCTTTCTTTTTCTTTAAGTTCAAAGGTATACAAGAAATTCAGAGGTTTTGTTCATCTATTTGATTACTTTTCCTTGTGCATCTTTTTCTTTAAGTTCAAAAGGTATACAAGAAATTCAGATGTTTTGTTCATCTATTTGTGCGTAAACCATAAACTTTTGTGTGGGAATATTTCCTTTTCTATTCTTCTTTAACCCATTTTATCTCGAAAGGTGTTTGGTAATGATCTGGTTAGGTCAATCAAGAGAAGGGCATTATTTGAATCAAATATTGCATGTTAGCTCTTGCCTTTTTTAAGAAGGTCAAGTTTTTTGTACATTTCTTAGGTAACTGATCGTGTAGTTTGTTCCTAAGCAGTTGAGATCTCATGTAGATCACAGCCATAGGATTGCCCATACTGTACTTTCTTTTAAATTTGTATGACACTGAAATTATTTATCCTGCCCCCTTAACCATGCATAAAAATCATAATGGATACTGACTAGTTCTAATTGATAACCCAGAGAATAATTTAGAGAAATCTACTTTTCATAAACAACACCTTCAACCCCAGAAAAAGCTTACAAGGCTTTTGTTTTGGTGTACATGTCCTGTGATGTTTCTGCATATTATTATATCAACAATTTGCCATACATGTATACTATTCCATCCTGTTCTTTTTGGAGGGAAAAAATGGAAATTACATTGACAGTTTTGTGACCAAAAACCTTTAGAAATAGCTCAGATGCGCATGGAGAGTTACAGGTATTTGTATATACTCATGCGTTTTTATAAATTTATCAAATGTCCCTATCATTTTTTTTTTCATAGAATAACATTCCTTTATATGGATAAAAACATACTTGTGAAAAAGTTCGTTCTACACTAAAAACTAAATCACAAACAAAATGAGTAACCAGCCAAGATTAAGAAGTCATCCATTATCAAAATATAATAAAATAAAATAAAATCTGAAGGAATGGAAAAATGTCTTGCATTTCAGTTTTATTTTTGAATATAAATGTGTAACAGGAGGCCATTGGTGGATTTTGCTGTTTTTTTTTCTTGCACAGAGAACACTGATTTATCAGGATTACGCCTTTTTTAGGATATTAATATTTATAGTTAAGATCCTACCATAAACAGCCTCTCATATGAATAACCGAGGGAAAAACACTCCGGGAATTGTTAGACTTGTCGATAAGGACATTAGGCCTACCTCTTTTTGCATGAGTTCTTGTTACTATACTTTTAATAGTACTTATTATTTGACTGGTAATTGTTCTATGGAAATTAGAGTAAGAAATCAAGAGTCTTAAAATATTTAGCCACATGGTGTTCTCTGTTGTATTGTGAAATTTGTTTCCACATAGGTTATGCTGTGTTCATTGTATGGTATTATAATTACACATGTAAGAAGAAGCTGTTGGAACATTCTGGAATCTCATCTCGTAAAAGAGCCTTTGCTTGTCATGCTATTGTCATTTTGGGCAATTGGTTTATAAATAGGGGATGCAGGTAACTAAGTTCAGCACATTTTGATGAATTTAGGCTTGTTGTGTTTGAAAGGTGAATGTTTATTACAAGGGTAGATGAAACTCTTTGGTTTTGGATATTTAATTTTATATTCTAGTGGCATTCTGAAGTGCTGTTATCATTTCTTTTTGAAGTGCAAATTATCTATATCTGCAGATATATTTGTGGCATAGAGCCTCAAGAGAGCTTGTAGAGGCATTGCCAGGTCATTCGGGAGCCGTTAACTGCGTGAGCTGGAATCCAGCAAATCCACACATGTTAGCATCTGCTAGTGATGATCGTACCATTCGAATATGGGGTGTAAATGCCTTGCAGGTGAAGCACAAGAGTGCTCACTGCAATGGCATCCACTACTGCAATGGAGGGAGTTGAAAGATACCCAAGCATGATATTTTCAGATAAATACTCATTTTCCTTGACCATTGCTTTCATGTATATACTTTAATTTGTTTCCAGCAGACATTCATATCAAACAAGCATGTGAACTGTGCAGCGACTTTCTGATAATAAATTCCCTATCATTTTTAACCTTGGATGATTTCTTTCCTTAATTATTAAAAGGCTAAGAAAATAATAATGTTGTTGACGCATTTATTTATATGATGGGGTGGTGGTGTTACAGTTACAGATTAGACGGAGTATTGATTCCATTCACCTGTACGCCATATAGTTTCTCTTGCATCTGTAATTCTCGTTGGCCGAAATTGTTGCAAGAAATTTGCAATGGTTTTCAAGCTCATTGCATTGGTTTTCAAGTCATCTGGGATTGATATCTAATGGCACTATGCCTCTGATGTTATGGTGTAGAAGGCCACCTTAAAGGAATGTAGATTTTGGCTATTAAGGGCATCCATCAAACCGACCTAGCGTTCTTGTGCATTAGATAGCTGGTCTTATTTTTCCCTGGTTGATAAAGAAAACTTTTGGACAGAACCTGTAAATTGGTGTGAGGGTTTTTTTTCCCCCAAGAAATGATTCGATGTGTTCTGTTAGAAAAAACTTTTTGATGTTTTTGTTCTCCATCAAGAAGCATTTTGTGAAGCGTCTTGGGGCAGTAATTTCTATGCTTTAAAGTTTAAACACTAAAGGTAACCCGTAACCTTGCATTATCAAGTTTCTTGAACCCATGGTCCTTTAAATGTAAATATCCATAACCACACTCCACCCAACTCCCTTAATCAGCACTCTTTAAAATCTTAGCGAAAAGGAGAGCTAGACAACAATTCAAAACAAACATCATAGATTTAAATATGATTTACATACAATTCCTTAGTTAAGTCTCTTAAGCAACACTGAAAGAACTTGCAGTGCTCTCCACGAACTTTCTTGCTCCCTTGAACCACCTCTTGTCTCCAGCTTGTGCCTTGCAAATGTAAAGCTTGCCATCTTTCACAGTGGCTGTGATCAGTTGGTGCTTGCCACCTTCATCTCCATCAGCAGTCCTTGTCAGTACTGACAAGAAGAAATATTGCTTCCCACCAACCACTGGAGTTGATGTCTCCAATATGTTAGCTGTTGCCACGGTATTGGGGTCGAAACCACCCTGCATGATCAGTTCAGATTTACATCAAATAAGAATGCATATACACTGCCACTGTGGGCTGATTAAAAACAGAAAATAGCTCGACGTCTGACAATTGCAGCCGTTGTTGCCCTGCTAGAGAAGTTGTTTAGCATTTCATACAAACAACATGAGAAATCAAATGAATTATACTGCAACGTTATCAAGAAATGCTCTCTCTCTCTCTCTCTCTCTCTCTCTCTCTCGGTTGTTTCGACAGTACCTCAGATGCGGTTGCAAACAAGGAGGATTGTTTTCCAAGCAAGAAATCCACCTGCAGTGACCAGAGCAAAATATTTGTCAGCAATATTCTACCATCTTTCCAAAATAATTCAGGTTTTGAAACAAAGCTTGATATTAATTAAAAAAATCTTCAACGTAGATTTGAACTCCTATATAAGTCTACTGGATTAAGATTAGGAAAGGGGATTATGCATTACCTTGGAGAGGAATTCCTCAGGGGAACCGTAGTCGGTGATGGATTTCTTATCGGTTGGGATGACCATGACAGAAACGTTGCTGGTGGCATCGAAGTTGTCCTCGTATCTAAGAACCTGACCAGGGAACTCTCTCTCCTTGCTTGGATTCCATTTTGATGGAACTGACAACTTGAATCCATCTCCATTGTAGGGCAAGAAATCTGTGTCTGTCTTTGGCTTCCCGAAAATATTGGCTGCAAATGACCATATCAACTTATCAGTAAGACAAAATTTGATCAATTCTCGTGGATACTTATTAAGTGTATTGGAAGAAACCATAGCTGGGGAGATTGTCCCCAAAGATATATATGATGCCACCATTTTAAGCAGGAACCCCCGTAGAGTCCTACTTCAATTAAGACGACTAGCGATTAGGACAAGCAGAGTTAAGCCAAGAAATAAATAAGGGCATAGCATGTATGTATTACCAGATTCACCATAGGCAGCATCAGCAGGAGCTACCTTGGAGCCAAGGGCAGCAGCACCAATGAGCACTGTGAGAGCCAATCTGCGAGACACAGCACCATTATCCTCCTCCTGTACTGCCTGCTTTTGGGCTCTGCAAGCCAGCTGGGTGGGCTTGAGGTTAGCCACTTGGCGTTGTGATGATGGGGTTGATCTAGCAGGAGTGGTTAGTGCATGGTGGTGCAAGAAGCATGAAGTGGAGGCCATGGTCTCTTTTGCTTTTCACTCCCTGAAAACCTTGGGGGTTGTTTGTTCTGTGTCTCAACCTCCGTTTGGTGGGCTTTGTGGTGTCTAGAAAACGGGTTTGGATGCTTGTGCTTGCAATAAATGAAGGCCATTGGACGGTTTTGGATATTGTATGATGAGAAGAGATCAGATTTTCGATGTCGGATAAGGTTGTAGTGGTTCCGACTGCTGCCACCTGGAATCAACACTCCAACTTTAACTTCTTCTGGCTTTGGGGTCCATCGTGCTTCGTCGTCGGAATATGGATAGGTTCTTCACTACAAGTAATTTTCGAAGGGATCCGATCCGTTTCTATTTTCTACCTTCGGCCTGTCACAACCAGGCCTGGAATGAGCCCAGGATATTTCGGCTCTTTTCTAAGCCTGGGCTAAGCCCATCAAGATAGCGGACTTTATACCTTTTTATCGAACAATTCTAACATACAAGTATTGTTTAAACGAGGGGCCAGAGGCCCAGAAACAAAAGGATCCATGGTAGAAGTAGTCTGTGCAAAAAAAACAATGTGTCGTTGCCCCAGAAATTGCTAAGCTATTGGAAGTTTTAGCCAGATCTTTATACCTAAGTTTGGACCTGACTTATTATTTATCAGACTCAGAGACATGCCTTGAATGTAAGTCCAAACCAGGATCTCAGGTTATCTTTAAATATATTAAGCAGATAAAGTCATATTTGGTCTATTTCACACAATTTAATTTTTTTATTATAAAAATATAAACAATACCTGAATGTTTTTTTTATATTAATAAAAAAGTTGATTCAACTCGTGATATAACACGAGCCAACGATCTAGCATAAACTAACTGAGAAAGAAAATCCATTGTTGTCCTCCCTATATAACATTGTTCCCTTTAACAATGCTTTGTATTTAAAAAAAAAGATTTAATTTTTTTTTAATTTTTTTCTTTTAACATTAGGTTTGCTTATCCCGATCTTGTGATCTGGGTCATGGATTTAGAGAGTTAACTCGGATTTTTTATGTTTTTTTGTAGTTATTTTTTTTTCAATTTCATTATTCAATATTTAGTTGATTTAGATTTAGACTTCATAATTATTATTTTTTGTTTTGCTTTCTATGAAGTAGCTCGGCCTTATTACTCAGGTTATGAGTTTGGCGAGTTAAACTAAGTTGACTTGGGTTATTATTTATTTATTTATTTATTTATTTAATTTCATCCTTTAATATTAGATTTTCTTATCCCGAGTCACTAGTTAACTCAGGTTTTTTTGTTTTTTTAAGTTGATTTTGTTTCTCTATTATATCCTTCAATGTTTAGTTGATTTGGAATTATGTTTTGTGTTTTTATAAGTTGATTTTTTTTTCAATTATATCATTCAATATTTAGTTGATTTGAAATTAGACTTTGTGTTTTTATTTACTTTTTGTTTTTTACAAGGTTATCTTTATCTCATTATCTGAGTCATAAGTATCGTAGGTTAACCTAAGTTGACTTATGTTTTTTTCAATTTCATCATTTAACATTAAATTCATTGGAAATTAAGCTTCATAGTCTATTTTGTTTTATTTTCTATGGAGTTATCTCGGTCACATAATCTGGGTTGCAACTTTGATAAGTTAACCCGAGTTTACTCGAGTTGTTTGTTTTTTCTTTCTTTTTTTAATTGATTTTTTTAATTTTATTATTTAACATTAATTTAATCGAGAATTGAGTTTTATATTTGGTTTTGATTTGCTTTTTATGAGATTATTTTGATCTCATAATCCGAGTCTTTGATTTAGCAAGTTAACCCGGGTTGATCCGGATCGATCCAATATGTTTTCGCCACAATATGTTTTCTTAAAACATGTAGTCTTGAATTGTTTTTAGTTAAACTATGTTTTTAACGTTGTTCAGATTACCTCTAAACCCTTAAAGTTAACCGGATCGCATCGAAACAACCCCACACAATTTAATTTTTTTTATACTGTAAACAAAGTTTCGGCTCAAATAGCATGTACAGTCCACTAAGATCTAAGAGCTCGTTCTAGGTTTTTGGAGGTGGGTTATTCCAAGTAACAACCCAGTAATACAAGGCGATATTGAATAATTATGCTATACAAAGGATTCATGATACGCGATAGTTTGTGTCGTTTTGAAGCATAAACACATGCCTATGCCACCCCTCTCCCTTGCTCGGCTTGGTGGTTGGGAGTTGGGACCGTTAGTTTTAACTTGTTTATTTATAGCGTGTATGATGGCGGTCCACACGACCCGCGTCAGAGACAACACACGTGGATAGAAACAAAGTGCCTTTCACTCGTATTTTGTCCATGTCCTCTTTGCTTTTCTTCCAAATCCAGCAATGCCCCCATAATTTAAAGTATGAAAAGCTAAGACTCCAAAAGCATCTCGAGAGAGTGATACCCTAAATAAAATGTCAATTGGTCCCAGTAGCAACTTCCATGATTTAGGTCGTTGGAAGTGGATCGATTTGCATTTTTGAAGAAAATAGGGACCGAATTGAACTTTTCTATAAATCCTAGCAACCTCACTGTCGGGATTCTCGCCGTTCGGTCACCATCAACGTGATCTGGGGGCAGGAATCACGGCGAGCGAGTGATTAATAAGCCAATGCATGGAGACAGAAGGTCTCAAAAATAGTTCAACTGGGTACTCATATTTTTAGAAGGTTCAGATTAGCACTTCTCTAACCGCTTATTTGATGATAATTGTTGACCGTGACCAGTTGACCTATTTTATTGATTTCTGTATCAATTGACTCGGAGACAGGGATAAGATGTAGACAGGTCAAGATCACACACACACACACACATATAATAAACTTCTACTTTTTATTTTACTTTTTAAATATCAAACATTTTTTTTTAAAAAAATATTAAATCAATATTTTTTTAATGTTTTTTTCAGCATTTATTATGGCATTTTGCTCAACCCAACTTTTACATAAGGCATTGGACCTATTGGTAACCGACTTATAAAACTTTTTTTTTCCTTTAAGTAAACTGATAAAGATAAAATATACTAAAATAAACTTTCCAAAAATAATAAAAAAAAAATATCACTCGCACTACCTTTTCTTGAAAGCAATAAAGCAGAGAAGAAAAAAAAAGGATAATAGAGAATGAAACTAGATAAGATTAGATGGTAAGTGTTTGGAAACGCGGTTGTATTCGTGTTTTTTTAAAAAAAATTTGTTAAAAATTATTTTTTTATATATGTTTTGGATCGTTTTGATGCGCTGATCTCAAAAATAATTTAAAAAAATAAAAAAACATCATTTTGATTCATTTCGGCACGAAAAACACTTTAAAAAACAAGCGCGACCACACTCCCAAATAATAATAATAAAAAGGCGTTAACAGGGAAAATCTTATCTTTGCATAAAGTCTGGGATTGTTTTAAATTATTAAATATTGTTGAAATAAATCAGGAATTAATTAGTAAATATCTGTGTACTATCTCTTATAATTCTGCCAGGAGAATTTTTATTTATTTTTTTCAGAATGAAGGGAGATTGAAATTGAAAGCTTGAAAGAAAGAAGCCCACCCTTCCTTTTTTCACCCATTTAAAAAATTAATATTTCTTCACAAACTTTTGTTGATGATGTTTAATTTAACTAGAAGTAATTAGCATGAATATAAAACTAAAGAACTCTTGATTACATAAACTTAGGAAAATTAGCATAAACTCTTGATTAAAATTTCAGTTTTAAGAACAAAGAATGTATAAACAGATTGAATGTTAAGAGAAATTCCTTGCTAAAATACTTAAAATAAATGCAAATAACGATGTTATCAATATTTATTCTTAATACTTTATTACTAATTATCACTTGATACAAACAAAATAAATGAATTAACAAACTTGAAAAAAAAGAAAATAATTAATATCTTTCTATAAAATACTAGAAATCGTACTCTAGAATAAAAGAGAAATAGAGGTAAAGAAAGCCGTAAAGAAAAAGAAGAATTCAAAAGAGCTACTGCAAAGCTCACGTAATAAATGAGTAAAGAAAGCCGTAAAGAAAAGGAAGAAGGCAAAAGAGCTGCTGCAAAGCTCACGTAATAAGTGAATTGTTTTGGGTTAAAAAAGAGATTAAGAAAAAAAACATTTTTTACTCTAAAAAACCACTTAATTCTTAGCTTTTGTGCTAGCTTATCACTTAATCACAAATTTTTATTAGCTATTGTTTTTTTTTTTTCCACCTAATTCTACTTGGATTTATTCATTTAGGTCTTGTTTGAAAACGCGGTCTAACATGTGTTTTTAAAAAAAATTTAATTTTTTTTATTTAAAATTATTTTTTTTAGTGTTTTTGGATCGTTTTAATGCATTGATATAAAAAATATTTTAAAAAATAAAAAAATATTATTTTAATATATTTTTAAATAAAAAATATTTTAAACAAACCTTTAAAGCTGGACTGTTCACTTCTAATTGAGTTTTATTAATGCAATTATCATTATGTTAAAAAAAAAAACCTTTTATATATAATTATATATAAAGAAAAGCTTCCTAGGATACTTTTGGTGTCTAGCTACCAACCAACCAATGTAAAATGTATATTAAAATAAAATAAAAACCAAAACAGGAAGTAAGAAAAAGACAAGCCATTACCATTTCGTTAATAATTTGTTCGGGAGTGCATTACAAGTTATTTTTTTAAAAAATATTTTTTATTTAAAAATATATTAGAATTATATATATATATATATATATATAATTAATTAATTTAAAAATAAAAAAATATTTAAAACATGGTTGAACCGAAGTGTTAAATTAAAATAAACCTAAAGCTAGATGGCTGTCGGGCAGGCGCGCGCCAGTATTATCTCTCCCTCACCCTCCCCACTCCCGTTTTCTCTAAACTAAACAAGCAAAAATCAGAAGCAGAATCATAATAATACTACCACTATTCGCCATATTTAATCAGAGAGACGGGCTGGTGAGGTTGACATGTTATTAATTCCAATATCCCGTACGCAGCAACAATTAAATAAATAAAAAGTAAAAAACCCATTCGTTGTTGAGTGC
>Ga0307510_10003786_pt1 | contig 17694 bp, 20 predicted proteins | sample 12_EM_MG_FD_207224 | JGI IMG/M metagenome (GOLD analysis project Ga0307510, IMG submission 207224) | Populus trichocarpa ectomycorrhiza microbial communities from riparian zone in the Pacific Northwest, United States - 12_EM | ecosystem: Host-associated > Plants > Roots > Unclassified | place...
CCCCCCCCCGGGGGGGGGGGGGGGGGGCCCCCCGCCGAGGTACTCGGCGGCTTCCGACAGAATATGCTTGGCGCCGCCTTTCGCGTTCGCGAGTACGTCCGAAGCGATTGCTATCTAGTCATTAATTTTCACGCGGACGCACGCGTGAAAAATGCCGGTCTCGCCTTCTTCGCGATGCCAAATCTCAACCACATTATAGTAATTGAAATACCCGCCCATATCCTTGGATATCGTCTCGCTAAGGCGCGGCATGAACGTGAAATCGCCTTCGAAGAGAGGCTTCAATTCGTCCTTCTCGTAAACTTCGACGCTCGGCATGACGGTCTCCTCATGCCGTTCTGAACCGGCCGCGGGATTTCCGCTAGTGAGGCGCTTACTGCCAGGCAGCTTTCCGTCGCGATACCCGCCGGTCCGCTTTCAGGCGCGTCGAGTCGATCGACGGGACGGGAACGGCGAAAAGTGGTGGTAAGTAGCCGTTCGCGTGGTCAGTAACTGCCCCGGTCCGAACCGGGGGCAATTATCAAACGCTCGTCTAATTCTCTTCTGCCACACCTTGCCGCAAATTCAGCAGCGAGCGTTGGGTCCGCGTCAAACGAGTGAAATTCGGCATCTGTGAGCAGATAAAATTCCTCGTAATCGACCGTTCGATTGCTGACAGGAATGCTCAGATAGGCTCGCCCGCTCGCAGTATCCGTCCCCAACGAATATCTGTGTCCGCGCGACATCTTGCTGTCGATGAACCTCATAAACCGATATTAGCGTCGAGAGCGGACACCGCAAATGGGGTCACCTGCCGCCGGGCAGGTTTGCGTCGAGACACCTGCCAATCGGCGATTGGGCGACTCACATCGAGCCCCGCCGGCGCAATGGTGCAACCTGATGCACGGCGAACCTCGCCCGAGTACGATAACCTGGCTCGCCGGTTGGAGATTTGACTGATGCGTTTTACATAGAACCGCTAGATCGAGGGTGACCGAATATGTCGAGATACGAAGGGAAGCCCTTCCTCAAGCTGATAGATTGCTACGTCCTCAGCTCGATTGGACACCTCGATGCGCAGCAAGAATACACCCTAAACATGATGGCACCTAAGCTTTCGGCAGCACTTGGGATTTCCGGCTCATGGTTCGAGATGGTGGAAACACAGATGGAATTTCCTCCGAACCTCCCACTGAAGATTAAACAGATATGGGAAGACGGTAAGGCCAAGGCAGAGGCATCGGGGTATACCGTTGACCCAGAGTTGTTCGCTCGAGAGTTCGTCGACACCAACTTCCCTACTTAGGGTAGGAGCCAGTCTGACCTGCGTTCCCTATGTCGGCAAATGGGGCGCTTGCCGACCGGCTGGTTCGTGAGACGATGACCCAAGCCCGCACGGCGCGATTCAACATTTTTCGCATTGGTTCAAACCATAGCGATACCATGCATCGATACGGCGCGTGGCGGCTCTTTCACATCGTCTGTCTCAAAGCAAAAGACCCTCGCGGCGGGGGTGGTTTTCCCCTGCGTCGTCCCGTTTCTTCCCCTGCAAATCGCATTATTCCGCCCTGCTCCTCCCCTGCTATTTCCGAGTAGGGGAGCGATGTAATAAGAACCTGAAACGGAAAGAAAAAATGAGCCGAAAAACGCCTGCAAGCAGGGGAAGTTCTCCACGGGGTTTTTCGGGCCGATAAAAACGGAGTTCAGCGGAAATGCTCCGACGGGCCGAGGATCAGCGCGAAGCCGATCAACGCGGCCGCGCCCACCACGATGATCGCCCAGTTGCGGCCGATAATGAAGGGCCTCGTCGTCGGCCCGCCCGGTACCGCGAAGCCGACCGAGACCATCCCGGCATTGCCGCCGAACGATGAGGCGGCGGCCGACATGATGGTGATGAAGATACCGATAGGGTTGAGCAGCCCGACCAGCACAGCGGCCACGCCGATCGTCGCGTAATAGCCATGGGCGATCACACGCCGCGTCGGCCCGGTCGCGGGGGAATCGCCGAGCATCGCGGTCAGCGTGCGGATGGCTGCACGCACCAGCAGGACATAGGCGATGACGCCGATGCCCAGTTCCGCCGCGCGCCACAGATAGGGCAGGGGCAGCGGGCCAATGCCGCCGCCGACGCCCGGGCCGAAATCGCCGACGCCGGTCGCGCCGGAAAAGCAGAAATACCCCGCCGCGACGAACGCCTTGGTTACCCACACCAGCCAGAGCGTCAGCCGCGCCAGATCGCCCCGCGCGCGCCGCCATAGTGCGAAGGCGACCAGCGCCAGCAGGCTATCGACCATCACCCCGGCACAGGAAACGAGCAAGCGGGCCGCACCGGTCAGCCCCTCGCAAGCGACGTAGAACGCTCCGATCGTCGCGACATGCCCGCCCTGTGCCGCGCACGCCGCGGCATGTCCGCCAATCTCGTGCCACATCGTCAGCACCGGCATCAGCACCATGCCCAGCCCGATGATCGTCGCCAGATCCACGCGCTGCGTTTCGTCCGCCATGATGTGCTCCCGTTACGTGCGTGGTGAGCCTATCGCGCCTCGCCTGCGAAAGCGAACCTTGACCCGGGCCGCGTGGCGGTGTCGAATTCGGCACGCCGTGCAAAGAGGCGGTGGTCGAGGTCGACGCCGTCACCGGCCTGGTGCGCGCCGGCGGCAGCACCATCGAACATTATGTCGGCAAGGTGCTCGATGCAGCGTTCCTGCTCATCGCCGGGGTCGAGATGGCCGGCTGTTCATCCCCGGCGCGCGCCTCGCGGAAATCGTCATTTCGCGGAGCCTCAAGGCCGGCAAGGCCAAACTCGCTCATTGATCGACATGGGGTTATGGTGACGGGGGCCGACTCGCCGATCGATCGGCGGGCGGCGGAGGCGATGTCATGACCATCCGGTACGGCGTTGCGGCTTTATGTCTGGTCCTGTCGGCGGTGCCCGTCATGGCGCAGATCGACCCGCTCGATGAACTCGACTCGCTGTCACAGGCCACGGCCGATACCGGCGCGGGCCTTGCCCTTGCACGCCAGCAGGTCGCGCGGGGCGATCTGACCGGCGCTGTGGCGACGACCGAGCGCATCATCGCGCTCCATCCCGAATCCGACGATGCGCTGCTGTTCCATGTCAGCCTGCTCTGCCGACTCGACGATATAGAGGGCGCGCGCGCGGAGATCGCCGAACTACCCGCCGGGCGCGGTGGCGGCGACTGGGGCCCGGTCGTCGCGGCGTGCGGACCCGGCATCCGGGGGAGGGGCTGAACCATGGCACAGGCATTGCGACGCGCTATCGGCGGGGCGTTTATCGTCACCATGGCCGGCCTTTCGCTCGGCGGGGTCGCGATCGGCGCCGACAGCGCCAATACGGTCGGCATCAACGCCGTGGTCTATAACAATGTCCGCCTGAAGAGCGCTGGTGCGCCCCAGGCGCATGTCACGGTGGTGCGCGAGCGCGTCGGGTTGGGCGACGAGGTGCAGACCGGCGGTCGCAGCCAGCTCCAGGTGCTGCTGCTCGACAAGACCACCTTCACCGTCGGCGCCGGTGCGCGGGTGACGATCGACCGCTTCGTCTATGATCCGGGTCGCGGCACGCGATCGATGACCGCCTCGGTGGTCAAGGGCGCTTTCCGCTTCATGTCGGGCCGGCCCGACCGTGCCGGCACCACCAGCATCCGCACGCCGGTCGCGTCGATCGGCGTTCGCGGCACCATCGTCGAAGGCGTGGTCGGCCCGGCCGCGGCGGAGATCGCCGCCGGCGAAAGCGCGGTCGGACCGCGCGTGCGCATCGACCCGGCCACCGCGTCGCTGATCCTGCTGCGTGGTCCCGGCCCGCGCACCCAGGGCCGGCTCAGCCCGGGCGCGATCGACGTCACCGCCGGCGGCCGCACCGTCTCGGTCACCCAGCCGATGCGCGCGGTGTTCGTCCCCGCGCCGGGCATGGCGCCGATCGGCCCGTTCATCATCTCAGCCCGCGGTTATGCCGGGATGCGCGCCTTGCTCTTCCCGCTGCTCGCCCAGCGGCTGGGGCTGAATATCCCCGGCGAGCGCCCGTTCACGCCCTATGGCAACGGCCAGCGCGACGAGCGTCCGCCATTGCCGCCGCCCGGTTACGGTTATCCCGGCGGGGAACGACCGGGGCAGGGGCCGCGCGCCCCGCAATATGGCACGCCCGGATTCCCCGGGAGCGGCCAGGGCTTGCCCGATTTCCCACGCGAGCCGCAGGGTACGCAAGGAACGCAGGGTCAGCGCACCATGTCGACCACAGCACAGCCGGCCGGCCAGCCTGCTGCGGCGCCGAGCCCGGCACCATCGCCGTCCTACGGCCCGCAACCCTCGCCGACATCGACGCCGCCGCCCGGTAGAGTCCCGGGCAAACCCTGAGCGCGATCAGTTCGGGGCGAGCGCGAAGTCGACGCTGACGGTCACGGTGCTGGTGTTGGTGCCGGCCATGACCGGCGCCGGGGCCCGCGCCTGTGTAAAACCGGCCGAATCCATATTTTCCCCGAGCTGCATTGGCACCGATGACCCACCGCCATCGCGGATCGTCAACACCCGCGCCACCTTGAGCCCTGCCGCCGCTGCATAAGCGTCGGCCCGTGCCCGCGCCGCTTTGAATGCCGACCCGGCGAGCGCGCGGGTGGCAGACTCCGGATCGGCGGTGCGCAGATCGGGTCCGGATAGCACATTGGCCCCCGCGCCGGTCGTCGCAGCGATCGCAGCGCCGGCCTTGTCGACCTGGTGCATGCGTACGCTGACCACATTGTTGGCTTCGAACTTGCCGCGGTTGGCGCCATAACCGATCCGCGAAATGGTCAACGTCTGGGTCTGGACGTCGCTGTCCTTCACGCCGAACTGCTTCAGCGCCGTGACAACCGCGCTCATTCGCTGATTGTTGAACTGGCTGGCGGCCGCGGCGGTCGCTCCGATCGTCGAGACGCCGGCGGAGAAGCGCGCCTCATCCGGTTTCGCCTCGCCCGTCGCCGTTGCGCTGACCTGCAGCAACGTTTCGTCCGCGCCGAGCCGGTTCGGTCCGTCATTATGGCGCCCGCAACCCGTCAGGGTCGCAGCAAGGGCAAGCATCGCCACAGCTGTTACGGCGCGCATGTTGGCTCTCCTGTCGATCAATCGGTCGTGGCGGCGGCGATCACCGAGCGCGCCGCTTTGCCCCATCCCGCCAGACGCGCGTCACGCTGCGTAGCGTCATGCGCCGGCGCGAAGGTCTTCACCTCGCCACGCATCGCGCTCGTCGCGGCAAGGTTGGCGAACAGCCCGCAGCCGACGCCCGCCAGCATTGCCGCGCCCAGCGCGGTCGTCTCGGCCATGGCCGGGCGCTCGACCGGCACGCCGAGCATGTCGGCGAGGTCCTGCGCCATCCAGTCATTGGCGACCATGCCGCCATCGATCCTGAGGGTCGTCCAGTCGACGCCATCGGCGGCGAAGGCGGTCTTCAGGTCGTGCGCCTGATGCGCCATCGCCTCCAGCGCGGCGCGGACGATGTGCGCCTTCGTGCTCGAAAAGCTCAGTCCCGAAATCGCCGCGCGTGCCTCGGCTTCCCACCACGGCGCGCCGAGCCCGGACAGTGCCGGCACGAGGTAGACCCCGCCATTGTCCGCCACCGATCGCGCCAGCGCCTCGGTCTCCGCCGCGCTGCCGATCAGCCCGATCGAATCGCGCAGCCATTTGATCAGGCTGCCGGCGACGAACACCGATCCTTCCAGCGCATAGGAGCGTCGCCCGCCGAGCTGCCACACCACCGTCGACAGCAAGCGGTTGCGCGACACCGGCGGGGTCGCCCCGGCCTGGGTCAGCACGAACGCACCGGTGCCGAAGGTCGCCTTGGTCTCGCCGACCGCCAGGCAGGATTGCCCGATCGTCGCTGCCTGCTGATCGCCCGCAATGCCGCAGATCGGGATCGGCGTGCCGAACAATGTCGTCTCGCCGAACTGCCCCGCGCAATCGATGATCTCGGGCAGTGCAGCGCGCGGTGCGCCAAACAGCTCGATCAGCCCATCGTCCCAATGCCCACTGCCGATCGCCATCAGCGCGGTGCGGCTGGCATTGGTCGCATCGGTGACATGCAGCCCGCCGGTCAGCTTCCAGATCAGCCACGAATCGATCGTGCCGACCGCCAGCCGATCGCCGGCCTCTTTCAGCTGCGGCCAGTTGGTCATCGCCCAGCCGATCTTGGAGCCCGAAAAATAGGGGTCGAGCAGCAGGCCGGTCTTGGCCTGCACCCCCGGCTCCTCGCCGGCCTCCTTGAGGTTGCGGCACAGCGCCGCAGTGCGCCGGTCCTGCCACACGATCGCCGGCGCGAGCGGTTCGCCGCTGGTCTTATCCCAGAACACCACCGTCTCGCGCTGGTTGGTGATGCCGATCGCGGCGATCCGCTCCGCCCCGCCGACCGCTTCGACAGCTTCGCGGCAACAGGCGAGCGTACGCGCCCAGATTTCCGCCGCATCATGCTCGACTCGGCCGGCCTCGGGGTAATGCTGGGTCAGCTCCGCGCCGTGCGTTGCCCGCACCGTGCCGTCGGGGGCGAAGACCATCGCCCGGGTGGAAGTGGTGCCTTCGTCGATGACCAGAATGAGTTCGCGCATGGACGAAGGCTAGCCGCGATTGCATGAGAGGGGAATGCCGCTAGGACTGTGATCATGGCGGAGCAGGATCACAGCGGCGAGGCGGGTCATACGGCAAGCGAAGAGGGCAGCGCCGAGGAGCGCGCCATGCTGCGTCGCGACAGGTTGCTTGCGGCGTTTACGCTGATCGCCGGTCTCGGGCTGGCCGTCGGCCTGCCCTTTGCGTTGAAGGAGGGGGCCGAGTTCTTCCTGCCCACCACCGCAGCGCTGGTCATTGCTATCGCGCTGGTACCGATTCTCGAATGGCTGGAGCGACGGCATATCCCGTCGCCGATCGCCGCCTTCGCCTGCGTCCTGGTGTTCGTCGCCGCGGCCGGTGTCGCCATCGTCGCGATCGTGATCCCGGCGACCGAATTCTTCCGCAAGCTGCCCGAGCGAATCGATCGCATCCAGATGAACCTGGCGCCGCTGATCGATCTCTATTCCTCGCTCGAAAAGAGCGTGAACCGTACCGTGCGCCACCTCGCAGCGGCCGGCCCGGTCAAGCCTGCGGCCACCACTGCGGTGACGCCGCCAGGTTCGATCGTCGAACTGGCCGCGACCACCGCGCCGGGCATCGTCATCCAGATCTTCTTCGGCATCCTGGTGGTCTATTTCTTCCTGTCGCACTGGACCAAGCTCAGGCGCCAGACGATCAACAACCGCTCCAGCTTCGGCGGCGCGATGGCCACCGCGCGGGTCATCCAGGACGTGGTCGACGATACCGCTGCCTATCTCGGCACGATCACCCTGATCAACGCCGCGCTCGGTGCGGTGATCGCCTTTGCGCTGTGGCTGGTCGGCATGCCCTTTCCGGTGATGTGGGGCGGCATCGCGGCGCTGCTCAATTACGTGCCCTATTTCGGCCCGATCGCCGCGGCGGTGCTGCTCGCGGTCGGCGGGCTGATGACCTTCAACGACATCTGGCTCGCCTTGCTGCCACCGGCGATCATGATCGGCTGCCATCTGCTCGAGGCCAACGCCATCACCCCGCTGATCGTCGGCCACCGCCTGACCATCAATCCCGTGCTGATTCTCATCTCGATCAGCTTCTGGAGCTGGGTATGGGGTACGCCCGGCGCGGTGCTTGCCGTGCCGTTGCTGATCATCCTGCAGACCGTGGCGGGGGCGGCGGGCAAGCCCGACATCGCCGGTTTCCTGTTCGAACACGGCACGCTGACCCAGCAACGCCGCGCCCGTTTCGGTCGTGGCCACAGCGGGGACGAAGCGGGCGGTTGACAGGGTATGGCGGCTCGCCTAGTTGCGCCGCCTCACGCTTTACAAGCGGGTGTAGCTCAGTTGGTTAGAGCGCCGGCCTGTCACGCCGGAGGTCGCGGGTTCGAGCCCCGTCACTCGCGCCACTCCTTTCAGGATGGCCGCGAAATCACCGCCAGTTGCCGGTTTCCATCCACGCCAGCAGGCGGCGCATCGGCAACAGCCAGATCCACACGGTCCCGGTGACGAGGTAGAAGCCGAGCTGCACCAGCATCGGCCAGTTTCCGACGATGCGCGACAGGCTCGCCACGCCGATCACCCAGATCGCGATCAGCAGCAGGATCACCAGCATGCCGAAGGGTTTGCGCCAGCTCGGGGTCATGCCGTGATCCATTCCTGTTCGGTGACGACCGCGTGCAGCGGCACGTCCCAGCTTTCCGCCGGCAATGCCTCGACGCGCTGTACCGACCAGGCGATACCGATTCGCCACGCGTGCGGGAAGGTTGCAAAGGCGCGATCATAATAGCCAGCGCCCTGGCCCAGCCGATTGAGCTTCGCATCGAACGCGACCAGCGGCGTCAGCACGATATCGGGCGCCAATGCCGGCGATTCATGATGTGGCTGGTGCAGTCCGAACACGCCGGGGATCAGGTCGTCCTCGCTGTCCCAAGCCAGAAAACGCATCGGCGCGTCGCGCGTCGTGACATGCGGCAGCGCGATGACGCAGCCGGCCTCCACCGCGGCGCGCGCCAGCGCCGACGGGTCGGCCTCGCCGGCCATCGGCACATAGGAAGCGACCGTCAGCCCGGGGCTCAGACGTGCGAGAAATTGGGGAGAGGGCATGGGCGCCCGATCGGTCGTGCCGGCAAAGGCGATCCGCGCCGCCCGCATCCGCGCGCGCAGCGCCACCTTGTCCTCGGTCATCATGACATCCGTGAAGAAGCGGTGGCGGGACCGCCGTGGCCGTTTGCCGGGTTATCCTCTGACGCACGGTACGTCAGGTGGGGACCATATGCTTCAGACCAGGGTCCGGGCAGGGACAGCCCCCTTGGATGATGAATAGCCTCAGGGATAATAAAGGCTCGTACCGGGCAGTGCCCGCCGCGCCTTACTTAGGGATTCTCGCCACTTTTCTCAAGGGTCGCCGCGAGCGCCTCGAGCTTCTCGGCAATCCGCGTCGCAACGGCGCTTTCCGCCGCCCCGGCCGGGCGCCGTTCGGCCTCGTCGAGCGAGTCGGCGAGCATCAGCGCGACGAACAGCATCGCGCGCTCACCGCCGACATTGCCCGCCGCCCGCTGGGCGGTTGCCCAATGCTCGTCGAGCTTGCCGCCGAGCCGCCGCAGCTGATCTTCCTCGCCGTCGCGGCAGGCGACGGTGTGGCGCCGGTCGCCGATGGTCAGCGTGACATCGGCCATCAGTCGTCCGATCCTTGTGCGATCAGCGTGTCGAGGGCAGCGATCGCCTGCGACACGCGGCTGCGTAGCGCCTCGTGCCGGCGCGACGCCGCGGCGTCGGCGCGCACCCGTGCCGCCACCGCCGTCTCGATCCGGGCGATGGCGTTATCGATCCGGTCGAGCGCTGAAAGGCTGTCATCTGCCACGCCTCGGGATAGCATGGCTTTACCGCCGGGCAAGATCGATTTGGTCCGTTACGGTTGACGCGAGGCGCGGCCCACCGCAAAGACCGCGCGCTTTACAGAATCGCCGACCATTGTCGCGCCGCACCCATTCGCGCGACCCGTCGGCACCGCCACGGCGAAGGGAGTCACGATGACGGTCAAGGTAGCGATCAACGGTTTTGGGCGCATCGGTCGCCTGGTGGCGCGCGCGGTGCTCGAGCGCGGCGACACCGGTCTCGAACTGGTCGCGATCAACGACCTCGCCGACGCCAAGGCCAATGCCTGGTTGTTCAGCCGCGACAGCGTGCACGGCAAGTACCCGGGCAAGGTCTCGGCCGAGGGCAATGACCTGGTTGTCGACGGCAAGCGCATCCGCGTCACCGCCGAGCGCGACCCGGCCAAGCTGCCGCACGCCGAACTGGGCATCGATATCGTGCTCGAATGCACCGGCTTCTTCACCGACCGCGAGAGCGCGCAGAAGCACATCGATGCCGGCGCGAAGAAAGTACTGATCTCGGCGCCGGCCAAGGGTGTCGATCTCACCGTCGTTTATGGGGTCAACCACGACAAGCTCGAGGCCGGCCACCACATCGTCTCCAACGCCTCGTGCACCACCAACTGCCTCGCGCCGGTCGCCAAGGTGCTCAACGATAGCGTCGGCATCGAGCGCGGCCTGATGACCACGATCCACGCTTATACCAACGACCAGAAGATTCTCGACCAGATCCACCCCGATCTGCGCCGCGCCCGCGCCGCCGGCATGTCGATGATCCCGACCACCACCGGTGCTGCTCGCGCCGTTGGCGAGGTGCTGCCGGAGTTGAAGGGCAAGCTCGACGGCTCGGCGATCCGCGTGCCCACCCCGGACGTGTCGCTGATCGATCTGACCTTCACACCGAAGCGCGACACGACGAAGGAAGAGATCAACGCGATCCTCAAGGCCGCTTCGGAAAGCGGCCCGCTGGTCGGCATCCTCGATTATACCGATGAGCCGCTCGTCTCGATCGACCTGATGCACACGCCGGCCAGCTCGACTGTCGACAGCCTCGAAACCGCGGTGCTCGACGGCAAGCTCGTCCGCGTGGTGAGCTGGTACGACAATGAATGGGGCTTTTCGAACCGCATGGTCGACACCGCCGGCGCGATGGCGGCGTTCATCTGACAAAGTGACGACCAACCTTCATACGTCATGCCAGCGAAAGCTGGCATCTCCCTGTAACGGAGAGACCCCAGCTTTCGTTGGGGTGACGGCATGAGGTGGTAATGATGGGCACACTGGCCGGCATCGCGCGCCACGCGCGCACGAAGGCGCCGATGGAGGTGCTCGACCATGCCCATGTCACGATCGACAGCGGCATCGCCGGCGATTTCCGCGGCGCGGTGAAACCCGGGGGTAGGGGCCGCCGTCAGGTCACGTTGATGGAACGTCGCGACTGGGACGCCGCCATGGCCGATCTCGACCGCGACATCCCGTGGCAGGAACGCCGGGTCAACCTGTTGGTCGACGGCCTCGATTTGCCGCAAGCGCCCGGCGCCGAGCTGCGCATCGGCGCCGATGTGTTGGTCAGGGTGACCGGCGAATGCGACCCATGCAGCCGCATGGAAACCATCGCCCCCGGCCTCAAGGCGGCTTTGACGCCCGATTGGCGCGGCGGCGTCACGGCCACGGTAATCAGCGGCGGCGAGATCGCCGTGGGCGATGAGATCAGGATCGAACAATCATGACCAAGCCTTTCAAGACACTCGACGATATCGGCGATGTGCGCGGCAAGCGCATCCTCGTGCGTGAGGATCTTAATGTGCCGACGGCCCAAGGCGCGGTAACCGACGACACGCGCTTCCGCTCGACCCTGCCGACCGTTACCGAGCTGGCGGACAAGGGCGCGATCGTCCTGATCCTCGCCCATTTCGGCCGTCCCAAGGGGCAGCGCAACCCGGAGATGTCGCTCGCGCTGGTGACCCGGCCGTACAGCGAAGTGCTGGGCCGTTCGGTCCAGTTCATCGACGATTGCCAGGGCGACGAGGCCGCCGCGGCCGTCGCCATGCTGCAGCCGGGCGATGTTGCTATCCTCGAAAACACGCGCTTCCATGCCGGCGAGGAAAAGAACGCTCCGGAACTGGTCGCCGCCATGGCCAAGCTCGGCGATGCGTACGTCAACGACGCCTTCTCCGCCGCGCACCGCGCCCATGCCTCGACCGAGGGGCTGGCGCATGTGCTGCCGGCCTATGCCGGCCGCGCGATGGAGGCCGAACTCGTCGCGCTCGACAAGGCGCTCGGTAATCCCGAACATCCCGTCGCGGCGGTGGTCGGCGGCGCCAAGGTGTCGACCAAGCTCGACGTGCTCCAGCACCTCGTCACCTTGGTCGATCACCTGATCATCGGCGGCGGCATGGCCAACACCTTCCTCGCCGCGCGTGGCGTGGACGTCGGCAAGTCGCTGTGCGAGCATGACCTGACCGGCACGGCCGAGGCGATCTTCGACGCCGCCGAGCGGGCCAACTGCACGATCCATCTGCCGTACGACGTGGTCGTGGCGAAGGAATTCCGCGCCAATCCGCCGATCCGCACCGTCAACGTTCATGAAGTCGCCGCCGACGAGATGATCCTCGATGTCGGCCCCGCCGCGGTCGAGGCGCTGGCCGATGTGCTCAAAAATTGCCGCACGCTGGTCTGGAACGGTCCGCTCGGCGCGTTCGAGACCCCGCCCTTCGACACCGCCACCGTCGCCCTCGCCCGCACCGCCGCCGCGTTGACCCGCGACGGCTCGCTCGTCTCGGTCGCAGGCGGCGGCGATACGGTGGCGGCGCTCAACCAGGCCGGTGCCGCTGACGATTTCACCTTCGTCTCGACCGCCGGTGGCGCCTTCCTGGAATGGATGGAAGGCAAGGAACTGCCCGGGGTAGCCGCGCTGAGCCGCTGACAGGGTGTTTAGCCGGCCAAGGCTGGCGTGCCCTCGAAATGGCCTTTCATCTTGGCCAGGCCGGCCGCCATCATCGGCGCGAAGCGTTCGACCAGCGCGTCGGGCAAAAGGTCCGCCGTCCAGGTAACTCGCGTGCCGTCGCCGGCGTCGAACACCTGCATCGCGCCATTATGATGCTCGACCCCGACGATCGACCATACCAGCCGGCGGCGTTCATCATCGAGCGAGACGATCTTCTCGTCGGCCGTCACCCCGTTCACGAAGGTGACGCGCCGTGTCAGTGTCGCCATATCGGCCAGCATCTCGGTCCCGGCGACGAAGCCGGGGACGAGACGGGCGTGCAGTGCGCCAACATCGCGCACCGCGTCCCAAACCTGCGTCGGCGCTGCATCGATGATGATTTCGAGATGGATGGTCGGCATGCCTGTGCTCCGAATGTTATGACGATGGATGCCGGATAGACCGATCGATTGCGCTCCGCTGGCAGGAAACGGACCTGGTCATCGGCAAGCGCGCGACAGCGCCTGTGCCGATCGTTAAAGATCGCCCGATGCACCCGCCGCTTCACGATCTGCCCGGGCTCGATTTCGACGCGTGCGAGCGCGTTCGTTATGCGCGTGACGCCAGTTTTGACGGTGTGATCTTCATCGGCGTCACCTCGACGCGGATCTATTGCCGGCCGGTCTGTCCCGTGCGGCAACCGCTGAGCCGCAATGTCCGTTACTTCGCCAGCGCTGCGGCAGCAGAGGCGGGTGGGTTTCGACCCTGCCTGCGCTGCCGCCCCGAAACGGCGCCGCACTCCCCGGCATGGAGCGGCGCGCGCGCCACGGTCAGCCGCGCCTTGCGCCTGATTGACGAGGGAGCACTGGATCATGGCGATGTGGATCACCTCGCCGATCGGCTGGGTGTCGGCGCGCGGCATCTCGCCCGTCTGTTCCGGCGTTATCTCGACACCACGCCGACCGCGGCGGCGCGTACTGCGCGGGTCCAGCGCGCCAAGCGGCTGATCGATACGACGCATTGCACGATGACCGAGATCGCCAGCCTGTCGGGCTTTCGCAGCCTGCGTTCGTTCAACGCCGCCTTTCGCGACATTTACCGCAAACCGCCCAGTGCGTTGCGCCGCTCCGCGCCGGCGATCGACGGATTGCCGGTGCGGGGCTGACGCTGCTCAGCGGTCCGGGAAATAGCCCGCCTTCTCCATGTCTTCCAACAGCGTCGGGCCATCCGGTACCCAGTCGAGAAGCGCGCGCGTGCGCGCGCTCGACGCCGGCACGTCCATGCCGGCGAACATTGCGAACCAGCCGAAATGTGCCTCCGCCTCGTTGGGTGTGCGGGATTCGACCGGCAGACCGAGATGGCGCCCGATCATCTCGGCGATGGCCTTGAAGGGTACGCCTTCCTCGGCGATCGCATGGTAGGGGCCATCGACCGCGCCGCGCTCGAGGGCGAGCCGATAGACCCTCGCCGCGTCATTACGATGCGCCGCCGGCCAGCGATTGCTGCCGTCGCCGATATAGGCCGACACGCCCTTGTCGCGCGCGATGCCGATCAGCGTGGGGACGAACCCGTGGTCGCCCGCGCCATGCGTCGAGGGGGGCAGGCGCACCGACGTCGCCCGCACACCGCGCTCGGCCACCGCAGCGGCGGCCTGCTCCGAACTGCGCGGAAAGCCCGGTGCTGGCGAGTCTCGTTCGTCCGCCAGTCGCCCGGGCGCGATCAACGCCAGACCTGAAGTCACCAGCAACGGCCGCTGCGACCCTTCGAGCACCGCGCCGATCGCCTCGATCGCGCGTCGGTCATCTTCGCAATTCTGGGCGAATTTCGAGAAATCGTGATTGAAAGCCAGATGGGCCACGGCATCGGCCTCCGCCGCGCCGCTTTTCAGGCTGTCGAGATCGGTAAGCGATCCGCGGTGCGCCACAGCGCCGGCCGCACCGAGCGCCGCCGCACCTTCCTCCGACCGCGACAGGCCGAGCACTTCATGCCCGGCCCCGAGCAATTCCCTGACCACGGCCGACCCGACGAACCCTGTGGCACCGGTAACGAAAACACGCATGACATTCTCCTTGCTGTGCGCCGCATGTCGGACGATAAGTCATCATGTTAAAGTAGTGACATTATCCCGGTATAATGGGTAACAGGATGAGCATTCCTTCGCAGGACAACGCCCTCGGCGCCTATCTCAAGGACCGCCGCACCCGGCTCGACCCGGCAGCTTTCGGCCTGTCTGGCACGCGCCGTCGCACGCCCGGCCTGCGGCGTGAGGAGGTCGCCCAGCGCGCCAATATCAGCCCCACCTGGTATACCTGGCTGGAGCAGGGCAGGGGCGGCGCGCCGTCCGCAGATGTGCTCGATCGGATCACGCGTGCGCTGATGCTGACCGAGGTCGAGCGCGAGCACCTCTTCCTGCTCGGGCTCGGGCGTGCGCCCGAAGTGCACTATAAACCTGCCGAGGGTGTGACGCCGCGCCTGCAACGCCTGCTGGACGCGCTCGAGGTCAGCCCGGCGCTGATCAAGACGCCGTTATGGGACGTCATCGCCTGGAACCGCGCCGCCGCGGCGGTGCTTAACGACTATGCCGCGCTGCCGCCCGATCAGCGCAATATCCTGCGCATGATCTTCCTTGATCCGCGCGTTCGCGCCGCGCAGTTCGAGTGGGACAAGGTCGCGCGTTTCGTGGTCAGCGCCTTTCGTGCCGATGCGGCGCGCGCCGGCGCGAAGGTGGAGATCGAACCGCTCGTCGCCGAACTGTGCGCCCGCAGCCCCGACTTCGCCGCCATGTGGCGCGACAATGATGTGCGCAGTTATGGCGAGGGCGTGAAGAATATCCGGCATCCGATCGTCGGAGCGATAGCATTCGAATATTCCTCCTTCGCCGTCGATGGCCGCGCCGATCTCAGCATGGTCGTCTACAATCCGGCGACGCCGGAGGACGCGGCGCGCGTACGCATTCTGCTTACCTGAACTGCCGGGTATCCGCGTGACGATGCCCGGTGACTCGACCTGAGTGAATGGCGGTTTTCGTGCAGCGCCGCAAAAAAAAGCTGTATTGCCTTTCGGATGGATTTCTCTTGTCGCAACGCTGACTTTCCTATGAATTGATGAAAGCCTTGCGGGAGAGGAATATGAAGAAATCGGCCATAATATTGCTGTTGATGAACTTGGCTGCCTGCACGACGACAAGTGTAGGAACTTCATACCCTGCCAGAATTGACGCGCCTCAAGGGTCAAAAGTGATTTTCCTGACCATCGACGGTACCGGGAACAGCCAGGTTTCCCGGACTAACGCGGGGCGATTGTTTGAGTTGGTGGATGCCAACAGCGCCGATAGATCTGTCCCATTGGCTACCTATTATGCCGAAGGTGTGGGCAGTCGCGGTCAACCTCTCGGCCTTGCTATAGGTCAGGGAATGGGTCGCGATGTTCGCGAGGCCTATGACTTCCTGACGCGGACATACCGGACTGGTGGGGCTGGCCGCGAAAGCGATCGCATTACACTTTCCGGGTTCAGTCGTGGCGCTTATGCCGTGCGGATACTTGCGGGTCTTGTCGCGCTTGCGGGTATTCCGGACCTCTCAGACAGAGAGGAAGAGTTCCGGGCTCATATGGTCGCCGACCTCTTCGCCGCGTACAAGATCGGCGGACCGGCGAGTTTGGCCGATCGGAACTTGCTGAGGATGAAACGCATCCGAGCGGTTTACGACCGGTACGACGTAACCATGTCCGCGCAGCCGGTAAGAATCAGAAATCTCGTGCTCTGGGATACCGTTGAGGCGCTCGGCCTGCCCGATCGCCGCAACGATCCCACCGAAGACGTGCCGCATTATTTTATCGAGACGTGCAATGTGGACCGTGTGTTCCACGCGATGGCGATCGACGACAATCGCGCATTCAGCTTTACCCCTATTTTCGCGCGTACTGCGCATATGATCGATGCTTGTGGCGGAGCGACGCCGCATGTCGAGGAAGTATGGTTTGCCGGCGCGCATGCGGATGTCGGCGGCGGTTATGCGCCTGACCGACAGATTGACGGGTTTCTGTCCGGTGTGTCGCTGAACTGGATACTTGATCGTTTGCGCGACGAAGGCCTCTTTGCCTCAAACGCCCGCGTCTACGAAGATCGCTATGGCCCGATCCATGACGCGAAAGCTTATGCCGCGGCCTACAAGATACTCACACGATATCGTCGCACGCCGTTCGCCTATGAGTATCGCTCGATCGGCGTGGATTCGCGACCTTACGTCCATATTTCTGTTCTGCAGCGCTTGCTCAGATTGAAGGAGTTGGATGCGACCTTTCAAAATTGTGTTTCGAAAGCGCGCGTGCCGCGTTTGTTGTGTGCGGAAGAATTGCCCTCATACGGCTTTCTTGCCGAAGCTGTAACGCCGCCGCCGGCGCCGGCTCTGCCCGGTGCCCCGCGGCCAATCGGCAAGCCGTGCCTGTACAAGTCGGTCAAAGGTTATGCCCTTGAACCGGGTCAGCAATGTCTGCGCGTTGTCTGTGACTCCGGCGTGAAAGAGTCGCTGAGCGACTTCTATTGTGGGTTGGAAGAATCGGCTGAAATCCGAGCCCTGCTCGTCCGATCACCACCAGAGCATGGTCCCGGGGAACCGCGGACGCGATAACGGCGCCGGCTACTTCGCCAACCGCTTGTCCAGTGCCGCAGCGATCGTCGGGTGATAGGTCGCCCGCGCCGTGGCGTAGATGCGCCGAGCGATCGGTCGCCCCCAGTCACCCTGCGCCTTCAGACCGTTATAGAGCGGGAAGATCAGCAGCCCACGCCCGACCCGGTGCAGGTAGCGATCGAGCGACGGCACGATTGGCTCGTAACGATTGGCGATCGCCAGCACGAACCAGGCCGACTGCACATAGGCGTTGGGTGAGGCCGACAGGCCGTAAGTCCGGTCGAGCTCCGCCAGCCGCGCCGCGCTCTGCTGGCGCGGCAGGCCGTTGAGGAAGCGCAGCCATTCCTGCGTGCTCCAGTGCCGTGCATCGATCGAGGCTGCCGAGGCGCCGCCGTTGATCGCCGCCAGATCCTTGTCGATCGTCGCCAGCGTCGCCGATGTCACATGTACCGCATTGGCGGGCAGCCCCGGCGCATAGGTCCATTGGTCGAGCATCAGGTCATGCTCGAGCGCCGCATCGCCCTTGATCAGGTTCGCACGGATATCGGCGAGAAAGCCGGACGTGGTCTGTGGCTGAAAGGCATGGCGATCGAAATAGGAACGCAGATAGGCGTCCCACCGTGCCCGCCCGACCCTCACTTCGATCGTCCGCAGGAAGGTCGCGCCCTTGTTGTAATCGAGCTCGCCATAGGTCCCGTTGGGGTCGCCGTGCAGCCGGGTCGCGCCGG
>Ga0307510_10003787_pt1 | contig 17693 bp, 16 predicted proteins | sample 12_EM_MG_FD_207224 | JGI IMG/M metagenome (GOLD analysis project Ga0307510, IMG submission 207224) | Populus trichocarpa ectomycorrhiza microbial communities from riparian zone in the Pacific Northwest, United States - 12_EM | ecosystem: Host-associated > Plants > Roots > Unclassified | place...
GAACTCCTTGGTCGGCTGGGCGTCAAGAAGCACATCCTTGATGACCTGCTCCTTGGTCATGTTGCGCGCCTTCATGGTCTCGGGGATCTGGTGCTCGACCAGCGGCGTCCAGACATAGCCCGGGCTGATGCAGTTGCAGGTGATCTTGAAGGTCGCAAGCTCCAGCGCCACCGTTTTTGTCAGCCCGGCGATGCCGTGCTTGGCCGAGACATAGGCAGACTTGAACGGCGAAGCCACCAGCGAATGCGCGGAAGCGGTATTGATGATTCGGCCCCAGCCGCGCTTCTTCATGCCGGGCACGGCGGCGCGAATGGCATGAAATGCCGATGACAGATTGATCGCAATGATCGCATCCCATTTCTCGATCGGAAACTCCTCGATCGGGGCGACGAACTGGATGCCGGCATTGTTGACGAGAATATCGACCGAGCCGAAGGTCTTCTCGCCGAGCGCGACCATTTCGGCGATTTCGGCGGGCTTGGTCATGTCGGCGGGTGAATGCACCGCGCGGACCTTGAAGTCGGTTTCGATGCCGGAACGCTCGCGCTCGATATCGGCCGGGACCCCCATGCCATTGATAACGATATTGGCGCCAGCGCCGGCGAAAGCGCGCGCGTAAGCCAATCCGATGCCACTGGTCGAGCCGGTCACGACGGCGGTCTTGCCTTTTAATGTACCCATTCCATTCACTCCTGCTTGGCTCCGGGGGCCTTCGAAACATCCCCCGTCATATCGTAGGCCATCATGGTCTGGCCGGATTGCGGGCTCTCGAGCACATCCTTGTGACGCATCGACAGATGAACGTCGCGGACGCCCGCGTTCCAGTGTTCGAGCATGGCGACATGCGAAAAGTCATAATCCTTCGACGAGGATTCGTAGTTCTTGCTCTTGTAGATCAGGTGCACCACGGTGACGGTGTTTTCCTGGGCGGCTTTGCAGAGGATCTCTACCGACGGATCGTCCTTGAGATGATCCGGCAGTTTTCCAAGCAGCTCGCGCATCGCCTTGCGGATGTTGTGCACCTGCTTGTTCTTGTCGGTGCTCATGCGGGTGCGGCTTGAAAAGCGGATATCCTTTTCGCGCTCGGCGGCCTCGAGCAGCGACGTTGGCAAATCGCCGCGCGCACTGAACAAATCGACCTGGAAGATCAGGAGATCGCGGTTGAATTCCTCGACCAGCACGTGATCGAGCGGCGTGTTGGAGGCGATGCCGCCGTCCCAGTAATGCTCGCCCTCGATCTCGACGGAAGGAAAGCCCGGCGGCAGCGCGCCGGAGGCCATGATGTGCTCCGGGCCGATCTTCTTGCCGAGCTTTCTGAACTCGAAATTGTCGAAATATTTGAAATTCCCCGAAGTCACACCGACCGCACCGACACTGAGCCGCGTCTTCAGATCGTTGATGCGATCGAAGTCGACCAGCCGCTCCAGCGTCTTCTTCAGGGGCGCGGTGTCGTAATAGCTCTGCGATTGCGGGCTACCGGGCGGCCACAGTGGCGCGGGCGGAATCCGCGGCGTGAAGAAGCCGGGCACGCCGAAGGTCGCGATCAGCGCGGCGCTGGTTTCGTTGAACAGCGAGCGCGCGCGATCGCCCGGCGTCACCGGATTCCACGACACCGGAGATGACACCATCTCCCAAAATTCTTTCAGCCGCTCGACACGCTTCTCGCCTTCATTGCCGGCGATGATCGCGGCGTTGATGGCCCCGATCGAGATGCCCGCGATCCATTCCGGGTCAAACCCGGCGCGGCACAGCGCGTGAAAGGCGCCCGCCTGATAGGAGCCAAGCGCGCCGCCGCCCTGCAGGACCAGCACGCGCTGCGCATTGGCGGGAGTGGTTGCGGGAGCGGGGTTTGAATGATCCATCGTGACCGTCGATCAGTGGGCAGCGAGGCCGGCACCGTGGCGGCAGTTCGCGACGGCGTCAATCGGCGAGATCGAAGCAAGGATCACGCCGAGTTTACCGCCCTGTGAGGCATCCAAGCCCGTAACCGGACCTGCTTCAGGTTGATGCAAGGATCAGCGTCCAGAACACCTTGTATTTGGTGTTTGGAGCATAAGTCGCCGCGATGCCCAATTTTGTGACACCGTTTTTGAGCATATTGGCCTTGTGCGGCGGCGAGTCACGCCATCCGGAGAAGGCTTCCGCCAGGGTGTGGTATCCGGCCGAGATGTTTTCGACGGCAACCGTCGCTGGATAGCCGGAGGCCCCCAGCCGTTTGTCCAGCGGACCCTTCACATTGTGGTCCATCTTGTTGCGGGCCGCCATCGCCTGCGACTGCTGCTCGGCGAGCCTAGTCAGCTCGGGATCGACCACCACGGTGCCGAGGCCGTTGTTCTGGCGGTATTGCGAGATCATGACCGCCGCGGCGGCCTGATCGAGCGTGGCGCCGGGTCGCGCCATGTCGAGATACATGGCCGGCTGATCCGGGATCTTGACGTCTGCCGAGCAGCCGGCAAGCAGCAAAAGCCCGATAATGGCGGTGGTCGCCCGTTTCAATGAAAGAATCCCCCAAGAATCCCAAAAGGCGGGATGCGGCCGTTGTTGCATACCAACCGTGGCTGAATGGTGAACGGCGGAGCGATTTGGGGGCACGGCCGTAGCCCGAATGAAGCGAAGCGCAATCCGGGAACAATGCGCCCGCACGGCAAGCAGCCCAGATTACGCTGCGCTCCGTCCGGGCTACGGGGGTACGGAATCAATCCTGGGCGGCAAAGATCCGGTAACGGCGGGGCTGCAGGCCGATGATCTCGCCGGCTTGGAGTTCCCGGTCGCGCGGGGCGTCGATCTCGATCACGGTCCTGCCCTCGCCGCCCGAGAGCGCGATCTCGGCCCGCTGGATCGGGCCGAACGAGCGGACATGGCGCACCGCGCCCTCCAGCGAGCCGGTTCCCGCCGGCCCGATCTGCATGTCGTGGCGGCGGACGAACAGTTTGGAGGCGCCGGAGGCCGCACCATCGGCGGCAATGTTGAGCGGCTGGCCGCCGAGCCGCACCGAGCCGCCGGTAACCTCCACCGGCAACACGATGGATTCGCCGATGAAGCCGTGGACGAAGGCGGTGGCGGGATTGTCATAGACATCGCCCGGCGAGCCGATCTGTTCGATACGGCCCTTGTCCATCACAACCACGCGGTTGGCGACTTCGAGCGCCTCTTCCTGGTCGTGGGTGACGAAAATCGAGGTGACGTGGATCTCATTGTGCAGCGAGCGCAGCCATTGCCGCAGCTCTTTCCGTACCTTGGCGTCGAGCGCGCCAAAGGGCTCGTCGAGCAGCAGGATGCGCGGCTCGATCGCGAGCGCACGGGCGAGTGCGATCCGCTGGCGCTGGCCGCCAGACAACTGGCTGGGATAACGGTTGGCCAGCCAGTCGAGTTGCACGAGATCGAGCAATTCCTTGACGCGAGCACGGATCGTGGCCTCGTCCTTGCGGATGGCGCGCGGCTGCACGCGCAGGCCAAAGGCGACATTTTCGAACACCGTCATGTGGCGGAACAGCGCGTAGTGCTGGAACACGAATCCGACATGGCGCTCGCTCGCGCCGTGTCCCAGCGCATCCTCGCCGTCGATCCGCACTTCGCCGGCGTCGGGCCAATCGAGGCCTGCAATGATCCGCAACAGCGTCGTCTTGCCCGAACCGGAGGGACCAAGCAGCGCCAGCAATTCGCCCTTGCCGACCTTCAGATCGACATTGTCGAGCGCTGCAAACGCGCCGAACTTCTTGACGATGTTTTTGACTTCAATGGTCACTTGGATCGTCCCTTGAAATGTCCCTTGGGGTTTGCCCCTCGTCCAGACGCCGTTCGAGAACGGTCTTCACGATCAGCGTAATCAGAGCCAGCATCGCCAACAGCGAGGCAATCGCAAACGACGCCACGAATTGATATTCATTATAGAGAATCTCGACCAGCAGCGGCATGGTGTTGGTCTCGCCGCGAATATGGCCCGACACCACTGACACCGCGCCGAACTCGCCCATGGCGCGCGCGTTGCACAGCAGTACGCCATACAACAGGCCCCATTTGATATTGGGCAGAGTGACGCGGAAGAAGGTCTGCAGGCCTGACGCGCCCAGCGAGATCGCCGCCTCTTCCTCCTGCGTACCCTGCTCCTGCATCAGCGGAATCAGCGAACGGGCGACAAAGGGAAACGTCACGAAGATGGTCGCGAGCACAATGCCCGGCACGGCGAACAGGATGTGGATGTCGTGCGCCTGCAGCCACGTGCCCCAATAGCCCTGCGCGCCGAACAGCAGCACAAAGACGAGGCCCGAGATGACGGGGCTGACCGAGAATGGCAGGTCGATTAGCGTGATCAGGAAGGTCTTGCCGCGGAATTCGAATTTCGCGATTGCCCAGGCCGCGACCACGCCAAACACCAAATTGAGCGTGACGGAGATTGCCGCCACCAGCAGCGTGAGCCTGATGGCCGAAAGTGCCTCCGGCTCCGTAAGCGCGGCAAGATAGGCGCTTATGCCCTTGGAAAAGGCCGAGGCGAATACCACCACCAGCGGCAGCACGACGAAAATCGTGAGAAAGGAAATCGCGAGCGCAACGATGATGAACCGGATCGGCCTGGGCTCGTTTAGCAGATTCCTGGAGGCAGCGATCCGGCGCGCACGGTCGCTTACCTCGTGTATGGCCGGTGGAGAAATGGCAAGGTCCGCGGTGGAAGCGTAGGCCCGGAGCGAAGCCGCCCGTGTCACAAAACTCGTTTCCGTGGACATCGACCGGCCCTCAATGCACGGGAATGCGGGCTTGCGCCCAGCGTTGCAGGCGATTGACGACAAGGATGATCAGGAACGAAGCCAGCAGCATGATGACGGCGATCGCCGTCGCGTCGGCATAACGAAATTCGGACAACCGGATCACGATCAGGAGCGGCGCGATCTCCGACACGTTCGGCAGATTGCCGGCGATGAAGATGACGGAGCCATATTCACCGACCGCGCGCGCGAACGCCAGCGCAAAGCCGGTCAAGAGCGCCGGTATCAGGCTTGGCAGGATCACCCGGAACACCGTGTGCCAACGGTTGGCGCCGAGGCTCGCGGCCGCTTCCTCGATTTCAGGATCGAGATCGATCAGCACCGGCTGCACCGTCCGCACCACGAACGGAATACCGATGAAGACCATCGCAATGAAAATGCCGATCGGCGTGAATGCGACCTTGATGCCGAGCTCGGCCAATGGCGCGCCGAGCCAGCCCTTCTGCGCGAACAATTGCGTCAGCGCCACGCCGGCGACTGCGGTCGGCAGCGCGAAGGGTATGTCGACAATGGCGTCAAACAGCCGCCGGCCCGGAAACCGATACCGCACCAGCGCCCATACGATGATCGTGCCCATCACCAGATTGACGCAAGCCGCGGCAAAGGAAAGGCCGAACGAGAGCTTCAGCGCATTCAGGGTGCGCCGACTGGTGAGGATGTCCCAGAACTGTCCGGGCGAAAGCTCGAATGTCTTGAGGAACAGGCCGGCAAGCGGGATGAGAATGATAACGGAGAGCCATGTCAGGGTCAGTCCCATCGTGAGACCGAACCCCGGCAAGCTGCTTCGCCGCGCGACCGCTGTGCTCACAAATCCCCCTGCTTCCACTACGGCTGGCCGTCAACCAGATCAATTCTTGTAAATCTGGTCGAAAATGCCGCCTTCGCCGAAGTGATCCTTCTGCGCCTTGGTCCAACCACCAAAAACGTCGTCGATCGTAAAAAGTTCGACCTTGGCGAAGGATTTTTCATACTCCTTCGCAATCTCCGAATCGCGCGGACGGTAGGAATTGCGTGCGGCAATTTCCTGACCTTCCTTGGTATACCAATATTTCAGGTAGGCCTCGGCGACGGCGCGGGTGCCCTTTTTATCGGCAACCTTGTCGACGATCGCCACCGGCGGCTCGGCGAGAATCGACAGCGGCGGCGCCACGATCTCGAACTTGTCCTTGCCGAACTCGCGCTGCGCCAGAAACGCCTCGTTCTCCCACGCCAGCAGCACGTCGCCGACGCCCCGTTCGACGAAGGTCACCGTCGAGCCGCGTGCGCCGGTATCGAGCACCGGCACGTTCTTGAAGAGATCGCCGACGAACTGCTTGGCCTTGTCGGGGGAGCCGAATTTCTTTTCCGCAAAGCCCCACGCCGCCAGATAATTCCAGCGCGCGCCGCCCGAGGTCTTCGGGTTCGGCGTGATCACCTGCACGCCGGGCTTGATCAGATCGTCCCAATCCTTGATGGCCTTGGGATTGCCCTTGCGCACCAGGAACACGATCGTTGACGTATAGGGCGACGCATTGAGCGACAACTTCTTCTGCCAGTCGGTCGCAACGAGCCCCCTGGCCGCGATGGCGTCGATGTCATAGGCCAGCGCCAGCGTAACGACATCCGCTTGCAGGCCGTCGATCACCGCGCGCGCCTGCGAGCCGGAGCCGCCATGCGACTGCTTGATCTCGACGCTCTTGCCGGTTTCTTTCTGATAGGCCGCGACGAACGCCTTGTTGAAATCGGCGTAGAGTTCGCGGGTCGGATCGTAGGACACGTTGAGCAGGGTATAGTCGGCAGCGAGGGCCGAACTCGCCCAGAGCAATCCAGCAATCAGCGGCAGAATGCGACGGATCATCGGTGATCTCCATTCGGCTTGACGAAGCATATCATCAACCGTGAGCGCATAAGTCGCGACGAAAGGCCGCTTAGTCAACGAAACCGCATTTCATTGTTTGCGGTTCCGCAGCCTCAATGTCCTATGAAATCCGGCTGCTTAAGAAGTTTTCGTCGCATGGATGCCGCATTCCGTCTTGGACCTGCCGCGCCAGCGGCCGGCTCGCGCATCCTCGTCCGGCGCAGTCCGGCTCGAACACGGCATGCAGCCGACCGACAAATAGCCCGAAGCGACCAGCGGATGCGGCGGAAGCTTGGCGAGCCAGTAGATCGCCTCGATCTCTTCGCGCGAAACGTTGGCGAACGGATTGAATTTCAGCTTGTCGCCGTCGTCCTCGACGACCGGAATCTCGGCGCGCGCGCCGCCCTGAAACCGCTTGCGTCCGTTGATCCACGCCGCGAACGGCTTGAGCGCCCGCGCCAGCGGTTCCACCTTGCGGATACGGCAGCAGGCGTCGGGATCGGAAAACCACAATTCGCGATCGGGATCCTGGCGTGAGAGCGCCTCTTCCAGCGGCTTGATCGAACGAACGTCGCGAAGGCCGAGGGCAGCGATCAACGTGTCGCGATAGGCCAGCGTCTCCTCGAACAGCCATCCGGTATCGAGGAAGATCACGGGAATGGCGGGATCAACGTCGGCCATCACCTTGAGCAGCGCCGCCGATTCGGTGCCGAACGACGACACCAGCGCCAGCTGCTCGCGGCCGACGGTCTTGAGCGCGGTTTCAATGACATGCGCTGGCGAGGCGTCGCGCAAGGTATGGTCGAGCGTCTGCGCTGAATGAAGGATCGCCGCGTCAGCGGCGAGGCCATGCTGTGCGATCGTGCTCACTGGCCGGCACTCTCCGAATGACGCAACTGCATCCGCCGATTGAGCGCGGTGACGCGGCCATCGCCGGTCGGCTGGTAGAACACCGAATAGCGCTTGGTGGTCGCCGCAAACGCCGCCGCGTCGCTGTCCTTCTTCACTTCAAAAGCGTCGAAGCCGGCGCGCAGCATGAACACGAACTGATCGCGCAGCACCTGGCCGGTGGCCCGCAGTTCGCCTTCGAATCCGTACCGCTCGCGCAGCAGCCGGGCCTGGCTATAGGCGCGGCCGTCGCGGAACGACGGAAACACCAGTGCGACGGCGGCCAGCCGGTCGAGATACGGCACCAGATCGTCGATGTCGCGATTGTTCGGCCAGATCACGCCGAGCTTGCCGGCGCGCGCCAGCAAGGCTTGCGGATCTTCGAGAAACCGCGCTGCCGGAACCAGGATCGCGCCATCGCCCGGCAATTCGGCGCCGTCGAGCACATGGACGAACAGGTCCGCTGCGATTTTTCCGTCTTTAACGAGTGGCATAGACCCGCTCCCTGAATGGTTCGACGCCGAGCCGCTTCACCGTATCGACGAACAATTCGTCGGGACGCGCGCGCAAGGCGAGATAGGCTTCAACGATGTCCTCGATCACGTCGGCAACGTCGACGTAAGGCACTGCCGGGCCGATCAGCGTGCCCATCTGGGCGCTCTCGTCGGCACGGCCGCCGATGGTGATCTGGTAGAATTCCTCGCCGTTCTTTTCGACGCCGAGAATGCCGATATGGCCGACATGGTGGTGTCCGCAGGCATTGATGCAGCCGGAAATGTTGATGTGCAGCCGGCCGATCATGTTCGCCGTGTCGTGATTGGCGAAGCGGCGCGTCAATTCCTGCGCGATCGGGATCGAGCGTGTATTGGCGAGCGAGCAATAATCCAGCCCCGGACAGGCAATGATGTCGGAGACCAGATTGATGTTCGGCGTCGCCAGCCCGATCTTGTCGAGCGCCTTCCACAGCGCGGGCAGATCGCGCTTGGCGACGTGCGGCAGCACCAGGTTCTGCTCGTGTCCGACGCGAATTTCGCCGAAGGAATACTTGTCGGCGAGATCGGCGACCGCGTCCATCTGGTCGGCGGTGGCGTCGCCCGGAGGCCCCCCCACCGGCTTCAGCGACAGCGTCACGATCGAATAGCCCTGCACCTTGTGCGTGAACACCGAGTTGCGGCGCCAGGCCTCGAAATGCGGATCATGCGCCGCCTTCTTCAGTTCGTCAGGCATGTGCGGCAGCTTGTCATAGGCTGGATAGGAGAAGCGCGAGCGGATTTCCTCGATCACGGAATCTTCCAGCGTCAGCGCGCTGTCGCGAATATGCTGCCACTCCTCCTCGACTTCGGCCGCGAACTTCTCGATGCCGAGCTCATGCACCAGAATCTTGATGCGGGCCTTGTAGATGTTGTCGCGGCGGCCGTACTGGTTATAGACGCGCAGGATCGCCTCGACATAGCTGAGGATATCGCGCCGCGACACGAACGGCTTGATGGTCTTGGCGATGAAAGGCGTGCGGCCAAGCCCGCCGCCGACCAACACCTCGAAGCCGGTCTCGCCTTCCGCATTCTTGCACAGCCGCAGGCCGATGTCGTGGATCTTGATCGCGGCGCGATCGTGGTCGGAGGCCGTGATCGCGATCTTGAACTTGCGCGGCAGGAACGAGAATTCCGGATGCAGCGTGGTGTGCTGGCGCAGGATTTCCGACCAGATGCGGGGATCCTCGACCTCACCTGGCGCGACGCCGGCCCACTGGTCCGAGGTGACGTTGCGCATGTTGTTGCCGGAGGTCTGCATGGCATGAATGCCGACTTCGGCAAGATCGGCCAGCGCATCCGGCAGATCGGAGAGCTTGATCCAGTTATACTGGATGTTCTGCCGCGTGGTGAAATGGCCGTAGCCGCGGTCGTAGCGGCGCGCAACATGCGCGAGCTGCCGCAACTGCTTCGACGACAGCGTGCCATAGGGAATGGCGACGCGGAACATATAGGCGTGCAATTGCAGATAGACGCCGTTCTGCAGCCGCAGCATCTTGAATTCGTCCTCGGTGAGTTCGCCGGAGAGGCGGCGCTTCACCTGATCGCGGAATTCGGACACGCGTTCGTTGATCAGCGTGCGATCGAGTTCGTCATATGCGTACATGATGGATCAGCCTTAAGCCGGAAGCAGGTCGATGGTCAGACCCTTCGACCGGATGCGTTCGCGCAGATTGCCGGGTTTGATCTCGCCGCTGTCCTTGAGCTCGACCGGCGCGATATAGGCGCCGACCGCGCCGACATCGTCGGCATTGGCTTCGGCCAGTAGCGCCCGCGCCTCATCGGAGGTGCGCACGATCGCGGCGTCCGACAAGCTCGCCGACCAGCCCTGCTGCGCGGTGCGATAGATCACGATGCCGTCCGAAGTGCGGTTGGCGGTGACCAACGAGGGACCAGTGATCTTGATTTTTTGTTGAAGCGGAGAGGTCATTCGGCGGCATCCAGCAGTTTGGAGATGACTTGATTGAGGTCGGACTGGCGCCACGGCGCGGAATGCGCGACGACGTCGCCGATGATGAGGATGGCGGGACCGCCATCGATTTTTTCGACCAGCGCAGGAAGATTCTCGAGCGTGCCGACCACGGCCTGCGCATCTGGCCGCGTCACCCGCGCGAATATTCCAACGGGCGTTTGCGGCAACCGGCCTGCGGCCAAGAGGCCTGCGCGCACCGATGGCGCCGCGGTCATGCCCATATAGACCACGATGGTCATTTTCTTGTCGGTCAGCACCGACCAGTCGACCGTCTCGGCGTCCCTGGCCTTGTGCGCAGTCAGGAAGGTGATGCGCAGCGCCTCGTGGCGATAAGTGAGCGGCGCCTCGAATTGCGCGGCAGCACCGAGCCCTGCGGTAATGCCGGGCACCACCGAATAGGCGACGCCGGCTTCGCGCAACGCTTCGATCTCCTCGCCACCGCGGCCGAAGATGAAGGGATCGCCACCCTTCAGCCGCACCGCGCGCTGTCCGGATTTCGCTGCCTCGATCAGCAATTTGTGGATCGCATCCTGGCCGATGCCGGGCTTGCCGACGCGGCGGCCGACCGGAATGCGCGAAGCGTCGCGACGGACGCGATCGAGAATTTCAGGCGATACCAGCTCGTCGTAGAAAACGACGTCGGCATCCTGCAGTGCGCGCAGCGCCTTGATGGTGAGCAGATCCGGGTCGCCGGGCCCAGCGCCGACCAGCGTCACCCTGCCCTCGGCCTTGCCGTCCGCGCTCGCGCCGGCGAAGGCTGCGGGATCGGCGATTTCGTTCAGCGCTTTTTCAGCCTCGTCCTTGCGGCCGGCGAGCACGAGCGCGCCGATCGGACCGTCGATCACGCGCTCCCAGAAGCGGCGGCGCAGCGGGAATTCGGGAATGCGCGCATGCATCGATTTGCGAAAGCTGCCGATGAAGGTGGCGAGATCGCCGATGCGCGCCGGCAGCACCGCTTCGATGCGCTCGCGCACGCGGCGCGCGACCACCGGCGACGCGCCGCCGGTGCCAACGGCAACGACGACGTCGCCGCGATCGACGATCGCGGGAAAGATGAAAGTGGAATGTGCGAGGTCGTCCATCACATTGATGGGCAGCCCGACCGCCTTCGCGCGCGCCGACATCGCAACGCCGATGTCGCCGGCGCCGGCGCACAGAATTGCGATCACGCCCGACAGATCGGCAGTGAGTGGATCGCCCGAGGCCGGCTCGATCCGCGCGACGTCCGTGGGGTCGAGACCAGCCAGATCATGATCACCGTCGGTCGCAAACCATTGGACCCGTGCGCCCGCTGAAACCAACAGCCGCAGTTTCGCGCGCACGAGTTCGCCCGCTCCAATGAGCAGCACCTTGCCGCTTTGCAGATCCAGGAACACAGGCAGGTAGCGCATCCGATACTCGCTTTCCCCAACTTGGGGCTTGACTGAAATTATTTTCTATTTATGTCTCGATCAAGGGCTACAAAGAGAAAATTATTTCTTCTCTATTGCAGCGCAACTTTAGAATTTTTCCACTCCCAAGTCCAAGGCCAAGAGATGCATCTTCTCGACAATGAATCCGGCGGACACGGGTCGCGGCCCGGAGCCTTCACCAAAGCATCATCCGTGCCCAAAATTTTGGCCAACGGACAGCTGCCGCCCCCCTCGATGGACCATCTCGACGAGCTCGAGGCGCAGAGTATCTACATTCTGCGGGAGGCGTTCGCGCGCTTGAAGAAGCTCGCTCTGCTGTGGTCGCTGGGCAAAGATTCCAACGTGATGATCTGGCTGGCGCGCAAGGCCTTCTTCGGCCGCGTGCCGTTTCCGGCGCTGCACGTCGACACCGGCAAGAAATTTCCGGAGATGTATGCGTTCCGCGATCGCTTCGGCAAGGAATGGGATCTCGATCTCAAGGTTGAGCCCTGCCCGCCGATCGACGCCGTCGATCCAACCTTGCCACCGGCCGCCCGCTCTGCCGCGCGCAAGACCGAAGGACTGAAGTGGGCGCTGACCAAATATGGGTTTGACGGATTGATCGCCGGCATTCGCCGCGATGAGGAAGCCACGCGCGCCAAGGAGCGCGTATTTTCGCCGCGCGGGCTCGAAGGCGGCTGGGACGTGCGCGATCAGCCCCCGGAATTCTGGGACCAGTTCAACGCCTCGCCGCCACCTGGCGCGCATTTGCGCATCCACCCGATCCTGCATTGGACCGAGGCCGACATCTGGGCCTACACCAAGCGCGAAAACATTCCGATTATCCCGCTCTATCTCTCGAAGGATGGCAAGCGTTATCGCTCGCTGGGCGATCAGGACATCACCAATCCGGTGGCGTCGACCGCCTCCAGCATCGATGAAATCCTGACCGAGCTCGACGGCACCAAGGTGCCGGAGCGCGCCGGCCGCGCGCTGGATCACGAGACCGAAGACGCTTTCGAGCGGCTGCGTGTCGCTGGCTATCTCTGACGGATATTTGGTGTGAGCGTCGCTATGAACATGATCCTCCCCGCAAGCGTTTCGGCCACGCCGAACGGCACCACGTCGATGCCAAATGGTACGACGCGCCCGCAGGTTCGCATCGTCATCGTCGGCCATGTCGATCACGGCAAATCCACGCTGGTCGGCCGCCTGCTGCACGAGACCGGCAGCCTGCCCGAGGGCAAACTGGAGATGCTGAAAGCAGTCAGCGCGCGGCGCGGCATGCCGTTCGAATGGTCGTTCCTGCTCGATGCGCTGCAGACGGAGCGCGACCAGGGCATCACCATCGACACCACGCAAATCCGCTTCCGCACCCGCTCGCGCGACGTCGTGCTGATCGACGCGCCCGGCCATGCCGAATTCCTGCGCAACATGATCACCGGCGCCTCGCAGGCCGACGGCGCGGTGCTGATCATCGATGCGCTGGAAGGCGTGCGCGACCAGACCCGGCGGCACGGCTATCTCCTGCATTTGCTGGGCATCAAGCAGGTCGCGATCGTCGTCAACAAGATGGACCGCGTCGACTTCAGTGCTGACAGATTCAAGGAGATCAGCGACGAGATTTCCGCGCATCTGATCGGCCTCGGCGTGACGCCATCGGCTGTGATCCCGATTTCCGCCCGCGACGGCGACGGCGTTGCCGAACACACGCCGCGGATCGGCTGGTACCGGGGACCCACCGTCGTCGAGGCGCTCGACGCGCTCGAACCGGCGCGGCCGCTGGAGCAGCTGGCGCTGCGGCTACCGGTGCAGGCGATCTACAAATTTGACGACCGCCGTATCGTTGCGGGCCGTATCGAGTCCGGCAGTCTGAGCGCCGGAGATGAAATCGTCATCATGCCCGCCGGTAAGATCGCGAAGATCAAGACCGTCGAGAGCTGGCCGGTGACGCCGCTCACGGGCAGCCACGGCGCCGGCCGTTCGGTCGGCATCACGCTCGACCGCGAATTGTTCATCGAACGCGGCGACGTCATCGCGCATGCCGGCGCCACCCCGCGCGACACGCGGCGTATTCGCGCCCGGATTTTCTGGCTGCACGACAAGCCGCTGTCGAAGGGCGACCAGATCCTGATCCGCCTCGGCACCCGGGAAAGCCGCGCCAGCGTCGTCGCCATCGAAAAGGCGGTCGATCCCGGCGAACTCTCCAACGCGGAAACCAAGGCGATCGCGCGTAATCACGTCGGGGAAATCGACATCTCGCTGGCTCAGCCGATCGCGGCCGATCCCTACCAGGACAATCCGCGCACCGGACGGCTGGTGATCGAGGTCAACGGCCGCATCGCCGGCGGCGGCCTCGTGCTGTCGGTCGATGCCGGACAGCGCGCCGTCCCGATCGACATCGTGCCGGTCGAATCCGCACTGCGGCCCGAAGAGCGTTCGGCGCGTTACCACCACAACGGCGCGGTGATCTGGTTGACCGGCTTGCCGGGCTCCGGAAAATCGACGCTCGCCCGCGCACTGGAGCGCCGGCTGTTCTCGCGCGGCGGTTCGCCGATCCTGCTGGATGGCGACACGCTCCGCGCCGGCCTCAATGGCGATCTCGGTTTCTCAGCGCAGGACCGCACCGAGAACATCCGCCGCCTCGCCGAAGTCGCAACCCATCTGGCGCGCAACGGACATATCGCCGTCGTCGCCGCGGTGTCACCCTCGGCGGATGACCGTGCCGCCGCCCGCCGCATCGCCGACACGACGTTCCGCGAGATCTATGTCGCAACGCCGGCCGAGATCTGCGAGAGCCGCGACCCCAAGGGCCATTACGCCAAGGCGCGCGCCGGCACGCTGCAGGCCTTCACCGGGATTGGCAACGACTACCAGCCGCCGGCCCGGGCGGAGCTCCGCATCGACACCTCGGCCAAGACGGTTTCGGATGCGACCGACGAGATCGAGCGGATGCTGGCAGAAACCGGCATCCTGTTCGACGAACTGGTCGATCTGGCGGCGAACATCTAGGCCTTTTGGGGCCTTCTCATCGACCCGGCTTTAGGGCTAAAAGGGCGGCCAACGCTGCCCTTTTTGGCGCGTTTTTTGCTGCTTTTCGTCTGAGAACAGCCTCGAAACGCCATTTCTTTTGAGAAAGCCCGTCATGAATCGTGTCGATGCCCACGGATTGAAGATCGCCCCTGTCCTGTTCGATTTCATCGCCAAGGAGGCGGCCCCCAAAACCGGGATTTCGCCCGATGCGTTCTGGGCCGGTGTCGCGGCCATCATCAAAAAACTGGGGCCGAAAAACCGCGAGCTGCTTGCCTTCCGGGACGCGCTGCAGGCCAAGATCGACGGCTGGCATCGCGCCAACCAGGGCAAGCCGTTCGACATGAACGCCTACACGGCCTTCCTCAAGGAGATCGGCTATCTCCTCCCCGAGCCTGCCACGCAAAAGGTCGAGACCGCCAATGTCGACGAGGAAATCGGCAAGATCTGCGGACCGCAGCTCGTCGTGCCCCTGACCAATGCCCGCTATGCGCTGAATGCGGCGAACGCGCGCTGGGGCTCACTCTATGACGCGTTCTACGGCACCGACGCGATCCCGCACGATCCGAGCGAGGGCGGCAAGGGCTACAACAAGGCGCGCGGCGACAAGGTGATCGCCAAGGCAAAAGCCTTCCTCGATGCCGCCGTGCCGCTCGCGACCGGCAGCCATACCGACGTGACGTCGTATAGCGTGATCGCCGGCCAGCTCGCCGTGAAGCTCAAGAGCGGCAACGCCACCGCGTTGAGGACGGCTTCGCAGTTCGCCGGATATCAGGGCGATACGGCCGCACCGACCGCGATCCTGCTTGTCAACAACGGCATGCATGTCGAAGTGAAGATCGATCGCAGCCATGTGATCGGCAAGGACGATCCGGCCGGCGTCGCCGACATGATCCTGGAATCGGCGGTCTCCACCATTCTCGACATGGAAGACTCGGTCGCCGCCGTCGATGCCGAAGACAAGGTGCTGGTCTATCGCAACACGCTCGGCCTGATGGACGGCTCGCTCTCGGCCGATTTCGAGAAGGGCGGCAAGACGCTCAAGCGCGCGCTCAACCTCGACCGCGTCTACAAGACGCCCGATGGCAAGCAGCTGACGCTGCACGGCCGCAGCCTGTTGCTGATGCGCAATGTCGGCCATCACATGTTTACCGACGCTGTGCTCGACGAAAAGGGCGAGGAGATTCCGGAAGGCCTGCTCGACGCAGCGGTGGCCGGGCTGCTCGCGATCCACGACCTCAAGGGTTCTTCGAAGACGAAGAACAGCCGCACCGGCTCGGTCTATATCGTCAAGCCGAAGATGCACGGTCCCGACGAAGTGGCGCTGACCTGCGAATTGTTCGGCGAGGTCGAGAAGCTTCTCGGGCTGCCCGAGAACACCATGAAGGTCGGCATCATGGATGAGGAGCGCCGCACCACGGTGAACCTCAAGGCCTGCATCCAGAACGCCTCGAAGCGCATCTGCTTCATCAACACCGGCTTCCTCGACCGCACCGGCGACGAGATCCATACCTCGATGGAAGCGGGCCCGATGATCCGCAAGAACGACATGAAGGCGCAGCCCTGGATCAAGTCCTATGAAGACTGGAACGTCGACATGGGCCTGATCGACGGTCTGCCCGGCCACGCCCAGATCGGCAAGGGCATGTGGGCGGCGCCCGACAAGATGGCCGACATGCTGACCCAGAAGATCGGCCACCCGCAGGCCGGCGCCACCACCGCGTGGGTGCCGTCGCCGACCGCGGCCACGCTGCATGCGCTGCATTATCACCAGGTCAATGTGCAGGCCCGCCAGCAGGAACTCGCCAAGGGCGGCCAGCGCGCGAAGCTCTCCGACATCCTCACCATTCCGGTGTCGCAATCGAACTGGGCGCCTGATGACGTGAAGCAGGAGATCGACAACAACTGCCAGGGTATTTTGGGCTATGTCGTGCGCTGGATCGACCAGGGCGTCGGCTGCTCCAAGGTTCCGGACATCCACGACGTCGGCCTGATGGAAGACCGCGCGACCTTGCGCATTTCCAGCCAGCATCTGGCGAACTGGCTGGCGCATGGCGTCGTCAGCAAGGACCAGGTGATGGAGTCGCTGAAGCGGATGGCGGTCGTGGTCGACAAACAAAATGCCGGCGACCCGCTCTACAAGCCGATGGCGCCTTCGTTCGACGGCGTTGCGTTCCAGGCCGCCTGCGACCTCGTCTTCAAGGGCCGCGAGCAGCCGAACGGTTACACCGAATACATCCTCACCGCGCGCCGCCGCGAAGCGAAGGCGGCAGGATAAGTATAAATTACGTCACGATGCCGCATCGGTTGCTAGGAACGCCTGCGCTCTCCGTCCGTTGTTGAACATCCCAACATGGAAGGAGACAGCGATGGATTGGAACAGGGTCGAAGGCAACTGGAAGCAGTTCAAGGGTTCCGCCAAGGAGAAGTGGGGCAAGCTCACCGATGACGATCTCAACGTCATCGAGGGCCGCCGCGAACAGCTTGAAGGCAAGCTGCAGCAGCGCTACGGCTTTGCCAAGGACCAGATCCGCAAGGACGTCGATGACTGGTTCGGGACCTTGAAGTGAGGTCACGCTTCGCGGACATCAAAAGCCCCGGCGCTGGCCGGGGCTTTTTTGTGTGGATCAGGAACGCTAGAACACCGCCAGATATTTCAGCAGCGAAATGATGCCGATGATGATGACGACCACGCGGGCAATCTGCTTGGCGCGACCGTCCAGTGGCAGCATGTTGATCAGATAGAGCACCAGGATGATGACGAGAAAGGTAATTAGGATACCGATGAGTACCGACACGGAGGCCCCCTTTGTTTGCGACGCTTGATTGACCCATCGCACGAGGTTTAGAACCGCGCGGGTCCCGCAAAGTTCCCGAAAGCGGAACCAAAAGAAGAAATTTTAAAAATTATCAAGTAAAATCAATCTGTTAAGTCTCCGTATTACTACTGTCAGTCATCCTTTCCAAGTCTTTACAGTTTTCCTTCCAAATGCGTGCAGATTTGGGGGAAGCATCATGTTGAATCGTTTGACCGTATCCGCGCTGCTGAAGACCGTTATCCTTGTCACCTCCTTCTGCGTGGTGGTTGGATTTTCGCTCAACGCCTGGGACTCCTGGGGCCGCTTGCAGGCGGCAAGCCGCATTGCGGTGATCGCCGATGCCTCGGCGAACATCTTCAAGGCGATGCACAATCTGCGCACCGACCGCTCCACGACCAACCGGCTGTTGAACTCCGACGCGCCGATGGACCCCGAAATCGAGAAGTATCTGCGCAACATCCGCGAC
>Ga0307510_10003788_pt1 | contig 17693 bp, 11 predicted proteins | sample 12_EM_MG_FD_207224 | JGI IMG/M metagenome (GOLD analysis project Ga0307510, IMG submission 207224) | Populus trichocarpa ectomycorrhiza microbial communities from riparian zone in the Pacific Northwest, United States - 12_EM | ecosystem: Host-associated > Plants > Roots > Unclassified | place...
AATCATGCCACCTTCAACATCTATAACAATTTGATTGAATTGATTATGACTTTGATCCCCCCCCCCCCCCAAAAAAAAAAAAAAAAATTGTTTTAATAGTTACAGCAGCATTAGCATTATCATTGGTTGAAGAAAGCAGATGATGCAACTTCTTCCTGCCAAATTCACCTGGGATAAATTCTCAAAAGTTAACTATCAAAATTCTTTCTCCCCTTTCAGAACCAGAAAAAAAGGATATCTTGTTAAGGTTATGGGTTAAGACAGTTGATGAGTATCAGGAAAAGTCCATTCATAGGCCAACATCATGAATTTAAAATTCTGAAAAGATAAAGAGGTAATTGTAATTCCTCATACCGACTCTTTTGGCTCAGCTTCAACTATTTCTCTCTTGACTCTGCCTGGTAATGGCTTGCTGTATATAGAGGTAAATTAGTAAACAGAAGACATAAAATAATCTATAAAAACTTATTCTCCCTTTTTTTGGTAGAACAAAAAATACCGTTCTTCATCAACATCCATGTCGGAATCTGGATCCCATCTCTCATCTGCTTCATTCTGTTCTTCTTCTGCCTGATCATTCTCAATAAATCATGACATATTGTTTAGTATCAATTAGCAGACATGATTCTATTCATGAACTATAAAACAAGTTAATCCTAGACTATTAAAAAGAGTTTAAATGTGAAGCCCAAGTAGATAAACTGTAAAATCTTAGTTGTGAATTGTGAGAACAATTAGAATCAATGCCACCTATTTTGTCTTTATAAAAATAAGCAAAGGATACCTCCGGAAGCTCAGTATCAGGTACTCTTTCCTGAAATTGGACACTGGGTGCATGCTGAAGCTTTGAAAGATTATCAAGGAGCTTGCACCGTATTTCCTCAAGTACCTGGTGGGAATTCTTATTTTCCATGTTGCTAGGGGCAACATGAAGAGTATAATCTGGACCGAAGTACTCATAATACTCATGCTGAGGCATCTTATCATCAACTTCTATTCCAAGTGCAACTCCAGTCTGCCATGTATTAGACGCATCAAAAACTTAGTAGGTTAAAAGAAGATATTAAAAGAATTACTTCAAATCAAATTCATAAATAATTGAGAAAGATACGTTTCAAATGCAAAACAACAAAGGATCATTTACCAAGAAAATCATACCTCATAGCACCAGCAGCGAGCAACATTTCGAATGGTGTAGCCACCACCACCCAATAGCAATAATGGCACATTAAAAGATCTCATAAATTTAACACACTCTGCATGGCCCTTGATTGAAAGATTGAAGCATCCTAATCTATCCCCGGATAATGAGTCGGCACCACATTGGAGAATCACAGCGCCTGGCTTAAAAACTTCCATTACTTTTCCAATTAGTGGTTTAAACAAGAAATGATAGCTCTCATCATCAATCCCATCATCCAACGGAACATTAAGAGAGTAGTATTTTCCTTTTGAATATCCAATATCACGTACATCCCCATTGCCGGGAAAATAATCTCCAAATTTATGGAATGAAACAGTCATGACTCTATCAGTGGTGTAAAATGCTTCCTCCACACCGTCACCGTGATGAATGTCGATATCCACATACAGAACACGCTGCAAAGACATGGAAAGGAAAAAAAAATCTGATTATAAGATTAGACCTGAAAACCTAAGAGAAAAAATAATGATACAATAAGTGCCGTTCAATTTTGGAGTAGCGATTAGAAGAGATTGAATTAAACCAAGGCTTTCCTAAAAAAAAAACCGGGCATTTTTAAAGGTGATATTGAGCAACTATGTTAGCGTCTATAGCTGAGAGAGGGATGGTAAAAAACCTCATGCACTTTAAGAAGCTCCAGGATTGCAAGCACGATGTCATTGACATAACAAAAACCAGAAGCCTCACACTTCTTAGCATGATGGAGGCCACCAGCCCAATTGACAGCAATGTCACAGAGGTTGTGATTTAACTTGACGGCACCACCAACAGATCCACCAGCATAAGTCTGGCAGAAGGAGTAGAGGCCATCAAAAACAGGGCAATCTTCACCGACATTAAAGCGCTTGAGCTGCCTGAGCTGGTCCTGCTGGGTCTCAGGGGTAATGCTGCGGAGGAAAGAGACATAATCATCGGCATGGAAGCGGCAAAGATCCCGGTCGCGAGCAGGAAAGGGCTTGAGGACCTGCATGTGCTGAAGCAAACCATAGTGGGCAAGCAGAGCATGGGTCATTCGAATGCGGTGGGGCTTCATGGGGTGACCTTGGCCATAATAGTAATTGCCGACTTCTGGATCGTAGAAATAGCAAACCTTTCTCTTAACCCCGTCAGGAGCAGCGGACGAGAGAGAGTTGCCACCAGTGTCCATTGTTAGTTATTAATTATTATGGATACACGGATCTCTCTACTTGCAGCTGCACAACCCTAAACTGAAATTAGATTTGTCGATTAATTATTTAATTTTCTATCAATTTATTACATAAGAGGTGTTTGAAATTGAAAGCCGAAGCAAAAACCTAAACCCTAAAAGAAAAAAAATGGAAGAAAGGAATAACGATGCTCATGGCCAGGTATTACTAGCAACCAGTACAAGCATAGTGGTGAAACCAACAAACTACCTGACGGAGTAAATCGATGAAGAGAAACTAAAGTAAATCAAATAATAATAGAAATATTCAAAAACGACAGAAAAAAAAAACTAAATGAGCAGTCGCAGAGATTAATCAACAAACAAAACCGAAGAACAAATGATGATGAAGAAGAAGAAGAATTAAAATATACTTAATGTGACACTGCACTGCAATGCACTGCACTGCTTTCTTGAAGACTAGTTTGGAATCGAGGACGGCTGTGGCGAGACGGGCATGACGGCTTCACCGGGCATAAATGGGCCTGACCACTTCATTCTGCAATCAATATTGGGCCGTATAGAGCCCATTGTATATTGAAATATTTGAATCTGATGACTTGATGGAACGCAGTGAACAGTATTTTTTTAAATTTTAAATTTTTTTATTTAAAATAATTTTTTTATGTTTTTAGATGGTTTTAATATTCTAATTTTAAAAATAAATTATTTTTATTATACTGGATGTTTTTACTTCCTATTTAATAATTATAGTTTGATTTTATAAAATTAATATTCAATAAACTATAAAATAGTATTTAAAATTATAAACATACAAGGTAATATGAAAAAAAAATACTAAAAAAATAAAAATGCAATACAAGAGAAAGGTAACAGTCCTTGTAGATTGCCATAGTCACTCGTAATGTTTTGTTTTTTTGTTCACTTAATTTTTTTTATTTACAATTTAATTCTTTTATATTAAGTTTATTTAAGACTAAGTTTGATGTTTTATGTTAATTAATTTTATATATAGCTCTCGTGATATTAATAACAAATTTTGACATGAGTTAATATTCAATTTGATAAAATAAAATTTAATTTTATTGTTCTAAACCAATTAAAACATTAAAAATTCAATTTCAAACTAAAATAAATCTTCAATTTTTTTTCCTAGTATATAACATATTTATCCTTTTTTTTTACTATAATCAATAAATTTTTTGTCGTTTATTTGTATGTATATTTTTTTAATTTATTTTATTAAAACTTTGTATAATTTTTTTAATTTATAATTTTTTTTTGGACTAATTTATAATTTATATGTAAACTATAATCAATTGTACATTTTGAAGAAATGAGAAGCCAGAATAATTTATTTTTTAGAGAGCGTGGTTACCAGTTGTTTTTTAAAATATTTTTTATTCATGAATATATTAAAATAATATATTTTTTATTTTTTAAAAATTATTTTTAACATAATATATTAAAATAATTTAAAAATATCAAAAAAAAAATTAATTTAAAATAATTTTTTAAAAAAAAACATAAAAATAATTAGAAGCACCACACGTTCCTGCGCCGGGGGGCGGGGGTCACTGTCAGATTATCAAACATCATCTGTGGAAGGAGACACGGTCACCACTCAGCTTTGGGTAAAGCCGAGACCCACATATCGGCACGTAGCCACGTGAGTACCAAGGACTTTCGTGGCTGCAACTGATGCCACGACTACTGGACCACCATGCATTTTTTTCCTGCTATCTACAATCGTACCTCACCTGATATGGACATTCCTATTTGATTATTTTTTTTTTCCTGTAAGAAATTTTTGCAAAGAAATGATACAGAGAAATCAGAAATGAATCCGTCGTTCCTTTATTGATAATGTGCCACGTCGAAGACTACAGATAGGTGATGGAAGGTGACAATTGAATGATCTAGTTGCTACGAGTACGAAAACTTCATTTAAGTACATAATTGACATTTGACAGCACACAAAATACGATTACTTAATTATTTCTTATATATATATATATATATATATATATATATATATATTAATCTGATATATTAATATTAAAAATATTTTTTAATATATTTTTAAATAAAAACATTTTAAAAAACAATTATTATTATATTTTTAAATTTCATCCAAAAAAACTAAAGTAAAATAACATAATGCTCTCCTAACATACTTATATGTGTAAAAAAAAATAAATGATAAAAATAAAATCTATAGAATGTTTAAAATAATAATAATAATAATTAATTTAAAATTATTTTTTATTTAAAAATATATTAAAATAATAATTTTTTATTTTTTAAAATTTATTTTTAATATCATCGTATTTAAAACAAATTAAAAACAATTAATTTTAAAAAAAATTAAAATTTTTAAAAACTCCAATTAAAAAGCGCACCAAGCACAGCCATGGCGAAACTTATCTCGAAACAACGCCACATCGAGAATTTGTGGCCTCAAATGAAAACATATCCAGTTTAAACATGTTAATAAAACTTAGCGTTTATCCATTACATGCTCAAAACCTGCAGTGGTAGATCGTGGTTAATGGGACTGTGTCCACACGGTACATTAACTCACTGCGTGTACAAGGGGACAAGACAGTTGGGGACATTCCCATTTATGGTGAAAACGGAACGTCATCTGATTTCCACCACACCCACCTGATATTGATTCCATTTGGGAACCAAAACAAGGAAGAAACTATCACTTCATTTACTGCGCACACACCGGAGTACACTACTGCAGTGCTGACAGAGATAAAAGGGCCGGCGATTAGCTAGCTAACAGCTTAATTACTAAAATCAAAAGCCCTTATCCTAGCTTCTTGTGGCGTACTGACGTCCAGTTTCTGTGAAATATTAATTAACGAGCGAGCTGCAAATATGGCTGATTCATCGCCGACGAGAAGAGCTAGCTAGCCACCCTTGAAGTCTAATTCTGTACTGTTGCTGTTGATCTGAATTACGTGAGAACCTTCTCAATGAATTTTCCCCGCGCTCTATGCTATTCCATGCCTTTCTTTCTTGTTTTCTTAAGGTCCATTTGGCACTATGCTCCCACCTCATTCTCCTTAATTTCCCGCTCAGCTCTTCTGTTCTATCAGTATTAAATGTACTGATAGAGCTATATAAAATACTGTTATACGAATACATATGGCTGAATTTTAAGGGATGCTTGTAATAAACACACTGTTTCTTATTCTTTAAGTAGTCGATCAAATCTTTGTATAATATCCAACTAAACTGTACCTTTACAGCATATCTTACAGTTTCCAGTTTCTTGACGTAGTCTTTTGATCCCTGCTGTACCTTTCACTGCCATTTTTAATTAGCAGCATTTTTTCCAGAATTTTGTGATCTTGATTCATGGACAGCACACCGTGAATTCTACAGCACTGTTTGCTTGATGCTTCCTCAAATTAATTGCTTTTAAATTCAGAAATTTCAGCCCGATGTTTTCTGTTGGAATTTGGAAACTCAATTCTTAGTTCATAGCACTAGCTAGCTAGCTTTCAAATTATTTTGATAGAGCATGTGCCAGGTTACTAACGTGTGTAACATTTTTCTCTGACTTGTCTTTTTCCATAATTTTGGCACAGAGGTGATTTCTAAAGATCAGAAATTTAAATATGGACAAACCAAAGGTGAATTCTTCCACGGACGATCAAGCGCAGAGATCAATAGAGGTTTTTGATCCTCATAATGATAATAATGCTACTGGCACTAGATCAACAGATGTCCAAGTAGTGGAGGAGGGATCCGGATCATCTCCAGCTACTAATGCTACTTCTGGTAGCGGCAGAGAGGCTTTGAACAAGTGGATGACATTTGAAAGAAAGTCCAAGAACACTTCTGATCGTGATGATTCCATAACAGATCAATCGAACGGGACTGGGACCAGCGCTACGGTTAAAGCTGGAAAAGATGAAGATCAAGGCACCTCATCCGATCATAACAACTCATCTTCTATAGGACAATCCTCCCCCTCCTCTTCAAATAAGATACTAACCGGAGCTAGCATTGCAGAAAGGACTGCAGAATGGGGAATATTTGTGAGGTCAGATGTAGGAGAACGTAGTTTCAAAGCTACAGCAACTAGATCAGAACAAGAGGAGAATGGAGGAAATAGAAGCAAAAAAAACTCATTTATGGTGGAGTCGACGAGGACATCAGAGGAAAGCGAAGCAGGAGGAACCGTTCCGAGGGTATCCCAGGAGCTGAAGAATGCTCTAGCAACATTGCAGCAAACGTTTGTGGTCTCTGATGCCACCAAACCAGACTACCCTATCATGTTTGCAAGCAGTGGTTTTTTTACTATGACCGGCTATTCTTCGAAAGAAGTTATCGGAAGGAACTGGTGAGCTAGCCATCCACTACTAAACATTTCAGTTGAAAACTGTTAACCTTTCCTCTTTAAATTCCGATTCCGGTTAAAGCGTAGTAGTAGTAGTGGGAGGAGGAGGAGGAGGAGGAGGAGGAGTTGTAGCAGTAGGAGGAGTTGTAGACTTGTAGTAGTAGGAGGAGGGAACTGGTATATAAAACATCGTTTTTTTTTTAAAAAAAAGAATAAATTAGGAAAAAGTATATAAAATAAAATAAATACAAAGCATAGAAACGGTGAGCAGTAGAGGGAAACGGAGGGGAAGGAGTAAGAGACCCGCCTCTAGGACTCGGGCTGTAGCTAGGTATCGTTGATTAAACCGAAGAATTAGTTACTGTGATTTGATTTTTAAAACAAATTAATTGAATAGTCGTCTCGTCCCGTCGTGTGTGTATGTTGCAAATGCAGCCGGTTTCTGCAAGGCGCAGGCACGGACCAAAATGAAGTGGAGAAGATACGAGATGCCGTCAAGAATGGGACAAGTTACTGCGGGAGGCTTCTCAACTACAAGAAGAATGGCACTCCTTTCTGGAATCTTCTCACCGTCACCCCTATCAAGGATGATCGTGGCAACACTATCAAATTCATTGGGTACGCTTCTTATTTAATCTCTCTCTCTCTCTCTTAATTATCAATAATCTAATTGGATGAATTTGTATAAAATTGTATAGATTAGCAGTTAAACGTTATCGTCATTTTGGTTTTGGTGAGCGCAGAATGCAGGTGGAGGTCAGCAAATATACGGAAGGTGTTAACGACAAGGCTTTGCGCCCAAATGGATTGCCCAAGTCTTTAATCCGCTACGATGGTATCTGCAGTTGATTGATTTCCCCATTTTCTGCTTTTTTTTTTCTTTATTTAAATACAGACGTATATCCATGAAGATTCATTCGTGATTCTTCTGCTTCTTGGACTTGTCAGCTCGTCAGAAGGCTAAGGCTTTAGATTCCATGACTGAAGTTGTCCAAACTGTCAAGCACCCCAAATCTCACTCTCGCACTGTGAGCCATGAAACTTCTGGCAACCTCGATTATGTTCTCCCTAAATCCATCGATCTTGACAATGTCACCGCACCTGGCAGACTCACTCCAGTTAATGTCTCTCAATCCCCCACCACCTTTCCTGACGCTGCCAAAAACTCGAGAAAATCATCTCGCATTTCCTTGATGGGGTTAGTCTGGCTGCTCCACCTTCCCGCTGTGTTTGCCTCACAAAGCTTACATCTACATCATTCTCTAAAATTTTAAATAGATATATCACTTGTGCGATTTCATCCTTCCTTCTTCTCAGGTTCAAATCTAAGTCTACACATTCTGCAGAAAAGCATGAAGAACCACCAACTATTGAACCTGAGGTTTTGATGACTAAAGACATTGAACACTCTGACAGCTGGGACCGTGCTGAATGGGAAAGGGATACACGCCAAGGATTTGATTTAGCTACCACATTGGAACGCATTGAAAAGAATTTTGTGATCACAGATCCTAGGCTTCCTGATAACCCCATTGTAAGGCATCTAGTCAGTTTTAAGACTTTCTTCTTACTATTTGTCTCATCATTGTCCAATACATCTTGAATTTCAAAGTCTGTTTTGAGTGCACGAGTAAAGGAATAGGCCCCCTAGTCTGCTATCTAAAACCTTCTTGCATTCACGCCAGAGCACTGGATTCAAAAGCTTTTTTTCACATCAACTCATAAACTTTTAAATGAGGGGAAGAGGAGGAGCTTGTAATGTAGAAATGGATAACTCTGTCTCGTATATGCTTTCTTACATGTTTGATTGCTACACTAAATTTCATGTGTGAGGATAGAGCACAAAAGGTTTTGTAGAACAGTTATGAATGACAAGAACTCAAAGATTTACATTAGTTAGTTGACTCAAGGTCAATGAAGGCATGGGATTTTGACTATAATTCATCAAAAACAAAAAACAAAGAAGGAAATTTGACTAAAGAACTGAATAGTACAATGTAGTGCTTCCTCCACACCCTGTCCCAAATACAAGTCCCTCTGAAACAGCTAGTTAGACTATCTCTGTACATCACAGTCCACAGTGTGTCTGCATACGCACTTGTGTCTCCCACGTTGGAAACATTGAATGCGCATAGGATTTCTCATCCAAGTCAGTTAGTTGCACTGCTCCAGCTTTGCTCCACAACCTTGATGCACTAATCCAACAAGTAAACTGAACAAGTACAATAGATCATGGGCTTTTTCTGATACAATGCCCTCATGCTCATCCCTCTTTGGAAAACTGACCTACAAACTAGCGAGATTGTGAAATCAATACATGTTTAACATATTTTTTTTGCATTTGAATTGTTATCAACCCTAGTGTCCATTCTTTTCAATCCATGAAATAAAATATATGCTCTGTTCTTTCTCCATGTTAGCATTATACTCCTTGCAAGAAAACTTAATCTGCATATTTGCAGCCTTACACCAGCATGTTATATTAATTCAGCTTTATTGTGCAGATATTTGCTTCTGATAGCTTTCTTGAACTAACAGAATACACTCGAGAAGAAATTTTGGGAAGAAACTGTCGGTATGAAATGCAGTACATTTTCTGTCTTCATTGAGTGTTATCTTCTCTTTTTTGCACGTGCCTCCCACTTAATTTGCCTTCAAGTCGTACTCTATTTTTTACATATAGTACTCATGCCCAACCAGTTCTTCTCATGTCTTTCCCAAATAAACATGATGTTACTTTGTGCTCCTCATTAATCTACCATTTCTTCAGTTTATTTTTCAATTATATGCCTTAAAGAGTACCCTCGTGTGTTAATATTTTTTGAATTCTTAGGAAATAATATACCATTATAAAACTATAAATTTGCAACTTCTGCTTAAAATTTTGGATATCGATGGTTCAAAGTATTAAAGAGGCAGGGAGAAAGTTAAGATAACATGTTATTACTTGCAATGTTTTCAAAACACCAGAATTGGCAGGACTTCATTTACAGCTGACTGGTTTACCAGTCAAGAAGAATATCAAGAACAGCTCTATGCTGATTCTCATGATTATATCATGCCTATATTTCATCATTTTTTGTGGAAACACTTGCTGCTACAAATTGAACACTGGTGTTTAAAATTTCCTTTCCTATACAAATTACATAAACATAACAGCATCAGTTTAACTCCCTTCTATTCTTTGCACCATGTACTTTGTCAACAATTGACACACTATTCTACTTTGCTTTGTCAATTATACAGGTTTCTTCAAGGACCTGAGACAGATCAAGCAACTGTCTCAAAGGTAAGAGATGCTATAAGAGAACAAAGAGAAATCACTGTTCAGTTGATCAACTATACCAAGAGTGGTAAGTATGTGAATTCAATTTCATGATGTTGCAAATGCGCACCTTTTTTAGCTGAATGTCACAATTTTCTCATTAATCCTTGAATATTAGAGAGAGAATTCATCATCTGTTTGCAAATTTTTTTATGATACAATCTTTGGGAGGACACGTTATTGCCCCTTATTAAAGACATAATATGTAGTCTATTTTTTATATTTTTTAATCACCATGATGAATTTTTATGTTTCATTTCATGCAGGAAAGAAATTCTGGAACTTATTTCACTTGCAGCCTATGCGTGACCAAAAGGTATATGATTGTTATTGTAGACAATTCTTAGAGTTTCTTGGTTGATCTTGGGCTGTAATTCTTGTTGGTCTGTAGTTATTGTGCAGTTCGCTCTCTAAACTAAACTGGTTAATCATGTTGGTGTCTTGGCCTTGGCCTAATCTTGTCCTTTTTCCTTCTTTCTTCAGTTCTGAGACTTGCACCAACACTCCTCACTTGCAACCATTTATCCTTTCCTGAGGTTGTCTTGTGAACCGACAATCCTCTTACTGCAGACTGTGCTCGTGTTCTCACCATCCCCAGCCTTTTTTTTTATTCATGCACGATCCCTGTAACATACCATGTACCTCAATCATATTTTTTTTTTGAGGTAATGATAATTTTACAGAGGAAAATCCATCTGAATGGATTCTCTTAATCAATCTAGAACATTTGATCAGTGGACGTCCACACTTACCAGATAGATGCCCTTGGTGAATCAAGATCTCTCTTTCCTTTTTCTTCACCAATAGTCTTAGGCTATAACGTTGTAGGGTTTTTATTTAGAATTTTGCTTCTCTCTCTCTCTCTCTCTCTCCCTCTCTCTATTGTTGGGTTGATTCCACACTAAAATGGTTAACCACTTTGTCATTATACAGTTGTCTCTTATCTCGTTCTTTCTCCTGCCTCCTTCATGTGGGACTTAATCCAACAATAATTACCCTCATTTTCAAGCAGTTATGTGGGAATCTTGTGGTCTGATTTGTAGCTATGAGTCCCCTGTTTTTATGTAGGGTGAACTTCAATACTTCATTGGTGTTCAACTGGATGGAAGTGATCATGTGGAACCACTGCAAAACCGCCTGTCAGATGCAACAGAACTACAAAGTGCTAAGTTGGTATGTGGTTCCTTCTGTCGCTTTTCCTTTGTCGGTAGACATCATGGTTCATACTTCATAGTGTCCACTCATTTTAGATAAGCTAAAAAATTGAACTAGCTTGCTGAAATCAGGATTTGTAATTAGTGATTTGGATAAATTGACTGGACACAGAAATAAGAGTCCCCATATTATACTATTTGTTGAGATGTAATTAGGACACCCAGAATAGCGTTAAACTGTGCCTTTGGATTACTTCTAGATATTCACTAGTTTCCTCTATGTTCTCTTCACAGTTAAGACTATGCTGTTTCACTTGTCTCCTCTTGTATACGCTAATGACAATTGAAACCACCCTCCTCGCACCCTTTATCATTTTATAAACAACTAATGTTTTGGTTTGCCATTTTATACTCTATCTAGCCTCAGCGACAAGAAAATCATGAGTTAGAAACTAACCAAATTATTGTATTTTTGTTGCATAAAACTATGAATTTGAAGAACTGTTGCGTGAAAATGTGAAATTGGGTTAGCTCTCAAACATGTTAGAAAAAATATTTTATAGTGGATCTAATGCTCGTTGAAATCTGCCATGTCCATTAACACCCACAAGCTTTTAATTCTTTTACATGTGCTTCTTTATCAGGTTAAAGCTACTGCAGAAAATGTGGATGAAGCTGTTCGAGAACTTCCTGATGCCAACTTGGTAAGGTACTCTTTCCTCTTCAGGTTAGGACTGATAACTAGCTGATGTCATTTACCTTCGTCCAAATGATTATCTGCCTCTTTCTTTGAGCTTTCTGTGTTTTAAATTCTCAATAGCACATGGATGAATTGCGAGGATGATGATATGCAGTGTAACAAATTGCTTGGTCACTGAAATTGATGACTGATAATCTCTAAATTTTTGAAACAAATAAAACGAAATGGACTATGTTCACTGCTTCAGAATATTATGAAATCCATAATTTAATGTGTTGGGAATCACTTGAATAAAAAACTACAGAAATCTTAATTTATGCTCAAATTACAGAAATTCCTTAAGTTCATGGGTTTATAAATGAACATCTTAATATGTATAATTTTAGAGTCTTAGTACACAAATTGGGCTGATTTAGATACTACATTTTGCAATGCTATTAGAAAGTCAGCTCATTTAAATGGTGTGTGATGTATAGGCTGGCATAGTTTTTCAACAGTTAATTTATTCTCTGACTTCCATTTTCATGCTACCTAAACTTTTTATGTCTTCTCTGAAAAGTCATTTACTTTTTGAGAAATTGTAGTTATGTCATTGTTCATGCCATTATGTCCTATAATATTTTCCAGAGACCTGAAGATTTGTGGGCAATTCATTCTCAACCTGTCTTTCCACGGCCTCACAAAAAGAATAGTCGTTCTTGGACTGCAATTCAGAAGGTGCTGATTAATCAAGTTAACCTACCATTTTCATACTGCGATGATATTCAATTCTATATATTGCACAGTGTGCATCAATTTGTTTGGGTTAAACCTACACCTAAAGTGAAACTCTGTAATTCATGCAGTGACATCACGATCAGTTTTGTGTTAATGCCTGATATTACAAATACTGCTTTTTTTTCATGTTAATTAATGTCTGCTTTCTTTTTGGAAAAATGAAATGGGGAAGTGATAAGTTGCAGGATTCAGGTGCAATAAATGCTAAAGAAAGATTGTGTGCTGGTAGCGTGGTACTATCTGATGTCTAGGACCAAGCAGTAGAGATACTTATCACGTGCTTTAGTTCATTTAATTATGAACTTGATTTCATTTACTTAAGTGGAGGAATGAATTAATAAATTACTCTAAGTGGACTTTACTTCAAAGCAGCAGAAGCAGTAATAATGATAAGGATTCCAGCTTCTAGATGTAAAATAATCCATGCTAGCCAACTTGCTTAGGCTCTATTTTCTTTTTGGAGTCAGATAGAGAATAGTTATGCTCATAAATCATGAAAGACATCTATAAGTCTTCCTTTTGATTCTCTATTATTTAGATGGATTATATTGATTGCTTTGTTGGCATTCATTATTCATTGTGTGATGAATGCATGTTGAATTGAACTGATTTTGCACTTCATATTTGGTTTGTAAGAGATTCATATATTTTTTTACTGCTCTGAAATCAGAAGCAGTTTATTTATTGCTTGTCTCTTTATTGACTTTTCTTGTTTTTCATATTAAAACCCATCCATTTGGTATCAGATCACTTCCCGTGGAGAAAAGATTGGTCTACATCATTTCAAGCCCATAAAACCCTTGGGCTGTGGTGATACTGGCAGGTATTGACTTCTCTTTTTTAGGTTTTAGGTTGAAATAGGTGCATTGTGCATGGATCTGTGTCGTGATGTATGACTTTCATTCTATTTCCAACTTCAATTGTTTTTATTTTTCCCCTTTTCTGTTATTATTCGCATAGGTAATGTTGGTTTTGCTTGGAATCATGATGGTACCTTGGAAAGCTGTATTTGTTTTGATTAATGTTGGTATTGCTTGGAATCGTGATTGTACCTTGGAAAGCTGCAATTGTTTGATTAATTTTCTAGTCTCTGCTGTAAAAATTCAAGCGAGGAAGGATTGTCAAAACTAATGAATGAGGCAACTCGTAGTTCGTAAACTTGATAGCTGTTATTAATTTAGGTCGATAGGTTGTCATGAGAGGTTCTTTTTTCATTTATAATTTTAGTTATTTTTTATTTCCATCAAATTTTAGTGTGTATATGTAGACTGGCAATAAGTAGTGGAAGAAAGTATCATGACAGTTTTTTTCTTTATTTTTTACCACACCAATGACAGTTCTGTGCCTTTTCTTGTGCTGGCTTTCTGTTGATTGTTTTGGCTTGAACTGTGACTGGCTCATTGCTGTTCACATGTCCATAGAGATTTCCTATGTTTGCGTTAAACCATTTTTATGTATTTCAGTGTGCATTTAGTGGAACTGGAAGGTGCAGGGGAGCTGTATGCTATGAAGGCAATGGAAAAATCTATAATGCTGAACCGTAACAAGGTGTGAAGAACCAGAAGTTATTTCTGAGATACCTAGCAACTTTTATCTTTTTATTTAATATCTTATGTGATAGCACATGACTTGTGTTGTTGATATATGATTCCTGAAACTGGCTTAAGCTTTTCTTTTATATCTTTTTGCTGTTGTTTCTGAAATGTTCCATATTTAAACATTTTCACTGTATGAAAAGTACTTTGAGAACATACAATTTTCTTGTCCAATCACCTTTGTGTCCTAAGTGCAAGGCTCTCTATATCATTTGTTGTACAATATTGATGCCCCTTCAGTTGTGGTTTTGTTCCATGTTCAAGTGATAGAAAATTTTTCGTTGTTTATAAGATATACAAAAGGGAATTCTTTATGCGGGGAACATATAAATTTATTAATGTGAAAATATATGCATACACTTGGAGAGTGATCAAAGCTGAACAATCACATATACTTTTGGCTAAGAATGAAAACTACATGATGCTCTTGACACTTATTTTCTTATCCTTTGAAGGTTGAAAATTTTGAGCCACGAAGATGGCACTATCTAATAAAAATTTCAAATATTAACTTGGATACACAGAAAGCAAGCAAGCCTACGTGCACACTTCAAAACCTACCATGATTTAATTACCACAATATCCCAGAATGTTATGGAAACTGCAACATCATAGATCTTCTCTGCCAAAAACAACTCATGTTTGATAACATAAAGGTATATTCTCATCACTTATTATGATTACTTTACAGGTTCATCGAGCATGCATTGAGAGGGAAATCATTTCGCAACTGGATCATCCTTTTCTTCCAACACTGTATTCTTCTTTTCAGGTATTCTCATTTGAGATACTCTTTACTTTTTTTCCCTACATTCAGAAATTTTAACATGCAAGTTTCCAAATTCCTATTTTCGTATTTATGAATTGTTTTGTAATTGATGAATAGATGCTTAAGTTGTCTACTACTGCAAATTGTGCTACTAGTTAACTATCTCTGTTGCCTAAATGGTAGAAGATTATTGTTTGGCTGAAATGCCGGAAGTTTCAAGGGCACTTTAATTTTGGTTGCTTTCCCCCCATCATTTCATTCAACATGTTTGCTCACTTCCTAGTAAAAGAAAAACATCTTACCACTGGGAAATACTTGGGGCCATCATCCATTGAGGTGTCATATTTGATGAAATTTTATACTTTCTTCCTGCTTCTGGTTCTGCAGTTACTCATAGAGCCAACAAAGGGTTTGGAGAAAACAACAATAGGTTGACTTAGTGGTCCTTAATTTAGTTAAATTATAGTCCACGTTGTTGGTGGTTGTAAAGTTTGGTAAGTGTTACATAGAAAATGGCCATACTTTCACAACACCTGCTCCCCCAGGCAGTGTTTTAACAACCCTTAATGTTTAAGGTTCCATTACATTGCAACTAGTGTAGATTTTCCCACCCGTAATGGCCAAAACAGAGGTTATGTCATGGTAATGGATGTTGAATAAAATCCTTTGTGGTCTTTTTTTCTTAAGGGTAAATTGGATAACACCTTTAAGTTATTGTAAAATTACACAAACCACCCAAAAGTATAAAAATATGATTGAAACCCCCTCTATATTTAAGCAAATATTACAAAACCCCTTACTAATTTTAAAATCACCCATTAGTATGGGTAATCTGGGTACAAAAAGGGTTTCCATTATATCTTTAAACTTTTGGGTTATTTATCTAGTTTGGGCACAAAAGGGGTCATTGTAATTTACCCTTCTTTTAATTAATGTGGAACACACAGGTCTACAATTTTTCACCCTCGCAAGTATTGTGTTTGTGTAAATTAATTTTTATTTTGTTTTTAATGATTCACACCTATGAAGCTTGAAACTGCACCATCACCATGCCCACAATTTAGAACCATGGAATGACTCCAACAAATAGCTTAAAAATTTTGGTTGCACGCTCTCACATGTAAATACCTAAATGTGCAGTGTGCACACGTCAATTAGTGCATTTTTGGAGAAGTTTGTATGAAAAAAATTGCTTCAATGCATACTCTAAATTCGTATTAAAATGAATTTGTGTGGTTTCTTTTGTGTTTCTTCTTCATTTATATGGATCATCACATAATCCTAGTTAAACCGCTACCGCCCTTGCTGAAAATTTCAATATTTGTTGCTTAAATTTACTGAGTTATTGTGTACTGTGAAATACACTGATTTGTCTTTATTTTGTCAGACTTCTACACACGTTTGTCTGATAACAGACTTTTTCCCTGGTGGAGAGTTATTTGGATTGCTTGACAAGCAACCCATGAAATTATTCAATGAGGAATCTGCAAGGTACTCCTGGTTCTCCATTTAATGTCTTAAAATGCCAATGCCATTTCTACTTTTACCATTTCCAATTGTAGGATTCACAATTTTGAAACCAAAACTGTTTCTTGTGGTAGAATTTCTTTGCACTAAATGTAAGTTATAATAAGAATTTGGATGTGGTTAATGAACCTAAAGGTGCAGGATTTTCTTTTGCTTTACCCACAAGCTGATTTTTAGCCCTAGATTTTCCTTATTATTGAGCTCTCTTACCAAACAAATACTCGTGTCATAGAATTTTGAAACAACCATCCCCCAAACCATATTGACCTGGCCAGTATCAGCTGCTGCCTTCTGCATCACAACCTCTTATATGAACAAGCTTCTAGTTAATTGTCAACTGTTATTACTCTCCAGGTTCTATGCTGCGGAGGTTGTGATTGGCTTGGAATATCTTCATTGTTTAGGTACTTTGTGAACAGATCTGTGCTTTGGTTTAAGTTTATTATCTTTTAGTTGTTTCTTCAAGTCATAAATCGAAAGAACACCATGAAGATGAATGTATGCAAGTGCTGTTCAGAATTCCAAGAATATTGTTAGATGTCTTAGGAGCATGCTATCATCCTAAATCCTGTTTGATTGGAGCTCAGTGAAAAAATGATAAGAACTCATTTAAATTTTTTGTTTCTTCAAGTTGTCATGATTTAAGCATGCCAAACTACAAAGGAATGAATGCAGGTGTATTCATACCTGATGCTTCTGAACATTTTGTATAAATGCTTTGATGTGATACAAATCTTTGTTTGTCTTTACCTTTCCCATTTCTCCCAAAATAAACTTGAAATGATGTTTAATGTTGTATTATGTGCTAATGGGTGCAAGTGCCTTGGATGGGATTTCACAATCAAATATGCCATTGAGTTCATAAGGATGGTTAAACCAAGAAATACATTATCTGCATTTACAGACAATATATGTGGTTTCTATCTAAGTTTATTTAAATAGATAATTTGAATGGCCTTATGTCATGCTTCTATGCCAATATAGTGTTTATTTTGGGAAACCATCTTAGTAGATACCCTAAATTTCAAGGTTGGTCTATCAACCAGAAAAGCTTAATTATCTCGTAGATACAACAGAGTAAGGTTCTCCGATGATAATTATATATATTTTGCATCGATTGTATGGAATATTTTTT
>Ga0307510_10003789_pt1 | contig 17689 bp, 22 predicted proteins | sample 12_EM_MG_FD_207224 | JGI IMG/M metagenome (GOLD analysis project Ga0307510, IMG submission 207224) | Populus trichocarpa ectomycorrhiza microbial communities from riparian zone in the Pacific Northwest, United States - 12_EM | ecosystem: Host-associated > Plants > Roots > Unclassified | place...
CCGCCCTGTTTTCGGCTTGCCATCATCCCTAGAAGCCTTCCAGATGACTCCCAACAACCCCCGCGCAATCGGAAAAGCCGTGAGGTTCTCCGACGACCCGACCGAAATCGGGTGTCACGTCCCCGACAACGTGTGGCTTTTCCTTTGTCTATGCCGGTCGAGATGACGCTAACCAAACCACCCCCAGATCCAGGGTAGCGATCCTGTGAGGTCTCCCGCTGATCCGACCGTGGAAGATGCAGAAGATGCCTCCGATATAGTGTGTTCCCTTCATCTGTTCGCGTTCGTTGACGCATCGGCTGACCTGACCACACAGGAGGAACGAATCGAGTTGTTTCACTCTGATGGGACCTGTCCCAAACCCCTCGAACCTGAACACGAGGCCGACGCCCGAGGCATCCCCTTACGTCGCATCCTTATAAACCAATACTTCGCCGTCACCCTCGGAAATGTGACTGCAACTGCGGCTTCCGAGCCGCCACAGGACCTCATGCCTTCTGAGGAGGGCTTCACAATTGGGCGACCCGTATTTTACTTTGTCGGTTTTCTCTTTGGTCTTTACCTGTGGCTCACTGCGTACGCCGCTTACATTTCATTGCGTCGAGTGTTTTTCTCTTGATCTCGTCGCATCTTCGCACTTATCGTTAGACGCTTTCCATTGTTGTGAGAAATCGGTGTATCGTCATATGACTCCTGCGTTCATTCGAAATAAAAGATACATACACGCGTGCGCGTATACCCGATTGGATCCAACAAGAGATCTTACTGCTTATGATAGGTATCGCGAGCGATTTGATACCTTCGCCGTAAATGGTGATTCCCCATTCCGAAATATGGAAGGTCACCGGTCACCGGTCAGGCCTCAGGCGCCAGCGAATCGGTTGTGTCCCCCACCGACACGGTAAATCCACACGATTATCTAGATATGGATGAAGCGCCTATCCTCCACATCAGCCACTGCCCTGGCCGCTCCCTCAACCTCGTCTTTCACCAGGGTGTGTACCTGAAGGAGACTTCTTTCCCAAAGCAATCGCTCCTCGACAGAGCCTGTTTCCTCCAGACCCTTCAACCATGCGCAAAATCGAAGAAAACGCATGTGAACTCTAATAGCCAATCTTGTGCGTACCTCCTCCTGTAACACGAGTTTCAGAGCTCTTTCTTCCCGGAACAACAGCTCCTCCCATTTCTCAGAGTCGTGGCCGTCGCGCACAAACTCATTCACTCGTTTGACGGTTTTGCGATGGCAAAAAATATTTTGTGAGATGGTCTCCATATAATCGAGACACAAACGAAGGCCGTTTCTCAGGGACGTTTCTGCACAGATAGCGATTTCGTCGGCTGTTGCGCCTTCGCTCTCTCCAAGAGAACCCTCCTTCTGGAGCTCTTCTAGATCCAACGGATCGAAGCTATGGGAAAAATCGATTCCTGGGGGCCCTGGTCGGTACTGTTTACCCACAGGCATACGCATGAGTAGTGATTATGACACCTGGCAGACACGTACAAGTCTACGACAGAGATTTGCTGCCTCACGGAGAAGCGGGGGACGCATCGAAGTGGTCATTTTTGCAATGACAAAGCTTTCTCCACTGAACTGGACGAGTCTGTCTTTATATCCTTACAGACTCTAACGCAGATGCGGCATTCTCTTTTTACTCTTTGGTGCATCGTCTGTTTGTTGAATAGTGACCTGGACCATTATTAGCACTTGGATTGTAGTCATTACTACCATGAACGAAGAATAGACAAACACTATGAGAGGAAACGACCCCCGAGACGTGGCATGGGCCCGGGGTCCCCCGGAGTTGCCCGAGACGGGATTGCGAATACAGAGACTCTCATCTTTAGTGGAGGTTCCGGTGGCGTGGAGCGAGGTCGAAGAGCAGGAGGGTTAGGTGTCTGGCGGCGGCGTCGAACAGTATTATCTTGCCGTGCCAATACAATTGGGCGAGAGTCGGAGATATACTTCAGTTAAGATGTGCCTTCTCTGAGCATGCTCTAGATCAGGAAATCCCGCCGTTGACCGCCATTTCTTCCGCATCGTTCGCGTTCGCCTCGTCCTTACTAACCGGTGCCCCGTCACCGGTCACCGGTCACCTACGATTCGTCCTCACTGTTTGTCGTCTCTTCACGTCAGTCACGTTCCAGACCAGTGGCGTGCAACGCGTGTCCTGGCTGAATCATGCCTGGGTTCATCTCACGAGATCCCTGCTTTTCCAGTACGTAAGCCTCCCCTCACCCTTAGTTCGGGGGGTCATACTTTTAGTTCGGAAGGGTTTTCTGCTCGCCCACCTCCATCAGACACGCAGCAGTGGCGTGGATAATTGCTGGATTGACCAGAAATGGGAATCCGGAATTCTGGATTCGGCACCACCATTTAAAGTCATCATGTATCCCGAGGAACACCACCCACATTATCATCGTTACACCGCATTTTGTCCAACAACCACTACCGTTGCCCCTCTCGTCTTCTCCCATTTCTGTTCTAATTCTCGCCCGTTATGTCCAAGGATGTCGACGATCGTTTGGTTATCAAGTCGGTTGGCGATGAGGACGATTCCTCGATTCTCTCTGATCTGGTTGACGATGAGGATGATTACCTGGACGAGTTGGATAGCAACGAAGACAACGGCACGCCGTCTCCGAGGAATAACGGGGGCTGCGGAGGCGATCCCTTTGTTCTGAAGAACGCACTCCCGGCGCCACGGTCTGTATCATATTCAACAAAGTGGCTATGTGGTGTGGTGAGCTGTTTTCTCCTGAGGGACACGAATTAACGCCATTTATCCAGATCAAGTTGTATCACAATCCATCGACCTAGACCCGGCTTATCAGGTAACGGGTGCGGGTGCTGGACGGTTCTCCTTACTTACTATTCCTTTTTAGCGCGAGATCGTCTGGTCACCGGCAAAACAAGGGAGTCTGATAGACTCCATCCTACGCAATCTCTATATACCGCCAATTATTTTCTGTGAGTATAAATGCCACCTGTGTCTACCAATCGCTTGAGATTCAACTGTTATAGGTGTAAAATCTGAGGAAGATGGCACTGAGAGACGAAGCTGCATTGATGGGAAACAACGGCTAGTGTCCCTCCACAAGTAAGAGCCAAGACCCATTCCGAAGGCCGACAGACACTTGACAAATAACACCAGATTCTTTTCAGGATTAGTATGTCCGTGGTTCCCTTTTCTCGGATGTCCCTCACCTCTGTTCGCTGTAGATTCCTTGTGAGTGTCGCAATGCAGCTACGCAGACAGTGATCTTTGACAGGGTGTCCCCTGGAGCAGTTCTAGATCCGTAGGTGTTATTGAACTGCCAATTTCATTGTTGATCTTGACCTTCACAGCTCTACGAACAAGAAATTCTGGTACAAACAGGTGAAGGGCAAACCGAACCGGCGGATTCTTCCTGGAAAGTACAAGGCTCTGTTTCAAACCAAGGTCTTCCTTTGCATCGAATACGAAAACCTCGACGATAAGCGGGAACGTGAGATTTTTCAGGTATTTCCACTTTAACCCTCGTTCCTTCGCTCCCTTCCTCATAAATTCCAGAGAGTACAAATGGGTGTTGCGCTCACCCCCGCAGGTATACAGTGCCTCCCCCATCTTCCTCATGTCCCATGGCAGTGGTAATGCTTATGTTCTAGAGCGTCTTCAAGCAATTGCAGGGCCACTCCCTGACACAATCAGGAAGGTTTCCGATGTCGTTGTCAAAACGGCCGAGTCCAATAAAGATTTCAAGATCCAAACTACAAGGGCCCGGATTTTTCAGAATGTCGCGTCCGTTGTGTTTCTGATCGCCAAAGCACCATCCCAGCCCCTCCCCACTTTCACCAGTCTGGAAAAGTGGCTGATTGCTATATCCGCTATCAAGAACGTCAGGGAAGATATGATCATGACATTTACTAAATTTATGTCCCTCGTGTCAAACCCCAGATTTTCCAGGCCGATTACACGCGTCAAACTCTCTCCTGCAGAGTTCATCATGGTCGGCTATTTGATATCGCTTGTCAGGGAGAGTTGTTCGGATGAGGAAATCTCAAGAGCAGTTTCGGAGCTGCGTGATGTTGTGCGCGCTGCTCACACTGACATCCGCACGAACAACACGGTCTTCAAAACGATGTTTTCTTTCGTAAACGACTTCCAGAACAAGCTCGCCCGCAAGACTGCTCGTAGCTCAAAGAGGAAACGAGAGCCGGATAGTCTGGAGATCGCCGAACCGAGTCGCAAGCGTCCATCACTCCCCACACGACCCACCACGACCCCCGTCCCAGGACCCTTGCAGATATCGTTTGATCCGCCCTCGACTCAAACCGCAGTATCAACCGCTCGACGTCCTGCCACACGCCTCACCACATCGTTCGCTACCTTCCTGCCTCCTGATTCGCAGGTCCAGAAGTTGTTCCTATCACACGCATCCCCGTCGCCCCGCGGGTCTGCGGGCGCCGTCTCACCGACTGCTCCTACATCGCAGAAAACACTCGACCCTTTAGCTCTTATAGAGGAGGCAAAGCGTAAGGCACGGGAGTATCAGGCGACAACAGACTGTCGGGCACAGCAGTCCCACACAAACGGTAACCCATATTTCCTGGTGGTCCATTTATATCTCACTAAATCCGGCCAGGCCCGAACAATTCTACGATATACCTTGCTGGTAGCAAACTATAACCGTAGTCACTTTATTGGCCGCCGTTCGTGACCTGTTTGGGTATTACCAATGTTTCATTCTTGCCCGCAATTATATTCTTGTACTGCCTCCGGATAGCTATAGCCTTCGATCGAGTAGCTCGCATAATCGTCATATAGGGCTCGCGTAGCTTGCATAGCGTCGCGTAGACGGGAAGATTTTTCCAGATGGGCCAGGTAACTTCGCCGCGCAAGCGACCCACGGTTTTCTCGTCAGAATCACGCCATATTGTTTCTGAGATGATTTTTGACCAAGAAAAAGCTGCAGAGTAGATGCAGATGCCGGACCTAAAAACAATCCAGCCTATTGTTGCGTGGCGAGCGTTTATAGACTACAACCGCCCGCTGACTGCGCTCAGGTATTTCCTTTTCGCTGCTTAGTGCCCGCCTTCTACAGTATTATGTATTTACATTGAATTAATGCAGGTAAAAGTCACGAAGAGGGCACAAGTTCTGTTGAGCGGGTGAGATCCGAATTAGTCAGGTGTTTTCCCTAACCTTTGGTCTGCCTCTCGCTTAACCAATGTTTGATAAGAGAATAATAACACGCGGGCGATTTGATGGTGTGGGGGACCGCAAAGAACCAATCCAGATTAGACCATTTGTTGTAAGAAATTACGAAACATGCAGCGACTCGAGACAAAGGGACGAGATTACGGGAGACGAATGAAAGGGGTCCGAGTATTCGGTCGGTAACAATCGTCAATCAATCGATCCTCGTCCAGAATCTAACGGGTTCGACCTTCCATATTTAGAAGTCGCGAAATCCCTTGTCCGGTAATCCCGCGACAAGTGACACTGTAATCTTCCAGGATTCAGTCCCGGCCTTGTGACCCGATGCCGCGCCGTGCGCACATTTTTGTTTGGGTTTGTCTGAACCTCTTTTACATCAGCATGCGACAATGAGGCCTTTCAGATCACTCGTCCTTTGACCCCTCCCCTAGACTGGTGTGCCACTGCTGCCCTCCCTGTTCGATATACCACCTTCTCCTGTATTCATGACCGGCAACGCTGCTGAAATAGCACCAACGTTTGAGCGCGCTGTCCGGGACTTCATGGATGAGGAGTTCCGGCGCGAGCCGTTCTCCACCATTAATTTAGTGGAAGGACAGCTCTCATCACTTCTAGGAAGAGTGGAGTCCGCGGAGAAAAAGCTAGTTCGTGGTTCTGTTCTGTGGTTCCCGGTCCTGTGCGACGTTTACTCATCCCCATCAAGAATGCGTCAGTTGGTGAGATTGAGCAACTTGAAGCCATACTCGAGGACAAGCCAGGTGAGAGCACAGATGTGGTGTCACCTGATGCTGTCGCAGGTGGGCCGTTCCTACTGCGTCCCTCATTTCTTCAGGTCTAATCTGATGAACGTTTCCCAGGTTGTCGCCCAAACTCTGCCCAAGAGTCATTACACCCCGACGACGCAGCGGTGAGCCTTCACCACCTCTGCCTTCTTTCGATTATATAACTGGATCGACAGAACCTTATGAGTCGCTTGCAGTACCAGAGGAGCCAGCTCCATAATCTATTGGACAGCCATGTACACGGTGTGTTCGTCGTTCCGATTCTCATAGTATACCCGCATTAATCATCGGCAGACTATACCTTAAATGAGATCCGTCAGCACCTGGTAAATGTGCTGTCTTCCGCATCTTCGAGGAAGCGGGACAAGGTGGTTATGTCCGGTTTAGAAAACCAAGTGGTACACTTCACCCAATATCCATCGCCACCCACCGCTCATTACGTGACAGAAACTATTCCGGCGAGAGGTAGAGAAAACTGTGCATATGGTATGTCCGATTACTCTACTTATGAATTATCCTCCCATCGCTTCATAGCGCAGCCCCGATATCTTCGAAAGCCTAAGGCGGATTGCGCGCAACTATAGCGAATCAACGCGTAGGGGCTGGGGACCCTCCCTTCAGGTTGCCACCGCTTCTATACACGACTACCTTACCAACATGGTTGTCACACCGATCCTGTCCCTATCTTCATGGGTGAGTAACTTCGAGTTTTTGTCACAATCACCATTCATCTGATTTTGAGAAGCAGGCCGTGGAGGTGTTCAAGCCACTCCCATTAGGTTGGCTCGCCATGGCGACTCTGGTGCCTATTCTCCTTATGCTGGTAGTTCGCTATCGTGCTTCAGGCGGAACGTCAGCCTCCTTCACTGCTCCTCATGGACCGAGGCTCAACGATTTACTACAAACCCCTGAGGTGTCGGATACTGAGGGTCCGTCACTTGCTGTGGTTTCGTATGTACCTACCGTGTGTGCGGACGAGTGTTTAGAGGAGGAGTTTTGGAAATCCTTGCGGAGGGGCGACTAGACGGAAATACAGTAGGCTTGGTTTTGACATGATTATCCCTTGCTGCCGGTGTGTCTTCTGAGAATGCATTCACTTTTTCAAAAGCCCGAAAAGGCTCGAGCAGTTGTTCGGGAGACATAAAGGGCAGAAGTTTACGTGTCACACAATACCCATCCCCCAGCTACCCTCGTACTCGGCACTCCGGAATGACTTTCTGGCGGGGGATGCGGCAGTTACGTGTAATCTGTTGGTTCGTGAGGCTCTCTGTGGACCGGATCGTGTTTCCACGGCCGTGGCGACTCGCCATCGATTAGTACGCTTCCATTGCCAATCGGTACAATGTTGCCGTTTCGGTTGAACCTTTCATTGTGCCACTCCCTTCCCAATATTTGTGCCACTTTATTTATTCATACCGTAACCTGTCTAATTTAAAAACTTGGAACCGCTTTCTCGTCGGTCCTATTTCCCAGACCTTCTGCCCATCGCCTCCGGATGCCGTCAACGGCTCCCTTCGTCAACGATACCCTCCTACCTTCGGAAGAGTACGAGGACCCATGTATTCCAGCCCCCCCTAACGAGTGCGTACCTTGACGCTCCGGTTATCGGGTATGGTTCTAACCTTGGGGACTAGGGGTCATATTCATATTCCCGAGAATCTTCCTTGGGAGATCCTGGAATTGATCTGTGAAAATTCCGAGGACATCGCACTCGAAGACGAGGAAGTCATCCAAGCCACCGGGGAGAGGGGCTTTGATCTTCATCCTATCCCACCACCGGAGGATGGGGCCGCACCCGCAACTCGTAATATATCGTCCAACTGCCTTGGTCTAAGATCCAAGTACCCCCTCCAGAAGCACAGGAAGAACAAGGTCATTCTTTCGATGTCACAAGTTTGTCAAAGTTGGAGGACGCGCCTGAAAGGGTTAAAGCGTATCTGGCGCGACATCTCATTCGATGTCGAGTTTGAGCCGGCCAGCGTCCGCTTGGCGACTTTGTTTTTGGCCGTGGTCGAGGATAGCGAGGTCCCGTTACACATTTATGCGGGTTTCTCGTCCAACAACCTCCCGAACCCCACACTCGAGTTCCTACTATCAGAACTCCGGGAACACACTCACAGGTGGGAGAGGTTCTTATATTGGGGAAGATTAGGGTTGTACCGTTCGTATTTGAATCTTCCGGCTCCGAGGCTACAAGATTTTTCGGACAACCATAGCGATCCCCCGCGACCCTATCCCGGTGGTACAGCCCCTTTTTTTTCCGGGCGCGTTCCAATCCTCCGATCTCTCATCATATCCACACTCGGGAGCTGGCAACCGGCGGGCCTGACCAACCTTCAAACCCTCGATCTCTGGGATCGTACGACAAGGCTCTCCGTCAAATCACTTCTCAGCGTGCTCCGCTGCACGCCTCGGGTCGAAGAAATCAGAGTTATATCTCCAGTCCCCCCCATCCGCGATTGGACGTCTGGTGAAGTCGTAAGTCTGCTCCACTTGAAGGACCTCAGGGTGTGCAATCCCGACCTCCGTGCAATTATCGAATATTTGGCCGTGCCGAATGTGCGAACTGTGACGGTGGTTGGACCGGCTTTTCAAACCCCTCATCCACTCTCAAGATTCGCTTCGATGGTAACCCCGCTGCCGATGCTCGGCCAACCAATTGCGGTCGCCTTCCTCGGTGTGAAACGTACGCCGTCGGGACTCAGGTTTGATATCTCGTTCACCACGGAGAAGAGAACTTCCCTTCGCATTTCTTTGGCATGGGTCAACAGTATCGATATCCACAGGCGGACGAACTACATCCAACATTCGATCTCAGTTCTTGCGGGGATGCGTTTCCTCACCGGTGCCTTGCTCCAAGTCACGGTGTGCGGTTATCCAATCAATTACAACAACCCCTTATTCCGTCTTGACGCCATCGAATACCTGAGAGTTGAAGGCGAAAACTTTCCGAACCTCCAGAAGGCACTCTTATCCCGCAAGGTACTGTTATTCCCGAACCTCAAATTCTTGTACGTCCCAAGGATCAAGTTGGACGGGGAGTCAATAGGGTCGCTCCCGAAACTTCTGCAATTCCGCAGGGGCCTTATTATGACGTTTGACATTGAGAACCGCCGAAATCTCGCCCGGAGATTGGGCGAGGTCTGTGTTGTAGTGGGTGAGTCACCCTCTTGGAACAACGTCACACTCCGCCTGACTGAAATCAATATCTACAGAAGATAGTATCAGTTGCAAGGCCGGAGCTTCTTGGGTATACGTCCACCTCAAGGATTGATTAGTATTTGTGAAGAGAAGGGCGAGCTCAGCAATGGTGACGATGTCCCTCAGGGTACTGTAATCCTACCGGATTACTACATTACGTGTATTTTACTATATATTCTCGTCGATGCTGTGCAGTCGACAGTTCTCTATTTCCCGAATCCCACACTGTACGCCTGCGATCAGCTACCACTCCTCAGTTCGCAGGAAGCCAACAAGAGCTTCAGTGAGTGATGTCGACCACGTCAGTCCCCAAGACCGTCTCTTCTGCCTAGTCCGACACACCATCCCCGTCAAGTTGGGTACTGTGGACGTTGCTCGTCCGTGCGTGTGGCCGTCTCATCCATTCATCCTCCTCTCATGATCGCGGCCTTGATGTCCCATCGTGGTACCGAGGCATTTGTTATTGCTGGCCTCATCAGCATCCCTCTTACCAACACACTCTCGCAACAACTTCGACCACTCGTCCACCATGGTCTTCGGAAAGAATCTCCGCAAGATGTTGTCGTCAACTCGAGATCAAGATTCCGAGGACACAAGCGATCCACCACCGCCTTACACCCTCCCCGAAGAATTTATCCAAGCTGGAATCGTGGAGGACGACCTGGCAATTCTCAGGGATTATGACACCAGGTGCGATCCCCCTTCTCGCTTGCCCTTCTCGACCGAACCGACCGTTGACTTTTGTTGCTGTTTTCCACTGTAGGCGTGCAAGGCGTTGGGGACGCTTGCGGCGGTTGCGTCTAGGTACAATAAGAACGGAATCGACATCCTTTTCCTCAACAGCAAGAAAACAGGGAGAGGTCTCAAGGTGAAGCGGCTCTCAATGCGGCTCTGCCATTCCCGTATCGACAGATTTATTGACGTGGCTTCGTTTGTCAGTCCCGGGATGAGGTAGAAGAGCTCTTTGCTAAAGTCTCGCCGTGCGGCCCCACACCTATAGGAGAGTGTTTGGAGAAGGCTACCTACGGGCTGCTGGTGACCATCGACAAGAGGAAGCCCTGCCATAAAACCAATTTCATCTTCATCACTGATTGGCGGCCTAGTGAGTCGCTTGAGTCAGTGAATGCCAAGTGAACCTTACTGACAGATGACGAACAGCTGACGACGCTGAAGGCGCCATTGTCCAGATCGCAAAGCAATTAGATAAGGCGGGTGCAAATCTTTCCCAGGTACGTTGTTCGTGTCCGACCTTCTAAGGCGCTTCTCACCAATGTGTGTACAGCTCGGTATCCAGTTTATCCAGATTGGTTCGGATAGTCAAGCAAGGAGTTTCCTCGAGCAACTTGATAACGACCTCAATGAAAAGCACTCGATTCGGGTGAGAATGTATCTTGAATTAGGTATTCTTCTCCACGTCTTACAATTTAAATCTCCTAGGATATGGTTGATACCGGAGCATGCTCTGGTGGTGAGGTGACCGCTCCCCGCTTGACCAAACTCCTCCTGGGAGGTATCAATCGTAAGGTCGACAAGGCTCCTTGATTCCCTTTCCTTCCACACTCCCGTTTTCTGCTTCTGGGCGGCCACATCCATCTCTACTGCAGGATGTGTAATCGTGCTCACCATTGCTTCCTCGTCTACTCGCTGTACCCTTGTACCACCCAGTTTTTGGTTTATTCGCGTTAGAGATCTGGTCCAAATTGGTTGTCGTCTCTTTTGTCTATCAATCAACCTTGTATAAGTACTGTTACTTTTCCGCCGAAGTGCTCTGTGCCCCCTCTCTTTACCGGACCAAGGTCCCCTTCTCCAAGCGTAAACCCGCCTTCCGCATCCGGTTCCTCCTCTTGAATGATGATCTCAGGGGTGAAGAGCTTTGGGAGGCTGACGAGTTGCAGATCCCGGTTCGCCACACAGCGGATGGCGAGTGTCTAGGAATCGCTTGTGGAGATGTATATCCTGACTGTGTTTCCTTCTAGGATCCGATATCAGAAGTTCCACCTCCTTGATTACGCGGTCCATCACAGAACAGATTTCCACGCTCCCGCTCCGCTGGACTAAGGCCATTGACTTCCCAGAGACCACCACACACGCCATTTGTTTCGGCCCCGGCGGAGCCAACAGGGTTGGTCCGGTTGTCTCCCGCATTCTGAGCGGAAGGGGAGTCCGCGTTGTCGTTCTCGGAGATAAGTCCAAGGGTGGTGAGCTGCATGATTCGAGCAATGTCAAGTGCGGGGACTTGTGAAGCAAGAAGTGGGCACTGTGTTTGGTAAAAACGAGGTACGCTTTTCATCCCATGTGAATTGAGGTCCGGATCTGATTGCTTGAATTATGCCTCCTGTCCTACAGCGACGGAACCATTCAAACCAACACACCCTTCTTGCGGCTCCTGGGTAGACCCCCAATCACAGTCACGGGTATGACCCCGTTGACTGTCAGGGCGGGTTTTGTGAGTGCTGTCCTTTCCGCCGGTTACTGCATTGAGTTGGCTGGAGGAGGTCACTACAACCCCGCAGCCCTCAGTTCCAAAGTTGCCAAGATCCAAGCCAACATTCCTGCTGGTGTTGGTATCACCCTGAATGCCCTCTATATCAACCCCCGTCAGTTCACATTCCAACTTCCTCTCTGGCAAGAAATACATTGTGAAGCCCTTCCCATCAGAAGGTTTCATCTTTTATTGTACTTGTTAAGGTATTTGCAAGAGGTTTTGTACTTCACCTCACCTCAAGCAATGATCCCTCTGCCAAATTGGCCCCTCCCTCCCTCTTTCCCTCCTGAATGTTCCCTTGTTTGATCAGATCACCTATAATGGACACCCCAGGAAGTCAATGCCTAATCTTCCCAAGGAATTCCCTCGAATGATGGACATGAGTTCTGATGCCCCTCCTTCTGTGCAGGGAAACCAGATCAATCCTCTCGGCTGTAATGTCTCGTAGTCACAACAAACACAGCAGAAACAGACCTCTGCTGGCTCAGGACCTCAGTGGTAACAAGAGCAACCAAGCCAACTTACACAAACCCAACCCACCCAGTCACAACAACTTCCTCCACAATTGCAGTCAAAAAACCTGGAGAGGAACCACAACAGGGATAGCATCAGGAAAAAGGGTGTTGTCTTATTTGATTATCCCGCTTATTCAGGCTTATTCCCACCAAACCCCTGCCATTTGAACACCATAAAGCTGTCAAAATCTGGACATAGATTATATAATGATAGTAAGTAGACATAATCACTTATAAACGTCCAATAAGTGAAGAATAAGTGTTTTCCATGTTTTCTGATGTATTGAGCCTCAGCAACTCACTGCAATCTTCAGGCCCAATGATGTGGGAGAGTGGAAGGAATGATTGAGGATGTCCCATGAGGCTGCTGAATGCGAGAGACTTGAACACATGGGTGGATCTCAATCTTTGGTGAGAGCTACTTCCTGGGAACATGGAGGGTCAGATGATGAGCATGGCAATGGGAAAGACATCGATAAGGAGGATGAAGAAGAGTCAACCACTAGCTTTGGAGAGGGTTTGGAAACTGATGGTACCAAGCTTTGGAAAGTCAAATGCACACTGTGAAAGTGAGGTCTCCTTTGCTTTATGGTGGCACAGGTGTTCACAATTCCCTCCAGTTATCTGGATACCATCCAGACAATTACCTTCCATCCAACCAAGCTTTGCCTTGCCAGTGGTGGCAACAACGACTTGATCAAGTTCTGGAGAATGGACATTGCCATCCTCACTTCTTCAGTGCAAGTTCAATTTACATTTCCAAAGCATGCTGGAACTAAATTTATCCTCCAACAGATCACACTTGACAGTAGAGCTCAAACCCCAGCTAACACTGCGTGGCCACTCGGCAACCATCACAAAGTTGATCTGTATTCCTTCAAAGCATGTGTTGATCTAGATCTCGGCCTCATTGGACTCCTCAATACAGATTTGGTTGCTCCCACCACAGTCACACACAACATATCCTCCATATGATGGAACCCAAGCTAGGGGTGAACTCATTGGACACATGGAAACTGTGTTGGATCTGGCACTTGTTTGTGATGACAAAATGCTGATCAGTTGTGGTGCAGAGGGAGCTGTGAAATTTTGGGAGATCACCACAGCAGGCAGTAATCCAAAGCTTTTGTGGTCCTATAACGGACTGAGTGACGATGGTGAAGAAATAAAAGCAGAAGGTGACTCAGGAGATACCCCTGGAGCAACTGTGGTTAAAGCCATGAAGATGGATCATTCTGAAGAGGATCATGGTTGTGTACCAAAACACTATTGTCAAGATATTTGATATCAAGACTGGGAAGGAGGGAATTAAGTTGCACCCAGAGATTGTTCCCAGTGAGTGTCTTGACAATTGTATGGCTTTGGGGTGTGTTCATGTAGTGCCTCAGAGGGAGTGTCAACCCAAATCAATGCCTTAGCATCTCACACAATGATGCCTCTCCTCATGACTGGTCATGAAGATGAGTACATCAGAGTCTTTGACATCTCCACCAGTAAGCTACTATTTTGTAAGGGATCATGTCCATCTATGTTCACACTGGGATCATAAGTTAATGCACACACTCAATATTGGCCCACCTTGATGGTGTAACTTGCCTCTCAATTGACCTTCTGGGTTCACTCTGGTCTCTGGTGGACATGACAGGACAGTGTGATTCTGGGATATCCTTGGGTCAGAAGCTTGCATGCAGGACATCAATGTGCACAGGGAGAAAGTGAGGGAGGGAGTGCTCGTGGTCAAATTCCATCAATTGCTGCCCTTCGTAGCAAGTGTGGGGGCTGACGGTGTTATTAAGCTCTACAGTAATGGTGTGTTCCTTGAAGCAAATCTGCGTCAATAGGCCACCAAGTAGGTAATTCAACAGATTTTGACCTAAGATTTTTTTCACCCCTTGTATCCACACCTGATAAGAAAACCTACTCTTCTAAATATTATTTTCCCTTTCATTGTGCTGTGGCAAGACACTGTGTGTTGGTTAAAAAATGAGTGACTTGAATGATGCAGAGTTACCCATTTTGGAAGGTACAGTCACACTGTAGTCACGTGGGTCACAGTCAGTGTGCAACATCTTTGCTTGCAAGAGTCACCTGCTATCCACTTCCTCCCCCTTGCTATTGCCAGTGATCCAGTTTGAACCCATCCTGCTATTTTTCCTTACTCCCCAGATTGTGTACACCCTGACATGGGTAAGCTGAACTTTACTAAGTGTGATGACGAGTGTCATGCATGGTCATGAGGAAATTGTGGCAATGCTCATTCCAGGCATAGATTCAGCTATAGCGTGGCAAGAATGTACTTCTAGAAGCCAGTACTTTTTTGATATACTGTTTCCAACTGTTGAAATACACTACACAAATATCTAGTTAATTTGTGGCTTCTATCTCATGCAATTGAATCATGTATAGTTTGATGTTGTGCAATTTCAAGGTATGGTGCCGATCACTTAGAGGCCGCTACTTTTTGACAGTGGCAAAATTTTGTCAGTGAACATTCCCGGGGCACCTGTTCCCTTGGGCGCCGCGTCAGCGGCGCCGCTCCTGAGAAAAAAATACTTCCGAATGCACAGAAATGTATATATTTTAGTATTTTCCAGTGGTTTATGAACCCGGGCGAACAACCAGCAAGGGTCATCCAGGTTGCCCACGCAAGATTTGGGCGCCTCTCGTGGGATTTACCTACCAGATATGGTAATTTTTCCGATGCGGCAAAATCCATGAAGGTCAGAAAAAAACAACTCGACAACCAGAAGGTTTTATAAAATTCTGTCTGACAGGATGCTTCTACGCATGAAAAGGAGCCTTTCTGTCAATTTAGAATGTTTCTAGGGTGATCGGAAGTGCCCCTAATTTTTGGAGATTCCGCTTGTCACAAAGTAGTGGTCTCTAAGTGATCAGCACCATAGATGTGCAGTGCTCCAGTAACCAGATGTAAATTTTCTAAAAGCTATCTACATAGGCCTCCAAGAGCATAGGCCATTCTGCTACTCAAAGTATCTCAATGAAATTTGAAGTTGGCATGGTCCAACAGCCAAATTATTCAAGGAACCCTCCTCATTCAAGGACCACTTGATTACTGTACTCATTGTCATAGTTATATTGCATGAGAATATCTCAGGTCTTGCATATGGCATCATCAGATGTTGATACCTGTTCTTGTTGATTATGTTTTTCATGACCCACCACCACCACCCACCTGATCATTGCATGTCCCCAGTGTCTCCCCACTCACTCTTGAATCTTCTCCACAATTCTCATTCCCTCCATGTTTGTTAGGAACCTTCATTTCTTTCACTTCATCTCAGCTCTGCCAACACAGTGCACTTGTGTCAGAGGAGCAGAGCAGGGAGGCACTTACCAGCAATTCTTCTAGCTAGTGAAACCACATCAGTAAAACTGTCAGACACTGTGACACTGTGATAGGTGTTTTATGGCATTTAGTTGCTGCTCAAACATCTGGAATGCTGGGGTGCTGGTGTTTTATATTTGTCTGCTGGGATGGGCCATTTGGAAACTGCCAAGACCTAAGAATTTGGACTTGGTAAATCTGAGAGTCATTCACTTCATTTCCACTAAGTTCAACCAAAGGGCAGGCCCTCTGATATGCTTATTACAGCTATCCCCTACACCTGCCACTTTGCCACATTGAAAGTGCACAAATTACAGACATGCTGCTACCCTTTGGCCTGGCTTGTCAAATAACCAGCTGTCATTGGTTTTGTTTCACTGTGTTGCAAACCCAGATGGCCCTCCTGAAATAATGGACCCACCTGACCAAACTGCTATGCTGCCGGGGATGGAATTGCAATAATCAAATAGCACTGTAACACCACAAGTACATAACCCATGCCCATGATAGCACAGGGCCAGCACAGCAGGTTTCTGGTTTGCTGATGCAGTATTAGATCACTGGTTGGGGAAGGGTTTGGTGGGATAATTGATTGTATACCACTGGTTAGCTCATGTAATGTTGCTATAGCACACTTAGTTGGGAGGATTTTTCCAAATATGATCACTCATGTTGTATGTTGAGCATAACAATGTCAAAACTTAGCCTGGGGTCAAGATGACATGTCAGATGTGCTGGGGGGAAGTATTGTTGGGGTGTATCATAAGTAACCCCTGCAATTGCAAAGTGGTTGGAGGACTGTATTGGGAGAGCCCTGATTAGGGGATGTACCAGACAATTGACACTTTCATAGAGCTAGGTGAAGGAACTACTACTGATGTCATTGACATGGCTCCAGACCAATACCAAACTTTGGCTATGGTGTGGATAAGTGGTAGAGGCAGTATTTAGCAGGGCTCAAGGCTGAGTAGAAATTTAAGTAAGAAATGAGTTACTTGAAAAGTACCTAAAACCGGTGCTTTATAAGATTTTGGTGCTGCTTATTAAATGCAGGGTTAACTGTGAAACAATGATGCTGATACTCCCTTGTTAGTTAGTTGTATGCTTCAACCTTCTAAGATCATGTAAAAGTTTAAGTGGATGATACAAGAAAAGTTTAAGAAAAGTTTAATCTATTTTAATCTTTTTATAACATGATATGGTTTACTAAAAAAAGTTATCCCTTAATGTGTTACAAAAGGTTATACAAAAAGGAGGACTTTTATTATTTACCCCCCTTCAGAGTATTTTGCATGGAAAAGCTTATAAAAAAGCTTTTCTTTATTTTTCTCCTTTCTTCTGGAGGAAATATAATGGAAAGGTAAAGTTTTTGTCACCTTTTTAATACTATATTATGTGAAAAAAAGGCTATTATCCTCCCAGTGTCTACCTCATCATCGCTACCTGAATCGTTGATATCGATAGGATTTGACTCGTGGCCCTCGCGAGCCCCCTTTCCATCGAGAAGACCGACGCGATCATAGAGATCACCAAGAGCAGTGACTGACCTGCCCAAAAGGAACCGTATCTCCTTCACATCCTTGCGAAGAACTTCGTTCTAGAAGTGACGTTATTATCCAACCCAAAAGAAGGACAAATATCGTCAGCAAACCTCTTTGCGAAGGAGATCAACTTCATCGACGAGCTCACACCCCATCGACATGGCCGCAGCAAAGTTCGCTGTATCGACCGCTTTTTCTTGAGCACTCGCACTCTGGATTATCCCACATAGGCCATACTCTATTTACTCATATCAGACTCCAGTTTTCCGCACTTTCTGCACTCATCCGCTATCAGTTCTGTGTTGACGGCTCACGTATTCCGCGTTCCGCGTTCCGTGTTCCGCGTTCCACGATTCCGCGTTCCACGATTCCGCGTTCCACGACTCCGCGTTCCGCGTTCCGTGCTTTGATCCCGGATTCCGCTTTGATCGCTTCCTCCTTCGCTCGATCCTCCCCCAAACTCAACCACACTTTCATTTATTTAGTTTCTGGTCTCAGCAGCTGCAGCCCAGAAAATATAAATGTCAGGTCACTAAACCTAGCAACCTTTATAATAGGTCAGGTTTATTTTTTGAAATATAAATGTTCTCCCAGAATTATAAATGCGACCACCCAGGTCAG
>Ga0307510_10003790_pt1 | contig 17684 bp, 15 predicted proteins | sample 12_EM_MG_FD_207224 | JGI IMG/M metagenome (GOLD analysis project Ga0307510, IMG submission 207224) | Populus trichocarpa ectomycorrhiza microbial communities from riparian zone in the Pacific Northwest, United States - 12_EM | ecosystem: Host-associated > Plants > Roots > Unclassified | place...
GCGAAGATCTTCTCGGAGGTTGGCAAGAAGACCGAGTTGGCGGCGCGCTTTTCCACCGTGGCCGGCGAGCGCGGCGCGGCCGATGCCGAGCGTGACATCCGCGGCTTCGCGGTCAAGTTCTACACCGAGGAAGGCAACTGGGACCTGGTGGGCAACAACACTCCGGTCTTCTTCTTGCGCGATCCGCTGAAGTTTCCCGACCTCAACCGCGCGATCAAGCGTGATCCTCGCACCAACCTGCGCAGCGCCGACAGCAACTGGGACTTTTGGACGTCGCTGCCGGAGGCGCTGCACCAAGTCACCATCGTGATGAGCGACCGCGGGTTGCCGAAGTCGTATCGCCACATGCACGGCTTCGGCAGCCACACGTTTAGCTTTCTCAACGCGACGGGCGAGCGCTTCTGGGTCAAGTTCCATTTCCGAACCCAGCAAGGCATCGCGAACCTTACCGACGCCGAGGCCGCCGAGCTCGTCGGCCGCGATCGCGAGAGCCACCAGCGCGATCTCGTCGATTCGATCGACAAGGGCGATTTCCCGCGTTGGAGCCTGATGGTGCAGGTCATGCCGGAGCGGGATGCGGCGACCTACCACCTCAATGCGTTCGACCTGACCAAGGTGTGGCCGCACAAGGACTACCCCTTGATCGAGGTAGGCGTGATGGAGCTCAACCGCAATGCCGACAACTATTTCGCGCAGATCGAACAACTCGCGTTCAGCCCGTCACAGGTCGTCCCCGGAATTTCGTTCTCTCCCGACAAGATGCTGCAGTCGCGTCTGTTCTCGTACGGCGACGCGCAGCGCTATCGCCTCGGCGTCAACCACCACCAGATTCCCGTCAACGCGCCGAAGTGCCCATTCGACAGCTACCACCGTGACGGCCAGATGCGCGTCGATGCCAACGCGGGATCGGCGGTAGGCTACGAGCCCAATCGGCATGATCAGTGGCAGGAGCAGCCGGACTTCCGGGAACCGCCGCTGGTGCTGGCGGGCATGGCCGACCACTGGGATCACCGGGTCGACAACGACTACTACTCGCAGCCCGGCGCGTTGTTCCGGCTCATGAATCAGGTGCAGCAGCAGGTGCTTTTCGACAACACGGCACGTGCTCTGGTGAACGCGTCGGACGACGTGAAGGGCCAGCACGTCTTCAACTGCACGATGGCGGATCCGGCGTACGGCCGTGGCGTGGCGGCAGCGCTGGAGACGCTCGCGAGGAAGCCGTGACGCGGTAGAAAAGTTCGTGGGGCGAGTCGGTTGCGTCGCACAGCCCGAGGCCGAGCGCAGCGACGCCGTGTCTGCACCAGGATTCACGCTCCCCAAGGAAGCCCGGGGCGGACCGCATCGACAGGACTGCTCGGCACCTTGGCCTCCGCCACGGCATCCAAAGCTGCTTTGACATCGCACCCGAAGCCGCCGTCGCGCTAGTTCGCAGAAGAACCGCCTGCCACGCCTCCGCCCTGAGGCGCCTGACTCGAAACGAGCGGGCTGGATCGATTGCTGGCGGACCGTCGCATGGTCTTCGAGCTGCCCGACGGCAGCTGGCTCGCGCCCGACGAGTTCCTCCGCCAGGCCCGGGCCGCCAAGGCCGCGGGCTACTTCACCTTCGGCAGCCAGGTCGACAGCTTCACGCAGTGCTTCGCGGCACCGGTGTACCAGGAGGGTGAGGTGTGCCTAGCCACTCTGTGCCTGGTGGCGCCCAAGGAGGACGGTCTGCGCAACCGGGAGAACTATGTACAGAGCCTGACGCGCGTCGCGCACGACTTGACGCGGCGGCTGCTCACGGGATGAGGATCTGAGAAACGCAGGTGTGGCTGCCCAACTTCGAAGTCGGGCTGCACAGCCACTCGAGGTATCCCAAAAGTACATCCCGTAGGCACAGCCAAGTTCGGCTCCTCCGTTGGCCTTTATCGCGCCCAGCGCCTTCACTAAATCTCTCTTGAAGACCTCGTTGTCGCTGATGTCGCCGTGCTGCCAGGTCCACAGCATCGTAAGCAGGTTGTTCGCATCGCGATTCAGGAACAGCCCTTCCCAGAGGCCCACCAGAAAGTCTTCGAGCGACGCATGCCCATCGCCTCCAGGTCGAGCTGGTGGCGATAGAAGGCCTGCGAGAAACCCCAGCCGGCATAGACCCGGCCGAAGGCGCGCAAGCCTTTCTCGGGCAACTCACCGTGTTGACGAACGACGAGGCCGTGTACGGGCTGGTCGAAGCGGGACTGCACGGGTCGCTGCGCAGCGGCTTGCCACACGACGTCGCCGACGCACTGCTCCATGGCCTCAATGACGTTGATGTGCACCATGCAAAGGCTTGACGAGGCTATTCCGCAATGTCCTCAATCCAGCTCTTGATGCCGGCTTCTGTGATCTCTCTTGCCAGCTCTCGGACGTTCCCCTGCTGAACGTCGGCGGTGCCGTGCGGGCTTCCCCGCAGATCAGAATCCTGCCGGACTTTAGCCGTCCATGAAACTCGTACACCCCGAACGTTGTAGGTCCCCTCAAAGGTGTACAGAACGCCCGTCCGGGCCTGTCGGTACTCCCCACTCAACTTGATATCCATGCGCCCCCCCAAAAGGCCTAGTCAGCGCCCACGCTTTGCGGCCGGCACACTGACTTGCAGGCCTCTAGTCATGGTCATCGATCAGTTCCCACGTCTGCGGGTTGATCGGGTCGCCTGCTTCGCGTGGTCGCGAAGTGGATTTCCACGTCGCCAAGCAGTTCGTGCAGGCATAGTGCCTTGATTTCACGTCCTGCGCGCCATCCCCCGGCACATAGTCGATGCCCAACAGGGTGAGCGATTCCATGGGCGGCGCGGTCGCGGATTGGACCGCCCGCAGACAAGCTGGGCATCGGGATTCTGTGAACGGCATCTCTCGGCTATTCAATCGGATAGTGAACGTGCGCCCATGCCTTCGCCCGACCGATTGCATCGTCGGCGGTCACGTCTGGCCCTGGGCACCTGGAGACGACAGTGGCCAGCATGATTTCAGCGGACCGCCGTCGGCAGGTCAGCACGAAGCAGGGGTTGGGGCGCACTGTGCGTCAGCTGGGCGAATCATGCTGACTCGTCACCGCTTGCGAGCAAGGGTCAGGCCGTCGGCAATTGGCAGCAAGGCGAGGTCCACACGTTCATCGTGATGGATCTTGAGATTCAGTGCTTGCAGTGCCTCAGTATCGGCGTCGCCGTTCGCTGGATGCGCCACGCTGCCACCCCATAGAACGTTGTCAATCGCGATGAGCCCACCAGTGCGAAGAAGTTGCAGGCAGAGCTCGTAGTAAGCGTCATAGCCTGCCTTGTCTGCGTCGATGAAGGCAAAGTCGTAGGTTCCTGCTTGCCCAGAAGCAAGCTTGGTGCGCAGTGTCTGTTGAGCCGGCGCGACCACAAACTCGATCTTCGCAGCCACACCGGCTGACTGCCAGTAGGGTTGACCGAGGCGTGTATCGGTCTCGCTGATGTCACAAGCCAGCAAATGACCGTCTGCAGGCAGTGCCAGCGCGGTAGTCAGTGCGCTGTAGCCGGTGAACACACCGATCTCGATCGCACGCTTTGCCCCAATGAGACGAAGGAGCAGCGTAAGAAGTTGACCTTGCTCGGGTGCGATCTGCATTCCTGCGCGAGGCCAGGTTCGAGTCGCTTCGCGCAGCGCGACCTGCGCTGGGTGCTCGCGCAGAGAGTGGGCGAGCATGTACTCGTACAGTGAATCATCCAAGTTGAGTGTGCGGCGTGACATCTGTGCTTCTCGTGGTCAATGCGCTTGCATCGTAGCCGTGTCGAGTCGTAGAGGCCGTGGGTGACGCGCTGGCGCTTGGCGCCTTGCCGAGCTTGACCAGCAGCTGCGGCCCGACTGCCGACTCCGATCAACGGCCGGCGACCATCATGCGCAAAGTGCGTGGCTCATGTTCACTGTCGCACGGCGGTCTTGAGTATCCCCGCGCCAAAGAGAGGGGCTCTCGAACGTCAACTCGCACCCCGAGCAGCGGTAGAGCCCGCTGTATTCCATCACGCCGTGCTCGCTGCGGTGAGTCAGACGCCGATAGCTCGTGGCACCGCAAAGGCGGCAGGCGTTGTGGGGTGAGGGCGCTCTCGAAGTCATGGGACTACTGTACATGTGTCCAGCCATCCGTGCTATAGTGCGGGCATCCGAAGCACGGAACCGACCGCACGATTGGGCGGAACCAAGGGAACCCGTCACCCTGTGCGAGGTAAGCCGTCATCGCTCCGTCCTCAAGGGCCGCGATGCCCGGAAGTCGAGCCCGCCACCAGATTCTGGTCGCGGGCTTTTCTTATGGTTTGGCGAGGCTGGCGATTCCGCGTGTTCGGAACGACGTCGTCCCGAACACTTGTCCTGATCCAACGATCTCCTACCGGAAGTTCCGGCTCTCGGTGGCCAGGCGCCCGAGCAGCGGCGTCACGTCCTCGAGCTTGCCAGCGATCAGGTTCTTCACGTCGCCCTCGCGCTGCCACTTTCCGTGGACGACCATCAGGCGCGAGTTCAGCAACTCCTTGCGCTGCGCGTCCCGCAGCGACTTCCAGCAGATGACCTGCACCACGCCGGTCTCGTCCTCGAGCGAGATGAAGACTGTGCCGTTGGCGGTCTCCGGCTGCTGGCGAAGGGTGACGATGCCGCAATAGTGAACGAGGCGACCGTTGGGCATGGCGTCCAGCTGCTGGGCCGTCAGCAGCTTGCGCTCGTTGAGCGTTTCGCGCAGCAGGGCGAGCGGGTGGCGCCGCAGGGACAGCTTGAGGGCGGCGTAGTCGAACAGGATCTCCTCGCCTTCCGGCGCCTCCGGCAGTTCGAGCACGTCCTCGTCGAACGGCGCGTCGTGCAGCAGCGCGGGTGTCGAGTGCAGCGCCGCCGCATCCCAGACCTGCTGTCGCCGGTGTCCCGACAGCTGCATCAGGGCGTCGGCCGCGGCGAGCAGCTTCATCTCCGTGTGGTCCACGCGGGCGCGCCGCGCCAGGTCTTCGGCCGAGTCGAAGACGCGTTCCTTGCGCGCCGCCACGATGCGGTTCATCGTTTCCGAAGCCAGGCCCACGATGAGGCGCAGGCCCAGCCGCACCGCCGGCGTGTGCGGCAGGTCCTCCAGCGTGGAGTCGACATCGCTGACCATCACGTCCACGGCGCGGACCACCACGTCGTGATGCCGCGCATCCCGCACCAGCTGCCCCGGCGTGTAGAACCCCAGCGGGTACGAGTTCAACATCGCCGCCAGGAACTCCGCTGGGTGGTGTTGCTTGATCCAGCTGCTGGCGTAGACCAGCAGCGCGAACGATGCCGCATGCGATTCCGGGAAGCCGTATTCGCTGAAGCCGTGGATCTGCTCGAAGATGGTCTCGGCGAAGCCCTTGTCGTAGCCGCGCGCCGTCATGCCGTTCACGATCTTGTCGTAGTAGCGGTCCAGGCCGCCTTTGCGTTTCCAGCTCGCCATCGCGCGCCGCAGCTCGTCGGCTTCTCCGGCGCTGAAGCCCGCGGCGATCATCGCGATCTGCATCACCTGCTCCTGGAAGATGGGCACGCCCAGGGTGCGGCCCAGTGCTGTCTTCAAGGCTTCGCTCGGGTAGGTGACGGGCTCCTTGCCTTCGCGGCGCCGCAGATAAGGGTGGACCATCTTGCCGACGATGGGACCGGGCCGGACGATGGCGACCTCGATGACCAGGTCGTAGAAGCAGCGGGGCTTCAGCCGCGGCAGCATGCTCATCTGGGCCCGGCTCTCGATCTGGAACACGCCGACGGTGTCGGCCTTGCAGATCATGTCGTAGGTAGCGGTGTCGCCGTCCGGGATGTCCTGCATCTCGAACTGGTAGCCCTTGCGGGTGCCGATGAAGTCGAGCGACTTGCGGATCGCGGTCAGCATGCCCAGCGCCAGGCAGTCCACCTTGAGCAGGCCCAGCGCATCGAGGTCGTCCTTGTCCCACTGCAGCACGGTCCGGTCCTTCATCGCCGCGTTCTCGATCGGCACCATGCGCGCCAGTGGCCCCTTCGTCAGCACGAAGCCGCCAGGATGCTGGCTGAGGTGGCGCGGGAAACCGATCAACTGCCGCGTCAGCTGCAGCAGCTGCTGCACCTGCAAGTCGTCGACCGACAGGCCGAGTTCCTCGATGCGCTCCTTCTTCACGTCCTTGCCGTCCCACCAGACGTGGCCCTTGGCGATCGCGTCCACCGTCTCGAGCGAGAAACCCAAGGCCTTGCCGACATCCCGGATGGCGCTCTTGGGCCGGTAGCTGATGATCACGCCGGTCAGTGCGGCACGGTCGCGCCCGTACTTCTGATACAGGTATTGCAGTACCTCCTCGCGCCGTTCGTGCTCGAAGTCGATGTCGATGTCCGGGGGTTCGTTTCGTTCCTTGGAAATGAAGCGTTCGAACAGCACGCTCATGCGCGCCGGGTCGACCTCGGTCACGCCGATGCAGTAGCAGACAACGCTGTTGGCCGCACTGCCGCGGCCCTGGCAGAGGATGTGGCGCGAGCGCGCGAAGGCGACGATGTCGGCCACGGTCAGGAAGTAGTGCTCGTACTTCAGCTCGCCGATCAGGTCCAGCTCGTGCTCGATCTGCAACTGCACTTTCGCCGGCATGCCCTTGGGCCAGCGGCGGCCTGCGCCTTCGTAGGTGATCTTGCGCAGGTAGGAGACCGCCGTCTCGCCTTGGGGGATCACCTCGTCCGGGTACTGGTAGCGCAGTTCATCCAGGCTGAAGACGCAGCGCGCTGCCACCGTCAGCGTTTCGGCGAGCAGGTCGTCCGGGTAGGTCTGGGCCAGACGCAGGCGTGTTCGCAGGTGGCGCTCGGCATTGGGCTGCAGGTCCAGGCCGCACTCGGTGAGCGGCTTGCCCACCCGCGTCGCGGTCAGCACGTCCTGCAGTGGCTTTCGCGACCGGACATGAAAGTGCACGTCGCCGGCCGCCACCAGCGGGATCGCGCTGGCGCCGCTGACCTCGCGCAGCCGGTGCAGCCACATCTCGTCGGTGAGCAGGCGCAGCAGGTCGACGCCGAACCAGCAGCGGCCGATGAAATGCTGCAGCAGCCACTTCGCGACGGTCTGGAGCTGTGCCGGTTCCGCCATGCGCTTCGGGGATGCCACGACTACGCAGTCGGACAGTTCGTCGCCGCCGATGTTCGAGATGTCGAGGTGGTAGGTGCCCTTGGGTGCGGAGCGCCTCAGCTTGGTGATGAACTGCGACAGGTTGCCGTAGCCGTGCAGGTTGCAGGCCAGCACGGTCAGCACGAAGGGTGTGGTGTCTGAAGTGGATGCGATGCCCCAGTCGACCGTGAACTGCGCGCCGACCAGCAGCTTGAGTTCGGACTTCTTCGCGGCCACGTGAGCGCGCACGATGCCGCTGAGCGAGCAGTCATCGGCGATGGCCAAGGCCTTGTATCCCAGCTGCTTCGCGCGCTCGACCAGTTCCTCGGGCTGGCTCGCACCGCGCAGGAAGCTGAAGCTGCTGACGCAGCGCAGCTCGGCGTAGTCTGGGATGGTCGCCATCGCACGCTCAGGCGAAGACACCGTGGACGAACCACTGGGTCTCGTCGTTGGCCAGGCGCGCATGGAACACGGAGAGGATCCCCGCGTGTTCGCTGTACGCCACCCAGTAGTCGCGCGCGACGTGGCGCGTCGTCTGCAGGCCGTCCTCGGTCGTTCGGTCCCACCAGCCGCTCTCGACGCGGTGCGGCCCGGCCAGCAGCAGCAAGGGGCCTTGGTAGAGAGGCATGTCACCCCGCGTGGCCAAACGCAGTGGCGCATCGAAGATGCAGGTCGGCTGGGGGATCTCGACCGAGCGGTTGAGCTGGCGCGGTCGGGGCTGTGGTGCAGGTTGCCAGTGCGTCATCCACTCGATGCGTTCGTCCTCGACCACGACAGGCCGCAGCACGTGTTCAGGGCCGAGGCGGGCGGCGATGCGCTCGAGCACAAGGGCCAGGCTCTCTCCGGCGCGCTTGGGTTCGGGAAAGAGCGTGCTGCTCTGCTCCTCCAGCGACTGCACGTCGATGGCGAGCAGTTCGAGGTCGCCGACCGGCGCAAGCAGCTCGACCTTCGCCAGGTGCTCCGCAAGCAGCCGGGTCAGGTGCTCGATGTCGCGGGTGGGCTGCGCGGTGCGCACCGTCATCTCGCCGCCGTCACCCGCGGACTTCGAGCGCATCGTGTCGTGGCACCAGCGCAGCGTGAAGGCGGTGACGCCCGAGTACCGTGCAGCAAGCCATCCGGACATCTGGAGCATCAGGCGGCGGGCACCGAACAGCATCGCCGGAGCGAGTTCGACGCGCGACATCAGCTCGATCTTCGCGTGGAAGGTGTCGGGCAGCTCGGCCCACTGGTGGGCCTCGGGACGCAGGCCGTAGGCTTGATCCAACGCGCCCAGCAGCTCGGCGTCGAAGCGCCTGCTGACGCCGCCGCGGGGCAGGGCGCGGACCTCGCCCAGGGTGCGCCGGCCGAGGCGAACGAGGGTCGCATGGTGCGCGGCGACCGCGGTCAGGGTCTCGATGGGCAGGCGATCGAGGAGTTGCTGGAGCGGCTTCGCGAAGCCGTTGGACTGGCCGGCCCGTGCCAACGCGACCGCCGCCAGGCTTGTAGGTGCCCAGCTCAACTGGCGCACGCCCAGGTCGCCGACTTCGTCGCGCACGCGCTCGACGAGCTTGCGCTTGCCGCCGAACAGACGAATGCTGGCCTCGACCTCCATCACGACGGCGGGCGACTCCGAGAGCGGTTCGATGACGGCGACACGGGGGGTGAACTGTAGGCACCAGGTCGCGAGTCCCGACAGGGCCTCAGTGCGCTTCGACTCGTCGGAGGGCGGGTTGGCGGGGAGCAGGGCTGCCCACAACATGGGGTTGGTCCTCGCGCGCCTTGCGCGCGGCGATGAGTTGGCTGGGCAGGCGCAGCCTGGGCGTGATGATGGACTCGAGTCCGCCGGGGATCGAACGCAGCGCGATGCGCTCCTCGTGTGTCGGCCCCTTGCGCTTGAGCAGGCGCACGTGGATTTCCCAGTCGGCGCCGAAGCCGAGTTCCACGCGCAGGGGGGCGGCGGAGGGCTCGTGCTGTGAGGCGAGGGGGCGGCACAAGAAGGTAGGCCCGTCGCAGCCCTGTGCGCAGATCTGGAGGCGACGGATCTGTTCCTGGCGCGCCTGGGGCAGCCATGAGACCAGCAGGCCGGCCGCGTTGGTCTTGATCAGTTGCTCCGTGACCCACAGGCGCTCGGCGGGTGCTTCGACCTTGATCCACACGAGGTGGCGTTCGTCCAGGCCTGCGTACTTCAAACCTGGCAGGTGCGGCGACTTCGGGGGGCCGACGACGACGACATGGCCGCCGGCCGCGACGACACTTTGCATGGCCGGGGCGAGCAGACGCCACTCCGCAATCGTTGGCTGAGGCTGCAGGATCTCGGTGAGCGAATGGCAGGGCCAGCCGGCACCGGGCAGTTCGGCGTCGAGCAGGTCAAATCCGCTGGAGAGCACCGACGTGACGGGCGAGCCAAGCTCGTTCCCGCGCCAGATGGCCGAGGCAATGTCGGATGGCAGTGCATCGCCTGCCTGCACGAGAGTTCGTCGGCCACGGGTGCGGTGCTGCGAGGACGGAAAGGAGGCCTGGACCGGCTCCTCGTCATCGCCGGCCCACTCCAGGACGGCGGCCATGCGAGGCTCCCGATGTACTGTATGGATGTACAGTATTACATCAAGGTCGGTGCTACGGCAAATGGCGAGTGATCGGGTCGTGAATTTGGGGCGAAAGAAGAACCTGTGCTTCGTACGCGCGGGACGACGGCTAACCTGATGCAATTTTCGGACGGCCAGTAGTCGTTGAGGAAATCTGCAACGTAACTCGGCCGAATGAGCAGGAGGAACCATTTCGGTTCGGAGGTCGGCAATAGAGTGCTGGGTAGGCTGAACGCCGAGTCCACCGTCACTCGGTTTGTTGTTCAAGGGGCCCGAAAACCCGAAGCCTACATTGCAGGCACGGCGATCCATTTGCATGACAAGTAGCCATTTCTGCCTCCCGATTGCCCCGTCCGTCCGGCAATGGAAAGGTACGATGCGGCACACACGACTTTGGCGTTGCAAGTGCTCCAGTCTCCATCCAAGCCCTTCGAGAGAACTGAGTTATTGCCAGCGCTTCAACCTCAGTTGCGCCTGTATCGCCGCCTCTACATTGCACGCATCGATCTTGAAGAGGCGCGAGCCACTGCCGAGGACTTACTCGCCCGCCGGATCGCCCTACCTCGGAGTAAACCGCCGAACGCGCTCTTGATGGCGATGAACACTGCGCTGGTGGTTTCATACGCACGATCATTTGTGCAGTCGCGGGGCCAGTCGGACGTCGCTGAGAAGGCAGTACCCGGCGTACTGTTGCGCAACCTCACGGCCCGCGAACGAGAGATGCACGAAGCTCTCATCACAATGAGGAACAAGGAAGTGGCGCACTCAGACGCAGATGTTCTGGATATGTCTCTTGATCTCTTCGAAACTGGTGACGGCGCAATCTTCAGGAGCGCTAGAGAACCATTTAGGCGCCAAGTGCTGCGTTCCATCCTAAAACTTATAAGAAAGTTGGAGGATGCCTTGCATCACCGATGCGAAGAGCTCCGCAAAGAGCTTCCACACAATGTCTGGATCTAGCGCTTCTTCCTTGGAAGCGCCAAAGTATTCGTTCAAGCGAACCGAGCGACGGCCGTCCGCTTAAGTCAAACGTTAGACAGCAGAGCAGCAAATGAGTTACTCCTTTCGCATTCGCTTCACCCGATCGCCTACCGACACGATTCAAACAGAGGCGTGCGAACTACGGCTTCCCGTTTCAGATGGAGACGCATCGATTGCGCTCAGAAATCAGAAAACGGAACAACCGATCAAGGATGCCGAACAGCTCACCCTAAACGGAGACGGCTACTCGTCAAGTGAAGCGGCCATTGCGGCTGGCGAGAGGTACCAGTTGGCTCTGATGGTTGCACTTGCTAGGGTTCGTGTGGGAGCTGACTTCGGTGAGCGCGCCACCAAGTCTCTCTACACAGAGCACGGACTGAAATGGCTGGAAGATCAGTTGGGACAACGTGTTCTCAACAGTGCCCATGGGCTGATGGCCTTCGCCACCGACCCAAAACCCCGATTCGCGCTAGCCGGCGCCAAGATGGTTCGAGGCACGAACGCCGACGCCTTCCAGACATTGCTGCTTGAATCCATAGCGAGGGGTCCGACCCTTTCGCAACGAGAACAGCTCGCCTTCTCGCTATTCAATGCATCCTTCTTTCAGCCTAGTGCCGACACTCGATTTTTGCTACTGGTGATGTCGGTCGAGGCATTGATTGAACCAGCAGCACGCTCTACGGAAGCGCGTGAACACGTTGAACAACTCATTGCGCAGACCGAAGCTTCGGCTCTAAGCCGGGCAGAGAGGGACTCCATGCTCGGTGCTCTGCGATGGCTTCTTCAACAGTCCATAAGTCAAGCAGGAAAGCACCTCGTCAGAGATCGCCTAGGCGATCGAGCCTACACCGATATGCCAGCGCACAAGTTCTTTTCCCATTTTTATCAAATTCGGAGCAATTTGGTTCACGGGAACATGCCATATCCAACCTTCGAAGAGATAGGCAGCATCTGTGGCCCGCTGGAGGTATTTGTATCTGACCTGTTGACCAGTCCGACTCTTGGATTTCCCAAATGAGGTGAGCAAACATTCGGTCTAACCCTCCCTTCAAGCAAGCCCATGACCTTGTACCGGCTCAGCGACACTTCGACCTAACGGAAAGAGTCAAGATGGGAATACCTGGATCGCAGAAGATCAACTACGACGGCGAGGAGTTGGACCTCCTAGAAGAGGTTATCCGGCTTCCACACCTACAGTGGTCCACCTAGGTCACACGTTAGGTTTCAACAATCGACCGGCAGCAGCACTTCACCGCGCATGGATGCGTCTCTCCCTACGCGCGTTGCACTCTTGCACTTTCGAGCGCCGCTTGGGCGCATCATTCGCCTATGGAATGGTGGCGTCAGCCGGATTGGTGGATTGCGGGGCTCACCGCCGCGATCGCCGCTTTGACCTTCGGATTGGTTCGGAAGACTCACAACCTAGTGGTGGAAGCCCGCGAGTCTAGTAGCAGGCAGTTGCGTGCCTATCTGAATGTCTTTGAGTGTTTTGCGGAGTGGGAAGACGACGGCGAATTGTTGGTGAGGCAAGTTCGGATCACCATAGAGTTCAGGAATACCGGTCAGACGCCAGCGAACAAAGTCAGATGTTGGGCCAACGCCGCGAGCGTGGTTTCCGGTTTCGAACGGTTCGATGGCCCGGCTGGTGACCCTCGCGAAAGTAAGGGCGTTTCTGCTCCGGGTCAGACGGGGCGGATGATATTCAAGACGCAGTTCACTTCTCAGACGGAAGACGAAGTTGCTGTGTGGCGCGCAGGGGAGCGAACGCTTGTCGTCTATGGGAAGTTGATCTACTTCGATGCCTTCGATGTGGAACGAACGACGCATTTCCGTTACTACATGCCGCCGGAAGGTGTGGGTGCGAGTCACGGCAGTTTCATGTCATCAGCGGATGGCAACGATGCCACATGAAGAAGCCGTTCATGATCTCGCGAGTGAGGCGACCTTGAAACCTAGCCTCTACTTCAGCCGGACGGGCTTACGGCACGCCGCTTAGGTCAAACGTTATGCCTCGCGAAATGCTCCCATGCGATTCGACGGCAGACTCAGATCCTGGAATGACGAGCGCGGATTCGGCTTCATCGAACCGCTGCAAGGTGGGCAAGAAATCTTTGTCCACATCAAGTCGTTCCCGTCCGGCACTGGGCGGCCGTCGGTCGGTTTGCCTCTGACGTTCGAGGTCGAGCTCGGGCCGCAAGGAAAGAAGCGGGCAAAGTCTGTTCAGTTTCCTCGGACGAGGAGACAACAGAATGCACCGCGCCCTGAATCGCCCGCGCCGTGGACTTTGCCTCGCCTGTTGGTCGTGCCGGCCTTCGTGCTCATTTACTGGTTTGTCGCTCGGCGCTGGTCGGTGAGCCCATGGGTCGCCGCGGTTTACGTTGTGGCGAGCCTCATCGCCTTCATGGCCTACGCCTTCGACAAGTCAGCGGCGCGCCACCGCCGGTGGCGCACCCCGGAAGCAACACTTCACTGGTTCGCCTTGGCCTGCGGTTGGCCGGGTGCCTTGCTCGCGCAGCAACTGCTGCGCCACAAGTCGTCCAAGCAGGCCTTCGTCGCAGTATTTTGGGCAACCGTGATTGCCAATATCGTGGGCTTCGTCGCTCTGCACACATCACTCGTTGGCCGGTTTCTCGCTGAGCGCGGTGGCTAGTCTGCCTCTCCACTAGCGCCAGGCTTGTCCCAACGCGGAGGCGAGGGTCCCTTCGGTGGGGAGGGCGTGGTGCATCGTCGAAGGTCGTGCATCGCTGCCGAGTGCGGGACCCACGTGCTCGAAAAGTGAGGCCACGGACGTCGGCATGAATCGCGTCAGCGAGGCATAGACGTGTCGATCGCCGCCATGGGCCTGATGGGTGACGTAGTAGCGTTGTGGGACCAGGACGTGCAGATGCCGTTTGGCCCGGGTGAGCGCAACATACAGCAGTCGGCGCTCTTCCTCGATCTGCGCGGTCGATCCTGCCCCCAGGTCGGCGGGGATGCAGCCGTCGACTGCGTGCAGGACGTGAACCGATTGCCATTCCATGCCCTTGGCGGAATGGATCGTTGACAGGGTGAGGTAGTCCTCGTCACGGTGCGGCGGACCGGCTTCGTCGCTGGTCGCGGCGGGCGGGTCGAGCGTGAGGTCGACGAGGAACTGCTGGCGTGACGAGGCGGCAACGGCCAGGCGGGCCAGCTGGACGAGGTCGGCCTGCCGGACCCGGGCGTCGTCGTGCAGGCGCTCCAGGTGCGGCTGGTACCAGCGCAGCACGTGCTGGAGTTCATCGGGCCAACTGCTGGCGCGTGACGACAGCGTCGACATCAAGCCGGTCAGCGCTTGCCATTCCGCTCGTGCTGCCGGCGGCGGCTCGAAGTCTTGCAGCGCGGCGGCCGGGTTCGACACCGCGTCCATCGCGTTCTGCAGGCGTGTCGCGGTCGCTGCGCCGATGCCCGGGACCAGTTGCGCCACCCGGTATCCCGCCAGACGGTGGCGCGGATTCTCGGCCCAGCGCAGCACGGAGAGCGCGTCCTTCACATGCGCGGCCTCGAGGAACTGCAGCCCGCCGAACTTGACGAAGGGGATGTGGCGGCGTGTGAGCTCGAGCTCCAATGCTGCGCTGTGGTGCGAGGCGCGGAAAAGGACGGCCTGGGCCTTCAGTCTCAAGCCTGCCTCGCGGTGCTCCAGCACGCGGTCGGCGACCCAGCGGGCCTGTTCGGACTCGTCCTGCACCGCAACCAGTTCCGGTTTCGCGGAGGACAGCTTGTCGGTCCAGAGCTGCTTGGCATGGCGCTGCTGCGAGAGCGCGATCACTGCGTTCGACGCGTCGAGGATGGGCTGGGTCGAACGGTAGTTGCGTTCGAGCGTGACGACCCGCGCCGGCGTCGGGAAGCGCGCAGGGAAATGCAGAATGTTCTCGACCTCGGCGGCGCGGAAGCTGTAGATGCTCTGCGCGTCGTCGCCCACGACCGTCAGTCCGCGGCCATCGGGCTTCAGGGCCAGCAAAATGCTTTCCTGAAGCCGGCTGGTGTCCTGATACTCGTCGACGAGCACATGGTCGAAGCGTGCACCGACGTGGGCGGCCAGCTGCGGATGGTCCATCAAGTGCGCCCAGCAGAGCAGCAGGTCGTCGAAATCCAGCACCGCTTGGCGCAGCTTCTCGGCGACATAGGCCGCGAACAGCCGCTTCAGGTCATCCTCGTGCATGGCGCACCACGGAAAGTGGTCGAGCAGCAGGGCTGACAGCGGCGCCCGGCTGTTGACGGCGCGGGAGTAGATTCCGAGGCAGGTGCCCTTCTGCGGGAAGCGGGCTCGACCCTTGGTCTCGGCGAGTCCGATCTCATGGCGCACCAGGCCCATCAGGTCTTCGGCGTCGCCTCGATCGATGACTGTGAAGTTCTCGTTCAGCCCGATCTGCGCCGCGTAGTCGCGCAGCAGCCGGACGCCCACGCTGTGGAAGGTGCCGGACCAGTGAAGTGTCGGCGGTGCTTGCGTCGACGAGTAGCCCAAGGCCTGGTGCAGGGTGCGCCCGACCCGGCTTTCCATCTCCCTTGCCGCACGACGCGAGAAGGTCATCAGCAGGATGCGTTGGGGGTCGGCGCCGGCGATCACGAGACGTGTCACGCGGCTCGCCAGGGTCATGGTCTTGCCGGAACCGGCGCCGGCGATCACGAGAAGCGCAGGACCGCGACCACCATCATGGTCCATGCCATGCTCCACCGCCTGCAACTGTTCGGCGTTCAGCGAGGCGAAGGGCTCGGCGCGTTCGCGCTGATCAATCATGGAATAGGTGTGCCGGTGAGGATTCTTGCTGGCTGTACGTTTATACAGCAACTCGTCTATCCTACTGCTCTTCGCACTCGTAAACTGGTCCGACACTTCCGATCATCCAACCTGCGACACAGGACAAACCATGTGCTATTCGGCCCAGGTCTGGGCGGACTACCGCCGTTACATACGCGACTTCGGCGCGGAGCTCGACATCAAGGAGTTCTTCGAGATCTTCTGGCGTCGCAAGGGTGACGCGAAGGTCAAGATTCCGAAGGCCATGGAGGCGGCGTTTGCCGAGCCGCGCAGCGACATGGAGCGCGAGATCAAGGCGCTCATTGCGGAGTTCGCCGCCGAGCAGGAGGTCAAGCTTCAGCAGGAAATCTTCAAGCAGCGCACACGCCTGGCGGATGCCGAGCGGACGCTGTTGACGAAGACGACGAAGAAGGCCGAAGAAGACAAGCGGATCTCGACCGCGAAGATCGAGTGGGCGATGGGCAAGCTGTCCGATCTTCACCGCACCGATCTGTCCGACGAGGACTCGCGCATCTTTCCGCAGTCCTACGCGCCGGTGATGGTGCTGGAGAGCGGCAAGCGAGTGATCAAGCCGATGCGCTATCAATGTCGGCCGGCCGGCAAGCCGGCGTTTTTCGACGTGAAGTTCCCTGGGACGTACAACGCGCGCCGCGACAACCTCGAAGGCTTCTGGAAAGGGGAGTTCGGGATCTCGCACGGCGTGATCTTGGCCAGCACGTTTTACGAGCACGTCAATCGACACCGCGCCGAGCGTCGCGATCTGGGCGAAGGCGAGAAGGTCGAGGACGTCGTTCTCGAGTTCAAGCCCGAGACCGGTCAGGACATGCTCGTGGCGTGTTTGTGGTCGCGTTGGACGGGATCTGGACAGCCGGACCTGCTGTCCTTCGCTGCCATTACCGACGACCCGCCGGCGGAAATCTCCGAGGTGGGGCACGACCGATGCATCATCCCGATACGCCCCGAGAACCTCGATGCATGGTTGGATCCTGATCCCAAGGATCTGGCTGCGGTGTATGCCATCCTGGACGACCGGGAGCGACCGTATTACGAGCATCGTTGGTTGAAGGCGGCTTGAGGAGGTATCGAGATGGTGGCGCCGGCGCCGGTGTGTTCGTACTGCGGTCGGACGGCCGAGCTGGTCAGCGGCGATGATCTGTTTGCGAACCGTCCCGAACTGGCGTCCAAGTCGTTCTGGCGTTGCGAACCGTGCAAGGCTCACGTCGGTTGCCATGAGGCGGGCAGGCAGGTCAGGGGGCCGAATGGACGCATCGCGGTGAGCGACGGCACGCTGCCTTTCGGGACGTTGGCGAACGCCGCGCTGCGGTCGGCACGCACCGCCGCACATGATGTGTTCGATCCGCTGTGGCGATCTGGGCGAATGCGCAGAAGCGAGGCCTACGCCTGGATGGCGGAGCAACTCGACTTGCCCTTTGAGGGCACGCACATCTCGATGTTCGACATCGAGCAGTGCAAGCGTTTGATGGATGCGGTCGACGAGCTGGACCCTCGAACGCGCGCAGCGGCGGCGGCCCCGCCTGACGAAGCCCGCTGGCTGCGACAGGCGGGCATCGAGCACGAAGTGGCCGACGACGGCCACCTCGTCGTGACGGCGAAAGGCAAGACGATCGACTTCTGGCCGGTCACGCAGCGGTGGGCCATTCGTGGGCACGACGGTGAACAGTCCACCTTGCATGCGTTGATCCGCTTCTGCGTGATGCCTGATCGGCGTTGAGCGGGCCTTGACCTCGACATGTCGAGACACGCCGTAGACTTGGACTCATCGCTTGGTGGCCGCCACGGATTGCTCATGTGCTTCTTGATTCGGATTCAAAGGGGACGCTGCTGTCCGTCTGCAGGCTTCGCGACGAAGTCTCGCCTCGGAGGCTGAGGCGTCGATGGGAGATCTGAGAAGGTTCGTGGAAGCACAGGCGCCGGTCATCGAGACCGCACTGTCGGAACTGAGGTCGGGAAAGAAGCGGACGCACTGGATGTGGTTCGTGTTTCCGCAACTGAAGGCGCTGGGTCGAAGCTCGATGGCCCAGTTCTATGGGCTGCACGATCTGAACGAGGCGCGGTCGTACTGGGCTCATCCTGCTCTCGGTCCGAGGTTGAAGGAATGTGTCGAGGCGGCATTGGCCGTCGAATCGCGATCCGCGCACGAGATCTTTGGTTCGCCTGACGATCTGAAGCTTTGCAGCTGTCTGACGTTGTTCGAGATCGCATCCGTCGACAAGTGTTTTGACCGGGCGCTGGGTCGATTTTTCAATGGTCAGCGAGATCAGGCGACACAG
>Ga0307510_10003791_pt1 | contig 17683 bp, 12 predicted proteins | sample 12_EM_MG_FD_207224 | JGI IMG/M metagenome (GOLD analysis project Ga0307510, IMG submission 207224) | Populus trichocarpa ectomycorrhiza microbial communities from riparian zone in the Pacific Northwest, United States - 12_EM | ecosystem: Host-associated > Plants > Roots > Unclassified | place...
CATAAGAACCCTAATTTTAAAAAATCAAGATTATGAGAAATTAAATCAAATTTAATTGTCATTGTTTGATAACTTACTCAAATAAACCCAAAAACACTTCATTCAAGTAAGAATCTAAACTTTTCATACTTACCAATCTTAGTTCTCCCCACTTTTCTTCTCCTCCTAGTGTGGCCAACCCTCCTCACCTTTCTTATATCTTCCTTCACTTGATTCTTCCTTAATTTAATGTTCTAAGCCTTTCAATCTTACAAGTTTCAAAGCTCTCTCTCACTTTTTCTTGTTTTTCTCTTAACTTCTCACGTTCTTCTCTTATTTTCTTTCTTTTTTTCTTTCCACATTTGTTACTGCCCAGTCGGTAGTTCATAAGAGAAAAGGGGCTGCCTTGTTTTATTTTTAATGGCAAATTACTATTTTACCCTTAATGAGTCTTTTTGCTTCCATTTGACGGTACTTATTCTTTGATAGCACTACCGAGCTCCGTTCATCCTAAAATTTTAACCAGATTTTATTCAATATATTTTAAGGTTCCTCATAAAATTTCAGCTCAATCTGATGGTCGGATTTAAAATTAAGTCCAATAATGTAAAACTAGTCAAATTGTGATTTTTCGTCAAATTTCTGAATTTCTCTAAAAATTCTGAAATTTTAACCCAAGCTAAGGAATCATATTAGAAGGCTCCACGAAAATTTTCAGAATTTTCTGATAACCCGATCGGGAGTTACAAATTTTTTTCCTTTTGTTTTACATGAAACTAGTCAATTTATAATTTTTCGCCAAGAGGTTTTACAGAATTACAAATTCATTGCAGACAATTCAACGTCGGCAGCGATTCCCAAATTAGCTAAAGCACACACAAGTCGGTAGCGAATGTTAATTCGCTGCAAACAACTCAATTTCAGCAGCAAACCGTAGATTCGCTGAAGGACACCCAATTCGGCAGCGAAAGTTAATTCACTGCAAACAACTCAATTTTGGCAGCGAATTATAAATTCGCAACGGACAATACAACTTCGGCAGCAAATCCTAAATTCGTTGCAGAACACACAATTCGGCAGTCAAAGTTAATTCACTACAGACAATACAACTTCGGCACCGAATCCCAAATTCGGTGCAGCACACACAATTTGGCAGCGAATATTAATTCTCTGCACCCTACTCATTTTCGACAAGGAATCCCAAATTTGTAGCAGAACACGCAATTGAGGCCCTAATGTTAATTCGCTGCAAACAACTCAATTTCGACAGGGAATTTGAAATTCGGTGCAAACCATACAACTTCGACTGGGAATCCTAAATTCGCAGCAGCACACACAATTAGACAACGAATGTTAATTCGTTGCACAGAACTCAATTGTGGAAGCGAATTTCAAATTCGCTGCTACCATAGAAGTTTGGCAGCGAACCCCAATTTGACAGCATGACACACAATTCGGCATCGAATGTTAATTTGCTGCCAACTACTCAATTTCGAGAGCGAATTACAAATTCAGTGCACACAATTCAACCTCGGCAGCGATTCCCCAATTCGCTAAAGCACACACAATTCGGCATCGAATTTCAATTCGCTGCAAACAACTTAATTTCAGCAGCAAACCCCAGATTCGCTGAAGGACACCCAATTCGGCAGCGAAACTTAATTCACTGCAAACAACTCAATTTTGGCAGCGAATTTCAAATTCGCAAAAGACAATACAACTTCAGCAGCAAATCCTAAATTCGTTGCAGAACACTCAATTCGGCAGTCAATGTTAATTCACTACTGACAATACAACTTCGGCAGTGAATCCTAAATTCGCTGCAGCACACACAATTCGGCAGCGAATATTAATTCTCTGCACCCAACTCATTTTCGACAAGGAATCCCAAATTTGTAGCAGAACACACAATTGGGGCCCAAATGTTAATTCGCTGCAAACAACTCAATTTCAGGAGCGAATTTGTAATTCGGTGCAGACCATACAACTTCGACAGCAAATCCTAAAATCGCAGCAGCACACACAATTAGGCAACAAATGTTAATTCGTTGCACATAACTCAATATTGGAAGCGAATTTCAAATTCGCTGCTGCCATAGAAGTTGGCAGCGAACCCCAATTTCACTACAGCACACACAATTCGGCATCGAATGTTAATTTGCTGCCAACTACTCAATTTCGAGAGCGCATTAAAAAGTCATTGCAGACAATTCAACTTCGGCACCGATTCCCAAATTCGCTAAAGCACACACAATTTGGCAGCGAATGTTAATTCGCTGCACACACCTCAATTTCAGCAGTAAACCCCAGTTTCGCTGAAGGACACCCAATTCGGCAGCGAAAGTTAATTCACTGCAAACAACTCAATTTTAGCAGCGAATTTCAAATTCGCAAAAGACAATACAACTTCGGTAGCAAATCCTAAATTCGTGCAGAATACTCAATTCGGCAGTCAATGTTAATTCACTACTGACAATACAACTTCGACAGCGAATCCCACAATCGCTGCAGCACACACAATTCGGCAGCGAATATTAATTCCCTACACCCAACTCATTTTCGACAAGGAATCTCAAATTTGTAGCAGAACAAACAATTGGGGCCCAAATGTTAATTCGCTGCAAACAACTCAATTTCAGCAGCGAATTTGAAATTCGGTGCAGACCATACAACTTCGACAGCGAATCCTAAATTCGTAGTAGCACACACAATTACGCAACGAATGTTAATTAGTTGCACATAACTCAATATTGGAAGCCAATTTCAAATTCGCTGCTGCCATAGAAGTTTGGTAGCGAACCCCAATTTCACTGCAGCACACACAATTCGGCATCGAATGTTAATTTGCTGCCAACCGCTCAATTCCGAGAGCGAATTACAAATTCATTGTAGACAATTCAACCTCGGCAGTCATTCCTAACTTCGCTAAAGCACACACAATTTGGCAGCGAATGTTAATTCGCTGCAAACAACTCAATTTCAGCAGCAAACCCCATATTCGCTGAAGGACACCCAATTCGGCAGCGAAAGTTAATTCACTAGAAACAACTCAATTTTGGCAGCGAATTTCAAATTCTCAACAGACAATACAACTTCGGCAGCAAATCCTAAATTCGTTGCAGAACACACAATTCGGCAGTCAATGTTAATTCACTACAGACAATACAACTTCGGCAGCCAATCAAAAATTCACTGCAGCACACACAATTCGACAGCGAATATTAATTCTCTGCACCTAACTCATTTTCGACAAGGAATCCCAAATTAGTTGCAGAACACACAATTGGGGCCCAAATGTTAATTCGCTGCAAACAACTCAATTTCAGCAACGAATTTGAAATTCGGTGCAGACCATACAACTTTGACAGTGAATCCTAAATTCGCAGCAGCACACACAATTAGGCAATGAATGTTAATTCGTTGCACATAACTCAATATTAGAAGCAAATTTCAAATTCGTTGCTGCCATAGAAGTTTGGCAGTGAACCCCAATTTCACTACAGCACACACAATTCGGCATCGAATGTTAATTTGCTGCCAACCGCTCAATTCCGAGAGCGAATTACAAATTCATTGCTGACAATTCAACGTCGGCAACGATTCCCAAATTCGCTAAAGCACACACAATTCAGCAGCGAATGTTAATTCGCTGTACACAACTCAATTTCTGCAGCAAACCTTAGATTCGCTTAAAGGAACCCAATTCGGCAGCGAAAATTAATTCCCTGCAAACAACTCAATTTTGGCAGCGAATTTCAAATTCGCAACAGACAATACAACTCCGGCAGCAAATCCTAAATTCGACGCAGAACACAAAATTCAGCAACGAATCCCAAATTCGCTGCAGCACACACAATTCGGCAGCGAATATTAATTCTTTGCACCCAACTCATTTTCGACAAGGAATCCCAAATTTGTAGCAGAACACAGAATTGGGGCCCAAATGTTAATTCGCTGCACACAACTCAATTTCAGCAGCGAATTTGAAATTCGGTGCAGACCATACAACTTCGACAGTGAATCCTAAATTCGCAGCAGCACACACAATGAGGCAACGAATGTTAATTCATTGCACATAACTCAATATTGGAAGCGAATTTCAAATTCGCTGCTGCCATAGAAGTTTGGCAGCGAACCCCAATTTCACTGCAGCGCACACAATTCGGCATCGAATGTTAATTTGCTGCCAAGTACTCAATTTCGAGAGCGAATTACAAATTCAATGCAAACAATTCAACCTCGGCAGCGATTCCCCAATTCGCTAAAGCACACACAATTCGGCATCGAATTTCAATTCGCTGCAAACAACTCAATTTCAGCAGCAAACCCCAGATTCGTTGAAGGACTCCCAATTCGGCAGCGAAAGTTAATTCAGTGCAAACAACTCAATTTTGGCAGCGAATTTAAAATTCGCACCAGACAATACAACTTCGACAACAAATCCTAAATTCGTTGCAGAACACACAATTCGGCAGTCAATGTTAATTCGCTGCAAACAATTCAATTTCAGCAGCAAACCCCAGATCGCTGTAGGACACCTAATTCGGCAGCGAAAGTTAATTCACTGCAAACAACTCAATTTGGGCAGCGAATTTCAAATTCTCAACAGACAACACAACTTCGGCAGCAAATCCCAAATTCGCTGTAGCACACACAATTCGGCAGCGAATATTAATTCTCTGCACCCAACTCATTTTCTACAAGGAATCCCAAATTCGCATCAGAACACCCAATTCGGCAGCGAAAGTTAATTCGCTCCAAACAACTCAATTTCGGCAGCAAATTTGAAATTCGCTGCAGACCGTACAACTTCGATAGCGAATCCTAATTTTAGAGCAGCACACACAATTAGGCAACGAATGTTAATTTGTTGCACATAACTCAATTTTGGAAGCGAATTTCAAATTCGCTGCTGCCATAGAACTTTGGCATCGAACCCCAATATCACTGCAGGACACACAATTCGGGATCGAATGTTAATTTGCTGCCAACTACTCAATTTCGAGAGCGAATCACAAATTCATTGCAGACAATTCAACTTCGGCAGCGATTCCCAAATTCACTAAAGCACACATAATGCGGCTGTGAATGTTAAGTCTCTGCAACCAACTCATTTTCGACAAGGAATCCCAAATTTGTAGCAGAACCCACAATTGCGATCCTAATGCTAATTCGCTGCACACAAGTCAATTTCGGCAGCGAATTTGAAATTCGCTGCAGACCATACCACTTTCACATCGAATCGTAAATTTGCAGCAGCACACAGAATTAGGCAACGCAATTTTGGAAGCAAATTTCAAATTCGCTGCGCCCATAGAAGTTTGGCAGCGAACCCCAATTTCACTGGAGGACACAAAATTTGGCAATGAATATTAATTTGCTTCCAACTACTCAATTTCGAGAGCGAATCACAAATTCATTGCAGACAATTCAACTTCGGCAGCGATTCCCAAATTCGCTAAAGCACACACAATGCGGTTGCGAATGTTAATTTGCTGCAAACAACTCAATTTCAGCAGCAAACCCCAGATTCGCTGAAGGACACCCACTTCGACACCGAAAGTTAATTCACTACAAACAACTCAATTTTGGCAGCGAATTTCAAATTCGCAACTGACAATACAACTTGGGCAGCCAATCCTAAATTCGATGCAGAACACACAACTTGGCAATCAATGTGAATGCACTACAGACAATACAACTTCGGCAGCGAATCCTAAATTCGCTGCAGCACACACAATTCGGCAGCGAATATTAATTCTCTGCACCCAACTCGTTTTCGACAAGGAATCCCAAATTTGAAGCAGAACGCACAATTGGGGCCCCAATGTTAATTCGCTGCGAACAACTCAATTTCAGTAGCGGATTTGAAATTCGGTGCAGACCATACAACTTCGACAGCGAATCCTAAATTCGCAGCAGCACACACAATTAGGCAACGAATGCTAATTCGTTGCACATAACTCCATTTTGGAAGCGAATTTCAAATTTTCTGCTCCCATAGAAGTTTGGCAGCGAACCCCAATTTCACTGCAGGACACACAATTCGGCATCAAATGTTAATTTGCTGCCAACTACTCAATTTCGAGAGCGAATCCCAAATTCATTGCAGACAATTCAACTTCGGCATTGATTTCCAAATTCGCTAAAACACACACAATTCGGCAACGAATGTTAATTCGCTGCAAACAACTCAATTTTTGCAGCGAATTTCAAATTCGCAACAAACAATACAACTTTGGCAGCAAATCCTAACTTCGTTGCAGAACACACAATTCGGCAGTTAATGTTAATTAACAACAGACAATACAACTTCCATAGCGAATCCCAAATTCGCTGCAGCACACACAATTCGGCAGCGAATATTAATTCTCTGCACCCAACTCATTTTCGACAAGGAATCCTAAATTTATTGCCGAACACACAATTGGGGCCCGAATGTTAATTCGCTGCAAACAAGTCAATTTCGACAGCGAATTTGAAATTCACTGCAGACCATACAACTTCGACAGCGAATCCTAAATTCGCAGCAGCACACAAAATTAGGCAGCAAATGGTAATTCGTTGCACATAACTCCATTTTGGAAGCGAATTTCAAATTCGCTGCTCCCATAGAAGTTTGGTAGCGAACCCCAATTTCACTGCAGGACACACAATTCGGCATCGAATGTTAATTTGCTGCCAACCACTCAATTTCGAGAGCGAATCCCAAATGCATTGCAGACAATTCAACTTCGGCAGCGATTCCTAAATTCCCAAACAACATTCACAATTACATTTGACCCTTACGAATGGAATGGAATGCCTTTTAGGCTACAAAATGCTCCATGTAAGTTTTAGTGAATTATACACGAGATCTACAATTCTTATTCAAGATTTGTTATAGTTTATATTAGTTATTTTATTTTCTATGAATCTATAGATCAACACTTTAAACACGTCAATATATTCTTGAAAACCACTAAAAGAGCTACCTTAGCTACATCTAAAAAGATGATTCTTTTCCAACCTAAAATTAGGTTTTTAGGTCATTGCATCCACAAAGGGCTCAACTAGCCAATATAAAGTCATCCATTTTGCTGATAAATTCCCAGTTGAAATTAGGGATAAAACACAACTACAACAATTTCTTGGATGCTTTAATTATGTGCGAGATTTTTATATAAATATTGCCTATGATTCTAAGCCTTTTATTCTAAAGGCTTAAAAAAGAGTCTGAATAATAGAATTCTAAACTTATCACCAATTAAAAAAGATCAATGCTTTTTAAAGAGCTTCATTGTCTTTCTATTGCCAATCGCAGCGCCTTCAAAATTGTTAAAACAAACGACTCAAAAATATGATACGGTAAAATCCTAACACAAAGGATCCATAACAAAGAATAGTTAGTGAGATTCACCTATGGACTATGAAACCAAGCCCAATAACCAACTTATTTTGGGTGTTTCCTAGACTTCACAATCTCTCTTTCAAACCCAAAAATTTGTCAAACCTTGACCCTAAACATCAAAACTCATGGTTTTGATATGATAGAAGGATTTGAAAATGTTGCCATAATTTACAAAATATGTTACAAGGCAATGAATATGATAACTTCTAATTTGAGGGTCAATCCAAAATTAATGAACTCAAGTAAAGGAGAAACAATGTTTAGGGGAAAGTAAGGATATAAAAGGGGATATAAACAATTGAATAGTTATGCATAAGGAATAATAAACTAATAAGTTAAAAATAAGCTTAAATAGAGAAAACTTTCATAAACTTAAGATACGGTTACAAACTCGAGAGCTTTAAATGGTTGAAGATTTTATAAGAAAATAGATCAAACTCTAAGACTCTGGTTTTTTACGAGAAATACAATCAACTGAGATCTTTATACAAGCCTAAGAACCTAAATAATAATTAAAATTAGGTAACTAAGAGATATGTCTTAGACAAGTGGATAAAAGACATAATTAAAAAGTAAAAGATTTTTTTGACATGTTTAAAGCTTTATTGGCCAAACTATCTAAGAATCAAAATTATTGTAATGACAAACTACTTTTGATATGATAAGATCAATTTTTAAAGTTTATTAGAGCATCTATCATGTCCAAGGTAGGAACAAAACTCAACATCATCACTATCATTATCTTTATCATAAGGATCTTGCGAGCTTAAGTAAAGATGATGATCATTGTCGACCTTTTTAAAAGTTTCAAATAGGGATTTTTGGAGTTCTTATTTTAAGGATGAAGAGAGGATTTTAAAAAAATATATCTTTTAAATTTAGGTAACTTGAGTTCTAAGAAGAGGATTGATGCTCTCTACAAAAAAAAAAATGCTTATCCCACTATTTAATGAGTGTCCTTTTCATAAGGATTTAAGTAGTGAATGAGAAGCCATATTTGGCTTTGCTTTGTTCAAAGATTTCATAATGCCATTTGATTATCCAAGGGAACTAGTAATGCCTCAGAAAATTAATTAGCTTTAAAAAGACGTATTTGTCTTAAAGATGTTTTCCAAGAAAGATTTTATAGAGATGCATTATGAAAGATTTATATTTGTAGTACAAGTTTTGAAACTATAATGGAAAAATTTGAGTTTTCTAGGATAGCTGGAACGGAATGATTCAACTATGTTAACCAACACTATGCCAAAGCGTTGATGTAGTTGAAGTAATTGCATGTCTTGAAGTAACAGGGTAAGTACGATCTATAAGTATAAGGATTGAGGCTACATTTTTCAGGAGTAATAACTAATTAGAATAAGCCCAATATCTCTGTTTCTAGGAACATGGTTGATATATACGGATCCTGTTTCAATTAGGATCGCTTGGTAATACAAAGCTCCTTTTATTGACATGCACGGGGAGAAAGTGCTCTATTAAGAGCAGTGCAGGGTACACTTATTGAAACCGGGGAATGCCTCGTTCGCGACTCTCGGTCCTGGCGTTTGTTTGCAGCCCATCATTATTTTGGGGCAGAACCATGAAAGTCAAACATGGTGGCAGGGCACATGATTTTTGGCATCAAGTTGTGCTGGGTGGGAGTGTCTTCTTGACTTGTGCTGGGTATGATGACCTTTAAGTTGGACAGGTTGAAAGGTATAGGTTTCAAGCTACCCGAGTTGGGAGAGATGGTCCACATGCAGAGAATGAGCAGCTCGCTGAGTTGTCATTCTTCATCGGATCCGGGTGCACAAGAGACAAATCTCACTCTTTCCCCCTTCAATTTCTTTTGATGAGCCTTTGCTTAGAGGTTTTTCAGCAACTTCTTTGGTGGGTCCAGAAGTTTCTAGCTATCTTGTTTTATCCTCTGAATTATTGACGGTGTTTGTGCTTTCCTGCCTATATTTTTCATTTCTATCTGGTAGGAACTTTGCATTTGTAACTAAAACGGCCTATTTGAATGTAACCTTTGTTGTTTACACTAGCACTCTCCTTTTCAGCTTCTTTTCCATGTGTACTTCTTCCTATTGTGATGCCTCCAAGCAGAAACTCTTTAAAGAATTGATCAAAGTGTACTTCTGCCACCATACTCATATTTGCTAAAGCAGTGCTAACACCATGGTATGTGGCTGTTTCCCAGATAGTACCAAGTACCAACAATTACAATTGGCATCGGTTGCTTCCATAGAAGTTTTTGGTGAAATGAACAACGTTAATTACGAGATTCCATCATCCCCAGAAAGAATTGCAGCAGAAATTCTCTTTTTCCATTTGAACTTGATAGAAAAAAATGGAGCCTCAATAAATGAGAATCATGTAGAAAGTAGGGGTGAGCAAAAAATCAAAAAACTGATTAAACCTAAAAAACCAAAAAAAAAATAACCGAAAAAACCGAACCGTAAAAAAAAACGATTAAACCGATTAGAATTTTAAAAAAACCGACCGGTTCGGTTCAGTTTCAGTTTTACAAGCCTGAAACTGAAAAAACCGAACCGAACCGAACCCAAATAGAGCCAAACCGGGAAAAAACCGAGCCAAACCGAAAAAAACCGGAAAAAAAACAGAGCCAAACCAGAAAAAAACCGAGCCAAACCGAAAAAACCGAGTCAAACCGAAAAAACCAAGTTAAACCTGAAAAAACCGAATCAAACCAGTTTGAACCGGTTTTTATTCTAAAAAACCTGAATTAAACTAGTTTTGATTTTTTTTAAAAAAAAATTCACCTAATAAAAAATATCACTCCTGGTAAAAAGCCTATATGGAGAAGAAAGTTGGGATTCCAAAAATATAACACTCAATACGACAGCGTATATAAACAGTGATCATTCTATGGAACGAGAAAAACAACTCAGCACACCATTTGACTGCCTTGTAATTCGACAATGACTGGAACAGAATTGATGGAAAACAGCAGCAAAGGTAATTTAATTCTTGATTGCACATACAACCACAAGGTCAGTCAAAGCATAGAGTTTTGATTAACCATAAGAGGTTTATACGTCAAGTAAATGGCTCTTAACAATTGTGAGTCAATAATGAGGCAGTTTCTAAATCATTCCAGTAATTAACACGTATTCGTGCTAGTTTGTGACCTAAGACTTACATACTATACGTAATATCCTGGTCCCACTTTTCTCCAGCTAAAGCTTCTATTCCCTACACGTGGCCCACCGAAGGACATTACTGTCACAATTGGTGCATTTTTAAAGGTAGAGTTTATATCATATGCAGTCAAAGTAGCGAGAGCGAGGCTGTGACCCGTGATTGTGAAGCTGAGTGGCTCATCACCGTACATTTCCATGACTGGCAATTTCCTCCCTCACCATTTCCTGCAAACTCGGACACGTGGCAGTCTGAGAAGTATACAGGCTCACCAAAGGAAAACGAACGGAAAAGATAATAAAAACCTCATTAAGTTGTTGGCTCCTTCTTTTGTCAGGAAATATTGCTTTGAAAACTCTAGGCTTATCCTCCAAATATCTATCGAAGGATGCCTGAACGGAAATAAATCCAGCAATGAGTCAACAACACTCAGATAGAAAAAGGAAAGCGGAGAATTGGGTACCCCAGGAGACTCACAGAGAGGGATATCAGTGGTCATTCTTGGAGAGTAAATGGCAGAATTCAATATTGCCATCTGATTCTTGATCAAAGGCTGCTTTGATTTTTGTTCAGTCAGTGCATGGTATTGCCACTCGTGCCTATTCACATTCTCTTTCCATTTCCTTCTACTAAAATGTCCAACAAGCACCCGTTGATGGCATGGAACACGGGACCTTGCTGCAATTTCACTTAGTGCTCGTAAGGAGTAGATTTGACCTCCTCCTAGATCCCCCAAGTAGATTGGACTTATGATAAGTAATTTTCTATCAACTATGAAAGAATCAAGACAGAAGGGAAGAAGAGACAGAGTAGGAAGGATGTTATTTATTTTCTGCATAATTCAAAACAACCTATTGGCTATATTTTATAGCCGACTAAACTGAGAAGAATAAACTACCTGCTTAAGAATAGGAAAGCACTAACAATAAGAAACTAATAATAAGGAAATACTCCTCCCACTACACTAGTTTTCAGCCATGACCAGTAACTAACAAAGACCCATTCCTCATTCGTCCCAAGTCCCTGCACCATGCATTTACCCACGTAGGAATGAACGCATCAACTTATTTCATATATTCCCTCTTTTTTTCTCCCGAATGATGATAAGCATGACCTGGTGTGTTGTAATAGGATGGTCCAAGGGGTATCTTCTGTATTCGTTGTGCTTAAAACTCTATTTGTCTCATTTGAGACAAAAAAATATATTTGGGATTGTGGTGGTTGTGGTTCAATTTGCTTTTCGTTTAAAAATATATCAAAATTATATATTTTTTTATTTTTTAAAAATTATTTTAAGATCAGCACATCAAAACGATCTAAAAATATATAAAAAAATAATTTTTAGCAAAAAAAAATAATTTAGAGAATAAACAGTTTCAACCGTGTTTCCAAACGAGGCCTAAGTGGAGTGGTGAAAACTTGTTTGGCATAAACATGTTATCCCGTAATTTTCTTTTATTTTGTGGATTGCTATTCATGAAGCCCTCTTTACTCACGATAAGCTTTAGGTCCTATGATATTATTAAGGTTATTCAATGTCTTTTATATGGAGGTAATAGAGAAGATATTGATCACTTATTTTTTTTAATGCTCATTCTCTCATCGTATTTGGTATGATTTATGCTCCAAATGTCTCATCCTTTTTCGTCATTGCTCTTGGGTTAACACCATCTTTGGCTCTTGAACCGTGTTCTCTTCATTCTGTGCTTACGAAATTGATGTTAGCTTCTATTGTTTATTATATTTGGAGGAAAAGGAATGCTTGTCTTCATGGTGATGCTCCTCATACTATTCAATGATTTACAGAGAAATTATTAGTTGTATTGTTTCAAAAGTTAATCCTTTTCACAATATGGCATCTTTAATTACTAATAGAAGACTTCATATTTCTTGGGGATTTTTTGATGATATTTTCAATTTTGTTTGACTTGTTTTTTTTTTTTTTACTTTTTTAGGTTTTGAGGGCGTGACCTCTTAATTATACTCGGGATATGCCCCGATTTTTTCATGTTTGGTTGCTTTTTGGGTAAGCAGGTTTGTTTACCTTTGCCCTCTGTAGGGTTTGGACCCTCTGTTATATTTTGTTATTTTTTTAGTTAATATACTTACCTTATCCAAAAAAAAGAGGAAAAAGAGGATATCTTATTGGTTTCTTTACCTTGTCCATCGCTCCACTAGACAAGCTCTTAAGTGGTGTTTGGTTACTGTTTTTGGACAAAAATGATAGAGAGAATAGAGACATTAATATATTTAGTTGAAGAGATAGAGATAAAAATATAAAAATAAATACGTCTCTAAAATAATTTTGGAGTTAATTTATATACTTTCAAAACAGAAGGTAAATAGAAGATAAAGTCTTTAGAGAAAATATTTATTATCTTTTATTTATAAAATATACTTGTAAAAAACTTTCAATATTAGAATTATCCATCTAAGACATATAAGGATAAAAATAGTTATTATTATAGTTTTAAAACTCAACTTGAAGGTCGATCTAGGGCAAAGTCAGGGTCACTGGTCAAGGCCTAGGTCACCGGTTGGGTTGACCCGAGTCATCATAAAAATAAAAAAAGTTATTATCATAATTTTAAACTCAATTCAAGAGTTGACCCGAGGCAAGACTCGAGTTACGAGTGGAGTTGACCGTTGACCCAGGTCAACGTAAGGACAAAAGTGATTATTATCTTAGTTTTAAAACCTAACTCGGGGGTCGACCTAGGGTAAGGCTCGGGTAATGTGTCAGGAGGGTCAACCCGGGTTGACCTGAGTCAGCATAAAATAAAAGTTTTTATTATCAAATTTTTTTAAAAAAAATGGAGGTCAACCCGGGGCAAAGCCCGGGTCATAGTTCAGAAAGGTCAACCTAGATTGACCTTGGTCAATGTAATGATAAAAGTTATTATTATCATAGTTTTAAAACCTGACTTGGAAGTCAACTGAAGCAAGGCCTAAGTCACGGGTTGAGATGGTCAACACAAGTTAACCCAAGTCAACACATGGATAAAAGTGGTTATTATCAAAGTTGGGAGGATCAACCCAATGTAAGTTTATTATCATATTAAAATCTGACTTGGGAGTAAACCCCAATGCAAGGTTCAAGTCACTGGTTGGAAGGATCAACCCGGCTGACCAAAAAAAAATTAAAAATAACTAAAGCAACCTTGTTTTGACTAAATTTTTATTTCAAAAAAGTTAACAAGTTTTTGACCCAAGTTTTATCTAGGGTTAACCTGGATTTTTAACTGGGTCAAGTCGAGTCAATCCTTCATGTTTTCTTAAACTCGTACTAGTCCAAGTCTCGGGTCAACTAGTCAAGCTAGTCCTAGTTTTATAACTAGGGTTATTATAATATTATTAATTTCAATACTCAATATAAACTAAAGTAAAAATAATAATATCTAGTTATTTTTAAAATATATAAGTTTGATAACAATATGTATTAAGGTAAAATATACGTTTTCAAATTTTATTCTCTTTTGTTCATAATAATCAAACAGGATACAAAGACAATAATTTTGTCTTGTACCTCACTACCAAACATAATTATGTCTCCATCTTCTATTGTGTCTTGTATCCTCTGTCTGATACAAACTTCATAATCACGAGGTCATGCAACCCACAATCAAGATTGAGATCTAATCTCGGAAAGCCGAAATAAGCCTGATAAGAGTGTGACATAATGAAACTTTTCCCAAGGCACCCACACTATTGAAATGAAGTTGAATGACACCATAAAGCCAGTTAATCTTCAATAAGTCAGATTCAGTTCGTTCAAGAACCAGAGAAATCAGGAATCTCTCTCACACATTAAAACTAAAAAATTTAGAAGTGTTATTCATCTATGGCTGTCAAAATTTAGGTTATATGAGTTTAAATAGTTCTTGAACAATTAACCCTAATGGATTTACCCTATTGAACTGATTTGGTCCACTTACACAACTAACCCAAAAACCATAAACTAAAAAGCCCATAACTTGATCCAAATAAGCCTTAGATCCTAGTTGAAAACAAAATATTAATTAAGCCTAAACAAGCCTTGTGTTGTAGCTAACAAAATAAAATAAAATCATAATATTAAATCCATGTTCTGTCGTGAGAAAAAGAGAAGGAGAGAAAATATTACAAAACTGTTTCAAGGCTTATTTATGCAACCTATTAATCTTAGAAACTAAAGGAAAAGGTAGTCACCTATGTTGTTTTCAAGTTGTAGTAAGATTTTTTTGTTTAATTTATTGTGTTTTCTCCTTACCTAACAAGTAAATAAACAAAATAATAAATCCTAATACTTAAAAGAAATAACTAATGTTCTCATACATAATAAGAAGTCCAAAACTTATTAGGAATCCATAAAACACATAGAAATATCATAAACACAAGTTTGGACGAAAATTTGGAAAATTGCCAGCCTTATTGCCGAAACTTTATGGCCCAAACAAGGTTGGATTAGGCCCTTCTTGCACATGAATAAAATGTACTAAGGCCTCCTCTTGATACTCCAATGGACCCTTCAAATATGACTTGGTCGAAACCTTCAAAACCAATGCATTCAACGCCTCTTTCAATGCCTTTGTCTTGAACCAAGTCATTAGCCCATTTGGAATATGTAATGGGTCATTGCTAATGTTTGTAGGCTGATCCATATCATCCCCTCTCTTCTCGAAAGGATTCAACCTCGAATCAAAACTTGTGTCAAACAAAGTAAGATCAACAACATTAAAGGTTGCATTAACACCATAATTACCTGGAAGATCAATTTTGTATGCATTGTCATTGATCCTCCCTAAAACCTGAAATGGACCATCACCACGAAGCTGTAACTTTGATTTTCTTTTGTTAGGAAATTGTTCCTTACGCATGTGCACCTAAACCCAATCATCGAGTTGGAAAATAACCTATTTACGCCCCTTATTTGCTTTAGAAGTGTCTAATATGTTCTTTTTCTCTATTTATAGTCGAACTCTCTTATGGAGTTGTCTCACCATCTTTTCCTTCTTTTCACAATCTAAACTTACCATTTCTTCAAAAGGTAAAGGAATTAAATCCATAGAAGTTAGTGGATTGAACCCATAAACAATTTCAAAAGGAGAAAAGCTAGTGGTTGAATGCACAATTCTATTATAAGGAAACTCAACAAAAGGCAAACATTCTTCCTAACTTTTTAGATTCTTTTGAATAACAACACGTAAAAATTGGGAAAAAGTTCTATTTACTACCCTAATTTGTCCATCTGTTTGAGGACGACAAGTTATCAAAAATAAGAGTTTAGTTCCCAACTTTCCTCATAAAGTCTTCCAAAAGTAGTTAAGAAACTTAACATCATGATCTAACAATATACTCCTACGAATAGCTTACAAACATACAATCTTCTTAAAGAACAAGTTTGCAATATGAGATGCATCATCAGTCTTATGGCATGCAATAAAATGCTTAGAAAACTTATCAACCACAACAAAAATAGAGTCTCTACCTTTCTTTGACCTAGATAAACCTAAAACAAAGTCTATAGAGATATCTACCCAAGGTTCAGTAGTGTAAATCCCAAGAAAAATCAAGGCTTGATTAAATTAAAGAAAATAAACTAAACTAAAAAGATGTGGGGGGAAAAAGAATACACTTAAAGAAAATGGGTCCTAAATGCAAATAAGAATAATTATAGAGCATAAATACTCCTCTTCTCACCAAAAATCTGCAACTATCGTAAAGAAAGAAAAGCGGGAGTTTCTGTAACTCTAAATATAGTTAAACATATGAGGACAAGTCGGATAGTAACGGTTCAAAAACAAGACAATAACAGTTAGACAGTAACAGTCCAAATGATTGTTGATGAGCAATTTTGACTATCTTGAAGGCAGAACTAGGTTCTCCTTCCTTCAGAGAACTTGTAGCCTCATGTCTTAGCTTTCCAATGAGACCAATCTCGCTTGAAACAGAGTTCTATAACTCTAGATATAGTTAAAAATCTAAGGAGAAGTCGGACAGTAACAGTTCAAAAACAAGACAGTAACAGTCTAAATATTTGTTGATGAGCAATTTTGACTGTCTTGGAGGCAGAACTAGGTTCTCCTTCCTTCAAAGAACTTGTAGCCTCATGTCTTAGCTTTCTAACGAGACCAATCTTGCTTGAAACAGAGTTCTATAACTCTAGATATAGTTAAAACTCTAAGAAGAGGTCGGACAATAACAGTTCTATGTCTAGATGGTAACAGTTCGAGATTTAAACAGTAACAGTTCAAATATAAAGAAAGGAATGATAACTATGGTTGGACAAAAAACAACAATATTAATGGGTGTAATGAGAAAAACGTAAAATATTAAGAAATGACTGAAAGAAAGAGTTATTGGCTGTTGATATGTGACATGATCAAAAAGTTGATGTCTTCTCCCAAGTGTAGGAGTGTCGAAGTAATAAATAACACGGCAAGACCGGGGTCGAACCACAGGGATGTTAACTGTATAAATTACAAATAAAGAAATAGATAATAACAGAAAAGAAGTTGAAGAGAGCTTTGAGATGTGATATTGATGTAAGGATTTAAACAAATATAAAACAATTGTCAAGGTTAGAGGATTCACTAATGGTATTTCAAATAAGTATAGTATAAACTCTTTTTATTACTCAACTGGAAACCACACACAAAGGAGGTTCCAATCGAATTATAAATTGTTAACATGGTTACAATAGTTATTTTATTCTAATAATGCTAATACTTGTAAATATTGTCAGGTATTCATGATGTTAATTTATGTTAACAACAAATCAAGTTTCTTTCATAATTCAGGTGTTGGTTATACCATACAGTTGGTTATGAAAGGATCAAGTATTTGTTGTACCAAGGGTTATACAACATAAATCTAGATTAACCATTTAACAAGCAAAGTATTAAGAGTGAATAAGATTACAAATACAAAACATGTTAGTATCAAACATTAAAGTCCATGTTGAGTTTACACTATACTTATTCTAAAACCATTAGTGTAACCTTTTCACCTTGACATAATAAACTTAGCTAAACATAATGAAGAAGAGAAACATAAATAAACAAGACGAGAACATGATTATATAAGTATAGTAAAGGAAATGAAAGGCATAAACAAGAGATTAATGAAAGCAAAACTTAAGCATTACAAAAATATAAAGAAAGAGAGCAAGAACATGATCTTGATCTGAAAACC
>Ga0307510_10003794_pt1 | contig 17681 bp, 17 predicted proteins | sample 12_EM_MG_FD_207224 | JGI IMG/M metagenome (GOLD analysis project Ga0307510, IMG submission 207224) | Populus trichocarpa ectomycorrhiza microbial communities from riparian zone in the Pacific Northwest, United States - 12_EM | ecosystem: Host-associated > Plants > Roots > Unclassified | place...
ACTGGGCATAGTTACCTACTTCGTACTCTACACGACTTTGTAAGTACGAGTGGACTAACTTTCGTGCAAAACGTCCCGTTACTTTCGACCCACTCTTCCGACAGCCTGTCTTCAAGTGTCTGTAACTTTATGCGCCGTCGTCCGATTCACCTGTTTCCACTTGCATAAGGTGCCCGAAGGTCTCCCTCCATATATCCTGCGAACAGGATCCGGTCGGACGGACGGCCGCGACGTATACGGTGTTATAAGATGTGTTCCATTGATAGTGGTCTTTGGTGTTGGGACGCAACTCCCCAGGCGGCCAGTGATGACGCGCCGTCCCAACGCCGGGGCGGGAGGGGGGTGTTATCTTTTTCCTTCGAAGTTCGTATGCGCCAAGGTAGGGTAACTTTGCCCTGTAAATCCTTACGGGGAGTCCGTGCGCCTAACATTAGAAGCCTGTTACACTTTCTGAAATGAAGCGATTTGTTGCACAGCTGATCTTTATGGGAGTACATGGATGTAGGAGTGTGGTAGAGTTTTAGCGAAAGGAGTGCTGGGGTTGGGGAGGAGGAAAAAAGGCGAAAGAAAAGCTTTCTCTACGGCGGTTTCAGCAGATCAAACGCTACCTTCGTATTGAACCTGTGCAGATTGAGGGCAGAACTGAACCTGAGTGGTGGAAGAAAGTGGAACCCTTGCATTCGCTCCTGCAACAGCGATTCCAGAGTGCCTTAAAGCCTGGACCCGATCTATCAGTAGATGAGATGATGGTGAGGTTTGGAGGACTAAGTAAGCATATATACTGTATGCCAAATAAGCCAATTTCTGAGAGATACTGCATTCTGGCAGTTAGTTGGGAGGGATATACCTGGAATTGGCTTTATACATCACGGCTATCTGGTATAGCAGTACACAAAGTCTACGATGGTTTAGTCCTCCTCACTCCCACCTCAGCTGCTATTTGCGAAATGATCAAAACTCTTCCTTATACAAGTAACCAGTTCAATGTTTACATGGACAATTACTTTACAAATGTACTGCTTTTTCAAGTCCTACGTAGTCAAGGTATTGGAGCCTGTGGAACTGCCTGAAAAAATAAAAATGCCTTCCCACCCGAGCTTCATAATGACTATCCAAATCTCCCATGGAATCATCTATTTGGAGCACAGATAGGTTCCTATGAGAACCCGGTATTGGCACTGCAATGGGAGGATAGTGGTTCAGTTCATTTATTGACTACAACTCACCAAATTACGGACCATGTCAATCGTGAGTGCAAGAAGCCCCGCACAACAAGCACCAATTCAGCAATAACCCGTCGAGCCTTCTGCAGCCAGCGACAAGTTTTTGCTATCCCAAAAGTGATCGATGATTATAATCACTTTATGAATGGAGTTGACTGAGCAGATCAACTCTGCGCCTCATTCCCCACCCAACTAAAGGCTCAACCGAACTGGCTTCCCCTTTTTCATTGGCTTTTAGACACCTCAATTGTCAATTCTTTTATTCTATTCCGTCATCTCAATCCTCAGGCACGGCACCGAGCATTTAGACTTGATCTTGTACGAAGCCTCTATACCTACTCCGTATCCTTCTCTCCTATTACCCCCATTAAACCTCCTACAGGCTATTCCAAAAAGACAACTACAATTTATTCCAGCAAGCACCGCAAAGCCCTACCCAAGTCAGTTCCAGAAGGCAATCATCAAGTCAAGCACCTTCCCTCAAGCAAGCGATTAAGCTGTATTTTTTTGTCGGTTCAAAGGGAAGAAATCTCGGCAGACTCGTTACTCTTGTCCCACTTGTAATGTGGCACTTTGTCAATTTACTTGTTTTGAACTGTATCATAATCAGTAGCTCTGCTCGCATCCTCTTAGCCTTTTCAACTTCTATTCTATTCATACATACTTTGATATTTATTTATTCTCTTGTTTTTTCATATATGCGCTTTACTTGGTTGGTTTGCTTTTGATATCACTCCGGGCTTTTTTCTCTATTATTCAGCATGTCTCAGCTATTGACAGGGGTGGCACGAAATTTTCAATGTTTTGCCAGCCCAGGAGATAGGGGTGGTCTGAGATCCGCTGGTATAGAATAGGGTTTCCCGCCTTGGGTATGATAGGTACTGTACACTCGTACTGTACTAGGAGTGTACTCGAGTACCGTATTCAGACTCGTCCTATCCGTAAGCCGTCTTTAAAACATACAAGTATCATACATAGCGCAGCATTGCAGCATCCAAATTGTGGGGAGCGATACTCCCGCTTATCCATATGAGATGTGTAATCTGACATAAGGGGAGACGCCGCTCGAGCAGTCTTCAATTTGAGAGTGGCATACCAGAACCTGAAACATGTTCATTGACGATGGTTCAACTAGGGGGTGATTTTCTGTTCTGCTTGACGAAGCACGGTAGCTACCACCCTTGATACATATCGCACCCATCACTCTTGGCTCAGAAGGCCATACTGGCTGACGGGGACGCTAGGTAGTGTTCCCTCTTGATTACAGATCTGCGCCATTCAGAACAGGCGTTGGAATAATACTGGTATGATACTCGAGTAAATAGAGGTCAAATGAGTTTTATAACGGTCCCCTTATTTTAATCAGGGATTTTAGGTTTTCAGGCATACAAAACGTTGCCGGAGGAGGATGGTAGACAGGTGCCTGCGGAAGAGGGGGGTATCACAGGCTGCCGATGAGGTTCATAATCTTGTGGCATCCGGGTAGCCTGGGGGAGAAGTTGAAGGCATTTCCTTTTCTGGCAGAACACCCCCAACAGCAAGGGACGGCGGAATCACAGGGAAGGCTATCGATAGGAGAGACTCGCTCGTAGTCAACGGTACTCGAGAATAGTACAGGTAATTCTTTTTTTTTTCCGATCCCCCTCTCCTTTTTCATGAAAAAAATAGAGAGAGAGAAGGTAGAAAAGAAATGAATAGAAAAGAAAGAAGAAGAAAACATTACTCCGTTCAAAGGACCGATTCTGGTACTCAGAAGGACGGGAATATTCTGGAAGGGAGCCTCGATTGGGCTGGGCAATCGAGGAAGGGAGGCGGGTAAAGATGTGACGCTGGGATAGTGCCAGCGTGTTTTTCCATCAGCCCCTCCGCCCGGCCAATCCGGCCACGCAGAGATAAGACAATGGAGAAAAAAGGAAAGGCAGAAGCTCAATTCTGAAACGGCAATCGAGTCAACTCGGGCGAGTAAAATCTCTTCATTCCCGCTTGAATCGCTGGTGGATCGTTGCGTCACGCACGTCACCTCTCTGACCAGAAACACTCCACTCGACGTCACTCATTGAGGACAGGGAACAACGTCGGAAACTCACTCGCGATTGAACTCACTTGACTGGCAACCCTTCGAGCTTTCCTCCCGCCGCACTCCAACCTCCACCTCATCCTTTCCCTCCACTACCATCTCCCATTCCCCTTCCTCCTCTCTTGTCTCCCTTGTTACCCTCCTCCCCTTCCTCCCCGCTTGACCGTCTCCATCCCCACTATTGTCTTCGCCTACCAGCAACTATGAACCACTTTAGCTATAAACGCTACCCCGCGCTGGCCTCTTCTCGGCAGCCTCCCTACCCGCCACACCAGCCATACCCCGCACACGTACCGCAACACGGTGTCCCGCCATACGTCCCTCCACCTCCCCCACCTCCGCCTACACCGCCATCACAGCTTCCTCAATCACAATTTCCTCCGCCTGGAACCCATGGGGCTACTCACAATACGCAGAAGCGTGCCCCCCCTGTATTCGAACGTTTTAACCATCGTCGAGGCCAGAGCGCAACATCTCCGCCTCCCGTACCACCCAAAATCCTGGACCCCAACAACCCCAACTACCAATACCGGGAATACCCTGCGCCACCATCTTCAGTTTCATCGTCTTCGTCCTCAATTTCTTCATCTTCATCACACTCCTCCCGCCGTTATGGGTCGTCGAGCGCTCCTAATCTTGCCCAGTTGCACCTCGATGGCCGCCCCAGTCGTTACGGGGATCGGTCACGGGATTTAAATATCAGGATGCCGCCTCCCGGTTATCAGCCGCCTTCTGTCGAATCAGCTCCGCAGTCCCCGCTAAGCCTTGATACGCTCTCCCCAGATTCTAAGCATGTACTTGATAAAAACGAAAACTATTTCCCAACCCCTACATCCGACATCCAAACCAGACCACAACGGCCCATCCCTCCAGACTCTCCACCTAGAAAGGAGTCACCGCCCCCGCGTCCCAGCTTGCGCGGTGGTTTCATCGATGGGCGGTTAGAAAACGAACCCCATACGGAAGGATCACGATCCTGGAAAGGAAGCTCGATGCCATTTTATGAAGGGTCTGATGAGGGTTCGGGCCCTGATTCCCGATCGGAGTCTGGGCATGACACAGGGCCAGACTCATCTGTGGATTCCTCACCGGAGGACCCAAGAGTTTATTCCCAGAGCCCCCCAAGAACTCCACCTTCCGGCGGCCAGGACCCTAGACGTTACTCTCAAGCTTCTGCTGATGCTGAACGGACCGCAATCCCCAAGCACAGAAGGCCCTTTCCCCGGAGAGCACCGACTAACCCGCCACGTGTGCAGAAGGAGTCACAACAATATAGGCATTCTCCAAGCCCTCGGGTTGGCTATCAACCTCCGCCAATTCAGTCGTCGCCTCCACAGGTTCGACAGAGCCCTCAGTTGCGATACCAATCACCGCCACCTTTCCCTGCAACACACACCCCACCCCCCCGGCAACTCCCCCCCCCACAGGCACGGCGTGATTTGCTACCACCCCCTCCGCGTGAGCCCCTCCCCGTATGCCCCAAGAGAACCCCTGTATCTTGGGGGCAATGGTTTCAGATGTTCTCAGTTCCAAATTTCGACGTGTGTGAAAATTGTTATTACACTCATATTTATCCTACCCTTTTTGCGGAACACTTCCACGCGGTTGAAAAGGCTCCAAATGCCGAGGTGTCTTGCGCATTCAGCACAGAGCGTGTACTTCATAGGATATGGCCCAATGCCCTTGAGAGGGGGGTTCTGAATGGCCTTCGGGACTACGCTCTTATGAGATCGAATATCCCTGAGTGCGGCACTGTTTCCGGGGACCCAGTGAACGGGTTATCGTCGAGATGGTGGAAGGTGACAGACGGATCAATGCCAAGATTTCGGTGTTGCGATGCGTGTTACCAAGATTTGGTAATGGCAACGGGATTTGCTTCTTACTTCGCTCCAGCCAACCCTCAACCAGAAGAGGAGGCTTGGGTCTGTGATCTCTCTTTTCCCTTCATCTCTGGAGGCATGCTTTCGGTGTCGAATTATCAGGATAAGATCAGGAAGGACCAATGGGATGATTTCGTTAGCGTGGTGAGCTTTCGCCATAACGTCCCGCCGTGTCCGGGACCCGCCAAAGTGAAGAGCGGAGAACGGAAGTGGTACATCCCAAAGAGGCCTATACCTGGTCTGGCTGTGTGCGAGGCCTGTTATTGCGACAACGTGATTCCACACTTCGAGGACAAGTTCACCGAGGCAGTCGCTGCGCCCCAGCAGACTTTAATATGTGGTATGGCTGCCTTGGCTATCAAGATGTCATGGGATAGTGCGGTGCAAAAGGGTTCCTTTGAAATCTGGTGGGAAGCCGTATACGCTTTGATGACGTTTCCCCAATGCTCCGAGAAAGGGTTCCCAGACCAGGTTGCGCGGGAGTGGTATAGCTTGCGCCACCTACATGAGAATCTTGAAGGCTTCAAATGTTGTCGATCCTGTTACAATAGTATCCTCCGGCCACTAGATCTGACTCCTTATTTCGAGCCAATCCGCTTTCCACTTCAAAATTCCACTGCCACTCGCACATGCAGTTTGGCGCCAGACAGCCCACGGTATGGAGCATACATGAAGAAACTCCGAGAGGCTTCAGGCCGGAAAAGATTCGATATATTTCTTTCCTATGTTATCCCTCGAGCCAAGATCCCTCCTTGTCGCCCAAAAAGTTTCTTGGCACGGATGAAGTGGTATGGCACGGATGAGTTTGTTGTTTGTGAGGAATGTTACTTCGAGTACGTTCGGGATAGTCCCTTGGACAATCAGCTGACAGTACGCGCTCGCTACTCGCCCGAGCCTCAGGCTTGCGACCTCTATTCTCCGCGTATGAAACATATATGGGAAGAAGCATGCGCAAAACGGGACATAAAGTACTTCGCTTGGGCAGCTATTGAGAGAGGGGAAATATACTGTGAAGTTCTAGAACGTTCGAAAGAAATCAATGAGGAGATTGCGGCGAGAAAGACAGGCGCGGGCCGATTAACGCTCTATGCTCCAAGCAGTAAGGGTGATGATAATTACAGATATGGGCGACATGGTTCGGGGTCTAGCATTATGGATGTGGAGTCGACTGAATTGTATAAGGAGTTGGAGGCTCTGCAGAGACGATGGAAGTCAGTTGAGTGATGGTGAATGGCATCGCCTGAATTTCCTTTACACTGTGTGGCGCATTGAGAATCCCATTTTAATACCTTGTTACCTTTCATTCATTCTCCCATTTCCTCCGGAAATAGCATTACTGGTCTTACTCTTGGTGTTCGGTGCATGTCTTGCCAGATCAAGTGCGCAGGGGAGAACTTTTTCTGTTTTTGATTTTGCTTTGTTGGTTTTTCCTATCAGTCTATGTTGCTGCATGTTGGGTTTTGTTCGGCTATCATTGGAAGTCTTGAAGCAAGTGCTAGGTGCACGGAGAATAGGCAAGCGAGGAGGGAATATCGTAACAAAGTAGTGTTATGGTACTCTAGTCTCTGTTACCCGTAGTGAGGATATGGACCTAGAAGTGCGTAGGTAAACTACCAATTAGACGAAAGGCTATACCCAAACGGCAGTAGCCAGGAGCCCCTGCAGGAATTTATCGCTATTTTTGAGTGTGAATTGGGCGACAATTCCGGGCGAGGGGTTGGAGTGATGGATGTGAAGCAAGGGAAAGGTCTAGAATGATTATAGTACAGTACAGTACTGTGCTGTACCGGGGGTTGTTAAGTCTGGCCAACGTGGCTCACAGAATTTCTATGTAAATGGCAGCCAAGACTTCGCCGTACTTTTGCTCACACCCTAGTACAATATCCTGGAAAGGCATTTTTCATGAATACCATTCAGGACAACGGGGTATCCGGAATCCCAGAAGGACCCGGAGAGGATTATTTTTTCGAAAAAGATATAGAATGTCTAGACTCTGTAGGCATGATGGGAACTAAACGAACGAAAGGTAACTTCTTGTTAATAACTTGAATTATCAACAGTAGTCCACTATGTCTACAGACTATGCACCCCCCTCCCTTCTACCAGCCTTCCGCTCCTTTTTTATAGTCTCTCCTCACACCCCCATCTTATACCGGTACGCTTTTTGATTTTGTCCACAGAGTGGATTTCGGGCCCTGCTTTCTCTCCTCTTTTGGTACAATTTTTCTGGCAGTTATGAAGGAATCCAGCTCTGCAGATGAACTCTCTATGAAGGGCAAGGGAGGATTTCCCGGAACGTCCTAGGATCCGAAACCTGCTCTTCTTCCCTTGTTAGATGAGTGAGATTGTATGACTACCCTAAGTTGTCAGCGGTGTTGTCTGGCTAAGCGGGGTATCCGGGGCAGCGCGATCCAGGAGAGCAAAGTGCGACTGTATGTCGTGCTAGTATGCGGGAGGCTTAGTCCGGCTCTTGAGGGGAGGTGAGGGATGGGTTGCTGGCTCCGTTGAACACGGATAGCATAGTCCTAGTACTCAGTTGGCAAAGCCCCAGTTTGCGATTGTTGACGACTTGTTCACAGTCGGAGGAAACAAAATTACCCCGGATATAGGGTTCTCATCAGGTCTACGATTTTCAGGAAGAAGATGTACTCGGGGGTAGGCAAAAATCGGGCGCACTGCGGAATCGGTGGAGGGCAGTGACATGGTTCGGAGATGAGAACTAAAACAGATTAGGAAGGTCGAGTGATTAGTGATGACAAAGGTTGTAGGTGAAGCTGTTAGAAATATAGCTGAATACGAGAAGATATTTATATGGGTATTGCAATTAAGTGTAAAAGAAACATCAAAGAAAGATGATAGAGAGTAAGGGTAAAATAACAGGAAAGTGAGCAAAACAATACAAGGGAATCGCAGTAGATGCATCAGCAAAAGTTATTGTCAGCGCATCAGACTCACCCAACACACAAAACGCTAACCGTGACTCGGGAGGCAACCTTGTATCAGGAGCTAGCCCGGACAAAACCATCCAACAAGTGAATGCACTAGATGTATCCAGACGCAGAACCAAATACACTAAGTGTAACCAGAGACAGCACCTAATCCTTGGGCGCAACCAGATACAGCATCAAATCTTCTAGATACACAGCATTAAGTACTGAAAGGACAAAATGTTGGCTGAGAGGGGGTCCCTGGCTAAGGCAGAAAATCTTCTTCTCTAAGTGCAGTCGCCGGGTCCGAGGACAAACAAGAAAGACAGGGTAGAAACAGGATAGCCAGTATGGGCAAACACCGCACACACTACTGGTCCCTCTTACGTCTCAAGATAAAATTGTAAAAAAGGTCACCGGTTAAGAAAAAAACAAAAAAATCGCGATCCCGGAAATCCTCATTCACAAAGGTGGTTGCAGAGGTCATCGTTCGTCCTCTATCTAAAGTACGGGGACAAAAGGGTTCGTCCGGCCCGGCAACGGCCACAACCACTTTAAATTTACTACCTATGCAACCACAACTACTTAAAATGAACTGAAAATTTAGATAGTCATCCATTAAATATAAGAAAAACCATATATGAAATTACAAAGCAAAAAAATCAATACTTTGTATACCATCCCTTTGCATCCAACACAGCAGCCACTCGCCTAGGCATTGACTCCCATAGCCTTTCCAAGAATTCTCCTTCAATATCTTGAGTCCAAATCACATTAAGAGCTTCTGCTAGATGTCTCTAATAGTATCTGGACCTCCCTTAGTCTTGTGAATGTTAGGAAAGCGCTGATGCAACTTCTCCTTGACCCTTTTCCAACAGTGCTCAACTGGATTGAGGTCTGGGGAATTGGGTGGCTATTCCATAACCTATATATAGTTTTCTGCAAACCAAGCCATAGTATCTCTTGCAGTATGTATCTTTGCACCATCCTGCTGAAATATAGGATCTCCAAATGGGTCCTCCACCTCCTGCCAGACATCAACTAAGCCATCCTCCAAAACTCCAATATATACAAATCTATCCACACTCCTGTCAAAAATAGGAATCACAGGACCCTTATTTTTGCCCCAAATGCAAGCCCAGACCATTAGCGTTATCCCAGACCCTTTTGTAACCCCTTGAATACAGTCCTTGTACCACTTTTCTTTAAGTGTTCTGAAGACCCAAATAGCCTTAGGATCTTTAGACATTTCAACCATGCATTCATCACTAAAGATAACCACTTCAAAGTCTTCCTTTATCCAATTCTTATACTCCTTTGCCAAGGCTAACCTCTTAATAGCATGTTCATCCTTCAGAAATGCTCTCTTCCTAGCTCTCCACTTCTTTATATTGACTGATGCCAAAAGTCTTGTTATTGTCTTGATGGAGGCATGTGGGGCAACTTTATTGTGAAATTCTGATAGGGGTAGTAGGCGGCGTGCCTTCTTGGACTTGGGGACTAGGCGGCGACAGGTTCTGGTATCGATAATTTTGGGTCTTCCAGTAAATAGGAGGTTTTTTACAAAACCTCTCTTTTGATACTGGTTGTCAAAACTTTGAACAGTACTCTGGGGACGATATAAGAGTTGTCCTGTTTGAGAAAAAGAAAGATTTCCTTCCTTTAGAGCAACAATTTGCCCTTTCTAAAAGTCTGTGAGGTAGCCTGACTTTTGTGGAAGCATGGTTGTTGAGGGGTGGATGATGGTGGAGGTGGGGTTTTTTGAGGGGTAGCTCGGTAACCACCAATCAGACGAATCGTTTTGTCATAGTACTTTATACATCTATCGGCCTATATTCTGGTAACGAACTGTAACGGAGGCACTCTGTAGGAAGACAGATCCTAAGAGTGCGACCGCACTGAAGACTCAAAGTAGAAGTAAAGATCAAAAAGATAAAGATAATTCAAAGTAGAATCAAAGGGTAAAACTTAATATTGTTAAGCCTGAAAGCTTCACTCAATAAGTTCTCTCGAGGATCGTTGGTTATCAGAATAGGGTATCTCTCGTTTTAGTTAAGTAGAATAATGTAAAGCCAGAGGACACCCATCACCCATTCTGACCTTTCGCGAGCACCCGGCTCAGCTCAAGGCTGTCCAACTTACCTGCCTAGAGTGAGGTAACACTCAGAGGCAGTTGGACCGCTCGGATATTAACTATCTCCACAAATAGGAAGTGCTGCCAGTGATGTCTCTCCAACTACATCTGCATGAGCGAAAACTCTTCCTATTGGTAGCATGTCCGTGGCCGACCGACATGCCCACCGTAGAGATAATATCCATTGAGACACACTGGCCCAGTGGTGGTTTCGTCTATTCAAGCTACGCAGTCTATCGCCAAATCTACTTGCCTATACTAAGCTTCTAAACATGACTGCATCCTCCCACAAGAAGAAATCTCCCGCTGCTTGACTGCATGGGCGCTACCCACAGTCAACCATGTGGGGCCCTCTTAAATTGTGACAAGACTCAAACCTCTAGAGTCCACTAAGAACCCATGGTAATGCTATAGTTCACGAGGTAGACTGGGACTGGCATTGGTGTGGTTGTTCTGGAAGCCTTACAGCTTTCCTGGTCAGCCCGAAGCCCTCTACTGTTAACCATACTACTACCCGGAGGTCAAAGCATACCTGTAGGTGGTTCCCTGGTGTTATCCAGGTGGCGCCCTGGGAGGCGGGAACCCTCATACTCCTTATATATCCTGCGAACAGCTTTTGGTCGGTTGGACGGCCACAACTCATATGGTGTTCTGGGAGCTTTCCTATGGATCTCACTTTACTAGGAAGCACACAAGTACACAGCCGTACAGTGCTGTCGCTCCGTACCAGCGCTGGGGCCACAGGGGGGTGTGAGGAATATACCCTGAAAGTTACAGAAGGTTCGGACAGCCTGTGCTCTGTCAGTAGCCCATTTCGTGCCATACGAAGCTGCCCTGTAATCATCCAAGAGCCCCACTATAGTGGGATAACTTCCCCCTAAGTCCGCACATGACTTTGTTGGTGAAGGTAGGGTAACTGGGGTACCTCAGTAGGGTAACTGAGGCTCCAAGGTAGGGTAATCATGTTTCCAAGGTGGGGTAACTTTACCCTTTCATGCCTTTATTGCCTTCGGGGGTCGGCGCGACCACATAAAATGTTGCCCAGGAGACCCATGCAACATTTACTAGGTCTCTTTAACTTTACGTGATAACACCCTCTGAAGGTTACCCTGCCTAGTAGGGTAACTTTGGCCTACCTAGGTTACCCTGTCTAACCCTATGTCACCAAGTCACTTTGTAGACCCTTGTACCAACTCTTGTCTACCGGTAGTATACTAAGTATACTAGTCTATCTTCAATCTGATTACCTCTTAGTATACCATATGGGCTTGAGTCTAGTCCACTGTAGCTATCTATCTATAGGGTCATTACACCAACCTATAGCCCCCATGACAACCACTGTCAGCCTACCAGCCATAACATTGTGCTCATATCCCCCTTCTGTGCTCCACTATAACTATATAAAAATTTAAAACAATTAATTGGCTAGGAAACAACTTTCATGCTCCACAGTACCCATCCTTCTGAAATCCGTGAAAGATACTCCCTTTACCTGATCTGAACCCAGGTTACAATACTGGTATCTTATATAAAGTACATCTAAATAGTATTCTATATTTCTTGATATTCTAAATCTAGTACTCTCTATTTAAATAAAGGCTTTGCCCATGGACAATCCCACTGGAAACATGCAGACACCAAAGAAATACTCAGGATAAAGACCTACTCTTCAGAAGTAGTGTTCATTAGAGGGCAGAGCAGGGTATTACCCTAGCGGGAATAGCTTGCATAATTATGCGCGAGGTCTCTGCCACCATGGGGGAGAGCATATATCCTAACACAAGCTTCCTGAATAGGGACTTTCCGGAGGCATCTGGGAGACTACTCAGGAACCACAAAAGAGTTCACGTTTCAAGATATGGCCAACTGATTGGAACATGATTAGAGAATCAGTTCTCTACTCTTACTAATGCATACGCATTATGCATTGATAGATGAATATTGGACTTGATCACTCCATATTCATGATACTATTGGTATGTCGGCATTTAGACTGCATATTCCATTATAGTCTATCAGGACGAAGAGATCGAAGACTGACTACTGGTGGAGTGGGGACACCCTCAGAAGAAAAAGCAGTCGGGAGATTCTCAGAGTCAAGCTGGGCAAGATTCAGGGTCAAACATTGTTCGCACTTTGTTCTGACGAACTGAATTTCTAGAAAGATACTTCTTTACTAGAGAAGTCAAAGTAGTGTGAACATTAGTATAGATAGTAGGGCTCTCCCCGATGGTTGAGAATATCATCAAGCAATGGAGAAGAGACGTTAACAATATTATAAGTTATTATGATATTCATCTATTTCTTTATGGAACAATTCTACTTGAGCCTTCCTGACCTAGAATCTGTTGTCTCGAATATCCCCGGCCAACATCAGCAAAAAGGATCAGTTCGCATCCTGAGCATTCTGAGTGCATCCTAGCTGCATCCTGTGCATCCTGAAAAATGAGATTCACTCTAAATGGCCAACTAAAAAATTTAAAAATACACCACTATTAGTCTTATCAACTTTTTTGAAATTCTGAATCATCACGGTAGCTTGGCGACACATAATAGTGATTAAATATAAATGTCTCAGGTTTATGCACTCAGTTCGCTAGCAGTTGATTTTGAACCAACTGCACTTAATGCCAATTTTTTATAACTACTATTTTCAGTACATACAAGGATTCAATGTCAAGAGTTCATTTTTCGCTATAAAAAATGAATTCCTCTATTATCCAATAGTCTGACACCCAACAAGCTTCAAAATCTTTTTCAACCATGATATTGCTTTAATGAATCTTCTCAAGTAACGCGTTTGTGCATCCTACTACTTTTTTCTGTCAGGATGCAAACCACCTTTTCAGGATGCACAGAATGCGCTCAGGATGCACCAGGATGCTCAGAATGCCAACCTATTCTTTTTGCTGATGTAGTTAGCCCGGAATCCTACCGTGTTAGCTACCCCATCACACAGGGTGGATTATCACTCTCCGGGCCCTGCTATTACTGTGGCTTGCGGGATATTTTTAGGGCTATATCCGCTCTGCCTCCATCCAATTTCCATCTGCACTAGTTTCCTGAATGGGGCCCCGTTGGTCACCACCAACCTTTAACAGCCAGGGGACCTGTGTGGGGGGTGAGAGGGGTGGGGGCATGGGCCAGAATACAAGCAGGGAATCCCAACGAATATGCCGCATGCTGGGCTATTGAGTTGGGCGGAGTGGGAAAAAGTGCCTGGGGACTTATTTTTCCGGGCCCCAGAGTTCCTGTAACAAACTCGATTGAGAAGAGCCTGGAACTGCTAGGCGCACGGACTCCCCGTAAGGATTTCTGGGACAGACTTACCCTACCTTGACCCGCACGAGCTTCGAAGAATCACGAGAACACTCCCCTCCAGCCCCAGCGTTGGGACAGCACATCATGACTGAGCGCTGGGGTAATTGCTTCCCAACACCAAAGACCACTATCAGTGGAACATCCCTTATCACACCGTATATGTCGTGGCTGTCCGTCTGACCGGATCCGGTTCGCAGGGTATATGAGGGGAGATCTCCGGGCACCATCTGCACGTGGAAGCAGGTGGATCGAACAACGGCGCATCAGGTTACAGACACTTGAAGACAGGCAGTCGGAAGAGTGGATACAGGTAACGGGACGTTCCGCACAAAGGTTAGGCCCCTCATACCTACAAAGACCCGTAGGGTACGAAGGCAGTAACTCTGCCCAGTAAGTGGATCGGGTGCATCCACAAAGCAAAGGTTGGTGAAAGATGGAGTCCGAGCGAAAATGCTCGTAAGTGTGATCCCGAGGACAAGGCATGTAATGCCGCAAGACCAGAATACGACATGGGGTCGCATGCCGAATTCTCGATGGAACCAACCAAAGTAGAAAGGCCATCTTCTGTGTAGTGACTTAGAATACCTCCGCTGACCACGGGGGCAAGATAATTCGTAACCAGTGCTGTCAACGGATGACAAGGTACTTGGTTAGTATAGAGTTAGCATGTATACCGCGATTGCTCAGACGCGGAATATGAATATCGAAGCATTTTCGCTGCTCTTAGAGGAAGCAAGCACGGAGAAGAGATCTTATCAATATATTAAGTTTCTACATTATTGTTACCAATACTTCGACTATCTAGACCGAAGTGCCCAATTATATCTAGCCTACATTCCTCGGGTCTTCTTAACGAGTTTTCCGAAATAATAATGATTCAAGGTCCTAGCTTTCGGAATACCTCACTCCGAGACTAAGACCCAACTGGTCCCCAGCAGAGGTAAGTTCACCAAGCCAGACGTCTACTGGCGCCTAGTCTAGCCCTGGGTTCCGAACTCCTTCAGGTCAACCCCCATACTCATCCTGTAGGCAGAGGGCTGCCTTTCCCCCTTTCAAGCAATTATCCCTCATAAGAGTCGTATGGCTGCCCTGGGGCTCGTTTGTGCTGCACCCACCATCAACCCTGCGGCAGCCAGTCTCTGCCCAACCTTTCCCTCCCTACCGAAGTACAGGGTTCCAGACTCCCACAGAGCTCTCTCCACCCAGTTCCTCCGAATCGGATACCACTCTCCTGGAGAACCAATCGCCCATCCTTGAAAGTCAGGTCCCATCTTCCTTTACATGAGCTCGCCAACCTGGAACGCCCCATCCACGGATCCCTCTCCTTCGCCCCCCTGGCCAATGCTACCATCCTCCCACAGCACACCGCACTCCCTTCCCACGACAGCATAACACACACCTACAGAGCCCTCAAGGGGAGAACAAGACTCCTACTGCTCAAGGAATGGAGGGGCCTGGCACCGCCCCCTCCTTACTATACCTTCCCATTGGCGTTAACCCCCTCCCACCCGTTTATGGGACTGGGAAAGTTTATTGCGAGCCAGATCCCTTAGAGGAGACCACAAAAGAGCTACCTCACTGCCAACCTCTCATGGTCAAAGGTAAAGGAGCCCAAGCACTGACCAAGATGCGGTGAAGAGGAAGAAACCTTTAGCCATTGCATACTTCGCTTCTGGTAAACATGCGATCAGAGGGAACGCCTCCCCAAGGCCTGTCAGACGTGGGCCCTGACTTTCCGCTTTGGACCTTCAAAGAGCTTCTCCTGGCCATCACGGCCTTCATAAGAGCCACCGCGACCAACTACCCACCCACTATTTTCCCGTCCCTTCCTCCCTCACTGGCCTCAATGGTCTTCCCGGCATCAGCAAAAATAATTATATGGGTCCTGAGCGTCCCCTGAATCAGACGCTCAGGACGCGCAGAACGTTAACCGTTACTCTGGACACGACATTGGTTGGACGTTACGTCCGGACGCCATTCCCCATCTACCCCTGCGGCCTCAAGGTCCCGACGATGTCCACCACCAAGCGCATGCGTCCAGATGCCCTCAGACCCTAAGCTCTCCGGCATCCCAACGATCTCCTTCCTGTGCCTCTCTCGTCATGGCGGAATCCAACTCCACTCTAGCATCTGGAAAACTATCCAGATGGTTAGTCTTCCAGATGCTACACAGCGATATTTGAACCCCCTCTGCATCAATTGCCATGTCTGGCTATAGGCTCCCAATGCCTTCCAAAGAGCTCACATGTTCGTCGCGACGGCATCGTGATGGCTCACTTGCATACTCGCGACGGCGTCGTGATAGCCCACATATTCGAGACGCCGTCTTGACGACGTCGTGATAGCTCACATGCATACTCTCGACGGTGTCATGATAGCACACATATTCCAGACGCCGTCTCGATCGCTGCACTATTCATTTGTATTACTGAGTGCCATTCACAAAAGCTTCGAGGCGCCGGTGCCCCTTGTATCGTGACTTTGAACCTCATCCGCATCTTGATATTCTATTATTACTAGTCTACTGCCGTAACCAGGGCGTCCAGGACACCATGGCCTCGGCGATTCTACTTTTCGGAGCTCTCGCGGAGATCACGCTCAGAAATAGACCCCAAATTGTCCTCACGGCTCCACAGATCGGCCAACCCAAATCTGATAGTTTACATTTCCTGCAAATCAAATTCCATAAACTCGACGGTTCACACATCACCAAGTCTACAAAAAACCATTGTCTCCCACGCCTGCGTGACTTTCCTGCGAGTCGTCCAGGCTCAATGATAGCCCACTGCCGAAACCCGGGGTCGCTGGCCTCTCTTGCGCTAGTCGCAGCGTCAGCTCCAGTGAGTTACCTAGGCTCACCGGATCTGAATCTAGCATCTGAAGCGCCTGGGCGAACGACCCCTGGTTGTAGTCAAACGACAGTTTGCTCCCCTGGGATGCATCTTGACTCTGCCGGTAGTGCACTAAACCCCCGGCGTGATTGTTGAGCAGTGTCTGTTCCCACACAGCAGCTCGTCTTGGATTGCGGCTGGATAGCTGACGCCTGGATAGCTGACACTCGAGTTCGGCATGACCTGCATCATGATTGTCAGCAAAGCGTTCACAACTTTCCTGCATCAAGCGATGATTTTGCTGGATCGTGTGTGTGATCATCTCACGCAGATTCCTGAGCATGAGTTGCTGCGTTGGCCGTGGTACTGCCCGCCAGGTGTTCTTCGGCCGTAAGAAAACGTCTTGCAAGATTGGTTAGTCATCAGAACAAAAAGCAAGGACAGGGGAGACATTGAGGGTCTCCTACCTCCAACTGTGTCAGGCTTGAAGTCCGGAGGATCCAGATACACCCCAAGTGGATATGCGCGTAGTTGATGGTAGAGGATTGCACAAGTGAGACACACCATCATACCATTGACACGATTGATGAATTCCGGGTCTAGCATCCCAAGCTTTCTCTTACCATTGAAATACTTACGATAGATGGCGTCGGAAATCTGACGCGCGAGGAACCGGAATGATATAGGCTGCATCCAGGTTATAGTCAGTCGTGATTGGAAGTCCTGGTTGGGCGACGGGCGACGGGCGGATACACACCTCATACCCTTTTGAGGGGCAAATGAACCTGTCATCCTCGAGAATGTATTCGACTCTACGAGCCAGAGCAGTGGGGTCCCCCTGTAGTCCGTATAATTCCCGTATATGATTTTTTATATAATGGACGAACTGCGCCCGCACGCCAGAGTGTTTTGACGTATCTTTCCTAGTTAGTGCAGCACCCTTTATGGTTGTGACCACTTACAAGGTCTATACTCTTCGACGACGGTTCAATATTTCCGGCATGCGGAATCTCATCTTGCGCGTGACTCCAAACACTATGCACCTCAGACGTCAAAGCAACCGGGTTCGGGAGTGGGTTAACATAAAGGGTGTACTGAAGCATCAGATCATTTGCTACGCCTAGTATTTCCCCCTCCACGCCTGTCACCGTGTTTCACCCTGAATTAATTACATGCCGGACAGACACAGTTCCTCTTGTACTCGGTTCGCCTGGTGGACTCGAGCTCCTGATACCAGACGTTGTTGTGCTAGGGACGCCAAGTGGGGACGAATACCGTGCTACGCTTG
>Ga0307510_10003795_pt1 | contig 17680 bp, 16 predicted proteins | sample 12_EM_MG_FD_207224 | JGI IMG/M metagenome (GOLD analysis project Ga0307510, IMG submission 207224) | Populus trichocarpa ectomycorrhiza microbial communities from riparian zone in the Pacific Northwest, United States - 12_EM | ecosystem: Host-associated > Plants > Roots > Unclassified | place...
CCACCACCCACCGCTAACCTCACCTCACCTCACCTCACCTCACCCCACCCAACAGCCACATCCAAAGTCAACCTTCCACCTAAACCCCCTCGCAACCTCCCTCCTAGGACTCGTCTTCATCCTCCACTCGGTGGGCGACTTGGTTGCCGTTTCCTGCGCCGAGGAAGTCTCGCGCGGCTACTGGGACGCGCAGGCACCCGTGCGCCTCACATTCTTCTTCCTCCTGACGGGGTACACATGGCTCTACCGTGGCCCGCGGGGGACCGTCACCACCCATCCCGTCAAGAATAGCCTCGTGTTTAGCTGGGGCTTCGTCGAGATTATGTGGCTGTTTTGGGTGTACACGCAGTTGCGTGAGGAGAAGCGCGGCGCGCAGCAGAGGATTGCTCTGCGCAAGAGGGAGCTGATGAGGGTGGAGAGGAGGGCTGCTGGCATTGTGGATGAGGAGGATGAGGAGTAGGTGGATGGATGGATGGATCCATGAGGCATTGTATGGTTATGTCCGTGATTGTAAAATTTCTACATTTTTATTCATTGTTATCATTTTTCTGAACGGATAGATGGACGCATTTTCCATAATATATAGACTCTAGCCAGCAGATGGCAAGCGGCAAACGATAAGTATGGTAAAAAAAGCTATAATAGCGGAATCAAACCTAGAGCGACCGTCCATGATGGTAGTCAGAAGGCATCGTAATATTACCACAGGCAAAAGAGAAAAGCACCCTGGAGAGAGAAAAAAACTTCCTTATCAGACAAATCATCTCACATGGTATCGTACCTACATAACGCGTGAAGCATCATAAAAGGATGAGAGGAAAAAGTAGCTACAACCTCCATCGAAGAAAGGCCAAAGACGAGAATGAAAGGGAAAAAAAAAGGCTACTGCGTGCTCCCTATCTCGACATCCACCCTCCTTCTCCTTACTAAATCTCACCTTCATCCTTGTTTCCACGCTAAGAGTAACAGAAGGAGGGACCATTTTATAGGCATCAGATGATGGATAGTGTGGGGAAAAAAGAGGTATGAACGTAGCTAAGGAGTAGGCGGGACGATTGTATGAGAAGAGAAAAAAAGAGAAGGGGAAAAAGTATTTTTGTAAGTAATGAAGGATAAAACCACTAGTAAACCCGAGCCCCTTCTTCCCAAGACCGCCCAATGCATAAAGGAAATACCGTAGACAAAACCAGTGAAAATAAGAATTACTATTCCAATCACATTTCATCATCTATCGTCACCACTAAGAGCCCAGAGAGGTCCCCCACTTGGTTGCGAAACCGGTCCGTTAGCTATAGGAACTCCGATCCGTCCCGATGCCGAGCCCGCTTGTTGTCCGCTTCTGGTTGCTACCCTGGATGTTTCTGCCACGGCAGACTGGTTCTGAGGCTGGTTGGTATTTGGGTTCAATGAGATCCGGCTATTTCTGCGTCCTAGTTGTGCCCCCGCAGTATCTCTCGGGGGAGCTTGTTGCCTTCTTCCGATAGCAGCTGCCCCTCTAGCGAATATCGCATCTCGTTCCAAACTAACAGTGGGGCGGCGGGCGGCAAGGGCCGTAGTCAACGATTGTGTGGGTGTAATACTCCCACCGCGAAGTCCAACCCTACTCGAAGTCCCCCGTAGTTGTTGTCTAGAACTCCTACCCCTGACCCTCAGCCCGGGGGCAGAAATCGTTATGGTGCCTGTTCCTGGTGCCCGCTGCATATCCGAAGGTGGATTACTCAAGATGGGGCGACTGTTGTTAATAATCTGATGTTCCGCTGGGGGCCCGGGTCCGCCGGTACGGCTTTGACGGGAATTCTGAGGAGGGCCCTGCCTGGGGGAAAGAGGCGACGATGACATTGATTGAGGGGCGAATGTCGGGGTTGGGGGGTCGTTCGACAAACGAATCAAAGGCGATGCGGGTGGGTTGCTCTGTTCCACGCTTCTGAGTGGAGTTGAGGCTCTCCGAGATTCACCTGTGTGCTGCCGCTGAACGGGCGTAATGCTTCTCGCCGGGCTAACACTGAATCTTGCCAAGGCATCATACTGCGTCTGTTCTCGCTGTTGATGGTGAGCAGAAAATATACCCTGCAAGCGAGGATTAAACCTGCCGCGAGAATTGGTCGACCTGGTATTCCCGGCAGCGTTCCGACCATGCGTCTGACGGTTGCTAGATGAAGTGTTACTCCTCCCAATCCGTCTCGCGGGCCTTGGCTGGATATCCAAGTCACTTTCTGAATCCTGAACTTCGACGGGCCGGGTGCGATTTCCACCCCTATTCTGAGTCCTTCTCTGCCCGTTGATGCCATTGGCACCCCTCCTTGCATGGCTCCGGGTACCAGTCATGACAGTGTCACCATCTACATCCTCGCTATCATCATCACCAACAGATCCCGATTCTTCATCTTCCTCTGGAACACTGGGAACGCTGCCGCCTCCGCCACTACTAGGTGGTCCACCACGCTGGAGCCTATGACCGGATGGGCTTGAGAAAGTATCGTCATCGTTCTCGCTGGCAGTCATCACTTCCCCTAGCGGCGAATATCCGAATTGCTGAACATCATCCTCCGGCCATGTCGGAAAATCGTTGACATTTCTCAACCTTGGCTGGCCGGGGGAAGCACCGGAAAACGATAAATCATTGTCATCCTCGTCTTCCAAGACAACCCTTCTTCCACGACGCCTCGGAGGAACATTTGAGGGAGCGGCTGGGGTAGACGAGATAAGAATGGGAGATGAATCGATGATAATCTGCTGAATAGCGCTGGTATTGCCACTCCTTGCATTTCCCCGTTGTAATTGACGACGGTTTTCGGGTGTGTCGTGTTCCACAAAATCTGCTAGACTGCCTTCAGTATCATCACTCCTACCGCCTTCTTCAGTTTCGCTCGAAGGGAATACGCTGAACCCGTTGGCCCTGCGAAACTCTTGGCCTGCGTTTTGGGAGGTAGGAATATTTCTATTAGGCCCCAATTGGTGAATCCGGTGGAAAAGTACCCGTGGCTGATTTATACCATGTGGGCCGGAATATCCGGTATTGTTTCCTGGAGAGTCCACATTATACCCGGGGATATCCTCCTCGTCTTGCCATTCATCGGCTTCTTCATCATCTTCGTCATCATCGTCGTCGTCATCGTCATCATCATCATCATCCTCGTCTTCTTCGTCATCATCCCCGTCTTCCTCATCCTCAAACTCTTGTTCCGGATCGTGGCCAAACCGATCGCTCAGATCAGGGCCGTCCGAATCCGACTCAGAGTCATTATCGTCAGACTCGTCGGATTCATCCTCGTCCGAATCTGAGAAAACATTGCCTCTTGGTTCAAGAACCCTCACGCCACAACCAGTGCAAAGGCCATCCTCTACTTCCCAGTTACAGCTCGGACACCTCGTAATTCCGTCTGTAGGATCCATGAAGCCACGAAGCCCACGCGGCTTTTTTTTCTTGAACATGCCTTTGAATAAGCCGCCATTCTCCTTACCCTCTGCAGCTCTATCCTTTTCTATGGCTGCCAGGGCCTCCCGCTGCTGCTTCCGTAGCTCTGAACCGGTACCATGCGGAGACGTCAATTCAGCCCTATGGACGAAAGTCTCGATCATATCTCGAATCTAATCCAATCCCAATATAGTCAGTTGCTGCTCTCGTTTGGAGACTCCCGGATCGAAGAATTACCAAATAAGCTGGCGCTGGCTGGGTTTTAACAACCGCTCGGCATTCCGGACAAGTTCTCTTTTTATACAGCCCTAACCAATCCACCATGCACTAGGTTGTATAAAATCATTGTTAGCCTGGCGAAGGGCTCCAAAGGTGTAAAGGGCATCCGGAGTGTCACATACCGTGTAGCAAAACACATGTCCGCATTGTAGAGAGAAAGGCTCGAAGAGCATATCATGACAGATGACACACGTGACGCATTTCTGTAGCTTCTGGAGGTCTTTGTTAAGGTCGTCGATGATCTGTAAACCCAAGTCCCCCAAGTCAGCACCTCCCACACCTTTATTGCAACGGGAGCCTGCAAATCCTGCAGTAGGCGAGGCCGTGATCGGACATACATCGTCTTTGAAGTCCTTTTTGGGATTCGTTTCGATCGTCAGATCCCTCCGCCCACCTCTGGCAGCCCCATCATGCAAACCTCCAGCAACAACCATCCCGCCACCTCCCTGTATCGAATCAGCAACCCCGTTGGCACGGTTTTCCGACCAAAGGCTGCTTTCCGAGACGCTCCTCGTTTGTGAAAAGAGGTTCTGCTTTCCGCCGGATCCTAAATAGTTTGTGAGAGTTCCCAGCTCCATTCACTGGCTGTAACTAGCGCCGTAGTTAGTACCCAAAGTCGGTAATTCGATGGTCAAAGTTCAAACTCAAGTGGAGAGGAGGCCAAAAATAGCGAGAACGAAGGATGAACAAATGGCGGGGGAAGATAGAGAGGTAGAAACAAAAAAGTGACAACGGTGAACACGACAGGGAAGCTGGTGAAGGTGGCGTCCTGAAACCGCAAACTGGGGAGGGGAATACGTGTGGTGCGTCCACCCCCGAACACCCTGTGAAAGGAATATTTGCTCCCCCCCCTTCACCCCTGGCTAAAAGGTCCACCTCACCGCCCTAACAGGGTAGATCAGGAGAAGGAAGAAACAGCTCAGAGCTGGCGAACAGCTAGCAGACCAGCGGAGAGGAGAGAGTTGTGTCGTACAGTTCGGTACGTGGTTGGTTGCCGCACAGCCAAGAAACGAAGTAGGCGCAACAAAGAAACAAGTGGATAGAGAGCGTGGGGTCGGGGAAATTGGGACAATAGAAAGGGGAGCGAACGAAGGCGTAGGAGGAAGCTAAAACAGACGGAAAAAGGAGAGAGAGGAGCCTACAGTCGAACGAAAGAATCCCAAATATTAATGGGCCAGCCAGTCCGTGGACAGTCACTGGTACACACGAGAGGGAAGAAAGGGTGCTGGTGAAGGTAAGATTCTGGCGGCGGTCTCGAAGCGGTGGGGTGGGGTGAAAGAGGATATGGTTGGATGGCGACTGGCAGCAGAATTTCTGCTTCCTGCTGCTTGGGTGGTAAAGATTTGGGCCAGTAGGGTAGGAGATGCCTGCTTTTTTTTTTTTTGTGGGGAGGCTCTGATCTAAAAAAGCATTGATTAGTCATGACACCTTCGATCTGATAACTGAACCCAGCGAGGGTAAAGCGAGGAGGACAAAGCCCCCGAGACGTCCTGCCTAATCCAACCCTTGACGAGTCGGTGGATGAGTTTATCGATATCGGTTATGCAGTAGAACCGGGAGAGGTTTACTCAGGGAAGGTAGTATCATAATTGAAATGCTTGATCTCCCTCCCCGCATAACTCCCCCCCTCCCGGTATCATAATTGCAATTCCAACTTGTCCCTCACCACCACTATCATGCGTTATGACCACACCCTCAATATTACAAGTATACACAATCTACTGTACTCGAGTACCGTACCGGTACAGTATGGTGGCACATCCCACCAAGTTACCGGACCCTTCGCTTCCATTACCGTACACACTCTAAGACGAGCGTGCTGTAGGAGTGGTTGTCATAACCTAAGCCCTACAGCATAAACGGACCGGAACGAAGTCTTGGCGTTGAGAAAGGGAAGCCCAACTCGACCTTTCTCTCTTCTCTATTCCCCAACGAACAAACCTAACTGCCCAGATCACAATTGGGATTGGGTGATTGCCCGGTTCCACCCGGAGAGGGGTCTGACAGGCCTTGAACGCGGCAGTTATCCTGCCATTCGTAGATAACCCCTTTTCAGCCTTATAGCAAAGAAGTTAAAAAAAACAAAAAAGTAAAGGAATGAGCAAATAGAAAGAAAAAATTTAAAAAAAGGAGAATTCTTGTAAAATACATTAAAGTCTTGATCAAAATGTTTTTTGGTCCCTTCCCCGCTCCCCATTAGCTATCTATAGCACCCCTGTACAGTGCAAGTGGGAGAATGCTTTCGTATCATACGAGGCAGGAGCTATCTTGCAGGTTGACCTAGGTTAGCTATTCAGTGACTTTCTAGCAGGTACAGCCTATGTTAGAAAAGGATCGGATGACAGGGGTTAGAAACATGGAAATCTATTGGCCCGATCCACTAAACCCTCTAATTAGAACTCTTGGAATCCCTTGTCACGTTTTCCGTTTTCCTTTCATCGCAGGCTGCACCTGTAAACCACCTGCACAAATTAGGTCGTTAGGGAATGAGAGGAGGGAAAAGAAGGATGGGGAGTTACCCGGCATGGGGACATAGAAAGAACACTCGACAAACCGCAAAGCAAGCTGTCGGAATTAGGCTTTCAGATATGCACTCTCTACGCATTGGATTACGACAAAGCCGGACATTCTCCTTTAGGCCCGGTTTCCTACTCTATTCTCCGAGTTAGACTTACTGTATTTGCCTTTTTCCCTCATGTCGCCGCCCAATCAGTCGACTGGATACGCAATTCTGCTCTCACTTGTTTTCTCTTATCTTCCATATTATTTCCTTTAGCTTCTTCTCTACTGCCGATATATGTTGCTGCTGCTTCACTGTGTAAATAGTAAGCCTTCCTGGCCCTCTGACATTGAATGAAGTTCTTTGGTATCTCTCGTGCGTACAAGTTTCCGGTATATGGCTTGACCATTGGACCATTTTTCAATACAAGCCACCCGTCAGCTCCATATACCTTTGTATCATAACTACTACCCCAATCATAGGCTTTTGGGTCATAAAACCAAAATTTGTAGGGATCAGGCACCAAGACTGGTACCCCTTCGAGCTTATTTCGCTCCCTACGAAAACCGCCAGAGATTTTGCACCAACGGAACAGGACGCTTTCTCAAAATGGTTAGCGGTCATACTCCCCCAGCCTGAGGCAAGGGCAGATAAACATAATCCTCTCCAACAGCCGAATTGTAGGAAATTCGTTCCAAGTACCTGTACGAAAGGCATCCATTGGGATGTCCTCAGGACGTGGGACCCAAACCAAATACCATCCACTCGCCTTTAGACAACTCTCCCCCTTCGTTTGTACTTTTTCTTTGGTTTTCCAAATTATTCCCACTACCGTAACTTATGAGCAGGATGTCAAGATAAATGTAGGCTTTGGCAATCATGAGTTCCAGCCCTGTGGCACGCACGCGGAGAAATACTGATCCGGGCATATTGGTCTGCGTGATGTGAGGTAACTAACAGGGGGTGCGATATTATAGATAGAGCAACATTAGTGTATTTTATTACGAGCTGAATTGCGGTATGGATCAATGATGTGGTTACACACGTGATATGTACTCAAAGGGCACGAACGGGAAATTTTGCGTGCGAGTGCTTGGAAGGGAGATCAAAGAGTTGGTCGATATGCAGTACTAGCACTACTTTTGTTTATGATATCAATACCGCCGCAAGATATGGTGCTAGGAGCCGTGGAGGGAAGGTGTTTAACCCCACATTCCGATTTTTTAATTGGCAGATGTCAGTCTACTACCGGTGGACTTTTTCGAAATTTGGAACCACGATGGACTTAATATTTCCACGAAAGTTATGACACAGTGGCCGGGGGTTACACACTTCCTCCAATTGCTTCTGAGACCATATCTCCTCGCTTCGGCACTGATGTAAGGGACCAAACCCCGGCGCCCCGGTATCATTGGTTTGCCAGTGTGGGTGAGTTTGGCGATGCTGCAATCTTCGGAGGCTTAAGTGCTTCTGGGTCCGGAGGGTGCTTTGAATAATGGTTTGCCGTGAATTAGATAAGGTTATTCGTGTCACCCTGATCGAAGAATATGTTACGGCTTTCTTCCCGCCATTCCAATACCCTCTCGATGAAGATGTCCTTCCGAACATTGCTTGAAAACTTTTGACGGCTTACAGGACTCGCAAGAACATGAACGCCCTCGGATCTTTGTTCTAAAAATTAATCACGAGTGTTACTTCTAGCGTGGGTCGGTGGAAATTGCCTCTGCGGACGAATAGCTTCTATCACCATTGCCCCGAGTGTCTGGAGACATGGATGCAGTGCTGCCTCGCATCACTACCCCTACTCTCCATATAAATATTAAAAGCGCCTACGGCTGATAAAGTACAGCACCATATCAGTAACTTGAACCATGGGTGAGCTCTGTGCTGCCCCTCCAACTTCCAGCAGTTTGCCTATTATAGTCACGGTATCTGTTTTCTATTTATCCCGTCTCCTGCCTGCGCGCTGGTATTATTTTTTTGCTAGAGAGTGGCGTCTCATTAAGACAGAGTGGCTACTATAGGCTCGGGAACGATCCCTAGACCCTTGAGGGACGCGTATATTGACCGCTCATCTCACCATAATGGCTCTTCGCTGACTCGTCTCCTGAGCCCGGCCACCCTCAACGGAAACAAAAGGCATTCTTATCGACCGCCGAGAGGGCGGTTTTTGACTTGACCAAAAGCGTTTAATCACGTATTCCGCATCCTATTACCTCCATTATTCCCAGGGAACCCCTGGCATCGCGTCCCTCATTGTACTGGCTCCCAGGATATTACAGGTGTCCGCAAAAACCGAGTGATTGATGATGATGATGGGTTAGGGGACTCCCTTGATTGGAGGATCCTCGACCCCCATCGATATCCATCTTGTGGGCTTTCGGCGCGTGCCGGTATTGAATTGCTGGAGACCTGTCGCCACCCGCCCTATTTTCATTGGCACGAGTGCTGCTCGAGCACCATATCTTTCTGGACAGGCGGGGTAGCTGTCGACCTGGGGAGTGGTGAGCGTCAGAGCTGTTGCCACTTTACCGCTTCTCGATCACTTTCTTAACGACCGCACGGATCCCGATGGAATGCGGGGTTTCGGGGGTTTACTCGAGTGGCTTCCAAAAACGGCTGCAGCCAGGCTCCTCGAGTGGTTCAACAGCTACCGATGTTCACGGCTTCTCACTCGGCCACTCATTCCCCGCACTTCTGGTCTGCATTTCCTGTACCACCATCAACATATGCCGGACCAGTCAGAGTCAATCCCACACCCGCGCTGCATTCGGTTATGACACATACGTTCTCCGCACGTATGCTTATCCCAACGTGACCCCGTTCATCTCTTCTCGGGTTCATTCGAGTAGAATCGCATATAAACGGATGATACTTCAGGCGGGGGCCCGCATTTTTTATAGTGGGGCTGGGTACGTGACTCCAACAAGATATGGAAGGAGAATTTAAGTACAAGTATAGACAGGCAGAGAAAGGGGGGTGCGACAATATCGTGGAAATAGGACGAAAAGAGACACTCCGAAGAAATGGATGATTCCAATCCCACCAAGGCCCTTGACCTAACAAACAATTAAATCAATCCCTCTCTTCATATTCTTACACGGCCCCCCCCTATTTGTCAATTTTTCCCTTGTCGACCCTTCGGTAACTAACCCAGTCTTCTTTCCAAACTAGTTGATCGCTGGTTCTCTCAAGAAAGTTCTTGAATACTTCGATCCAGGCTCTGACCCCTTCGATGTCAAATCCTCTGCTAACCTGCTTTCGTCCTCCCGTTTTCTTCACTAGGCGGCGATACTGCTCTTTGGCAATTTCAACCCGGTGTTCCGTCCATTGATTATACAATTCCCTGAGGTAGAAAACAGGACGGACAGTAGTAAGAACGGAGTCCTCTGAAAGGCTAGGGTCTTTTTGGCAGGAATGACTTAGTCCTTGCGGTTCTTTCTCGCAAATTTGTTAACGGGAGAGCTATGTGGGTTATGTGTTTTCCCGAAAGCATTCCGGCGGACCCCTGCTCATCGCAATATTAACATCTCAACAATTATGAGGGGGGATCTGATCATACCATCTGGGAGTCCCGAGCCTTCGTGATCTCGCCTGTGCCAGTCTAAAGAGTGGTTTCCCTTCCCTTCCCTTTATATCGGGTGTGCCGCTGAGCATTAACAAGCAGACCAACGGGTAACTGTCCTTGCGCCGATTGACCACCGGAGCAGCTGGAAGGTTGGGATTATCGGCAAATTTCTCCGAGATATTGATGTGTCTTATCTCATAATTTATGTTCGGAATCAGTTCGATACCGGTGATATCGGGGATAATACGGAGTGTTTGGGGACTAGTCCATGCGTCTTAGACGAATTTCACATACCTAAACCCATTACCATGTCATCCAATTGATAGGGCTACAGATGACGACTTGCTTCGGGCTCATGCCTCCTAATTAACAGGCTGCCGACTGCTCGCGAATCTGCAATTCTCCCATAGCTCGCCATTGAGGACCTCGTATGTCATGTGCACTACGGCTCTTCGAGAATAGCTCGAAGGGCTGGGACAGCAATCGGGGACATGCCGACGTCCGGGAGTCCATTATATACGAGGTGTTATGCGAGGTTGGATGGTGATTTGATGTAAGTATTCGAGGTGGCCGGCGTCCGGGAAGGAAGGTGAAAGGCTGGGTTATGAGCCCCAGGAGTGAGCGGAATTGGCGCAGCGACATCTACCGTTACCATATTAGCTTTACGCCACCCGGAAATACCAAATCAGCGGATCAAGTGCAAAAAGTATGGGGGAATAGAGGTAGCTGACCAAATAGGTAGTCCTGGCGAGCTGGTTCTAATACTTGTAACGGGGCCGACATCCTGGGAGCGATGGTCCTTATATATATCCTTCCTGACTTCATATCATCGCAACTCTAACCTTCCTTCTTTGTCAACCCCCCCCCCGATCCTTCGTTCCGGAAAATTCCTCGCTACTGCGCTAGTGCCTCAGACTTTTTCCAGTTATCCCCCCCTCTTTCCATCCTCTATCACCATCCGTCCACCCACCCATCCATCCAGTGAACTACTCTGCATCTGCGAAAGGACTATCGTGCGATCCCCCCCTCCCCGCCTCCCGCTCATCAATCCTCACCGCGACGATTAGTTGTAGTTGATGATAAACTGGACATCCTCACGCCACCGCAACCACAAATACGCATCGAATCGGATTAGGCACGCCCGGATTGCTTTCTCTCTCTCTCTTCCCTTCTCAAGATACTTCTCTCTAGATAATTGACATTCGATATCGTGGGCATACCGATTGCTACTAGCAACCGCCGGGGGGCAGGCTGAGCTACCGAAAATTCTCGAGACAACTATCCAGCGCCCTGCACACCCACTCCCTCTATCCTTTCACAAAAGTAAGAAATAAAAAGAGCGGACTGTTGTATCATTAACGCCTGCGGTAGTATAAGATAGTCCCATCGCTGGAATTATTGATGGAGTAGGACTTGAAACACCTACAACTTACAAATCCAGAGTGGTTTTGAACGGGTATTTTAAAACACGAGCCTTCCCTGTATCCCACCGGCATTCCCTGCTCCAAAGTGGGTAGCGAGAATATCGTTATCCTACAGTGCATCCTATGGGGCATGTGCAGTAGTTATCGACTGTTTTTTTCATATCGTATATCTTGAAGTATAGTCTACCGGGGATGGTTTTGTTTCCTTAACACTAGCTACCGTACCATTCCGCTGCTGGTAGTTGACTAGAACTGTTGTCTCTTTTTCGCTCTTCCCCCTCTCTGGGAGTGAGTGAGTGCTGTTGGGTCCCAGGCTTAGTTTTTTCGCTATGGAAGTGCCTTGGTTGGGATGGTGCTGGATTATTCGTTTGCTCCTAGGTGGCACTCTCTAGAGTTCCTGGGGCTTCCGGAGTTCTTCGTTATCAAGGGATGGTACAGTATATATGTTTTCTTGTTTTTGCGACTCTAATTTGGCTAATTAGTATCTCTACCTATCATACGGTTTATCATTTCTTGGGCCCAAACCCTATCTGATTCATGCTAATCTCACCACCTGCTGTCTCGCGCTCTGGTCTTTTTCTTTAATTATTATTGAACCTTTTGTTCCGGGGGTATTGTAGTCGACTACGATAGAACAAGTCAAAAGTACCGCACACGGGTTCGATACGACTACATCGTGCTCTGCATGTTCTAATGCAATAAATCTTACTTTATACAGTGTCAACCAGATATCCAACCAGATAAATAACGTACTCAAGGAATATCGCACCAACAAAGCACATCCCGAACTGGCCCCTTTTCGCCTTCAACGCCAACTCTTCCACTATCCTGCAGGTATCATAGAACCAAGTTTTTTTTTCCACGAACGGCATGAAATCATTGGCCGGCTGCATCTCCTCAACCCACGTACCGCATTAAGCAACCCGAACCGGTAGGCTGAGAATGAGAGACCGAGTTTCACAAACCGGCCAGTCGAGGTGCTAGTGCGGAGTTGCCAGGGCAGGGGGAAGGAAGTCAGGTGATGCATAGTGACTCACTCGTTTGCATCTTTCTTTCTGTGCTTGTACTCCCGTGCCCGCCATTAGGCTAAGGGCTATGGGGGTCAGCGGACGTTAGGGGAGGGACCGGCTAAAAAGAGTGAGGAAATAGCCTTATTCGCGGACCTCCTGCAGCCTGAGCCTCTAGGCAAGCAACGAAGGAAGGAACCAAATTTAATAGCCACGGTGCTTTAACTACAGTATAATCATTCTCATCTTGCGCACAGTATCTACCCGTCCACGGTATTTGCCTAGCCTAGTCCAGCATGCTTATATTCCGTCAATACCCGAGTAGCTCTCATATTATTATAATAATATTAATAGTAAGATTAATATCAATATCACCCAAGCAAAGACAACCAGGCCACCCGCTGCAAAAGTTAGGCCGATTGAAGCGACTAAGCAAATACAACAAGGGGAATTCATTTCCAGTAGTCTAAGCAGATAATCCCAGTCATGGCAAGCACATCATATAAATCACCGCCCACTCCACCAGCGCAAAGGGGGATAACGAACGTTTACGCATACAACGTGATCGTCCGGGACTAATTAGATACAGCACACCCCTGCCCGTTCTTATTCCATCCATCCCTTCACGCATCACACATCCCTGTAAGATATCCGTGCGCCAGCCACCCAACAAAACTCCCCAGTAAAAGCTAAGTAAGAAGTGAGAGTAAGCTCTGCAATAAGGGGGATAAGAGAAATAGGAGGAATATCCACCAAAAAGAAAGCAAAAGAAAAGTCTATCGAATACACCCCCATACCGGTCCCCGATCAATAAATTAATCAATCAACAACCTCCACCATAACGGTCCCCATCTTCAAGCCAGCCTCATCGATGGTCTCTTCAAGGTGATCAATGAGTTTTTTGCCTAGAGAAACCAGTTCAAACTCTTTCCCCACCAACGGGTCCTCTTTATCGTCGGCGGCGGATTTCCTCTTCTCTTGGTGCTCGGGAAGCAAGTCCGCTTTGACATACTCAAACAACCGCTCCACACGATCTTTCAACAGAAACTTGCGAACCACACGTGAGCCATCTGACATCTTGAACTGTATACGCGTGACGTCTGGACCATTCAGCGGTTCTGCATGGTGTTTATCCCCGCGAATTCTCCAAAACACAGATTCTTGTTTTTCAGACGTGTCGACCAGGTTTTCCTGGGCATCTTCGAATTCCATCAAGTCGCCGACATCGGAGGATGATCCACCAGTCTTAGTGAGATTATCGGGGTCGGAAGTCGCACCTGGAGGAGTACTAGTGCCGCCGAGCGAATTTTGCATTGCTAGCTGCATCATTTCATCCTCTGTCATGTCGGCCACACTAGATTTGGTCTTAGTCATTCGCTGGACAGGGTTCTTGGCGTCAACTTTCAGGGAGTATCGATCGAGAAATTCGTGCAGGACCATGACAAACTCGAGGGGTTTTTTCGGCACATCAGCCCAGACTTTCACCTGCTCGCCGGTTCGGGGGTCAATGATCGCAATGTGTGGAAATACGTCCTCGGCTTTAGTTCCAGATGCGAAAAGCGCTACATCATCGACTGCGTTGGCCATGTATAGTCTAAGATAATCTTTCCCATCCCTCCCCGCACGATCCATCTGTAGGAAAACAAAGTTCTCCTTGACGGTAGCTTTCACCTCAGTTGCTTTCCAGATGTCTCGATTCAAAGCCTGGCAGGGAAAAAGAGAGTTATCTTGAATGTTGACAAGAATCCACTTCTCCACCTCCTTCGCTTCATCTCGCGCGTCCTGAAAAGATAGATTTGTCATAATTTCAAATGGAGGTCGGAAGATCTCTGCCAGCTTACTGGGCCTGGACGAAGATTCCGAAGGCCCTCCAGCAGCCCCCGAAAGTACCCCACCATGGTCTGCACTTTCGGAGGCCCAAACGTTTGGGACACTTCTTTCACGTCGACCAGCTGAGACGGCTAAAAATCACAAAATCAGTACGTCTCCATAAACCTAGGAGTGTCGTTACAAGAAGGATCTACCTGCTCTCAACCTCCTCTGAGCCGTAGTCTCAGTATATCCATAGTCATCGCCACCGATAAGTGTGTCCCTGGTTCTTGCAATCGGAGCTCTAATGCCATTCTCGCCGCCGCTGACGGCACCCCCAGCCCCTCCGTAAAATTCCTCCTGCAACCTCCTAGCGATAGCTTCGTCCTCATCATATGCTGGATTAATACCAGACCCAGACCCAGACCCACTACCAGAAGCGGCAGTGGTAGGCTCGCTAGCTAGTAATGCTTCTCTCAAGTCATCATCGTCATCGTCATCGCCGTCCATGCCATCATCATCGTCAATTTGAATAGAGTCATCGTCTAGGGTATGCCTTGAAGACAACACAGGGGGGGGCGGCGGTGGTGGAGGGGCGCTTTGCGTGGAAGGTCCAGACTCCATGTCAGCTCCGCCAGTGTCGAAGTATAACTGTATCGCTTGCTGAAGATCACCATCCGAAACCTTGAGGTAAGTCTCAGCCTTACGGGGGGGAGCATCAGTGATAGCTGTAAACTGGGCAATTAATTCGTCCATCGGGACTGCGCTTGTTTGTAGCTAGAGATGAATCTCGTTTCAAAAGAGATGAACCGAGGGTTATCCTGTTGCAAGAAGGAAGGAAAAGAATCAGCAGGTCGGACTGGGTTTGGTAAAGTGGAGAAGACAGTAAAAAGACGCGCGATGGCGGCGAGGATCAAACAACAACGTGGGGTTCAGCAGTGAGGGGCAACACTTACGGTGCCTTCTGTTTGAACTCGAAATAGGGAGATGCGGTGGATTTGATGGTTGCTTGTGGTCAAAGTAAAGTCAGGGTGGAGAAAAAGATGGATAAGAGAGCTAGAAGGTTGAGAGGCCCGTGTGGGTTGGTTGAAAAGATTACGATGAGGGTTACTCGAGAGTGAATGTAGGGGGGAAGGACGAGATGGCCGATTGCGGGAAGCCTAGGAATAGAGGATTTGTTGGGGGGCAAATAATTTTATGGTCGTCACGCCAAGACCTAAGTTCTTACGTATTCCAGCTTTAAGCTCCCAACTTGGCTGGTGTAACACGTGATGATAGGGATCATTCCAATCGTTCCTGATGAGTTAGTGATGTTATCTGCGTGAGGCATTTCACAGATGAGTCCGTATCTTACAGCCTGCAGCATCTTCACCATCCGCCTGCTTCTCTCCTGGCGATCCCACTGCCTTATCAGAATCACACCTCACCCCAGACTCCTTCTCCGAGCCTTCCATTTAAATTATGTTACATCTCGCTTCCTCCTCCCGCCGATGCCATTCCCTTGCACATGCGCCACTGTCCCTAAGTGTGCGGCTGCGTCTACAGTCCATGTTTATGATACAGCGGAAATCCGGCATTCTGGTAATGCCCAAATAGGCTCGCAGTATCCGTATCGGTCGACATTATAGGAGAAAGGGGGACCTGATCCCAAAAGAAAAATAATTCAAACACCGCATGCTAAGTCACAAATCGTCTTCAATCGTTGAAAGAAGAACGAAAAACACATCCAAGGCAACTGAGCTAAGAACCCCTGAATTTGACAAGCGCACCAGACTTTTTGCGCGTGGATCCTGACACCTACTGGCGGCCCCTACCGGCAGACCATCCTGTCCTGCTATAGTCTGAAATGAGATTGGGAATCCTAACCAACAATAACGGGAGGGGTGGCAATCTGTGAGTAGTACAAGTACTCGTACATGAGTACACACCGTATTACTTGTAGTGTTTGAGGGCGCAATGGCGTCCTTGGTTAGGATCGTCACATCCTGTCGGTCTAACATATTGTGCGGTGCATGCGAGAGGGCCTTGAAGTTGTTTTGAGTCTTCAGGATTTATATGGGTGCCCCCCATTGGGGGGTAACTATGGATGACAAACTGATTATTTACTCGTGATGCCAGTATGGAGCCGCCTGCGGGTTGAGTTATGTACTGCAGTCACGAAAGGCCCAAATGTCAGTTGGCGCGCGGACAAGAAATATCTATCACCCTCGTGCTTTCACAGTCCCAGAGTGAGCAGGTGGCCCAAGGCACATTACAGAAACAAAAAGCGCCTTTATTTTTATCTACAAATGTACCCTTAATTATCATACCCCACCGTGCCTGTCTACCTGTATGGTACTAAAAAACATAAAATCACGCTTTTATCATCAAGATCTACAACAAACATTAGCATGACCCACACACACAGCCTGATAAACCGACAAACAGAAGATTTCAAAACAAACCTCATTCAGAGCTTTTGTATCCATCACTGCATTTCTCTTGGCGGCGATGTATCTATGCCGAATCGCATGCCTTCCTGTTAGAGCTGTAGGGGTAACAGTGCCAGATATCAAAGCGGGTGTTTCTATGTCGGAAGATTCTTTGGATCGCCCCCTTTCGTCTCCCTTTTCTTTCTTATCCCTTTTATCCTTCTTGCTCTTTTTGGATTTTTTAGCATCGTCTCCGCGTTTTCGCTTCTTAGGCTTGGCCTCTGAGTCTGAAGAGGAGGTGAGGGCTGGTGTAGATGATCCGGACTTTTTAGGCTTTTTCTCCTTCTTCTTTCTTTTTTCCTCCTTATTGGCCAACTCTTCAGCGAGTGGTGATGCAGGGCTCTCCTCTACTTCGTCCTCCTGCTCTGCCTTGGAAGATTTGGCTGCCTTCCTCTCGTTCTTCTTTCTCCTTCGCTCCTCTCTCTTCTTCTCCCTCGCAGTTTCCGCCTCCTCCATCTTTCCGATATTCTCAAGCAGCTTACTAATGTCGCTGCTGACGTATGTCTCCCCCCGCACAAACTTCATCCCGTATCTTCCGCTCACGAGCTCCACCTTCCTCCGTTGAACCCTCTTCTCAACCTCTTCCTCCTCCCCATTCAACCGACCAAGCAAATCCTGGAACGAGTCCAACCCCGTGCACTCATCATCTCTGACACCACCTTTGCATCCAATACCAAGATTATCCCCCTTGAGCACAATCTTCACGCCCGTGTTCGACGCCTCGGTGATGTGTCCACTGGTATGGTAAGAGGAGGAGGAATCGCCAAGGGTAGAACCGGGAGCCCAACCGTGGGATTTAAGTATCCGATGACCGAAATTAGTGGTGTTACTGGCCCAGTGGGTGTTCCGGGGGTCGGCGGAAATTTTAGTTTTGCTGTCGGTTGGTTAGCGGTTGTGGGGCGGATTGAGAGATTATGGACGGGGAAATACTTGCGGGGGGCTGCGAGGCCCATCCTAACGAGTGGAAAGGGGAGAGAGGCGCGGGAATTGAGGTGCTTGCTTTGTTGGTTGGTTGTGGGAGAGCAACCGGCCGATGGAAATGTCGGGTGCTGTTCAAGTAAACTTTTTTCTCTCGCGTGGTGGGGACATTCATGTCCGGGACTAAGGGTTAGGTTTTCTCGGTTCATTCCGAGGGCAACCTGAGGGGTACAGTCTCTCATGGGGTCGTGACGAATATCAGGAGGTGACGAACAGAGGTATTTGGCAA
>Ga0307510_10003796_pt1 | contig 17679 bp, 13 predicted proteins | sample 12_EM_MG_FD_207224 | JGI IMG/M metagenome (GOLD analysis project Ga0307510, IMG submission 207224) | Populus trichocarpa ectomycorrhiza microbial communities from riparian zone in the Pacific Northwest, United States - 12_EM | ecosystem: Host-associated > Plants > Roots > Unclassified | place...
CTCGCAGACAAGTACGATGCGAAGGCTGTCTTCGACGCCCACAAGGACTACCTTCCATCGACGTTTATCAACACTCCCCCATCCACACGTACGCGATCTTCTGTGCCTACGGCCGCGAGAAGGAAGCCGAAGCTGCTGCTCACCGTGTTTCCTTCGTGTCTTTGGCACACTTAGACTTGAGCCCTCTGCTCCCCCTCGTGGCCGTTGAGTATTACCAGCGGCTGTTGAGATTCATGCTTGCTAGGGACAAAAGAATGCGAGAAATAGTCGTCCGGCACCGGGAAAAGATTACGAATGGCGGTGGTCATTTTTGCTGCGACGACGCTCACACGATGTACTCCAACATCATAGCAACCGCTGTTCAGGCCGGTTTTGAGGCAAATCTTCATGTTCGAGTAGGCGAAGCACTTGGCTTGGTCTCGGGTACCCACAGGTGGGCTTCACATTTACGCGGAAGCGCTGCTAAAGGAGCTGGCTGGGATGGCGGGGGGTCTTCTGCGGGTAGATTGATATTTACCTGTACAACGTCCAAGAGATAAAATATCTTCACCGCAACCTTATTCGATGAACACCTTCACCCGTGCCTGATTCCAGGCCTTCGTGTTTCACTTCGTGACGAGCGAGAGACGGACAGGTAGGGGGGAACTCAGGGATTGTTCACATAATTGACGAACAAAGTGAAACTACCGTATATCCCGAAGGAGAGTTCTGCGATCCTCTGCATCGTTCACAGCCCCAAGCTTCTCGTAAACATTGACGGCATGCAGAGCCTCGGACCTCGCCTCTTCCACCTTGTGCTGCTTGTACCGAACCTGAGCCCGTGCCCCCATCGCACAACCCGATTATTGACCGAGTGCGACTTGGCGCGCTCGATGTGAGTGTTTGCGTCATCAAACCTACCTTCATAGTAAAACAGTCCCGCCAGTCGGTAATGAGCCCAAAACAACACCCTGTGCCAGTCGAAAGAGGACGCGATCCTGAGAGTGGCCTACAAGTGGTGAATCGACTTTCCTGTCTTACCCTTGGATTGGTATACATCGGCGAGAGCACGATGAGATCTGCGGAGCCGATATTCTTCGCCTTCCTCTGGGATGAGGCAGGTCGCGCGGGATGCGACTTCTGCAGCGTCGATCTGTTCGCCTTTACGGAACAACCGAGCAAGCACAGCCAAACACTGTACCTGTACCACCCTGTCACCGAGCCTTTCACCAATCCTTAACGCTTCTTTCGCCAGTTGTATTCCTTCCTTGAAGTATTCATCTGCATTATCCAGGTGCCTCAGCGTTCGAGCAACCTGATAGTCACTCCCCCACTCCCTCTCGAGCTTCAGGAAACAGGTAAGGAGTCGTTCACGCTCCACCTGATTCCCGACCAAGTCGAACAGCCGTGAGAGCTCAGACAAACATGCCGGCTTGGAACTACGATCGTCTGGGAGCCCTTCGAACCCTGACCCCAGAATCACGAGCCGATTTTTGTGCCAATAGAGGTGCCGCATGAAGCAGGCACAGGCGCGCCAGACGCTGTCTGAACTTGCGTCAATCGCCGTGAATACATCGAGCAGGTGCTCGACGTTGACGTCCCCCGATCCGATCCATTGTGATTTCACGAACTCGGGGTCATTTTGGTTAGGGGTGACCGACATCCGGGCAAAGTAGTATTCCTTCGTTGTCCCTCCCACTCTCTGGCCAATCGGCTCACGTCCCATTGGTTCTGGCGCGCAACTGTGGCGAGCAAGGGATTGAGAATGGGTGAAAGTCAAGCTATTCCAGGATGCCGTTGACGGGGTTCGACCGATCGTCACCATTGTAGAGGCGGTCGAAGATGTCTTGTGCAGCGTCTATCGGCAGTGTTGACAAATTGAAGTACTTGCAGTCCGGCAGGGCAGTGGAGATCCGCGACGTGATACGAATACAGGTGTTGAACCGGCTCAGTTCCTCGACCGTTGAGTAGATCTCTTGGGTGTTCGTTCCCCGTGGGTCCAGGATAGATTCCGCATTGTCCAGGACGATCAGCATATTCTTCGAAGACAGGAACGCTCGCAGGGGGGTCAAATCCTCGAGATTTTCGACGCCGACACCGATGAAGTTGGGGAGCCGTCGGAGGTGGGCACGGGAGGTGGGGAATTTGTCGCAACGAATGAACCAACGGTTGTCGCCAAACCGCTCCTTGATCTGATTGTGATGGAGAACAGTCAGACCGATAGAGGTCTTGCCGATTCCGCCAGGGCCAACGAAAGCAATTGGAGCGAGGTTCTCGGCGAGATCGACAATCTTCTCGGTCAACTCGTCCCGGCCGAAGAATGTCCTTGATGGCGGCGGTGGGGATTCTGGACGACAGTGAGTGCCATTCTGTTGTGGACATATTCCGCGTGTTGCTCACCAACAGATTTTTACTATTACCCCCCCCCCCTGACCCTTTACCACGGTAAGATGGATGTCGGAGATCATGACTTGAGTGCTTGCAAATTGTGCTCGAGCTCGGAAACGATAGCTCGGACTTTGATGACGTCGCGACGGATGTCGTGAATGGTTCCATCCATGCTTTTCGGCGGCGGAGGCAGTGATTCTCCGAGTGCACTAGATTCAAACCTTAGACACCAGTTCCTTTTAAATCGGGGCCGTTGACCAGGCATGAGGCTAGGCGGTTTTAAGTGATTACTCAGTGACGGGTAGAGCACGCATGGTACCTACCTTCCGATTTTGACCACGCACGCCCTCAGAACTCCGGAGGGCTCTGTGATAGCTGCCGGATGCAATGGTGCGGGTGTCTGTAGCGTTATTCTGGGCCCCAGAAATGAAAGTGTGGGTGTTTGCGACATTGCGATGAACGGCGGGAATCGTTGCATCGATGCCCGTTGCGAGATCCTTCTAGGAGCGAAATGTTAGCTACGGCCATTGAATTTCAAGCAAAATAACACACGCGAAAGACCTGAAGAATCTTGTCGAGGTTCGACCTCCAGGTGGTGATCATTTTCTTATAATCCTTCGCGTGATAGCGTCGAGATATCGCATTCCATTCGTTCCACTCGAGTATGTTCCTCTGAATATCTGCCACTGTCCTGTAATTGAGGGAGTTTTAGTCAACAATTCGAGATGGATATCGTTTGTTCAACTCACAATGTCAATCGATTGATCACATCGTACACGGATGGACTGAGCTCATTATGTTTCCTTCCGTTCGTCCCCCGGTCAAGCGTTCGACAGATATTGGCGTACGATAACCCGAGCACGACGCAATCCGGTTCGTTGATCATTGTGTCCCGACTAGGTGTGGACTTGGGGTGAGTTATTGCGCGAGAGGAGGAACGTACCCTGATCGTTGTAAGAAGAGTGGTGACGGAGTTGGAAACGGCCTTGGCAGGTAAGGTGTTGAAGGTCTTCGCGGGATCCAAGGTCCTAACATCTTAATGGCCGCGTTCAGGTCTGCCTCCCGCTCCTCAGGTCGTTGGGAATCGGTTTTCATGGTCGAAAAAGGTGGCTGACAGAGGACCGAGCGGCGTGGGGGTTGCAAGAGTGCTCCCGAACCCTAACGAGGATGAGCAGCAATTTTTTCGTGACACGCCTCGTACAGAAAGACCCATGGGCCATTTGAAGATAATCGATTCGCGGACGTCGCAGCATCCAAGAGGTGTGATCGGCCGATAGCCCAAGATCTCCGCCTCTAGCACATCCTGCCCATCTTTCCGCCCAAAACGCGCTAAACTCTGAAGAAACGCTTGATTCACTGACCGCTGGCATGGAACGCCACCCATTGCTTCCGCCTTCGTTTTAACTTGGACTTCCCGGCTGTCCCGCCTCAGGTACGCTCCCGGGATACCCTGCGTCCACCACATACTTTCTTTCGGCCCCACTCCCCCAATCACCAGACATCCCCCGAGCCTCCATGTCTATTTCCACCCCGATTCGTGGCTTCCACGATTGACGGGTATCTGGTCGGCGTGCCTTGTCGACTCTTCATTCGTTCATGTGCCACCGGATCTCCAGTACTGACTACGCTCTCATCGACACTACCGATTCCGGCAGGTACGGCGTAGTTCAAGCAAAGTCAAAGAAGATACTCTGGGTCACGAGGCTATACCATCTCCTTGGCACAAGCGTTCGCATAGGAACGCCGCGAATTTACGTCAAAAAAGCGGGACTCAGGGGCTCAGTGGCTACGTTCAGCGAGAGGGAGGACATTATATCAGCATCTCGTCCGCGGGGTGTTAGGAGGGGCAGAGAAATGAGCGGCGATCTCTGTGCCGCATTGTTCAGGTAGAGCCGTTTAAGGACTTGGCGCAATAGCAGGAATGTTCACGAGCAATTTTGAATGTACACGAAATATCAAGAGGGGGAATCCGTTGATGAAATCGATTTACAATCCACAACGCATCGATGGACTGACCCGACGGGGCTGAGCGGAGGGAACTGTACGAACTCAACCAAGCACCCGGATGCTCCGTTCGCTGCTAGTAAGTTATTTCCTGCACTCCCGCCACATCTCCTGCTGAAAATGGCATGAAGGAGCGTTTGGTGTGCCAGCCGTTGACGTAGCGTTATGCATCGACAAGCTACTCCCGCAGTCGAATCGCACTCCGTCGGAGGCATATAATCGGAACGTTAGCGCTCTTTCGTCATGTCCCTCTCCTCCGGTCTCAGCTGCTCCGTGTCAGATTCATGGGGAGCCTGGGATTGTTCAACGTCCGAAGCACGGCCATTCAAACACGGTCGGAGAGGAGACGAGTTTTCAGGGTGAGTCGTTCCGCGCATACCCGGGATACCTCGTCGTTAATTTCTTTCCTTGACTCTCCTTCTTTCCAAGCTAACAGCCATCCGCTGACTCTCTGTGTCTTTTTTCGTCGACGCAGTTGTCTATCACGGGCCCTTTACCGAAAACCCCACCGAACCCCAAAGCGGCACCAGCCACAGCACATGTATCCCGGTTGGAGGGGACGGTCGGGGCCCACAATTCTTTTTCGACGGTACACTCCGCGAGCGAGCCCGGGTTCGGTGATATCGGGTTCCTCACCGGACAACGGCAGTCTTCAACGTCCAAGTTCTCGTGGTGTACAGGCGACTGGACAACAGAGCTCACGGTGAACACCGTTGACACTTGTTCCCCTTCCCCGCCCTAGACCCAGTCCTCTGCCCGACCTTCTTCACCGGCCCAACGACATTCGTGGGTCCCACATTGCCGTTACGAATCTTATGTTACTTTTGGGAGGCTTGTTGTCGGGTTGCGCCCGTTACTCGACAATCGGAAGAGGTTTCAGCGAGTACGGCGACCGATTTCTTAGTCTACCGCTGTTCGATCATAAATAAATACACGGATGTAACAAGAGAGACAAGACATAACTTTGGAAGGCAGAGCCACGACGAGCAGTGAGGACGAGAAATACAAAAGGATGCGTACGCGTAAGGGAGAGAACACTCAAAGATGAAGGAATTCGTGATATCAAAGAACGCAAGGGAAGGAGGGGCGAAGGGACGAGGCTCCGAAAATTTCCGGAGGATGGATCTGGAGGGCTCGATGTAACTATCCAGTTGATCCATTAGATTCCTGAGCTTAGAGCGGAAAGTTAATATAAACGCGGGAAATAGCATCGTCTATAGTAGCTCACAATTGGAGTACGATTTATAACGAGCGTAAGGATTGAAGGGGGACGTGGACCACAGCTCGTTGGGGACGGGCGAGGGGGGGGGGGAGTACAGCTCGTTGGGGACAGAAGAGGAGGGCCACAGCTCGTCCGGGGGTATATTCCAGGGCTGCCAGCGCATATTCTGAAGGAGCTCTCTACAGCCCTCCACATTGTCCAGGAATCCAAGCTTCTTGAAAACATCAATGGCTCGCAGAATCTCGGACTCCGCCTCGTCCTGCTTGTCCTGCTTGTACCAAATCTGAGCCCGCACCTCCATCGCATAAGCCAGTTGGATTGCATTATTAACCGAGTGCGACTTGGCGTGCTCGATATGAGTCTCTGCGTCATCGAACCTGTCTTCATCGTAAAATAGCCGTGCTAGGCGGTAATGAGCCCAAAATGACTCCCTGTGCCAGTCGAAAGGGGATGCGATCCTGAGAGCGACCTCCAAATGGTCAATCGCTTCCTCTATCTCACCCTTGGATTTATATATATGGCCGAGAATACGATGGGATTTGCAGAGTCGATATTCTTCGCCTTCCCCTGGCAAAAGACAGATCGCGCGGGATGCGGCTTCCTCTGCGGCGTCGAGCTGCTCGTCTTTACGTAACAACCGAGCAAGCACAGTTAAACACTGTGCTTGTCCCACCCTGTCACCGAGCCGTTCGACGGTCTTCAATGCTTCTTCCGCCAATTGTATGCCTTCCTTGGGTGACCCCATTGTTCCATGTGTATCGGCCAGGTGCCTCAGCATTCGGGCAACCTGATAATCACTCCCCCTCTCTCCCTCGAGCTTCAAAACGCAGGTAAGGAGTCGTTTCCTCTCTTCGTGATCCCCATCCAAGGCAAACAAACGCGAAAGCTCAAACAAGCATTCCGGCTTCGAGCTATGATCTTCCGGGAGCCCTTCGATTTTTGACTTCAGGATCACGAGTCGATTCTTGTGCCAATAGAGGTGCCGCATAAAGCAGGCACAGACGCGCCAGACGCTGTCCGAGCCTGCATCGATCGTTGTGAAGACATCGAGCAGGTGCTCGACGTTGATGTCCTCCGATTTGATCCACTGTGTATTGACGAAGTCGGGCTCGTTCGGATTGAGGCTGACTGACATCCGGGAGAAGTAGTATTCCTTCGTTGTGCAGAGGAGCGGGGACAACGTCGGATCCTTCGGACAAAGGTAGTCTCGGAGTGGTGCCAGCATTGTCACGAATCCGTCGCTCCGGTGCGTCAATGAAAGGATACAGAACTTGTTGAAGATGTTGGTCCTATTGGGGATCGTGGGGAACAACCACTCGAGGTTGTCTTCATCAACACCTTGTGGGAAGAACGCGACGACTCCTAGAAGTGCCCGAGCGTCGGGGCCGAGTGTTTGGAAAAGAGGAGAAGCGAGTGAAAGCTCGATCGTGGCCGCGAGGCTCGTGTTGTGCTCGGTCTGCAGAATGTTCGTTCGTTGTCTCTCCCACTCTCTGGCCAATCGGCTCGTGTCCCATTGGTTCTGACGCGCGACTGTGGCGAGCAATGTGATTGAGAGTGGGTGGAAGTCAAGCTGTTCCAAGATGCCGTTGACCAGGTTCGACCGATCGTCGCTGCCGTAGAGGCGGTAGAAGGTGTCGTATGCAGCATCTATCGACAGCGTTGGCACGTTGACGTGTTTGTAGTCCGGCGGAGCGGTGGAAACTCGAGATGTGATACAGATGCAGATATTGTCGAACCGGCTCAGTTCCTCGACCGTTGAGTAGATCTCCTGAGCGTCCGTCCCCCGTGGGTCCAGGATAGATTCCGCATTATCCAGGACGATCAGCATCTTCTTTGAGGATAGGCACGCTCGTAGGGGAGTCAGATCATCGGGGTTTTCGATGCCGGCGCCGATGACGTTGGAGAGCCGCCGGAGGAAGTTGGCACGAGAGGCGGGGAATTTGTCGCAGCGAATGAACCGACGATCGTCACCAAACTGCTCCTTGATCCGATCGTGGTGGAGAACGGTGAGGGCGATAGAGGTCTTGCCGATTCCGCCAGGTCCAATGAGAGCGATGGGAATGAGGTCCTCGGCGAGATCGACTATCTTCTCGATCAACTCGTCGCGTCCGAAGAAGGTCCTTGGTGGAAGTGGTGGAGATTCCCCAACTAAGCTAGATTCAAATGTAAGATGACGAGCAGACCGGAGTCGAGGTTTCTGACCTGGTTTGGGTCTGAACAATGGTGAGTATCATTCGGTGGCGGATACAGTCCATGTGTCACTCACCAACAGATTTCCATCCGCTTCCTGACGGTCCGTCATGTCACAGGTTACATGTTGAACCCTCATAAGGTGTTCAAGGTCGGAGAAAATAGCGTGGGCTCTGACGACATCGCGACGAACATCAGGAACGAGTTCATGTAAACTTCTCGGCAGTGGATCCAGCGATTCTCCGGGTGCACTAGGCGCAAATTTCAGGTATCAGTTTCATTTCTAGCCGATATCTCTGACCTGGCGTGAGTCTGGGCAGGTTTGAGCGGTTATTCAGTGACAGGTAGAATACACATAGCACCTACCTTCTGATTTTGACTACCGGAGCTCTGGAGCGCTCTATCCCCAGGAACGGGAGTGTGAGTGTTTGCGACATTGCGATGAACGGCAGGAATCGTTGCGGTGTTCGTTGCGAGTTCCTTCTAGAAGCGGAATGTTAGTGATGACCATCACATTTCAAGCGACAGAGCGCACCCGAAAGACCTGAAGAATCTTGTCGAGGTCCAGGTTCCAGGTGGCGATCAATTTTTTGTCATCCTTCGCATGATAGTGTCGAGATATCGCATTCCGTTTCCTCCACTCGACTAGGTTCCCCTGAATATCTGCTACTGTCCTACGATTGAGAGAGTTTTAGTCGAAAATTTGAGATAGATGTCGTTTGTTCAACTCACAATGTCAATTGACTCATCGCATCGTACACGGACAGACTGAGCTCGTCCTGTCTCTTTCCATCCGTCCCCCGATCAAGCGTTCGACAAACATGGGCGCAAGATAACCCGAGTTCGACACAATCCGGATTTTTGATCATCGAGTCCTGACTAGGCGTGAACTTGGAGTAAATCGTCGCAGAAGAGCAGGAATGTACCCTGATCGTTATAAGGAGGGTGATGACGGTGCTAAAAACGGCCTTGGCGGGTAAAATACTGGAAGTCTTCGTCGGATCCAAGGTCTTAATGGCCGCGTTCAGGTCTGCCTTCCGCTCCTTAGGTCGTTGGGAACTGGCTTTCATGGTCGAAGGAGGCGGCTGCGTGAGAACCGTACAGCGCGAAGGCCACGAGGATAGTTCAGGCCCTAGAAAAGATGAGCGGCAATTCTTTCGTGATGCCTCGTGCAGACAGATCCGTTTGGTGGAGAGAATCGTATTCGAGGACCTCCAAAAATAGGGGGAAGGTCTATTGGACTGGCCTGGAAAAAAGCTTGGACACGAAACTGGGGGGGTCAGGAGAAATGCTCGGACTGGGACAGACCTCCCAGAAACGGCCTAAGTTTGCTCGGACAGGCGCCAAAAAGTCGAAAAATTTCCCAGGTGGTCGCGCAGGCCAAACCCGACCCCCAGAGCACGCGGGAATGATCGTTTGACGATTTCGCGGCTGTGGCATTCGGTTGGAGGTACGTATGATCACCGTGTCCCACCAATCGCCCGGAATCTTATTCCTAGCCTCTCCTACCCAGAAATGTTTTACTAATTCAGATGACCACTGGCACAACCTCGGCGTGTATCTGTCTCTGTTTTTTTCTCAACCCGGCCTCCCGATGTTCCGTCTGAGGTACATTCTCGAAATGTCCACTTGTCGCGCACCCCCCACTCTCCAACCACCAGACCTCCGTCGATATGTCCGTTTCCACCCCGACCCATGACTTCTACGATCTGCAGCTGTCTATTCGGTATCCCGTGTCGCCCCTTCATTCGTTCGTGTGTTGCCGGACCTCCAATATACACCCCACTCTCGCTGGTCGAGGATGTATTCCGCATTATCCAGGACAACCGTCACCTTCTTTGAAGATAAGAATGCTTGTAGGAGGGTCAAGTCCCCGTGGTTTTCGACGCCGGCACCGATGACGTTGGAGAGCCGTCGGAGGTGGGCACGGGAGGAGGAGAATTTGTCGCAGCGGATGAACAGACGATCGTCCCCAAATCGCTCCTTGATCCGATCGTGGTGGAGAACGGTGAGGGCGATAGAAGTCTTGCCGATCCCACCAGCACCAATGAGAGCGATTGGAGCGAGGTTCTCGGCGAGATCGACAATCTTCTCGATCAACTCGTCGCGTCCGAAGAAGGTCCTAGTGGTGGCAGCGGTGGAGGTTCTCCAAGTATGCTACATTCAACGTAAGATAGTGAGCAGACCGGAAGTTTAGATTGCTGACCTGGTTTGATTCTGGACGACAGTGAGTGTTATTCAGTGGCGGGTACATTCCGTGTGTTACTCACCAACAGATTGTTACTATTACCCCCCTCCTGGCCCTTCACCGCAGTACGATGAGTGTCAGAGACCATGATTTGAGTGCTTGTAACACTATGCTCGAGTTCGGAGACGATGGATCGGGCTCTCACGGCGCCGCGACGAATGCCAGAAACGCCTTCATGCATACCTCTCGGCGGCGGAGGCAGCAATTCTCCTGGGGCACTAGGTGCAGATTTTAGATATCAGTTTCATTTCTAGTCGAAATCTCTGACCTGGCATGAGTCTGGGCAGTCTTAAGTGGCTACTCAGCAACAGGCAGGGTACATATGCTACCCACCTTGTGACCTTGACCACACGCATCCACCGAGCCCTCTAACACTTGGCGATAGCTGTCGGAAACAACGGTGTGGGCATCCACAACGTCATTCCGGGTTCAGGAAACGAGAGTGTGGATGTTTGCGGCGTCATGGTGAACGGCAGGAATCGTTGCGTCTGTATTTGTTGCGAGTTCCTTCTAGAGGCGGAAGGTCAGTGATTGCCACCATTCAAGCGACAGAACGCACGCGAAAGACCTGAAGAATCTTGTCGAGGCCCAACCTCCAGGTGGCGATCATTTTTTTGTCGCCATTTGCGTGAAAGCGTCGAGATATCGTACCCCGGTTGCTCCACTTGACTATGCTCCTCTGAATGTCTGCCACCATCCTGCGATTGAGGGGATTTTAGGAGACAATTCGAGATAGATATCGCTTGCTCAACTCACAATGTCAATTGACTCATCGCACTGGACACGGACGGACTGAGCTCGTCCTGTTTCATTCCGTTCGTCCCCCGGTCGAGCGCGCGGCAAACATCGGCACAGAACAACCCAAGCTCGACGTAATCCAGCCCATTGACCATTGTGTCCTGACTAGGTGTGAACTTGTGGTAAGTCGTTGCGGAGGAGCACGAACATACCCTGACCGTTGTAAGGAGAACAGCGACAGAGCCAAAAGCGGCCTTGGCTGGTGGGATACTTGAGGTCTTCACAAGATCCAAGGCTTCGATGGCCGCGTTCGATGGCCGCGTTCGATGGCCGCGTTCGTATCTGCCTCCCGCCCCTCGGGTCGTTAGGAATCGGCTTTCATGCTCGAAAGGGGTGGCTGCAAGAGAACCGTGCAGCCCGAAGGCTGCAAGGATGATCCCGGGTCCTAAGAAAGGTGAGCAGCAATTTCTTCATGGGACGCTCCATGCTGGTGAAGAGAGTCAATCCGGCGCTACAGCATTTGAAGGGTATGCCTGTGATCGACTGATCACCAGTCACCTGCAGGGGGAACCTGGAACGAATTGCGACTTCTACCGAGTCGGGTCCTTCTCGCGCCCGCACCATCAGCGGCCATCAATGATACGTGTTTTCCTGATGCAACTCCAGCCTCTCTTACCTCAACCGCTGGCAGCCTACCGGATGGAGCCGAGACTAGTCCCAAGCCGGTCGGAGGCTCATCGGCGTCCGTGATCGCTGCAGGGGCGATCGTCGTTCCTACTGATTGCAGATTTCACCTCCTAACCGTCTTGTGAATTTGGACCAGGGATGGATGGGCCGGGGGGGATCCCCCCAGTTCAGAAGGAGGCTTCGCTGAATTTCTGTCCCGTTTAGAGGGTGATCGGATGGGAAGCAGCCTATGCGCGTATCTGGGGGTGTAAATACCATTTCGGGTTGATTTCGGGTGTACGCGCTCACTCAGCGTAGTATGTAGCATGGACGTGTATAGTTGAGGACGAGATATATACCATTCACTATTGGTTACAAGTCTACATTCTTTCCGATAACAAAGATTGGTGTGGCGTGTCCGTGGGTTCGACCCCAAACGGCCCCAGGGTACGGTGTTCAAAATTTTGTCGAAGGTGTGGCCGACGCCATAGGGCTCTCGCGCAAGATTGACCGTCATTCAGCCACATCGCCATTCCCGGTCCGGATTCATCTTCGGGGACACAAATGGAAGCTGCCTCGCGGCAGCAACACTCAGACGGGAGACCAGGACGGATAGGACGGGTGTGGGATTCGGGAAAGAGAGGACTCCCGTCTCGACTACACAGTATCGACGAGAATATATAGTCGTAGGATGGACATACACGTGATGTGATAATCCGGCAGGATTACAACAAAGCAGAGAAAACCAGTGCAATGTATGCCTTCCGTCTGAGATGCCCGGATGAAGACGGGAACTTAGCGGAATCTTGCTCGGCCCCGCTTACAGTGTTGTAAACCAATACGACCGCCGCGGGTAAGGCGGTACGTTTGCTTATTTTCAGTAGGCTACGCTCATTTTCTCGTAGTCCCCTACTTTCTCATCGGGCATACAAATTGGTCTCTGACGTTGTAAAGCGTCTTGTACCTCACGGACAACAACGAAACGCGTATCGATTACTATCACCCGGCCCATCATCATTCTGTGGCCTTTCTGCCGGCTATTCAAATGTCCAACAGCAACCCCAGAACCAAGTACTAGCGAGAGCGCGGAGGGGGTGCCTTCGATTTATCGGGCTTGCCCCACTCCCCGTATATCCCCGCGCTCTCTCCAAAGTTGACGTTTCCTTTGTGCTGGTAAGTGGGACGGTCGCTAAGGCTGACGTGGTTTCTCTCTGACTCGGTCCAAAATATCCATATCGCATTGTCCCCAAACCGGTGTCAAGTCTGATGAACGTAATTCAAGCAACCCACTCGTGGTTCCCTACAGGGAAAAGCCCCACCGCACCGAGCTCCTATATCTCGTGAATCCAACGCGTGACTCGGTCGAATAGGAATACGGATCCGGGGTTCTCCCTTTGCGATAAAGGGTACGTTACACGGCACGAAAAAACCGGCGCCTGCGTAGAGGAGAGAAACTCTCGAGCAATTCTTTGTTAAGAAAAAGCTTGCTCGAAAGTTGAAGGCGCATCTCCTTCTTTAGTTGGTCTGCGCAGCAACATCCCCCGGGACACTTCACCCGTAATCTATAAACTCCATCGACGGCACGGAGGAGTTCGTCCCGACGAAGGGAGCGTTCCACAAACAGGCGATTGTGCGATTCTATCGTCACAATCCGAAGTTTGCTGGGGGGAACACCTTGGACGAGATCAGTTTCAACGGCGATTTCTTCATGACACGCCTCGTGCAGACAGACTCATTTGGTGCCAAGCCTAGCGTTCTCTCATCTTGTTCCTTCCTTCCGATCCCAACTACTCCGTGTCAAATTCCTGGGAGTCCCGGGATTGTTTAACGTCAACGTCCGAAGCATATAGTGGTTCGAACACGGTCGCAGAGGAGGCGAATTTTCAGAGTGAGTCGCTCCGTGCAAGTATCCAGGGTACTACCTCATTCCAGGCTCGCCATCGATTTTTTTCCTCGGGATTCTCCTTCCCTCCAAGCTACCAGCTATCCATTGACTCTCAATGCCGATTTTTTCGCTGACGCGGTTGTTTAGCACGGGCCCTGTACTGACAGCCTCACCGAACCCTAAAGCGGCGCTGTATCCCGGTTGGAGGGGGCTGTCGGGGCCCACAACTCTTTGCCGACCCTACGTTCCGCGAGCGAGCCTGGGTTCGGTGATATCTGATTCCAACCCTATTCTTCACCGGATAACGGCCGTCTCCACCGTCCAAGTGGTGTACAGGTGACCGGACAGCAGAGCTCGCGATGAACATTGTCGACAATTCTTCCCCTTCCACACTCTAAACCCAGTCCTCTGCTCGACCTTCTTCACTGACTCGACGACGTTGGTTCCCTCACTGCCATTACGAATCTTATGTTACTATTGGGAGGCTTGTTGTCGGGTGGCGTTCGTTACTCTTCAATGGGAGGAGGTTTCAGGAGACGGCGACTGATTTCTCAGTCCGCCGCTGTTTGATCATAAATAAGTACACGAATGTAACAAGGGAGACAAGACATGACGTGGAAGGCAGAACAACGACGAGCAGTGAGGACAACAAATACAGAAGGATGTGTGCGCGTAAGGGTGGGTAAGGGAAAGAACATTCGAAGATGAAGGAATTAGTGATACCAAAGAACACAAGGGAAGGGGGCGAAGGGACGAGGTTCCGAAAATTTTCTGGGGGATGGATCTGGAGAGCTTGACGTAACTATCAATTCGATCCTTTGGATTCCCGAGCTTAGAGCGGAAAGTTAATACACGCAGGAAATAGCACCATCTATAGTAGCTCACAATTGGAGTCTGATTGATCAGAGGCAGCCGCGGCGTCCAGCTCCCTCTGTATATTCCTGAGGAGCGCTCTACAGTTCTTCGGACCCGCCGTAGACCCAAGCCTCTCGTAAACATCAGCAGCACGCAGAACCTCGGACTTCGCCTCTTCGAGCTTGTGCTGCCTGTACCAGATCCAAGCCTGGATCTTCATTGCATAAGCCAGGTGGAGTGCATTATTGACCGAGTGCGCCTTGGCGCACTCGATGTGAATGTTTGCGTCATCGAACCTGCCTTCACGATAAAACAGCAATGCCAGCCGGTAATGAGTCCAAAATGACTCCCTGTGCCAGTCGAAAGGGGACGCAATCCTGAGAGCGACCTCGAAATGGTAAATCGACTTCTCTGTCTCGCCCTTGGATTGGTATACATCGGCGAGAGCACGATGAGACCTGCAGAGCCGATATTCTTCGCCTTCCTCCGGGATGAGGCAGATCGCGCGGAATGCAGCTTCTTCTGCGGCGTCGAGCTGTTTGATTTTACGTAACAACCGAGCAAGCACAGTCCAACACTGCGCCTGTCCCACCCTGTCATCGAGCCGTTCGAGAGTTTCCAACGCTTCTATCGCCAGTTGTACGCCCTCTTTGAGAAACAGCAAGCCCCCATTTGCATCAGCCAGGTGCCTCAGCATTCGGGCAACCTGATGATCACTCCTCTCTCCCTCGAGATTCAAGACACAAATAAGGAGTCGTTTCCTCTCCTCGTGATCCCCATCCAAGGCAAACAAACGCGACAGCTCAAACAAGCATTCTGGCTTGGAGCTATGATCGTCCGGGAGCCCTTCGATTTTTGACTTCAGGATCACCAGTCGATTCTTGTGCCAATAGAGGTGCCGCATAAAGCAGGCGCAGGCCCGCCAGACGCTATCCGAGCCTGCATCGATCGTCGTGAAGACATCGAGCAGGTGCTCGACGTTGATGTCCTCCGATTTGATCCACTGCGTTTTGACGAAGTCGGGCCCATTCGGGTTGAGGCTGACTGACATCCGGGCGAAGTAGTACTCCTTCGTTGCGCAGAGGAGCGGGGATGACATTGGATCCTTTGGACAAAGGTAGTCCCGGAGTGGTGCCAGCATCGTCACGAATCCGTCGCTCCGGTGCGTCAATGAAAGGATGCAGAACTTGTTGAAGATGTTGGTCCTGTTGGAGATCGTGGGGAACAGCCACTCGAGGTTATCTTCGTCAAAACCTTGCGAGAAGAACGCGACGACTCCTAGAAGTGCCCGAGCGTCGGGGCCGAGCGTTTGGAACAGAGGAGAAGCGAGTGAAAGCTCGATCGTGGCGGCAAGACTCGTGTTGTGTTCGGTCTGCAGCACATCCGTTCGTTGTCCCTCCCACTCTCTGGCCAATCGGCTCAGGTCCCATTGGTTCTGACGCGCGACTGTGGCAAGCAAGGTGATTGAGAGCGGGTGGAAGTCAAGCTGTTCCAGAATGCCGTTGACGGGGTTCGACCGATCGTCGCTGCCGTAGAGGCGGTAGAAGGTGTCGTGTGCAGCGTCTATCGACAGTGTTGGCACGTTGAGGTGCTTACAGTCCGGCGGAGCGGTGGAGACCCGAGATGTGATACAAATGCAGATGTTGCTGAACCTGCTCAGTTCCTCGACCGCAGAATAGATCTCCTGAGCGTCCGTTCCCCGTGGGTCCAGGATAGATTCCGCATTATCCAGGACGATCAGCATCTCCTTCGAGGATAGGCACGCTCGTAGGGGAGTCAGATCCTCGGGGTTTTCGATGCCAGCGCCGATGACCTTGGAGAGCCGCCGGAGGAAGTTGGCACGGGAGGCGGGGAATTTGTCGCAGCGGATGAACCGACAGTTGTCGCCAAATCGCTCCTTGATCCGATCGTGGTGAAGAACGGTGAGGGCGATAGAGGTCTTGCCAATTCCTCCAGGTCCAATGAGAGCGATGGGAACGAGGTCCTCGGCGAGATCGACTATCTTCTCGATCATCTCGTCGCGTCCGAAGAAGGTCCTTGGTGGAAGTGGTGGAGATTCCCCAACTAAGCTAGGTTCAAATGTAAGATAGCGGGCGGACCGGGAGTTGAGGTTGCTGACCTGGTTTGCGTCTGAACAACAGTTAGTATCACTCGGTGGCGGATACAGTCCATGTGTCACTCACCAACAGATTTTTACCATCACCCCCTTCCCGACCTTCCACCACGGTACGGTGGATGTTAGAGACCATGACTTGAGTGTTCGTAACGTTGTGCCCAACCTCGGAGATGATAGTTTGGGCTTTGATGACGTCGCGACGAATGTTGGGAACGGGTTCATGCATACTTCTCGGCGGCGGATCCGGCAATTCTCCGGGTGCACTAGGCATAAATTTCAGATATCAGTTTCATTTCTAGCCGACATCTCTAACCTGGCGTGAGTCTAGGCAGGTTTAAGCGGTTGCTCAGTGACAGGTAGAGTACGCATAGTGCCTACCTTCCGACTTTGACTACCGGAGCTCTGGAGCGCTCTATCTCCAGGAACGGGAGAGTGAGTGTTTGCGACATTGCAATGAACGGCAGGAATCGTTGGATCAGTGTTCGTTGTGAGTTCCTTCTAGAAGCAAAGTGTTAGCGATGGCCATCACATTCCAGGCGACAGAACGCACGCGAAAGACCTGAAGAATCTTGTCGAGGTCCAGGCTCCAGGTGGCGATCATTTTCTTGTCATCCTTCGCGTGATAGCGTCGAGATATCGCATTCCGTTTGCTCCACTCGACTAGGTTCATCTGAATATCTGCTACTGTCCTACGATTGAGAGAGTTTTAGTCGAGAATTTGAGATAGATGTCGTTTGTTCAACTCACAATGTCAATTGACTCATCGCATCGTACACGGACAGACTGAGCTCGTCCTGTCTCCTTCCGTTCGTCCCCCGATCAAGCGTTCGACAAACATAGGCGCAAGATAACCCGAGTTCGACGCAATCCTGTTTTTTGATCATCGAGTCCTGACTAGGCGTGAACTTGGAGTAAATCGTTGTGGAAGAGCAGGAACATACCCTGATCGTTGTAAGGAGGGTGGTGACGGAGTTAAAAACAACCTTGGCGGGTAAGATATTGGAGGTCTTCGCAAGATCCAAGGTCTTAATGGCCGCGTTTAGGTTTGCCTCCCACTCCTCAGGTCGTTGGGAATCGGTTTTCATCGTCGAAAGAGGTGGCTGGGAGAGGACCGTGCGGCGTGGGGGTTGCAAGGGTGCTCCCGAACCCTAACGAGGATGAGCGGCAATTTTTTCATGACACGCCTCGTGCAGACGGACCTATTTGGTGAAAACTTAGTATATATGAGAATCGATTCGCGGACGTTGCAGCATTTGATAGGTGTGATCAGCCGATCCATCAGGAAAATGCCGAGTGAGACCCGACGCGCTTGGAAGCGCTTGGATGATACAAAATTGCATGGAGCAAAATAAAAAGATTCAAAGCGCTTCCAAGGGCTTCGATAAACG
>Ga0307510_10003797_pt1 | contig 17679 bp, 12 predicted proteins | sample 12_EM_MG_FD_207224 | JGI IMG/M metagenome (GOLD analysis project Ga0307510, IMG submission 207224) | Populus trichocarpa ectomycorrhiza microbial communities from riparian zone in the Pacific Northwest, United States - 12_EM | ecosystem: Host-associated > Plants > Roots > Unclassified | place...
ACATGTCTAATAATATAAAATACCTTTAATTTATGGTAAATGTTCATCTTAAATGCAGGCCTATCACATAAATCAAATGATTGATTAATGAGTTTAATTACTGAAATTGAGAAGACAAAAAGAGGGCTAAGCTTAGAAAAGATATGTTGGTTCAGTCCAAACTGGAACACCATTCGGTTATTGGATCATAACTGGAGTTGTAGAACTTGGATTTAGGTCTTGTTTATATGTATGGAAAACTAATACATATGCCTAAAACTTTCATGAAGAGTCCAAGATTTAAAAGTGTTATTTTCGAGTTCAAATGGTAGCAACAACAGAGAAGTCGGAATCTGTCTTGCAACCCAGACATTGTTCAGTGTTCAGCCCATAACTCGAGTTCTAGAAGTTCAAATGCGCCGATTCTTGTTTTGTTGGAAAGCTAAGACAATTTCCCAGAACTTTCATGAGAACTATCTGTTCAAATTCTGATGTTAGTAATGACGTTTTATTCAAACAAGAAGATAAGGATTGTCACCAAGTCAAGATGTGGTCACCCACTCAACAAATAGTCATCAAATCAATAGTTTCAAATTTTAGCCTATAAAAGGAGGCATTTGCCATGCATTTAGGCATCTTGGTTTTCAGATCAAGATCATGTTCTTGCTCTCTTTCTTTATATTTTTGTAATGCTTAAATTTTGCTTTCATTAATCTCTTGTTTATACCTTTCATATCCTTTACTATACTTATATAATCATGTTCTCCTCTTATTTATTTATGTTTCTCTTCTTCATTATATTTAACTAAGTTTTTTTATGTCAAGGTGAAAAGGTTTCATTAATAGTGTTAGGATAAGTATAATATAAACTCAATATGGACTTCAATGATTATATCCTAAACAACTTGCTATTAACATGTCTTATCATTTTTATCTTATTAATTCTTAATACCTTACTTGTTAAATGGTTAATCTAAATTTGTGTTGTATAACACTTGGTACAATAAATGCTTGACACTTTCATAGCCAACCATATGGTATAATCTACACCTATGCTATGAAAGGAACTTGATTTGTTGTTAACATAAGTTAGCATCATGAATTCCTGACAATATTTAAAAGTTTGGTGTTACTTAAATAAGATAATTAATATGATCATGTTAATAATTTATAATGAGCTATTAATGACAAAGTATTCGATTAGAACCTCATTTGTGTGTGGTTTCCAGTTGAATAATAAAAAGAATTTATATTATACTTATTTGAAATACCATTAGTGGATCCTCTAACCTTGACAACTGTTTTTATCATTATTTAATCTTACATCTCAAAGTCCTCTTTAACTCATCATCATCATCATTATTTATAATTTATATAGTTAACCTCCTTGTGGTTCGACCCCGTCTTGCCGGGTTATTTATTACTTCGACACTCTTACATTTGGGGGAAGACATCAATCTTTTGGTCGTGTCAACTGCCACCACTCATAACATCTTTATTTCATCAATTACATATATAATCCATTTTTTTTTCTCTTTTAATTTGATTTTTTTAAGCCAATTTATGAGTTTTTTTTTTTGGTTAAGGTTATATGATTTAGTTTAGAGTTTGTGTTAATTTTGATTAAATTAAGATATTAACTATAAATTATGTTTATAAGATATAAAATACATTAATTAAGTTTCAAAATGGTATTATTGAGGGCCAAAATGATGATATGTTTCTGTTGATTAGGTTTGAGTTAGAATTGCATTTTGTTAGTTTATGAATTTTTTGATTTTGGTTAAATTAACTATAAATTATGTTAATAAGCTTCAAATTACCCCAATGGAGTTGATAAATTATGTTATTTAGGAAAAAAATTATGAATTATGGTTTTGTTAATTATGTTAAGGTTTAGGGTTTTGTTGATTAAAGTTTCATTGAAATGGTGTAACTCGATGAATATGCAATATTAATACACTAGCATTGTGTTTTGTCGTATTGTTTCATAGAATATATCTTCTAGAATGAGATTATCATGTTATTATAATAATATCACTTGTAATAGAGGAAGCAACAAGTTTCATAGTTTGAAATTAGACAATTCATTTGTTAAACTAAAAAAGAAATCAATATGTGGAGGTATTGGGTGAAGTTTTTTAAAAAATTAAAGTTGACATTACTTGAAAGATGCAAACTGAGTCCATCCAAATTATTATGTTGGTGTGCCCTTTGTTAGTGATGTGAGTTTTAGGGACTATTTGTTTTACGTTTTAAAAGTGCTTTTAAAAAAATTTGGCATTTTTATTTTATTTTTTTCTTTACTTCAAATTAATATTTTTTATGTTTTTATATCATTTTGATGTACTGATATCAAAAATAATTTTTAAAAAATGAAAAAAAATATTATTTTAATACATTTCTGAGTGAAAAACACTTTGAAAAGCAACAACAATCACACTCCAATTAATGTTATAATTAGGTTGCCCATCAAAAATGGGTTACAAACGTTAAGACTTTACTTGGATAATAAACCTACACGAGAAAACTCCTTTAGTACAGAATTCATTCGAGTCCCAAGTTACAGTCAAAAGACCACACATGCATCATAGACAGTTGATTCATCTAGGATAGGTAATGATGCAATGAACTTAACATTGGCTCAAGAAATTATGCATATGAAAGCTTAGTTGAGTATGATAACTATTTTATATCGCTATGATGGATTTAAACCGAGTGATGATGAAGATGATCATCATGTTGATGATGTAGTTGAGGAAGATGGGTTAGGTGAGCCAATAAACTAAACCATGGACACTCTCATTCCTAAATTTAAGGAAGCTAATGAGTCTACTCATATGATGTGCAATGATTAGGTTAGAGTCATATAAATTCAGGCTTAATTACTAATTTGAAGGTTGGCCAAACTTTCTAAACAAGTCTACTTTAATTACTATAGTTAAGTAGTGACATATAAAGAGTTCATTACAATACAAGGTGTAGCGTTCAACCATAATTTATGTGCAATTATAATGTAAGCATGAATCAACATGTTAATGGTGTTTACATAAAGGATATTATAAGAATTCTGGTTCATTTAAGATATCAAAAATGAAAGAGCCCCATATATATCATAACCCAATGGTTTTGCAAACTCACTAACAAATTAACTCATATTTTATCTTTAATATAATGTTTATCATTGTCAAAGTTAAAATAAGTATTAAAATTATGAACATTCAATCTATCATACATAGAGATTTTTTTTGTATAATATCTTATATAAAAAGGTGTGGGTAGCTAAATAGAAAGTATTGGAGTGGTTGTTAGGTTCATATAAAAAGTATTTTCAAATATTGTCTAGAATTTTATTAGTTCTCAAAGAATAAAATCCTGGTAAAGTTTTTTAATAGGATCACGAGATGATGGTGATATAACAATATTAAGCAGAGTATTTAGGCATTTGGAGTTTCAATTCAAGGTTTTTCATCCTATCATTCACTAATAAGCATTGACGACACTCACATGTATGGAAATTATAAGGGAAAGATTTTGATTGGAGTTGCTTATGACACGAATAATAAGTTTTCCTTGTTATGTTATACTCTGGTAAAAAAAAAGATGAATAATATGTGGACATAATTCTCAGATCTAATTCGCTGACATGTCAAAAGTGGGTATACTAGATTGTATATAATTTCATATAAACATATAACAATTAAGAATGTCATAGCATAAATATGACTAGAGTAAGTTAGGTATAATCGCTATTGTTCACGATATTTTATGAGTAACTTCAATAAAAGATTAAAAGATGTGGCATTGAAGAAAATTTTAGAGAAGATGTGCCAAGAACTTAGAAGAAGGAGATTTGATATTATATATGCTAATATGATTGACAAGGATGATTGTAAACCCCGGTTGAAATTTTGGCAAAAAAACAATCTAAGTGCTTATATAATGAATTTAACGGAGGTACCAAATAAGCATTAAAACGAACAAAAAAAAAAAGAGAGAAATCTTGGAAATAGAAATTGACCTGATTGATTAGGGGAAATGGTCATGGAAGAACGCAGGAGGGCATTAAGATTTAAAACAAAGCTAGCCAAACAAGACCTAGGATAATTAGAGGGGGGTATAAACAGATTAGGAGATAAGAAAATTGACTTTTCCTTTCCCTTTTACCTTCACTTCCAGAAGACTTTAACAGGAGAAAAAAAACCCTCCCTTACAAAAATTCTCAAGCAAATTCCTTTGCATGTCACCATTACAAGATAATAGCATAAGGGAAGAATGATTGTGAGGAAGAAAAAAACATAAACTTTAAGGATATGGAAGAGATTGGGGCTGGCCAACTCTAGTGGCAAGCAAGGGAAGGAAAAACAAAGAGAGGGGAAAAGAAATCACCAAAAAACTTCTTCTAATCTTTGGTAGATTCTAGTGGTAAAAACAAACCCTCACTCTTTTATTATTAAGTCGTTTTTGTTAGGGTTCAAAGAAGGAAAATCCTAAATGATAGGAATTAGGGTTCTCGGGACTATTACAATGATCAAATAAAATATTGGCTAAAAGTTTAACTGAAAGAGAGATGGGCACTCTTATATAATATGGTCATTGTTATGGCAATATGACCACTAATTTATTAAAGATTTTCAATAATGTCTTGAAAAATATTTGTGACTTGTCGTAATAGCTATAATACAAATTAACTATTATAGGTCCAGTAAATATTTTATTAAGCTAAGAGCTAAAGTTAAAGATTTCATTAGGCATGGTGTATTGTGGCCTCTGTAAGTACGAACCGAACTACTTGCTGATGCAGAAAATCAATTGAAACCCCCTCTACATCTGTTAGTCGAAAAGTGGTTTAATCAATTATTAACTTTGAGAAAAAAAAAAGTTGTACTTGTTGAAAATGACAACTATATTATCGACTATATTCGCATCTCATTACATGTTGCTCATTGCGAAACATTGATTTTGAACAATTTATTGACCTTTTCTTTTCTAACAACAGTTACAAAGATTTATTGCGTTTTATTTTCAACTCTTACTTGGCCTCCCACTCTGGCCTAATTATACTTGGCTAAGGGTTGAAGGATGTCCAACTAGATTAAGGGTGAAAAAGGTCAACATAGATCCACTCATCTACATAACAAGGTGAATGCTAAAAAGGGACATATACAAAATAAATATGCTTTAAATGGTGAAAGGGTTATAATAGAAAAACATGTTAAGTGGATAATGTAAGTGAACAATTATATTTGTTTTCTTTATGTATTATTGTGCATTTATATCATTTAATCAGTATAAATTTAGGTTTGATTTTATTGTAATATTAACAACTTATTTTTGACAAATACTCGTCATAGTGTGAACTAGAGGAGGTCGATCATCTTTCTCAAGACATCGTTGCCAACAAGAGGATGAGTCCTTATTATGTATTGGTCCTAATTAGGGGTGAGCAAAAAAACCAAAAAACTGATTAAGCCGAGAAAACCGAAAAAAAAACCGAACCGTGAAAAAAACCGATTAAATCAATTAAGATTTTGAAAAACCGACCGGTTCAGTTTCGGTTTTATAAGCTTACAATCGAAAAAAACAAACCGAACCCAAACTGAAAAAAACTGGAAAAAAACCGAGGCAAACTGAAAGAACCGAAAGAACCGAGCCAAACCAAAAAAACCAAGCTAAATTGAAAAAAAACCGAGCCAAAACCGAGCCAAACCGAGCTAAAACCAACTTGAACCGGTTTTTGTCCAAAAAAACAGAACCGAAACCAGTCAGTTTGAACCAGTTTCGATTTTTTTAAAAAAAAATTTTTGGTTTGGTTATTTTTTTTTATAAAAACCGAATCGAACCGAACATGATCACCCCTAGTCCTAATGATATATTGGTGTTATGATTACAACACAATCACCGTTCCATAAATATATAAGCTCGGCGAGTAAGTTGACTTGTATGTTTATATAACACATTCATATTTAAGGGCATAATCATTTTAATAATTATTTTTTAATTTGATTGATTGATTTTTAGGGTGGTCCAGTTACACTTTGGCAACGTGCATTGATTGACTTAGATAAACATGTTTGTCTTTATATCATTGAGGCTGATTTTTACAAGATTAATAAACTTTAAATCATAAATCTTTATCATGATTTGATTGTGGTATTACTAGAGTGAAGGAGGTGTGATACTCACACGTTCCACTTACATGTTAGGGAGATGTCACCCACTCTGCAGGATGTTGTCATGTTAATTGGTCTTTCCATAGACGAATCTCCTGTTTGAAGCCAACATATATTTTAATAAAGATGAATTATGTCTCTATCTATTAGGATAGATGCCTTCACTTAAGGGACATAAAGGGATTTATATTAGGTTGAAGTTAAAGTAAAAAAATTTTAAAATCCCGCTAGATGACATAATAGAGGTTGTGTTGGATTATTATGCTAAAGCATACATAATATTAATGCACATTTTTAGGGCCTTGATCTTTATAGGTTTTGTTGGCAATATAGTGTTAATTTACTTTCTACCACTGCTAGAGGACTTTGATAGCATTCATAACTATAGTTAGGGCTCAACCATGCTTCCCTATATTTACCACTAGTTATGTCACGCATGCATGAAAGATAAGAAACAAATCAACAAATATTTATTATCGTACATGTATAATTTGATATTATATTTTATTTGAAAGCTTTTATATAAATATTAACTAATATTTTCAATTATGAATATATATATTAGCTCTGGTATAGGTGATCATTTTCGGTTTGTTTTTTATCAAAAGAAGTAACCAAAATTGTTTTTTTAACCGAAACCGGTTCAAACTGACCAGTTTCGGTTTGGTTCAGTTTGGTTATTTTGGGAAAACATCGGTTCAAACCGACCGGCTCGGTTTTTTTCCGGTTTAGCTCGGTTTTTCCTGGTTTGGCTCGGTTTTCCCGGTTTGGCTTGGTTTTTTTTTTCCGGTTTGGTTTTTTCAATTTCAGGCTTATAAAACCAAAACCAAAACCAAAACCAAACCGGTCAGTTTTTTAAAAATTCTAATCGGTTTTTTTTTCACGATTCGGTTTTTTTGGTTTTTTTTTTATTTTCTCAGTTTAATTGATTTTTTGGTTTTTTTGCTCACCCTTAAGCTCTGGCCATGCAACCATATCTGATCGAACCTTTTAATCACATAGTCAAACGACCCCTAACAAAGTAAATAATAACCTGGAAAGTCGAAAATCAAGTTTGATAGAATCTTGTCCCAGAGGTAATCCTGTACCTAAGAACCAAAGGTATTGGAAAAAAAAATAGACCCGAAGATAACATTGTATCTAAAAACCCTAAGTATGCGAAAGATGCTATGAAGCTAGTTAATCTTCGATAAGTCAGTGTACAATCTTTTTTCCTACAAAGAAAGATTATTTTGACACAAACAAATAAAAAAGAAAACTCACGTTTATTATCCAACTTGCTGCTGAAATTTGCAAATAAAAAAACTTAATATAGTCTCATCTAACTAACCCTGATGGATCTCTTTTGGGTTACAAGCTAATGAGCCTAAACTAGTAATCAACTAACATAAGTATAATAATGAAATAAACCCCTAAACAATGTCTAATAGGCCTTAACAAACCCAAAATTTCTTTATGTAGTCTGAATCTCCAATTTTCACATATTTTTATTCCTAACTTCAAACACGTTGTTCTCTTTTGTCTGGATGAATTACTAGGTTTACCATATATGGTTGAAAAACTTGAGATGTCTAGTTTCTAGACCAGCTTGAATCATAGAAATATTCCACCTGTAACTCCAAATATGTCCCAAACAGTGCACAAAGGTCTAGTATGATAGATTTGATAAGATTTATCTAGTAACTTCGACCCTCTGAAATAATATGTCACCAAACTCCATTTCACCTAAACATTTAAAAAAATATAGTTACATGTGTCTAGTATCTCCCTGTAAATTTTCAACTTGTTCTGATATACGGTTTAAAAGATATGCTTGATCTAGCAAAACTGGTCAACAAACATTTTAAGGCCAAATTCAGACGTGACTTGGTTCGTATCATCCTCCCCTTTTTTAAAAAGATTTAACCTTGAATATGTATCATGAAAAACATATTTTAAGGTCAATAAATCAGTATCAAGCCAAAGAATAACATCATCATCAAAACCAAGAAGAAAGAAGGTCCCCTGATATACAAGCTTTCATTTTCAACCATCTTCTCCTTCTTCAATTTCAGTTGCTCCTCATATATTTGCTTACATGTCAAAGATACAAGAGTTATAGGTCTTCTATTCATCTCAAAGTAATACTTATTTATCACTCCATCATGCATAACTCTCATATTATACTGTCATGGTTACCAAGCAACAAGTGACCAACTTGCATTAACACAACATCACATAACACCTCATTAAAATATTTACCAATAGAAAAGGCAACCAAAACCTGCTTATTCACTTTCACTTCACCACCATCGTTTAACCACTATAATTTATAAGGTATGAGATGTTTGGTAGAGTGCAAGTTCAACTTTTTCACCAATTCATTACTAGCTATATTAGTACAACTATCACCATTTATAATTAAGCTTCATACCTTATTATGAACATGGCATGTCATATGTAATATGTTCTCCCTTTGACCTTTCAAATCATTCACCTTGATGTATATTCAGTGCTCTCCTCACCATAAGTGCCTCTCCCTCAACCGATTACTCAATACAAACATCATCAGCATCCTTCAATGGTGGTATTTTCTCCTCTTCATCTTCCCCATCAGTCTCAACTTCACTGTTAGCTTTCATAACCTTGACTCTTTTGTTTGGACATTGTGAAGAAACATGACCAAAACCCAGACAATGAAAGTATTTAATGCCATAGTTACGAGAAGTATGAGTAACATTGTTACCTTTAATAATGACCGAGGTGTCTTTATTATTTGTAGGGTATTCAACCTTGCCTTATTTTGTTGTGATGGATCACCCCTAGTATTAGCCTACCAATTAGGTATCCAAGGTTTCAAAGGGCTTAATGGTTAGCTTTGCCGAATGGAACCCTTCTGTTTAAGTTGTTTTTTCATCTTCACAACCATATGCACCATCTCATCCAACTCCACATAATGATGTAACTCCATAATATGAACTATATCATGATTAATGCCATTTATGAATCTAGCCATAATAGCCTCTCTATCCTCCTCAACATTAGCTCGAATCATAAAGAGTTTCATCTTCTTAAAGTACATCGACTCAAACTCTGCAACCTTTGATACAATTCTTTATAATAGTGGCTAGGCACAAGTCTCATCCTCATAAGGGATTTCATCTCATCCCAAGTATCAACTTGTCTTTTATAATTCCTCTTGTAGTTTGTCATTAACTGATCCAATCACACAATGACATAATTAGTAAAAGCAATCACAATAAGCTTGACTTTATTGGGCTTTAGATAATTATGACACTGAAAAATCTACTCCACCTTTTTCTCTCATTTTAAATAAACTTCAGGATCATTCTTCCCCTGAAAAGCTGGTATTTTCACCTTAATTGTACATAAATCTCCATCTAACTTGGCATTATGGTTCTGGACCTTTTGGTACCTATAATTACCCCTCTGACCAAAATTATCACTATATGTTTCCCCTACAAACTGACAATTTTGGTGTTGTCCAAAACATTCCCCATGTCTTACAAACACATCTTCAAAATCAACATCACTCATTTCCGTATTATCAGCCATAAACTAATCCACATTAGTGTTAACTCGCATAACAACCCTTCTAACATTAATTTTTTTTTTCCATTGAGGCCTAATTTGAACCTTACTATGATCATTAACACATTGCTTCTCCAACCTATCTCTAAATTCATTGCCTATTCGATCCATCTACTAATTTATAATGTATAACTGAATTACAATTTCTTTGTCTCCTCTCTATGGTGCCATGTTGTTGCTTGCCTTAGACATCTTTGAATTTGAAAAATTGGTGAGTTGACAAAAAATATATATTCCTCATCCACTTTCTCACTTGTTTACACTCCTATCATGTTTTACTCAAATATAGGCTTTTCATTCAAATATGCTTACTATGCTATTTTCCTCTCGTCTCACCTTTTTCGACTCTTGCGAAGCTGAAATCAACACCAAATATAACTACTATAGAAGTGTATCCAAATATGTGTATATAACTAAAGAAGCAAGAAAAATATGAAAACAAGTAAAGAAGAAACTGCGATTACAATTTCGCGAGAAATAAACAAATTTGTATGAAAAATGGATATTTCTGAAGACGCGAAAGAAAAAAGATAAAAAGGTTATACAAAAAAAATTAAATGAAACCTAAATATATCAATAATGATGTTATTATACTGTAATAATTGAAAAATAATAGCATCAAAACAAGTTTGAATTATGGACGCGAATCAGACCAGTTATGACAAGTTACAATCCTGAATTTAGTTACTTAGCAAACGAATTCCAAATGACCTCAAATTATATATGGGGTGCGATCAGAACCTTAAAAGACAGTAAATAAAATTTGAGATTTTTCTGAATTTATTTGACCCAAAATTACCTTCTGATACGAATCTGACTAGTTATAATAAGTTTTAATCTTGACCTTGGTTATTATAGCAAATGATCAAAAAATGAGCTAAAATTTCATATGAGGTGCGAATAGAACTCCTAGAACTATTATATAAAATTTGAGAATTGTATGAATTGGTTTGGTCCAAATTCTCCCTTGTTTGTGTATTGTGGTAGATTAAAAAAAAGTGACTTTTGACCATTCTTTTCATTTTTTTTACTCTTCATACTACTGATATATTTTGAGACAACAACAAACTAAAACAAAATCTTTTTTAAGAAACCCTAAACGCAAAATACTAAGCTCTAGACACGAAATAATAAAATACCGAATCAAAGACAATTAAAGTTAAGGAAGCCAAAACTAACAAGAAGAAAATAAAGGACATAACCTGATTTTTGGAGCTTAGCTTTAATACCAACTAATGCGAACCTCTTGATCACATGGTCAAGCAACCCCTAATAAAGTAGAAATAACCCAAAAAACTAAAAATTAAGTTTGATAGAACCTTAACCCAGAGAATACCTGTACCTAAGAACCAAAGGTATCAGAAAAAGACTGAGACCAGAGATAACCTTGTATCTAAGAACCCTTAGTATGTGAATGACACCACAAATCCAATTAATCTTCATTAAGTTAAAGTACGATCTTTATCCCCACAAAAAAGGTTGTTTTTCCACAAACAAACAAAAAAAAACTCACATTTATTCTTTAACTTGTTGAAATTTGCAGCTAAAAAACATAAAATAGTCTCCTGCTGAAATCTAAAAGGCCTAAACTAGTAATTAACTAACATAAGTCTAATAATGAAATAAACACCTAAATAATATCTAATAGGTTGGAACAAACCCAAAAAAATAATAATTACTCAACATTAAATAAATAAATAAAATAGGATAATAAAAATAAAGTCTTTATACCAAAATTCCTCCATGTAGCCTGAATCTCAAACACGTCGTTCTCTCTCGTCTGAATGAATTACTGGGCCTACCATATATGGTTGGAAAGCTTGAGATGTCTAGTTTTCAGAATAACTTAAATCATTGAAACATACCACATGTAGCTCCAGATATGTCATAAATAATACATAAACATCTAGTGTGGAAGATTTGACAAGATTTGTCTAGTAAATTGACCCTCTAAAATAATATGTTACCAAACTTCATTTGACCTAAACATTTACTAAAATATAGTTCCACGTGTCTAGTATCTCCTTGTAAAATCTTAGCTCATTTTGATGTACAATTTGAGAGATATGTTCGATCTCGCAAAACTTGTTAGAAGACATTTTAAGGCCAAATTTGGACATGACTTGGTTTGCATCAATATCCATATCAATTATCTAGATGTTTAGAGAAACATGATGTTGGACACGATTACGAGAAGGTGACTCTTAGTTGGAGCTCGATAATAATATTTTTTAATAAATTACTTTTAACATTTTAAATTAAATGACAAGAAAAAATGAACTAACTTAACTACTTGTCATATCAGCTCGTTTGGGCATAAGTCTAGTCATTTTACCTAAAATCTTACTCAATTTCATAATTTTCACCAGGACAAGTTGATTCAAATAAGCCTTAACAGGTATGTTTGAGCTTAATTGTTTTATTTGTATTGTGGCTTTATTTTTTGGTGTCAGTGATGCAACCATATTATTCAACAGTTTTACCAACGTTTACTAGTTTTTTGCCTATGTTTCTTATACAAAATGCCTTGATATTCTTTGTTTTATGTTTTAAAGCCACTTTTGGATCTAAGATTCAAAAAGAAGTAAATTGGAGATAATTGACAAATTTGACCTTCGATCAATGTTTTGTGTAGAGCTTGAGCTCTGGAGGTCGAAATGAAGTGATTCAAGTGGAATTAGAAAGCTAACATCCATAACTTTCTATAAATATATGGAAAAAAAAAAAAAAAAGAAAGAGCATGGAAATCACAGCCTTCAAAGACAAATGTTGTATTTTGCCACTAATAACCTTCAACTATTTTGACTTGAATATCTTAAGCTAGAGAAGTTCATTTGATGAAAACTCAATTTTTTTGGATTTCTGATTCGGAGACCTATCAGACTACCAAATTTCAATAGAAAAAAAGCTCATATGAAAGATATATGATTTTTCTAAGAAGACACATGAATTCTGTCAACAGACATGTTTTATGAGTAAACAAGTCCAAAGTACTTCCTAAAGCATCCAGACCAACATCCAAGTCTTTATTTCAGCATTTTAGCTCCTCTAAGTCTAAAGTCAAAGCTTGTAGATTTTATGCAAGATTATTTCCTTTTTTTTAGGAAAATAGTTATTGAAATACTTAAATGTAAATTGTCTACTTAGAAAAGAACAAATTTGTAGGAAAGGGGGATTAAGGTTTTCTATAAAATAAAAAGAAAGAGACATAGGAAGGGAAGTCTCTTTTAAAAGAGAAAAAAAAACGCACCATTTCCTCAAAAACCAAAAAAATAGACAAAACCTTGTTTCTTTTATGATTTTATTTTTATCTTTTATATAGATAAACTATGTTTTTGAAAATAAAAAATATTTATTTTTAGATGATATTCTTAATATGTGTAGTTTTACATGTTATTCTCTTTTTTATTCAATCAATTTAAATGTCTTATTTTTCAAGATTCAATATCTTTTTTGATATTTTTTAGTTTATTTGATTACATATGTGTGTAAACTTTTTGATTTGTTATATTTTTTTGAACTACCTAAAATGTTTTAAAAAAACCTGCATAGATATTTTTTTATGAAAAATAAAAATATTTAACCCGATGAAGTATGGGTTACATAACTAGTATACAGTAATGTTAGGTTAGTTAGATAGGGATTTCTTTATTTGGGCCTTTTTTTATATATAAAAAAATAGATCTAATTTTACAGCCTAGTTAGACATTTTTTTTTTTTTTGTCTCTTTCTCATTTTTAAGAGGATGAAAACCAAGTGATGGTAAGTAACTTATCCCAAAAGAAAATAATCTTATGTTGTCAATGATTGTATATTTTTTTTGGTCCATGAAAAAAAAATCTAGTATAATTGAAAAAAGAAGAAGATTAAAATTACTTTGATAAAATCTCCTTAAACAATATTATTATTATTATAATTTTTAAAAGATCTATTAAGAGTAACGATGTAAAAGAGAATAGAAAAAATAGAAAGAGAGAAACAATTTCTCCTTTTATTTTTCTATGAGAAAATTATTTATATTGCCAATGTTCTTCTGATCCATGAAAGAAAAGTATAGTGTTAGTGAAAAAAGAAAGAAAGAAGTTGAAAGTACTTTTACGAAAGCTCCTATTGTGATTTTTGAAAGAATAAAATTTAAAGTTGAGTTCTTTTCATACCAAGTTGGGCCCAATAAAATTTGTTTTTGTCAAAGTAGATGAAATATCCAACCCATTTGGCTCAGGGGAGGCCCTATCACCGATGGTTCCTAAATTTACACGGCCTTTCATAAAAGCTCAAACACGGGAAAGAAGAAAACGAATTCAAAAGAAAGGGAGAGGATGGCGCAGTAGCAGGGCAGCAAATATATCCCCGATAGAAAGATATTAATAAATAATCAATCGCAGGCACTGAGACCTTCAGACTCCGTTAAAGATGGGGGAGGAGAAGAGGCATCAGATGATGCAGAACTTGTTCGGCGATCAGTCCGAAGAAGAAGAAGAGATCGATTCTGAGCACGAATCCAATCCCCAGCCCAATTATGCTTCCGTAAATAAATACTCAGTTCACCCTTTCTCCTATATATATTATATATTATTCTCAATATTATCTTTTGGATTTGTAGCCTCGCTGTACGTAGGGTTTTTTTCCTCTTAAAATTAAAAACCCTAACTGGGTTGCAATGCATTGCATTGTTGCTCAATTGAACTACCTAGTTGATTGAATTAGAATGCTGCTGCTATTAGGTTTTTTTTTAAATTCGCCAGGGTTTTATATTTTAATAATTTTATCCTTGTAAGGGTTTCCTTCCTTTGCAGGATGAAGCTGAGGGAGAGCTGAGGAATGACGGTGAAGGTGAAGGTGAAGGTGAAGTTGACGGGCAGGAGGATGTACATGTGGAAAGTGAAGGTGAAATGCGTGAAGTAGAACCTGATCCTGGAGAAAGTGAGGGTGAAAGAGAACAAAGTTCCCAAGAGGTAGATATCGGTGATCAGAGGGATGAAAGTGATGCAAAAGATTCTGACAGTGATGCTAAAGAAGAGTATGGTCACAGAGTGGCTACCAGCCGCAGACGTGATGTAATTGAAAGTGGTTCAGAGGAACATCATTATGTTGATCATGAAGATGAGGAGGTCGATCAAGCTAGAAGTCCAAGGTTATTTCCTCACCTTTTTTCTGTCATCTAGAACTTTCTGCAACCTATCTATCCACCACTGTAAAAAGAAGTTGTTCTTAAAGATTAGCCACAAGTTCCTTGGATGTCTATTTATTTATGTTCTCCTGTATTAAACCTGCTGAATATTCGAATTTCTTAATAGCAAATCACCTGAGGAGGAGAAAGATCAGGCTCAAAATGCACAATCGGCTCCTGCGATTCGTGATGTGTTTGGGGACTCTGAGGATGAAGAAGAGGATGCATATGCAGTTCGTAATGACATTGAGCAAGATTCTAATGTGTGTATACCATGTTTCAAATGTTTTTGTCATAGATGTTAATTGCTTGGTGCTCCCATTCACACTAATGGCTCCAAGGGTCACCCATTTTGCTCTCAATCCTCAGAGGTCTCCTATGGAAGAGGAGGAAAGCTATGAAAAGAACCTGAGACCAGAGGATATGCTAGCTGACGAAGATGCTCAATATGAGTCAGAAGAGGAGAACCGAGAGGCTAAACCTAAAGAGAAGCCACTTGGCCCCCCATTGGAGATAGAGATGCCATTTTGCCCACCTCCAGCCGATCCTAAGAAGGTGTTCTCTTCTTTGTTCCATCTGCTTCTAAAATGTTAACTAACTCATCATTTCTTTGGTGCTTGAGTTCTCCTTTGCTTGATATGCATGCATGGTTTTTCTTCAAGTTTCAATAGCAAGTAAACAGAATATAGAATAAGTTTAAGTGGTCTACTGGCCTCTATTGGAAACAACTTGAAAGTAGTTGTTTAGATTATATAGGATCTCATTTGTGTATCTCTTTCTGTTTTTTAAAGTGTCAAATTTGTAGAGTTGGGGAGTGTCTTTCCTTCTTGAAGATACTGCTGGAACAGTTTTGGATGTGCTTTTCATCCCTGCTCTTCTTGTTTTTGGAGGGGTTATCAGTGCTGGCAAAAAATTCTTCATTGTTTGATTGAATACTTGTCAAAGTATATTTTACATTGAAGAAAATGTTCCTGATCTCTATCAATATATCTGATGGTTGGTTAATTACATGTGGTCTCTAAATTTGTAGATTTTGGTCATTTTAGGGTTGAGAAAATTTACAGTTCTAATTTCTGGTCTCTAAACTAATGGTTTTTAGATGCCTGCATGTTTTGCCATGTGTACACATGAGTGGATGAAGGGACTGTGTGACCATAAATTGAAAGTGTGAGAATTAGCATGCCTGAAGTTGTGGTACAGGGGTTAAATGATCAAAATCTAAAACTTGGGGAGCCACAGGTGTAATTTACCAGCCTGATGGCTGTTGTTGTTGATGATGTTTTCTGTTCTTTGCTACTTTAGATGTATAAATGTTCTGACTTGTGGTGATTGTCTAATTCTTATATGTAGATGAACATGATTAAAGTATCCAATATTATGGGCATTGACCCAAACCAATTTGATCCTAAGACGTATGTGGAAGAGAAAACATTTGTGACAGATGAATCTGGAGCTCAAAAACGAATACGCCTAGAAAACAATATTGTACGATGGAGGACTGTTAAGAATCCTGATGGCTCGAATTCGGTGAGCAGATTCTTCTTCTTCTTCTTCTTCTTCTTCCAATTAAAAACTTTTTACATTTGTGTTTGATCTGTAGGTTGAAAGCAATGCACGCTTCGTGAGATGGTCTGATGGTAGTCTACAGTTATTAATTGGGAATGAAGTTCTTGATATATCAGTGCAAGATGCGCAACAGGATCAAACACACCTTTTTCTTAGACATAACAAGGTGACATCTCAAGTCTCTGTATATGTGATTGGAAATGATGATATTTTGCTTGCTTTATCTTTTAGTCTCTCATTTACCTGCTTAGAGTTGGCTTAAGTTCCTAACATAATGATTGCATAAGCCTGATTTTTTGACATGAATTTGTTGAAATAATTGGGAAATGGCTGCAAGTTAGAGTCCTTGATTATGGGACTTATATTCTGTAGTTACTTTTTATGGGAAGGTGATGCTGTTAGATATCTGGTATCGTTTAACATGCTGTAAAGCCTCTGATAGTGCAGTCCTTGATGGTAATGCTACTTCTTGCTGAGGGATTTGGCATTTGAAATTGTTTGCGTGCCCCTTTATTGACCTATTCTCCTTTTCCTTATTTTTATTTGGTGACTAAAGACTACTTTCTATCCTGGGAACAGGATGATAATGAATAATACAGCAAAAGGATCAAAGTTGGTTGTTGGATGTAAACTGAAGTTTAAAATTCCTTGATGGTATTTCTTTTTTGTGTAAATTTCATAGCAGTCACAGGAGCTGCCATTACAGACTTCATTTCATGCATTTATTTACATTCAAAGTTCAGAATGAATACTTTTTGGTTTTTGATTCTGGTTGCTGTCATAGTTTTTTTGCCTCCAATGTGAAGTCCTTTTGTGAAACTTGCCGTTTGCTTCTTGAGTCAAAATATTCTTTATGTATTCGTAAACATCACTCAAGTCTGAAACTTTGTTTGGGGAACTTAACTTAATATGTATTTCAGTCACTTCTTCAATCACAAGGAAGAATATTAAGGAAGATGAGGTTTATGCCATCATCATTGTCATCAAATTCCCATAGGCTATTGACTGCCCTTGTTGACTCTCGCCATAGAAAGGCTTATAAAGTTAAGAACTGCATCACCGACATCGATCCTGAGAGAGAAAAGGAGGAAAAGGAAAAGGTAACTAACTAGTTTACTTAAGGATACAGTGGCTTGTATTTGGTTTGTGGTTTCATGGTTTCTAGTTCTGTTGTCTGTATGGTTTTATAGGCTGAAAGTC
>Ga0307510_10003798_pt1 | contig 17679 bp, 8 predicted proteins | sample 12_EM_MG_FD_207224 | JGI IMG/M metagenome (GOLD analysis project Ga0307510, IMG submission 207224) | Populus trichocarpa ectomycorrhiza microbial communities from riparian zone in the Pacific Northwest, United States - 12_EM | ecosystem: Host-associated > Plants > Roots > Unclassified | place...
AGCAAAACGGTTTCTGGAGGACGTCCGATAAAACTTGGGTCACCTTGGACCGCATTCAGTTTGTGGGAGCGTGTAATCCCCCCACCGATGCTGGCCGTACACCCATGGGAGCTCGTTTCCTTCGGCACGCACCGCTCATCATGGTCGATTATCCTGGTGAACTGTCATTGACACAAATTTATGGAACTTTTAACACTGCTGTCTTGAAGATTATCCCGACCCTCCGAGGATACTCAGAATCCCTTACGAAAGCAATGGTTCAATTCTACTTAGAATCGCAACAGAGATTTACCCCAAAGATTCAACCGCACTATGTCTACTCTCCTAGGGAGCTTACGAGATGGGTTAGGGGTTTGTATGAGGCCTTGAGACCGTTAGAAACGCTCTCCGTTGAAGGGTTGGTTAGAATATGGGCTCACGAAGCACTGCGGTTGTTCGAAGACCGTCTCGTCGGAGAAGATGAGAGACAATGGACCGCAGATGCGACCAAGAGAATTGCCCTTCAACATTTCCCTGGCATTGACGAACAGAAGGCGCTACGTGGACCAATACTATTTTCAAATTGGTTGTCTAAGAACTACGTTCCTGTGGAGAGAGAACAATTGAGAGATTTCGCAAAGGCGCGTCTAAAGACCTTCTGCGAAGAAGAAGTGGATGTCCCGTTGATCCTATTCAATGACGTTCTGGAGCATGTATTGCGCATTGATAGGGTCTTCAGACAGCCGCAGGGGCATTTGATTCTTATCGGTGTCAGTGGAAGTGGAAAAGTATGTTGTCCTACTTGTTGTTCTTTTTACCTCGCTAATCGGAGTTCCAAGACTACTTTATCCCGGTTTGTGGCCTGGATGAATGGACTCAAAGTTTTTCAGATTAAAGTTCATGGCAAATATTCCGCAGAAGACTTCGACGAGGACCTCCGGGATGTTCTTCGGCGATGTGGCTGCAAAGGGGAGAAAATTTGCTTTATCATGGACGAGTCTAACGTGCTCGATTCTGGGTTCTTAGAGCGCATGAATACCTTGCTAGCAAACGCAGAAGTCCCCGGCCTCTTTGAGGGAGACGAATTTGCAGCTTTGATGACGGCCTGTAAGGAAGGCGCTCAGCGTCAAGGCTTGCTTCTAGATTCCCAGGAGGAGTTGTACAAATGGTTTACTCAACAGATCGTCAAGAATCTACATGTCGTATTTACTATGAATCCCCCAGAGGATGGTCTATCATCTAAGGCAGCAACGTCCCCAGCATTGTTCAATCGTTGCGTTCTGAACTGGTTTGGAGATTGGTCGGACCAGGCTTTTTTCCAAGTTGGGATGGAATTAACTCAATCACTTGATCTCGATAGAGCAACTTACAGGGCCCCTGACAGTATTCCGGTGGCCTACAGAGAACTCACGTTGCCGCCTTCCCATCGCGAGGCGGTTGTCAATGCAATGGTCTATATCCATTACTCGCTTCACCGCTTCAATACTAAACTCCAAAAGCAACAAAACAAGACAACATATCTAACACCTCGACATTTCCTTGACTTTGTTGCCCAATATGTCAAACTTTATAACGAGAAACGCGAGGATCTTGAGGAGCAACAGCGACACTTGAATGTTGGATTAGAGAAATTGAAAGACACGGTCGACAAGGTGCGGGAGCTTCGAACAAGCTTAGCCGAAAAACAAGGACAGCTCGAGAGAAAGAGCGCCGAGGCAAACGAAAAACTACGAAGAATGGTCGCCGATCAGCAGGAGACCGAACAAAAGCGAGCAGCTTCTCTACAAGTCCAAGCAGAGTTGGAAATCCAGGAGAAGGTGGTTGCTCAACGAAGGGAAGTTGTGCTGAGTGATCTTGCAAAGGCCGAACCCGCTGTCATTGAAGCCCAAAGAAGCGTCGGAAATATTAAGAAAACTCACTTAAACGAAGTCAGGGTCATGGGAAAGCCTCCGCTAGCTGTTCGACTCGCTATGGAGTCCGTTTGCACGTTGTTGGGGCATAAAGTGGACGCATGGTCGACTGTACAATCTATCGTGGGACGTTCTGATTTCGTCTCGAGCATCATCAACTTTGACAACGAGAGACAGATGACCAAGAGTCTTCGGCTTAAAATGCAAAAGGATTACCTCTCTTCAGCGAGTTATAACCCAGAAGCGATGAACAGGGCAAGCAAAGCATGTGCACCTTTGGCTCAATGGGTCGAAGCACAAGTCAATTACGCCGAGATTCTCGATCGCGTAGGGCCTTTGAGGGACGAGGTTGATCAATTAGAAGAGCAAGCAAAGCAGACGAAGGCACAAGCACAGGCGATGCAAGATACAATCCAAGAGCTCGAACAGAGTATCGCTAGATACAAAGACGAATATGCAGCGCTTATTAGCGAAACCCAGGCTCTCAAAACCGAAATGTCTCGTGTTCAGTCAAAAGTTGACCGCAGTGTTAAGCTTTTGGATAGTTTGTCTTCTGAAAAGACCCGCTGGGAGTATGGCAGCAAATCCTTTGAAACACAAATAGGGACGTTGATTGGAGACGTTATTGTGTCGGCAGCGTTCCTAGCATATGGTGGGCTCTATGATCAACAGTATCGTAAATCGATGGCAGACGACTGGCTTAACCATCTTTCGTTATCCGGTATTCAATATAAGGAACATAACCCAGTTACAGAATATCTATCGACTGCCGATGAAAGGCTTGTGTGGCAAGAGAATGGATTGCCAGTGGATGATCTTTGCACGGAGAATGCGATTGTCCTCAAGAGATTTAACCGTTATCCTCTCATTATCGACCCTTCTGGCCGAGTCACAGACTTCCTAGCCAACGAGAGCAAAGAGCGGCGTCTTACCATTACAAGTTTCCTAGATGATTCATTTACCAAGCAATTGGAGAGCTCACTCCGTTTTGGGAATCCTATTCTTATCCAGGACGCGGAGCATTTAGACCCTATCCTCAATCACGTCTTGAACAAGGAGTACCAGAAAACCGGAGGCCGTGTGTTAATTCAACTTGGAAAACAGGAAATCGATTTCTCGCCTACCTTCAAGTTGTATTTGTCCACTCGTGACCCATCGGCGTCCTTCGCCCCCGATATCTGCAGTCGCACTACTTTTGTCAATTTCACTGTTACCCAGAGTAGTTTGCAGACCCAGTCCCTAAACCAGGTACTAAAGTTCGAGAGACCGGATGTTGATCAACGCAGGACGAACTTGATGAAGCTCCAAGGCGAGTTCAAGCTACATCTTCGACAACTTGAGAAGCGTCTTTTGCAAGCATTAAACGAATCCCGGGGAAATATTCTGGATGATGATCGGGTCATTGATACCCTTGAGACCCTGAAGACCGAGGCGGCCGAGGTGTCACGCAAGATGGCAGAAACAGATGGCGTAATGACCGAGGTGGAAACGATCACCCTACAGTACCAAGTCATTGCCCGCGCATGTAGTGCCGTCTTTGCAGTCCTTGAACAACTTCATCATCTCAACCACTTCTACCAGTTCTCGCTCCAGTACGTTGCCTGGCCCCCGCTAATTTGACATCAATCGACTAACCAAACATTCAGGTACTTCCTTGGTATCTTCCATTCTGTCCTACACGACAACAAGCGCTTGCAAGCTGAGAAGGATTACAATGCCCGTATTCAAATCATTCTCCATGATCTTTTTGTTACAACGTGAGTTCAATAGATGCCTTTTCTTCTATCATCTTGCTGATCTTATAGTTATCAACGTACTGCCTTGGGATTGCTCCAGAAAGACCGCGTGACATTGGCAATGCTTTTAGCCCAGGCATCTCCATACAAGATGGACAAGTCTTTGATCGACCGTATCTTAGATGATGGTCTTCCGGGCATAGACGCTTCGACCGAGGTTGGCAAGAGGGACGAAGTCATTCTACGAGCTTCGACACTTCCAATTTTCAAGAACTACATTGCAAATATCACCGCTGAGGAATGGGAGAGGTTCTTTCAAGAGGAGACTGCTGAAAGCTTTGTTCCTGTCGTTTGGGACAGCAAGTTGCCCAATCTTGATCAAGAACTAAATAAACTTCTGCTTGTCAAACTTGGCAGAGTGGACCGCTTTGTCCCATCTGCAGAGAAGTTTGTGGGCGCTGTCTTTGGAAAGGACGTTTTGGACGCTACTGGAGATCTTCGCCAGGTTGTGGGTCAGGTATCTGCAACCACCCCCATCGCTCTTGCCTCTTCACCTGGTTTCGATGCAAGCTACAAAGTCGATAGTTTGGTGGAGAAGCTTAGAGCTAGCTGTACTAATATCGCCATGGGCTCTAATGAGGGTTTGGCGACTGCAGACAAGGCGGTCAGCAACGCGGCTTCGGTTGGGACCTGGGTCTTGGTTAAAAACGTGCATCTTACTCCTGCATGGTTACAATCGTTAGAGAAGAGGCTTGATGCACTGCGACCCCATCCTAACTTCAGGCTATTCCTCTCTATGGAGTCCTCACCTAAAATCCCGATCAATCTACTACGTGCTTCACGCGTACTCATGTACGAACAACCTGCCGGGGTCCGTGCTAACATGAAGGATTCACTTTCAACACTATCGACGCGTCCAGCCAAACAACAGCCTACCGAGAAGGCGAGGGTGTACCTTCTTCTCTCCTTCCTACATGCGGTCGTTCAGGAGAGACTACGCTACGTTCCTAACCTAGGGTGGAAAGGATGGTGGGAGTTCAACGACAGCGATGTAAGTCATACTCACCCTTGTTCATTGCACTAGAGAGTATGCTAAGCCCCGGGATAGTATGAGTGTTCGGCTTATGTTATCGACACTTGGATTGATCACGTTTCTGGCGGCCGTACGAATGTCGCTCCAACTAAGCTTCCTTGGGACATGATCCGTACTCTTGTTACAGAGACATATGGCGGTAAAATCGATGACGAGGGTGATTTCCAGCGTTTGACAGATCTCGTCAAATCCGTGTTCACCCCTAACGCTTTCAACTCTGACTTCAAATTGGTTGACACCGACCAGCCTCTCTACGTCCCTGAAGGTATCGGAATGCCGGACTTCATGCAATGGGTCAACGCGCTCCCAGAGAGAGAGCCACCAACATACTTAGGCTTACCAGCAAATGCAGAGAAGCTGCTGCTGGTGGGACACGGAAAGGGAATGATCGAGAATTTAGGCACTATTACAGATATCCTGGAGGAAGGGGAACGGGTTGTGGCAGAGGTAGCGAATGCTGCTTAGTTATTTCTTTTCCTATTCGTCACCCCTTCAACTTCAAGTGTTTTAGCATTAAGAGCTTTTGTTTGGGAATTTTGTTGTATTGTTAGGCGCACATCCTATTTCTTTTCCCCCACTCAAATGTACAATACTCTAGTCATCTATGCTTTATTCTGCTGTTAATTAATGCGTTTGTCAAGTGCTCTCAACCCCCATCTTAAACTAACATCCCAGAGCAGTGTCACGCTCCGACACTTCATACCTCACATTTCTGCCAATAGACATCATCCGATGAACCATTTTACCGACCCTCATTCTGGCTATGAACTGAAGCCTCCCCCTACTAGTATTCAACCTGAATCCATCCTATGCCCACCGTAAAAAGCAGGGTAATCGCTTAGAAAGATGAAAAAAGTGAGAAACACCACAAAGCATCACTTCTCGTACTGTACACACATTACTGGACGTTAAAATCCCCCGCATCTATCTCTTCGCTCTCAAAGCCCTCATCCCATCTTTAGAATCGACAATCCTCCCGCTAACGTCCTTCAGCGCATCATTGAACTCCCTAAGCGTCCTATTCAACCTCCTAGCGTCCTGCCGACCCCCAACTCCACCGGTGAGCGCTGTGAGACCTTCCCCACCGATACTGCCCATAGTAGCCTGCTCCTCGACGCTGCGTAGCGAGAGCTCCACCTCCTGCACGCTCTCTAGGAATAGATTCAACTTCTGGTCCATCTTTGCAATTTGCGTGTTGAAGTAGTTTATCATCGGTTTGTTGCTCGTAATGTCGTTCTCACGCATTGGTTGGTTATGCTGTTGTGCGATGTACTGGCTGCGCTGGGCGGGTGGCACACGGAAGAGGTCGACGTTGCGGATGGAGAGGGTTGCGGCTGCGTCGTCTTCGTTGTGGTGTTGACGCGCGGAGCTCAGCGCCGCTTCGTCAGCGGCGAGGAAGGACTTGGTGGTTGCGAGCTTATGGGTTAGGACTGCGGTGTCGGAGGGGATAGAGTCGATGGTTGCACGGTGACCGGGGAAGTGGGCGGTCAGCTCTGTGGCGATGCGCATTTGCTCTTGGATCTCTTGTCTACAGTGGAAGCTAGTGAGTGAGGGGGTCAATAATCCGACGATGCAGAATGAAGTCTTACTCAATGCCCTCCAGGACCCTCTGAACATCTGCATGGCAGTCCCCAAATCTAGCAGTCGGTACAAGCTTTGAAGCGTCAATAGTGGCTGCTGGAACTGTATTCTGCTGCTGCGATTGCTGCTGCGGCTGTGTGGTGCCAAGAGTGGTCCCACCGAATAATCCAGCAGGTCTTGGAGTTGCCGGTGCTGTATTACCAAATGTTCCGACGCTAGGAGTAGCTGCTGCAGAAGCAGGGCCAGTACTATAAACGTGAGCCGAGAGGTATCTGGAATGTGGGATGTGGCATACAATAACGGCTTAGGAGGTTGCTGTAAAGCTCCTCCGCCAAACAATCCCCCTCCAGTAGCAGGCGTAGAAGCTGATGCCGCCGCCCCAGCTCCAAAGAGCCCTCCGGCAGGTTGAGCCGGGGCAGTTGGTTGAGCAGCGCTACCAAATAGTCCTCCCGTGGGCGCAGATCCAGTGGTAGGGGCAGTTGTTGTAGGGGTTCCAAACAGACCCCCGCTCGCGGGGGCAGAAGTAGCGGCAGGAGGTAGAGCACCACCAAACAAGGACCCTCCCCCTCCTCCTCCTCCTCCCCCCCCCCCTCCTACACCCGTAGTCGAAGTTGCAGCTCCACCAAAAAGACCACCACTGGTGCTCGTTGCTGGGGTTTGCGTTTGCGTTTGCGCTTGTCCACCACCAAACAATCCACCAGAAGCGGGGGCAGTTGGCTGCGACGCGCCGCCAAAGAGACCCCCACCGCCGCCGCTAGTTGTGGGTGTTGCAAATAGTGAAGGAGTCTGTTGCTGCTGCTGCTGCTGTTGTTGTTGTCCACCGCTGAACAACGCGAGCCACCTATTGTTAGCATTCCGCCAAAGTTTTGTAAAAGGCGCGGGAGGTCATTACAAAAGTGATGGGGCCCCCGAAGTAGGTGTATTTATTCGCCCGAAGAGTGACATTGTAGGAGGGGGTCAGGTTCTTATCCGGTGGCTTGAAGTAGTGTGAATTGAACACCGCCGAGTCAACTAGTAGAGAGGATAGATTCAATGAATGAAAGGGTGTCTAGATGTTATTGTTGCTACCTTAGTAAGACACAGCTCTTGAGGCTCAGGCTCAGCGGTTCGAGAAATGCGGCGGGGGAGGTAATATTCAGAACACTAGCTAATCCAGAAAGTTACCCTACTCTACATTGTCGCGACTACCACTCAACTACCGTACTGGGTGGTTGCCTGTCATATCTAACGCCTACACTACCGACAACCCTGACTATTTGCGCCAACTACTCGACACAACCTACCTCCGCAAAACCAATTAATGATGGACCAAGACGAAGACGCATACCTCTACGGAGACGATCCAGTAGCGACGGAGGAAACCTCTACTAGCAGCGCGACTCTCCAGCAAACCTCAAATTCTCCTCCTACAGCAGTACCCGAAATCCTCCCCGAACACTCTGGAGGAGATACACCAATGGCAGATAGCGCTCCCGAGTGCGCTACCAGGGAAGACGACCTAGAAGAAGGCGAAGAGGAAGAGGAAGAAATAGAGGAAGAAGTAGAAGTCGATGACAGCGAAGATGTACCTACAAACACCCAATTCCATCCTAGAATTCCCCAAAAAGCTAACTTGCAACCTAGGAAATTGAATTCGTAATTGAGCGAAAAGACGGTACTCGACCGGAGCCACCCCCTCAACCATCTCGTTACAACCAAGTCCGCATGGCCCCCACTCGTCCAGTTCCAGAATCCTCAGGCTCCGCAAAAGCTACCACACCCCAACCATCAACTAGCACAACACCACACCCCCCAGCCGGTCCCGCATCCTCCCAACACCCCCACCCTCCAACAAGCTCTTCTTCAAAACTAGACCTGAATGGGAACCCAGCCTACCACGGCACACCAATAAAATCCATTTCTTTAGATTCGGACACGCACCTCCCCTCCGACAAACCATGGCGCAAACCTGGGGCTGACGTGACGGATTACTTCAACTACGGCTTTGACGAGTTCACCTGGACAGCGTACTGTCAGAAGCAAGAGTCTATGCGTGAGGAATTTGATCCGAGGAAGATGATGGAGCAGATGATGTTACTTTCGGGTATGACTGGGGGATTGGGAATGCCAGGAATTGTTGTTGACCCGTCTGCCGTTAGTGTTGGTGTTGGGGGGATGGACATGAATGCTGCAGCAGCTATGATGGGGTTCAACCCTGCTGGAGGTGGAGGCGGCAGTGCTGGTGGCGGGGCACCGACAACTGCAGTCGGTACGAGCGCTGGCGGAACGGATCTGAGTATGGTTAGTGGGATGGTTGATCCATCCATATATGGGGCTGGCCCGATGGGTGGGGGATATGATGAAAGGAACGGTGCCGCTGCTGGGGCGTATGGGATGGCGGCTGATCCGAGGAGAGCTGGGATGTAGGTCCCTTGACCTCCTTTAGTTGGTGTTGATGGGCTAGGCTAATCTCTCTCACCAGGCCACCCCAAGGGCCGCAACAGGCGATGGGCGCATATGGCGGTTACGACCAGAATATGATGCAACAGCAGCAACAGCAGCAACAAAGTGTCAGGGGCGCCTATGGACGTGGGGGCAGAGGTAGAAGGGGGTGGTAATCGATCACAAACCCTATACCTCACCTATCCCATTCCAACTTATCCAATGTAAATACCTCCAGCTGTTCCCAAGTATAATCTTATGTATTACTACCCTTTTCCCCCCTTTTGAATGCCCAAATTGGAAGTCAGATTATCATTCAGTTCTCAAGTAACCTATTCAAATCCCAGAGGTTTTAGCCCCAACAGATGTTGGTGCCCGATCGTCTTGAGAATATAGGTCCATGGAAGGGGGGTATAACGAGTCCGGGAGTTTGAAAATCAATGTAGAGAGTAATTGCTCTGCTGAAACTGCTGCTGCGGCGAGATACAATAAAAGGTCGTGGAGGAATAGCAGCAGGTTAGTAGAATCCGAGAACAATTTTGCTGAGTGAGGAACGACATAGACGAGCCATCAACGAACACGGAGGTGAGGTCATCCCACCTCGCCATCCACACTGCGATTCACAAAATCCTAGATGGTTGGCGGTGCGGTAAGAGGAAGGGTAAGGGCAGGAGACGCGATAACAATTAGCGGGGCATCTGAGTGTATCATAGAAAGAAATCCGCACATTGACACCTGCTATTTGAGTCAGATCGAGTGATATGTTGTGAATACGGGGTTTGACGGATAGTGAGTATCCCCCTACCGCTGTGGTCTCCTCCTCTATCCCCCAGTTTGGGGGGATGCAGCTTCGGACAGATGCACAGGGGGGCGCTACCATTGGGGGAGGACCCTATTTGAGGGGCCGCTATTCCTAAATTTTGCGGTATCATAATACACATGGGAATGAATAGGAAGACTCGTGGTCACGAGCGGAGGTTTGTACTGAGTAAGTTATTTTTAGTTAGGCTTCTACAGTTAGTAATGTGACCGTTCTGCGGAGGTCCTAGAAAGTTATATAAACTCGATTTCCAGCGCTTCTTTACAGCACTGAGAGTGCTGCTTTTGCAATTAAATTGGGGTAATGGTGGACACCTTGGAGAACACGGCGGCCACACTTATTGGTTGCTTTCTCCATTCCTTCCTTTTGATGGAGTAACCCCATTGTGGGATGCCATGTTAGTGCATACCGGTATTAGTTAATAAAGCGAGTGAGACTGTCACCATGTCGAGGGTGACTGGGGTTTCTGGTGTTTATGCGATAGAGAGCCCACTGTGCGAGTGGCTATAACAAACTGTATTTAGTCTGAGCTGCGTTCTCTTCTCCCGAAATGGTAACCATCATCACTCTACACATCGAATAGCGAACACACTTCTGGTTTCCTACCGCCTTCATTCCGGGTCTCTTCTCAAAACGCTCGCCTCACGGAAGCCTCCTAGCGGTGCTTGTACGGCGGGAGTTGTCTCTGCCCACGACCAGACCATCACCTTCACCCTTTTCTGTTCTCGCCAGAGACAGCCTATTTGACCAACCCCCTGCGATCACGAATCCCTCAAGGGAGCAGTTTTCTATTTCCTCAAAGCCGTCAATTGCCTACATTTCCTTCAAGTGACTGAGGCTTGCCAATCCTTTGTTTTCTCTTTCCCGGCCCTTTTCCGCGCTTTGAGTACTTAAACTACAGTCGGAAAGTGAGGACAACGCCAACACCATTATGGTAGAAAGTAAGAAACGAACACCGCTCTCGTGGGCCGCTGGGGAGGGGCATGATGAAGTAATGAAGCTACTGTTGGGGTGCCAAAAAGTCAACCCTAATTTGACCGATGAGGTTGGCCGAACACCGCTCCTGTGGGCTGCTGAAAGATGCCATTTTGGAGTAGTTCAACTACTTCTAGGATGCGAAGATGTCAACCCCAATATCCCGGACAATATCGGCCGAACGCCGCTCTCGCGCGCTGCTGAGGAGGGGCATGATGACGTAGTGCAACTACTGCTAGCACAGGAAGGTGTCAACCCCGATATCCCAGACTATTATGGCAAAACACCGCTTTGGTGGGCTTCCTTCGCCCCGAACAAGAGAACGGCGAATCTACTGCAAGCCCGCCAAGCTGCGAACCCTGATGCCGTTTGACCCCAACAGGGTAAATTCTTTACTATTGCCCCTAAAAGTGCAAATCTACTCCTTTTTAGGCATTTCCATAAATATGCACATATATACCGCCAGCCGCTTATCTCTCCTCTAAACGGGCTTCGAATCTCTCTCCGGAGCGTCCAACAAACATTCAACATCACTGTCTTTTGTTTCTGTTCCTCCCCCTTCGCTTGCTTCCCGATTCCACTTGAAATTCTCCCTTGCGAATCATTATCCCTGATCAAAGCTTGTAATCTAGCATACACACATCCCTGTATGTGCATTTATGGGTATTGACTGTTTGTTGAGTGGGTATCCCTAACTCCATCCTGCTAGTGTCGGGAAGTCGGAGGTGGGGGGGCATGTACCACTACGATTCATGTAGTATCTGAATTTTTAGTCTTTGCTTTTGGCTATGTTCTAGTCCCTCCCTACTCTATTTCAACTCTGCATTTAGAACATGATTGGTCATTACTCCCCAGTCTTTTATTCTATTATGTACTCTACATCGCCAACTGAAAAGTACTATCATATCTCAGAATATAATCCAATTTGATCTGTTGGAATTTTTGTGAATCGATTACTGAGGGATCAAGTGGAAAATTCACACTGATAACCCTTAATTTGTGTTTAGCTCTCAGCAGGAAGGGGGGGTAACAATTCCAAAATTTTCTCAGTCACAATGCCGAAATTCCTGTCCTCGCACTTGGCCGCGAGGCGCTCACCATCCACACCACGATTCACAAAATCCTAGATGGTTAGCGGTGCGGTAAGAAGAAGAGTAAGGGCAGCAGACGCGATAACATTAGCGAGGCATCTGAGTGTAGAAAGGAATCAGCACATTGACACCTGCTTTGTAAGACAAAACGAGTGATATATGGTGAATATGGGTTTTGACAGAGTGTGAGTATCCCCCTACCACTGTGGCCCCCTCCTCTACCCCCCAGTTTGGAAAGGTGCAGCTTCGGACAGACGCACTGCGGCGGAGGTGTTGTTGGTTCATGAGTGAAGTGCGAACAGCAAGTACCTTCCCACAATCTTTTAGTCAGACCAGAAGGCATTAGCCCTCTGCTGGTCTGTACGTCCTCCGCCTATCCTTTTGTTCATCTATTCCCCGAGGTCTCAAATCTACGTCGGTCGCGGAGCCGGTATCGCCTCCGAGACTTGAGAGAAAAAATTGCCTGCTTGCGTCCTGCGAAGAGAGGACGTGTGGGCTGGGCTCAAATTTCCCCCACTCTACTAGGTGTCAGTTGGCAGCATTAGCCCTAACCCCGCACCGGAAGGGGGATGTGCCATACCGTTAGGTTTTGTGACTCGGAATTGCATAATGGGGCGTGTCCTTCCGGGAGATAACTGGTATGATATGTATTTTTCAAATGGGGGAAATACCCTCTCTTTGCACACTTCTATCTAAGAATGATATGATAGGACTGCGACAGCCAACACTCAGCATAAGTGGAATCGGACTTTCCAAGAGAAATTGAGGTCTGTCAAATAAAGCCCAAACTCCGCTCAAACCTCCCCCACCCCAAGATGTGTGGTCATACGGGTAACGTGTACGTGTGCGAGACCTCTGCTAGATTTACAAACCTACTGGAAGGGATTAAAAGGAGTGCACCTCCTTATCATCACGAACCCACCGGTTATGGACGACTGACCCTGAGGTGGGGGAGGGGGGGGAACCCCCACTTAACACAGGGGTAGGCATACTTTGAATCATGGCTATCACTCGACGACTCCTAACCTCGGAGTTCATTCAGGGCCGGGGAGGATTTTCGATGCAGGAAAGCAGCTTGGGGTGAGGCCTCATCTCCATCCGGCTGGCCGGACCCTAGCCAAAATTCGTGCGTCTATCTACCCATTGCTCTTCGTCCCGAGGATTATAAAAGCTGGACATCTCCCCTGCTCCCTGGCTTTCTTCCTCTCCTCACCAAACCCCCCCGAGCATATCCAAAGCCCCTTGACAAAGCCATTCCTTTCCGAAAATTTTCTAATACCCTACAGCGGAAGAAAAATCAAAAAAGTCAAAAAACCCCCTCCCGCCCCATCCCATCCACCTTTCAAAAAACATACAAAACACCCTTTTATATCCACCTTTAATTAACAATGTCCATCCGCAACAGCGCCACAAGAGCAGATATCTTCTTCGCCTTCGACAATATTGACAACGAAGTGGCCGTAAACATCGCGCCGCCCTCACCTCCGGACCTCCTGAAGGATAGCATCAGAAATGACACACGAGAGCGACTGACAATATGGCTGATAGGCCCCCTTGCAGTGGACCTATTGGACACCCTCGGCCGCCTCAAGGCGGCATTCCGCCCAAGCCTCATGCTGGAGCAACCCTACCCAGCATGTGTGCTCTCCCGCTATCCCGCCAGACGCGATCTCTTCCGCGGACCCAGCACCCTCATGGTGGATACCATGAACTCGGACGCAGAACGGGTGGCTCGTGCCGCTGACGATAATCGTTCCCAGATATCGCAACTTCGTGAGAAGTTCTCGGCATTGATGACGGAGTTCTCGGAGGAGGGTAGGGAGGAGAAGGCTAAGATAGTCGCGGAGCTGGTGGTTTTGGGGCATGAATGGTGCATTTTGGAGTCTAGGATTGCGGCGGTGGATCAGTGGTACCAGATGATGTGGGTACCTCCGTGTTTCTAGATTTTCCTTTCTTTTTTCATCTTCTCTTTTTCTTCTTTGGTTTCTTGATTATATTATTTAGCATGGATCTTGTTATCCGGGGTCAGAGATTTTTCTTTCTTGATTTTAACATTATTCCCTCTCTATTCGTGCGATCTCATAAGATGCCTTGACCGCAAGTCACTTGTGACGATTGTCTCGCCATCGGGATGGCTTTTCTTACACTTTTTCTTTCCCCTTTTTCCTTCCTTTCAACCCATAATACCACCAACAAATCATTCGAAGCATACGAGTACAAATCTCTCCCGCGTGCAGACATGATCGCAGCGAAGAAACTAGAAACCATCATTCCGAAACCCTTCTCCCCCCCCCCCCCCAACAAAAGTATACCACCCACCCTCGACGGAAAGGGTATGTAGCAACCGTAGCATAAACTTCACACATTAGAACACTACTCCCAGTGCTTTTGTAAAACCAAAAATTATGCTATGTTGATCATTACCTTCCCCCCATAACCTCCTTCCTTTCGGGGAACCGAATCCCAAACCAAAACCCCATTCCAATTTTTCCCGCAGCGCGCATAAAACCAACGAATCGCACCCGCAGAACAAATAATGCAATATGTGTGCAGGGAGGGGGCGGGGAGAAATAATAATAAGAGGTCGGGAAAGCCATCCGATGGAAATCTCGCTAGTTGAAATTAATTTTTATTTATTCTACCGGTGTCATACGAAGCGATTGCTAACCTGGCTTCTCCACTGAATCTCGCTACGGTCCGGTAGGAAACCTGGTCGCGTCCTCCCTCCCCCACGACTCCCCCCCTTGGAAGACGACGGATCTGGCATGGGGCGTCGATAGTGACCCCGATATGATACACGCACGCACGCATACTCGGGTAGGGATGAAAAAATCGGAAAAAAAGATCAGCAAGATGATCTGGGGAGTGAAGTAGAGAGGGAAGCACTTTGGAAAAAAATCGGGCTTGTATGACATCTGAAAACCGGATGGTGATTCAGGGAAGAAGTACCGGTACTTCGCTATTCCGTAGTCTAACATTGACTATCTCTTGTGAAGCCAGCCTAGATCAACACTAAAGAGGCATGATGCGGGGATCCTGTCACTTTATGCAACAACCCGGATTTAAGATGTTTCGTAACCTGATCGCTTTTCACCCGCAGCCACATCGATCATCCCTGTTTTGCCACCAGAAGTTTTCCGATTTTTTCATCCCTACCCGAGTACATTGCATGGACGCACGTTTGTTTGTTCTGTTCTACCTCGTTCTTGTTCCGTCTGCCGGGACAAGTCAGGTGGGGTAGGGTTCGGTGGGGTGGCGGAATGAATGAGTGAATGTAAATAAATCTCCCTATCTGGATGGTTTTCGAATCGGACCTTGCCGTATGATATTACTTACATTGGAACTGGGTGGGTACGAGTGCGGTAGGACAGGTTGTTGGAATAAAGTGTTGGTAGGGGCTGATGCGGGAGTGACTTAGGTAGGTTACGGGATTGTCACGGCCCGTGCAGAAGTTGCCCCCCCCGAAGAATTCCCCGAGAGAGGACCGCATTTGGTCTGGGTGTGTCTCGATCGGCTATGGGCTACAGCTGTGGCTAGCTAGCTGTTCGTCCCGGGCAAGAGGTACTGTATCCGGGTGGGGGGAACCGGGGGAATGTCTGTGCGTTTCTTTGGGCGCGATAAATTTACAGCCCCCGGTAGAAAAAATCGGGAAACGGTGATCGGGCCTCTGGTGCTTTGATTGGAGGGTTCGGTGTGCTCGAGCCAATCGAGCAACCGTGTTTCTGACTTTTAATTTCCACAATTCCCGATCTTTTCGACCGGAGGCTATACCCTCAAAGCTCGGGTACATTACTTCTTGTCCGGAACGAGTAGACCTGTAGGCCTGATTTTTTCAGAATGTAATTTAGTGATACCGTAAAAGCATTTGAAAATGAGACAGGGCTTTTTTTCGCCAGTGGTTGTGTAACAATGGTCGTATTTTCGAGCGCACCCCACAGTAATTTCCTCCTCTTCACTAGAGTGCCACCCACCTTCTCGAGCAGGGATTTCATGCCTCCGCCTTGGGGTTCTGCAAGACATTGTCTGTTTTATGCTTGTTATTGGTTGCTCTTATTGCAAGCGCCTCTCATATTTGTCGAGCGCTCTGAACCATCATGCCGCCACCTAGCTGCTGCATATAGAAACTGTATCCCGGAACAATTGTGAAGGGTTTAACGGGGGGGGGGGATTCGCGGGATGGTGGGCAATAGGAACGCTCTGAACATCTTGGTAAAGATAGTCTATGAGGGGTTTAATGAGCTATGTTATGTTATGCGCATTGGCACAACTTCCAAACACAGGCTTCAAGAAATTTACACGCCGGTAGATCACTGGCCCTCATAAAGAACGAGAATCCAGTGGTTTATATTGGAACAATGGCGGTGCGCCTTCTCGGAAACCCCGAATGCGTCCTCTCGAGAAGAACGCCCTGTGCAGCCGTGCGTGAAGAGCCTTGCTCGAGTGCTCACTGAAGGTACGGGTTCGCCCGACCACCCCGGCGTCCTCACTGGTGGTGGCCATTGGTTGTCGGTATGCACTAGTTGCTCGGGTATTGAGGACCTCCCTTTAGAGAGACAAATTCTAACAAGTACCCCCCTTGCATATATCTGGCGGCCCCAGGGTAATGACTGAAGAGAAGAAAGAAAGAAGATCATTTCACACCTGTGTCTTGGGCATTTTCGAAAATATGCTGGTGATCGCGAGATTTCGGGGGGTGGGCTTGCATCGAGCAATTTTATCAGCTTGCTCGCTAGTACTCACAGAGCACCCGTTTTTTTAAGGCCCTCCATTGCTCAAACCGTGGGGCAGGGCCCTGTCAGAATGGGCGGGAGAGGTCCAATCTGCCGTCACCTGACGGGTGGGCTCCCCCGGGGGGGGGGCGTTGTTTCCCAGTTGGCTGGCTTGTTAGCGCTGAGCCCTTGGCTGCCGAATTGACAGCACTTTGGTGATAGTGTTGTCTGTTCTCTGGGTGGAACCGCCTGGGGTGAGAAAGGGAGAGGGAGAGCTAAGGAGGCACGGGTGCTCAAGCATCGCACAGCTCACTCAATCTGTCCACAAGCAAGGAGCAAGTCGGGAAAGCATGTCGGGAAACCGAGCAAACAGCAAGCCATGAAGACGGTCGGTTCGCCAAATTTTAAACGGGCAGTGAGCAACGATCAACCTAATTGTTAGAGAGAATATTGCACTAGAGCCAATAGCAGTCCGGGCACATAGAAGTGTTTAGGAGAGGATCTTTTCACGAACCTGCCTATCGTTTAATGCATAAGCGTCTCAATGCTTTTCCAAGCTGTCTGCGAGGACAACGATGATTGTGTGTCCATGATACCCTCTGGTACAACAAAGCACGAAGTCGCAATCCGATATGACTACGCATCATAGTACCTACGTCATGGCCGTGTAAACTATGACCATATCCGGCGAGCGGGCGGGCGGGCGGGAGAAAACCCCTTGCGAAAGCACTAGCGCACATGGTTAGTCGAGGGGTGGGTAACTCATGGAATAACCCCCAAGCTCTACAATTCTACGAGTGAGCAAGGGTGAACCAAAAATACTAGGCAATCTCGGAAGCTTAAATTTAATCTCAAACCGATGACAAAACACTATTGATATATCATATTCACTAAAAATTTCCATTGGTGCCAAATGGGATTCTGGTAACAATTTCACGTGCCGATGTTAGCCAGCTAGTTGGCAAGCCACCGAGTTTTAATTGACGACTCACCACCAAGATCTTTATTCTTTTTCTTTAGAATTTCTTTTTCGCCAACCGCCGCAAGGCATTCATTCTTGCGTACTTTCTTTCCTCTTTCTCCCTTTCTGGCTTGCCCGCTGGCCACGGCGGCCTGACCGCTCCCTTCTGCTTCGCGTGCATACACGTTTTACACACATTGTGTGTACCATACACCCAGCGGCCCGCTAGCGGCATTGATTTACCAGATCCGGCGTGAAACTGGATGGCTTGCAGCAGTTGATTCCGTGCCGGTAACAGTGTCAACTCGCCAGTCTCTACTCGCGGTGTCGAAGCGTTTTTAAAAAAGACTGCTATTGCATACCACCAAAATTTGACCTTTTTGCTAGGATCTCGGCCGTATGC
>Ga0307510_10003799_pt1 | contig 17678 bp, 16 predicted proteins | sample 12_EM_MG_FD_207224 | JGI IMG/M metagenome (GOLD analysis project Ga0307510, IMG submission 207224) | Populus trichocarpa ectomycorrhiza microbial communities from riparian zone in the Pacific Northwest, United States - 12_EM | ecosystem: Host-associated > Plants > Roots > Unclassified | place...
CTTGATCTCGGGAACCATATAACCCAGACCGCGGAGCTGATTTAGAATATCTCTACGATAGTCAATAAAAACCTCCGGCGGCTCCAAAATGCCCCGGACGTTTTCAATCATTACCGCCCTCGGCAGGAAATCTTCAATAATTTTCAAAGCATCCGGGAAAAGGTCACGCTCGTCGTCTTTCCCAAGCCGCTTACCAGCCAGCGAGAACGGCGGACACGGAACACCACCAGCCAGCAAGTCAAGGCCACCCTCGCCAACCTCGAGATTCTTGCGTACCTCAGATGTAAGGAATTCCTTCACATCCATGGGAGTGAGCGCCGCAATATGCTCCTCATCCCACCCCGGCCATCCCCCCACATTCTTCCGCAGCGTGTCCACCGCATGCGCATCCCACTCAACGAGACCCAGGTGATCGAAGCCCGCCTTGTGAAGCCCAACGGCTTGTCCGCCCGCACCGGCACAGATCTCCAGCGATGTCAGTGGCCGGGTGAACTGCGGACGCTCGCGACCGCTGGCGCTCATAGCGTTCCTTCCAGGAGTGACTCAAAACGATCCCAAGTGTTCCAGAGACCATGATCACTTGCTGGCTCTGGAGCACTCGACACCCACGAGTCTCCCACTGTCTCACCGCTGGCCGCTTTGGGGGCCAGCGGTGAGCTCTGGGCGCGCTCCCCGACGGCGCTATCCACCACCAATGTGCCGCAGCAGCGCCTCAATGTCACCGGATGCCAGTCCGGCCGCCACGGAGGGCTCTTCCTCCAAGTCGGCCAGTTGCTGAACCGTGGGGTCGTCGAGGATCTTCCCCATGAATTCAAGCTTCTGGTCCAGACGCGCTTCGACCACCTCATCGACCGTTCCACGCGCCGCGATCACGGTGACCCGCGTCTCTGTCTCGGGTGCGAGGCCTAGCCGGTGAATCCGGTCCAGACTCTGGAGATATCGGCCGGCCATGAAGTCCCGGTCCACATAGACGGCGTCGTGGCACACGTGATGAAGGCTGATCCCCTCCCCCAGAGTCGCCGGGTTGGAGATGAGGACCATACAACTGGGGTCCTCACGGAAACGGCGAAGTTGTTCATCCCGGTCAGGCGTACCGCCGTACACCACTGCCGGACTGTACTTTTCAAGCATCTGGGCCAAAGTGGTCAGGCTTCGCACAAAAGTCGTCCAGAGCAGCGTTTTGCGGCCCTGCGCGGCGTTTTCGGCGACGATCGCCAGCGCTTCCTTGTACTTCGGTGACAGCTCGTAGTCAGGAAGGTTCTGCATCAGGGAGTACAGCGAGCTACTGGCAGGGATGTCCAGCGGGGGCAGCTGATACGCCAACGGCTCGTATTTGGTGGCACCTTCCAGCAGCAGGGCCGGGCTGGTGGCCGCCATCAGCAGGCGCAAGGCGCTCTTTCCCAGCGCGCTGAGGTCCTCACGAGCAGTACCGGTGGACATACCGCCAACCAGCGAACTGTAGATCTCGGCGTGCAGATCGGGCATGTCGACGTACCGCATCCGCAGGGTCATCGGCGGCAGGCCGAGTTCCTGTTTGGTCGTGCGAGTGAACAGCGGTCGCAGCACAGTGCTCGCGTAGGCGAGGTCGCCGCCGGCCACTGCCCGGGTCACCGAGCGCTGCCCATGACCCGGCCAGACGAAGCCCAGAAGGTTCTCCAGGTCCTTGGAGCCGTTCGGGGCCGGTGTGCCAGTCAGGATCAACCGCCGCTCCGCGAGCGGGCCCAAAGCCATGCACGCGGCTCCGTAGGTGCCTCGCGCACCGAGCTTCATCCGATGGGCTTCATCGAGGATGATCATCGAAGGGGCGGACTTCAGCCAGTTCGCGAGCATGGACAGCGACCGGTCCAGACGCTCGTAGTTGACGATGAGGACCTCGGCCCACTGGTCCAGGGAACCGTCCAGTACATGGGTGCGCATCGGGTAGGTGAAGCAGACCGCGGTCTCGTAACGCCAGGATTCATAAGCCGACTTGGGACAGACAACCAGCAACCTGGTGGCGTTGCCCCGTGCCCGTTGCGCGGCGTACACCGCAAGCGCCACCCGGGTTTTGCCGGCTCCGGGCACGCTGAAGTTCGCCCCGTGCCCCAGCGAGAGCAGCTTGCCGATGTCCCGCCGCTGGAACGCGTTGAGGTCGGCCTCCCACATGTCCCCGAGCAGGCTCGGCACCTCGTCGCCGGCGACCTCCGTCGAGGTTTCGGAACCAGCCAGCCTCTCCTCGACCAGCCGGGAATCCCGGACCACTCCGGACACGAGGTTCCGAAGCTCCGGCGCCCACTCCACGCTCGCCGGATGGGGCCAGCCGCTGAGAACAGTCAGGTCAGCCAGAAGCTCATCGAGGGCTACCGAGGCGGACAGGGGGCCCAGCTGACCGCCGGTACGGAACCGGGCGGTCAGCTGGACAAGGTCCTGCCTGTACTGGTCGGTGGTCCGCAGGACCACGCGGGTACGCGAGTTGTCGAACCCCAGGTGCAGAGACGTTTCCGTCACCGAGAACCCTCCGCCGTAGCGGCGGCGAGAAGCCAGGAGACGCCGTCGCCGGGATTCGGAATGCCCCGCCCGGCCTGCTGGGCAAGCTTGCGCAGACTGCTCTGGAGCTTCACCACAGCCTCGTCGAAGGCCTCTTCGTCCAGGCTGTTCGAGGTACGGGCCTGAACGAGTTCGATGACGCACTGCTCGATGTTGGCGCAGGCATCAGCGAGGCGCGCCGGCGCGAGCTGCTTCCGCTTCCGCACCCTGGCGTCACGGCCGTGGCTGTCAATCGCCTTGTCGAACGCGTCCTTCGCGCCGTCAAGCAAGGCCTGGGCCTGGGACTTCTCGCTGTCAGGAAGCCCCGCCGCCGCACTGCGGACAGTGGCCGCCGCACGCAGAATGCGGTCGTTCAGGGCACGCGCCGCCGACACGGCCGACGTCGCCGCCGGAACCTCCAGGTCAAGTCCGGGGATGGAAACAGACTTGGCCTGTGGCGCCGTCCCGCTGTCCGCGAACTCCGCCGGCAACACCTCCTCCAGGTATCCCGCCTCCAGGAATACCTCGTCGATGTGGCGCACATCCGTCTTGGAGAAGTCCAGCAAAATCGCCGCCAGACGCCATTCCTTCAGAATTTCGGCCTGGTCCCGGTCGAGGTTCTCCAGCTTGACGTAGAGACGCTGAAGTTCCTTGAGGCGCTCCTGAGCGCCCTCCCAGTCCACCAGCCGCAGCGCGACTCCCCCGCCGCTCACGCTACGGTCGTTCAGCTCCTTGATGACGCTGAGAATCCACCGCTCCTGGTGGTATGTCGACGCCCGGATCCGGAACTCCTTGGCGATCTGCTCAGGCGTCCGGCCCAGCGCCGCCTGCTCTTCCATGGCGAGCAGCCGGTTGATGTACGAGTAGTCGCGACGCTGATCCTGGCGAAGCTGGAGTGCCAGTTCCACGCTGTCGACATCGGCCTGGGTGAAGGACGGCGGAAGGACTCCCACCCTCATCGACGGCTTACGGAGTTCCCGCAGCGCGACAGCGCGCGTGTTGCCGTTGACCAGCACACCATGATGAGTGACCAGCCCCGGATCGTTCTGGCCGAACTGGTTCAGGTCCTCCTTGAGCTTGTCGAAGTCCGGGTCCCGCACCTCCGGGTTGGACGGCCGCGCCTTGAGCAGGTCAGCCAGGTAAGACTGACCGGTATCCCCAAAGGGGTGTTCCCTCAGGTTCTGATCCTGGTCAGGCTTATGGGTCCGCTGAGCGCGAATACGGTGAGTACCGGGGTTGAGGTAGAGATCGCTCAACGGAAGGTCGATCACGTCGACATGGATCTGCTGCTCGTTCCAGTCGACGGTGACGGTCTCCCGGGTACCTCCAGCGGCCCTCGCCTCCTCCAGCCTCTGCTTGATCAGCTCGCTAAACCAGTCCGCGCGCGGCGGCGGCGGGAACTCCCGCGACATGACCTGCCCGTCCTTTCTGTTGCCGGTCCTGGCATTACTCTTCGCCGGTTCCCTGTCAGTCGTTCATGTCGTCGATGGCCTCGCCCACCGCGTCACGCGACTCCCGGGGGAGAGCCCGGTAGATACCCCACACCTTCTCGATCGGGCTGAACGAGCGCTGGTCGTCGGCGATCCACTTCGCGAAGAGACGCCGCTCCATCGGGGACAGGGCCTCGACGAGTTCCAGGAGCGCGTCGACGTCGACCTCGCGGTCAGGGCCTCCCCCGGTTCCGCACCTCTTGCACTCAGTGACCAGCTGGTACTCGGCCAGCTCACTCTCCCCGGAGTGGAGCACCTTACGCCGGGCGGCGTTGAGCTTGGCAAGCTCGATGCCACCACCGTCCTCGTACGCCTCGCCGGCCCCGATACCGCACGACCGGCACAGGTAGTTGTCGTCGTGCAGGACCTTCGCCCGCTGGGCCGCGGTCAGACTCGCCTTGTGTTTCGGGGCCTTCGACCTGCCCGGAATCCAGACATCAGCACCCCGGGTCACGAACCGCTGTTCCTGTTGGAGCAGGGAGGGATCGTCGCGGCTCGTGTCGATCCGCCACCCATGGTCACGCAGATCACGGACCCTGCGGTCGATCTGCGCGACATCCGAAAACGCCTCGCGCAGCTGCCCCTTGGTGAAGATCTCACCCTCTCCCACCACCGTGAGCAGCCACAGCGCGGCCCGCGCCATGCTTCCGAGCTTCTTATCCTGATACGACGGGAATTCTCCCACCAACGCCTCCGTGAACTCGCGCCGTTCAAGGCACACTCTGTTTCGGAGTGTGCGGTAACCGCTACCAACGGTACGCACTGAACTCCGTTTTCCCCCGCCTCTCTTCAGCGGCCTAACCAGCTGACACCACACCCGGGGCGAAAGTCCAGCCCTTTCCAGCGTGCTTCGGTAAAGCAAGTTGGAGGGTGAACTTGCTCGCCGAATAGCAAGTTCACCGAGTGGGAAACAAAGGGAACTTGGGTGTCGCCCCGAGCCCCGGTAAGGCACAATTGCCAGACCACTGGAGCGCCTTGGGACGTCAGCCGTCCGGCGCCTTGAACAGCCCGGAGAGGCGGAACCGCATGCCATCAGGGGGTAGGTCCGGAGGGGGAAGCCAGTCACGCGCTGGCAAGTGGCTGGAGAGGGAACTGCCAAGCGGCGGCCCCCTCCCCCGGAAACGTGAACTCGCCCTGGCCTTGCGGGACCTGCTCCGCCTTTTGAAACCGGAGGAATCGGCGGATACCCTCCCCAGTCAGTCGCAAGTGGCGGAACGGCTGGGCAAGAAGCCGACGTCTTTGTCACGTTTCGCGAGCCTTAATCCCCGAGTTCCCGACCGGCATTTCATCGCGAACCTGCATGCGGCGGCCTGCTCGGACGCCGCTGCCAGCGGGCAGGACGTCAGCATCACCCTCGAAGCCCTCCAGACTCTCCGCATCAACGCCGAGGCCGAGAGGCAGGGCAGCTGTCAGAACTGCATGCTGCTGGGGGAGCGAATCGGCTCGCTCACCCAGCAGCTCAGCGAGCCGTGTCCCGCATGCGTAGCTGACCAGCAGGAACAGGCCGCCCGCGAGCAGAGGCAGGCAGAGGACGCCGCCCGCATCGCTCACCTCAGAAGCGAAGTGACAGCCATGCGGGCGGCGATACAGGAAATGGAGACCACCGAGGCCGGCCTGCAAGCACGTTTGGCGATGCTCCAGACCGCCAAGGCTCCGCTGCCGGTCCCCCGTCGGCGGGAAGACCGGCAGCGGAGCGAGAAGGAAAGGGCCGCGGCACGGCAACTGGCCGCCCAGGCTGCCGAGCTGGACCGTGCGGGCAACGAGGGCTTCGCGTTCACCATCCTCAGGCAAGGAACGACGGAGTTGCTGAGCCCACCCGAGACCGCCCTGGTCGTGGTGGAACTGCGGCAGCAGAAACGAGATCACCTGGCCGACGACCTAATCCACGTCTACGGCCGAGACCAAGAGGACCGGGACGTCATGACGGTCGCCGCGGAGTTGCATGCGGAGGGAGCAATCGACGACGCCGGCGCGATACTGCGCGCGGCCTTGCGGTAGGCCGCCGGCGCCGCAGGGCCTGCGTCCGCCAACAGCTGACGGCCACCTGCCGCCAGCGGCAGGCTCGGACGCCAGGCCACGTCCGCTTTAACCCATCTGTGCGTCCGGAATACCGTCCGGGCCATCCATAGAGCCACGAACCGTGGTCCAGTGGAACGGGTCGGCAATCAGCTCCGCTCTGGAGTCTTCGTGCCGAACGGATGCCGTACCGGACCATCTTGCCGACTGCGGTCATCATCGTCCCCAGTCCACCGAGCGCGGGTGCAGCCCCGACCGCACTCTTCATCGCGCTCCATGAAAGGGGTCGTTGTGGTACCCCCAATCCGGCGCGGCTGGTCAACTTGGCTGCCGAGAGGCTGGATGCGGGCGCTGTCGCGTCGCTCGGTCTCTGTCTCGAGCGACTCTCTTACCTGTCGCCGTCGGTGATGACGTGTTCTGCGAACCGTTCCAAGCCTGAACTCGTGTGCCCCGTCCACTGACAGCGGCCAAGTTGCCCTAGCAGCCCTCGCCGGCACTCGCTCACGGCCGGATTCCGCTGCCCCCACCTCTGAACTAGTGGACTGATTCTCCAGGTTTTGGAAAGTCTGGTGGCCAGGTCCCCCGAGAGCGGTCGGCACGAATACAGAGGAGAGACCAAGTGACCAGTTCGATCCCCTGGCAACAGCGACTGTCAACCGGCACCGAAGCCATCCAGGACGAGGTGATCACCTGGTACCAACAGACCCGGCACAGCAAGGCGTTCCTCCCCACCATGATCTGGGGCACCCTCCAGACCGAGGCGTACGCCGCCGTGATTCTCCGTCAAGTCATCGAGTTTCTCGGTGTTCCGGACGACTCGGCGGCCGGGGTCGCCAAGCGGATGGAACGGCAGCAGGTTCTGTACGACGGTGAGCATCGCTTCGACGTGATCCTGGGTGAGCAAGCCCTGTACACGAACATCGGTGGACCGACGGTGATGCGCGGGCAGTTGGAACGACTCCTTCGCGAGATCGGCCTTCCTTCTCTCACTCTCGGCGTCCTCCCCCGCACCGCCAAACTGGGCGTGGTTCCGATGCCCGGATTCAACATGTACGACGCCGGCCGAGTGCACTACGAACTCGTTTCCTCCGGCGTGGACATCACAGATCCAGATGAACTCGCCCTACACGACAAGGCGTTCACCGCCATCGCCGACGTCACCTACTTCGGGGATGGCGCCAAGGATCTGATCACCGAGGCCCTGGACTTCTGGAGCTACGACTGACGCTCCGGCCGCCGCCGTACCGTCGAGTCGGCAGCCGAGTATGAGATCCTCCCTGCACTTGGCCAGTCCTCCATCGGAGGCGCCCAACCGTGGATGCTGCTCGGCCCCGCCGAGTTCGACGGCTCCACAGGGAGCAAGCCGATGGCGATCAAGTGGAAGTTGAAGCACGCGCTCCCGGCGGACGTCTGGACGTACTCCGCGATTGCTGCGGGGTGACGCCGTGCGGTCGAAGCCAGCCGTGCAGGACAGGCGGATTTCACAACTCTGAGCATCTTGGCGTCACACGTCACACCAGTCTGAAGACACCAACCAACCGGTAGCCCTCACCCGGGCCAGAGCAACGCTCCCAGCCCTTTGGTCAACTCTCCCTCAGGCGTGCCGCCCCCACCGCCCCCGATGCACGACATCCCCCACACCCCGCCGCCGTTCCGCGACCCGGCCGCTCTGCTCGGGAGCATCCTCCGCCCGGTACCCGATCGTGATCCCGCCGATCGGGTCGTACTCGTCCGGCACCCCGAACTCGGCCCGGAACGGCTGGAGATGCTCCGGCATGATGCCGAAGAAGCAGGCGCCGAGGCCTTCGTCGACCGCGGTGAGGAGCATCAGCAGGGAGGCCATGCCCGTGTCGATGTACCAGTACGGCGCGGGCCAGCGGGCTTCGGCGCGGTCCTCCCAGCCCTTGTCGGGTTCGGCGTAGCGCGCCAGGTAGGCGGCCTTGTGCGCCAGGGGTACCACGACCAGCGGGGCGTCCTGCATCGTCGGGGTGTTCTCCACCCGGGTGGGCACGAACGGCCAGAAGCGGGCGCGGTCGACCGGGTCGGTCAGGGCGAGGAAGGCCCAGCCCTGGGAGAAGCCGGCCGAGGGGGCTCGTAGCGCGGAGGCGAGAACGCGTTCGATCGCCTCCGGGGTCAGCGGCTTGTCGGAGTAGTGACGGATCATGCGTCGCCGGCGGACCACCTCGGAGAATTCCATGTCGGCAGATCCTGCCACGAACTGCCGGAGCGGCCGGTGCCGTTGGGCCTGTGCCGTTGGGCCACTGCTCAGCGCGGATGCGATGCGGGTGTGGGGGGGGGGGGGGGGGTGGCAGACAGGGCCAGCCACCTCAGGGCCCCCTGGCCTCGTCCAGTTTGCAGGCGAAGTCGCAACCGTGAGCCTGGGCCGCCACCAACTCCCCAAGCCCCACTGTCCCATTACGCACTTATTGCCCAAGAGATCTTCACCATTTCCGACCTGTGTCCCTATCATGCGGAGATCAACAGGCCCGGCCAAGGGGAGACTTGGGCGGGCCTCTCAGGTTTCCGTGGGGGGATCATGCGTATACGCGTTGCGGCCGCCGCCGTGTCCGGTGCCGTGTCCGGTGCCGTCGTTCTGTCCGCGCTCGCGCTTCCGGTGGCCGCCCAGGCGGCGGAGCGTACGGGTGCGGCGGCGGGGCCAACTTCCTTCGCCTCCAAGGCCGTTCAGCCCAGAGACTCGTTGGGCAACACCAAGTTCTCGCGCGCCGTCATCAACGGCGGCAAGGACATCGTCCTCGGCACCACCGGCACGAAGTCCGTGACCGTCACGTACACCGCCACGGACTCGAGCGGCGTCGCCCTCACCGAGGCCTTCCTGTGGCAGGGCACCGACAGTTCGACCACCGCCGGCATCACCGGCGGCCTGGGCACGGACGACGACCCCGACTGCACGGAGACGGCGACCCAGGGCACGTACACCTGCAAGGCCGTCTTCGACATCCACCCCGCCACCGACATGAAGGACAACGGCGTGGCCGGGACCTGGAAGCTGTTCCTGGGGGCCTGGGACCTGTACGCGAACGCCAGTTACAACGACGACGTCGCCACCACCGCGATCAAGAAGGCCTCCACGCTGACCGCCAACGCCACGCCGGAGCCGGTCAAGAAGGGCAAGACCATCACGGTCACGGGCAAGCTGGCCCGCGCGAACTGGTCGACGGGCAAGTACGCGGGGTACGTGTCCCAGCCCGTGAAGCTCCAGTTCCGTAAGAAGAGCAGCAGCACCTACACCACCCTCAAGACGGTCAAGACCAACAGCACCGGCGTCCTGAAGACCACCACGAAGGCCACGGTCGACGGTTACTACCGCTACGTCTTCGCGGGCACCGCCACCACCGCCGCGGCGGCAGCGCCCGGCGACTTCGTCGACGTCCGGTAAGCGGCGGTTCGGCAGCACCACAACACATCAGCACCACACGTCAGCACCACACGTCAGTGCTCCGGTGCCGGGTCGCCTCCATCACGGCGCCCGGCACCCCCTTTTCCCCGAACCGACCGGTCAGAGTTCCGGAGCCAGCACCGTGAGCCGAAGCACCGCCGCGACCGCCAGCCCCGCCGGAACCGCGTACCACCACCTGCGAACCCATCCCGCCTTGACGAACACCCAGCTCAGCCCCGCCGTCACGGCCGTGAGCGCCAGGGCGAAGCCGGCCGCGAAGTTCGAGTGGGCGACCGTCTCGCTGTCCCAGGGGCCCGCGGGGTCGGCCGCGTAGGCCAGGAGCGTCATGTAGGCCGTCACCAGGTGGCCCAGGGTGAGGACGAGGGCGCAGAGCGCGGATGCGAGGCGGGTGCGCGGGGGGCGGGGCGCCGGTACGTCCGCGTGCGGGGTCGGGGGGCGGACAGGGCTGGTCACTTCAGGGCCTCCTTGGCGTCGTCCAGTCTGCGGTCGAAGCCGCGACCGTAAGCCTGGGCGGCGGGGTCCTCATAGTAGGGACCGCCGTTGTAGCGAGCGGCCAGCTCCTGGAGCTGGGCTCGGGTCATCCGGTCCGGCGGGACATCCGCGAAGCCGCTCTCCGCCTTGAGCTGGGCCAGGTACTCCGAGGAGATGAAGATGTTCTTGGCCGGGTCCTTGATCGAGTCCACCACGACGTCCCGCTGCATGTCGGTGAGGTGGTTCGGGTCGTAGCCGAGGACCTCGGCGGCGCGGCGGACCTGGATGGACATGGGGCCCATCGAGGTGCGGTCGGGGTCCTCGCTGAAGGGGAGGATCTTGCGGCCCTCGTAGGCCAGGTCGTCGAGGACGCCGGGATCGCCCTCGACCTCCTGCCAGGCGATGCCGGCGACCATCTCGGGCGGCAGGCCCGCGTCCTGGGCGGCGGCCTTGATGACGGCGCTGTTGGCCGAGATGTACTGGCGGCGGCTCTCGTCGGAGTTGGACGGCAGCCAGTAGTTGTTGCCCTCGGCGCCCGGCAGTCCGTCTATGCGGGTCTGGATGCGGGACAGCGTCTCGTTGACCACGACGTTCCCGCCCATGGTGGGGATCGAGTCCACCTTCGGCCCGGCGCCCGGGAGTTGGGCGTACGGGTTGTCGCTCGCCTGGCGGGCCTCGGCCTGCAACGGGCCGAGGTTCCTGAGGAACTGCCCCGGGTCCGCGATGGGGCTCTGGAAGTCGGGAAGGGAACGGTTGGCGGCCTTGATGTCCGCGACGCACGTCTCGCGCGCCTCGGACTCCACGCGCAGGGCGTCGCCGTAGTGGCCACTGGTCTGGTTGTAGTAGCGCTCGGCGTCCTCGCGGATCGCGTCGATGTCGACCGTCAGTTCCGCGAACCAGTCCATGACGCCCGTGGTGGCCCGGAGGTCCTCCCACTGCCTCATGGGCTCCGCGGCGCGGGCGGTCGGGGTGACGGCGGTGGCCTCCCGGGACATCACCTCGGACAGTTTGCCTTCGCTGGCTTTGCCGCTCTTGTAGTGGCTCTTGGCCGTGGTGACCGCGTCCGCATACGTCGTCAGGGCGTTCCCCACTCTGCGGAAGGCTTCCGACAGGGCGTCGGTGAGATCCTTGGCCTCGCTCAGCCGCTTCGCGTACAGCTCGCGGGCGTCGCTGCGCCAGTCCACCTTCACCGCCTTGCGGAAGGCGTCGTCGGTGGTGTCTATCAGCTTGTGCAAACGCGTGAACTCGGCGGCGCTACGGCCGATGAGTGCCGGGTTCGCGTCCTCCAGGAACTCGACGTCCGCTCGGTGGGCCACGGGATCACCGGTTCCCTGGTTCGGTGTAACGGCCCTCCACCAGAACGGAGTTCAGCTGCCCGCGTACGTCACCGTCGTACTGCGTGTACGCGTTGTTCGCGGACTTCAGCTTGCCCGACAGCGCCGCCAACAGGACGACCGCGTCCGTGTACTGGTCCTGGGCGAACCGGGCGAACGCCTCGACGTTCGAGGCCACGTCCGGGTGGGATCGGGGCACTCGGGCCATCGTGGCGTTCTCCCCGTCCATGCGTCCCTCGTACAGGACTCCCGCGATCTCGATGAGCAGATGCGAACTCCCGTCGACCGAGGCCGCGTTGACGGAGAACCCGTCCGCGCCACCGCCGGCCGGCCCGGTGGACGAGCCGCCCTGATCGGCCGGCAACTGGTTCAACCGCATCTGCGTCGACGGCTGTTGCCGCGCCAGCGCGTCCGCCTTGAGCTGTGCCCATTCCTCGTCCCACGACACGATTCCCGTCCCCCGTTCAGTCGTGACATCGCGCGAGCACACACACCTCGCCCCTCCAAGTCTGCCACGAACAGGTCAAGGACGATCAAGAGTTGACCAAAAGAGGGCGGCTCCAGGTCGCCGAGTAAGAGATCTACGTGAACCACCAAAACCCCCTCCCGGCGCCCCCGATCTTCTGTGTACCGTCCTCCCTTGTGCCGATCGGTGATCACTCAACTACCGTTCTACGCGCGAAGATTCACCGCAGTAAGCGACATCCGCAGCACCCTCAGCACCCGCACCCCCTGTTCACTCCACCCCCACTGATGGAATCCCCCCACTCCACGGAGGTTCACCGGATGCTCCGCCTTGGCAAGTCCATGACACGCACACGCACCTTCACGTCATCAGGTCGCAGATTCACCACCGCTCTCACCGTGCTCGGCATGCTCGCCACGGGAGCGGCCGTGCAGGCGGCCACCGTCACCCCCGCGCACGCGGCCACCACGCACCGCGTCCTGTTCGACGACGGGCACGCCGAGGAGGCGGGCAACGCCGACTGGATCATCTCCACGAGCAAGCCGGACCCGCTGGCCCAGGACTCCTCTCCCTCCTCCGACAAGGACTGGACCGGAGCTCTCTCGTCGTGGGGCATCGCCCTACAGAAGACCGGCGACTACAGCCTCAAGACCGCGACCAGCGCGCTCACTTACGGGGGCTCCTCGGCGACCGACCTGTCGAACTTCGACACGCTCGTGCTGCCCGAGCCGAACATCAAGTTCACGACCGCCGAGAAGACCGCCATCATGAACTTCGTGAAGGCCGGCGGCGGGCTGTTCATGATCTCCGACCACACCGGGTCCGACCGCAACAACGACGGCTACGACGCGGTCCAGATCCTCAACGACCTGATGACCGACAACAGCGTCGACTCGACCGACCCGTTCGGCCTCTCCATCGACTCGCTGAACATCACCTCCGGCTACCCGGCCGCCATCAGCGACAGCAGCAACACCGTGCTGCACGGCTCCTTCGGTACTGTCACCAAGAGCCTGATCGCCAACGGCACCACGGCCACCCTCAAGCCCGCCGACAACGCGAACGCCAAGGGGCTTCTGTACCGCTCCGGTTACTCCGGCAACACCGGGGCCTTCTTCGCGACCAGCACCTTCGGCAGCGGCAAGGTCGCGTTCTGGGGCGACAGTTCGCCGATCGACGACGGCACCGGCCAGTCCGGCAACACGCTCTACGACGGCTGGAACGACACCGGCGCCACCAACGCCGCCCTCGCCCTCAACGCCACGGAGTGGCTCTCCTCTTGAGCCACTGAGCACGGACGCGGGCCGGGGAATCACACACCCCGGCCCGCATCCGCGTCCTCTACGTCCTTGTCTCCTACGTCACTGTCCCCAACTCCGCCACCCCGCGCCCGCGTTGCCGAGTGACCAGCGCCCAGCCGACGGCCACCACCGCCGCCACCGCAAGCCCCGCCAGCATCCCCGTCGTATGCGATCCGGCACTGTCGGCCACCCGCGCGACGGGGTTGGACAGCCCCAACCGATCCGCCAGCCAGCCGACGGCCGCAGTGGCCGTGATCAACGCACCGCCCACCCGCAGCGCGGGCTGCACACGCAACCTCGCCAGGACCAGCAACGACGGCAACGCCAGGCAGACCAGCAGGAGCTGGACCAGTTCGATGCCCAGGTTGAAGGCCAGGAGACTGGTCGCCAACTGGGCTGTGGACAGGTGCATTTCGGCGAGTACGAACGAGAACGCCATGCCGTGGCCCAGACCGAAGACGCCCGCCACGATCGCTTCCCTGCCGGGGAACAACGGACGGATCGCGTGGACCGCGCCGACGAGGATGCTGACCGCGATGAACGCTTCGACCGGCCGTCCGGGGATCTCGAACCGAGTGAGGGCAGTTGCCGCAAGAGCGACGGAGTGACCGATGGTGAAGGCCAACGTGATGAGGCCGATACGGGACAGGGCAGCGCGGGGGCCGGACAGGCCGTTCCAGCGTCCCCCGGCCGCCAACAGCGGTGCGGGCAGCAGCAGGATGAGCAGGAACAGCAGGTGGTCGGTGCCGGTGAGGATGTGGTTGCCGCCCAGTTCGAGCATCGCGACGAAGCCGCGCCAGACGCTGCCTTCACCAAGGTCCACGACCAGCGGCGGCACCTTCATGTGCCGGACGTCGAGGCGGATGGTGCCCACCTGCGTGGCTCCGTCGCCCTCGACCCGGCCCGCGGCCCAGTCCTGACGAACCGACACCAGCGTTACATGCGTGACCACTTGGTGCACGATCACGTCGTAGTCGAGGGTGAAGTGCCGTACGTCGGCGCCCGCGGGCGGGGTGAGTACGGCCTTCGCGATCAGCTCGCGGTACGGGCCGGTGGAGGTCTGTTCGGTGCGGCTGAGGCTCAGCGCGCCGAAGCTGACCTGCCACACCTTGCCTTTGAGGGTGGTCGGGTGGATGTGCCGGGCGAGGTAGGTGCGAATCGCAACGGCCTTCGTAGGCAGGGCGGTTGACTCGATCGTGTTCAGGTCGATGCCGCTCGCCCGGGAGAAGTCGTCGACCGGCAGCGCCAGCCGCGCGGTCACCGAGGCCTGGTACACGTCGAGTTGGACCACCGAGTGCGGCATCGGGTGCGCGGCGGCCGGCGACGCTCCGAGCAGGAGCGCCGCCGGTACCGCGATCGCGATCCCGGCCACCAGGCGAAGTAGCGCTGTGGTCAGCCAAGTTCGCGGTCGGGTCATGAGAAGGTGAACTCGCTGCCGTAGTCGCGGGTGTGGTCGCGGTACACGGTGTGGTAATGGACCTTGCCCTGGAAGACGAGGCCGTTCTGGCAGACGAACTCGATCCACACGCCGGGGCCGTCGATGCGCACGTAGTCGCCCTGGGTGTCCAGCGCGGTGCCGCCCGAGTAGCCGACGTAGGTCTCGTTCAGCTCATGCGCGTACGTCTTCATGAGCTTCTTCGCGGTGGCGTCGTCCACGTTGGCGATCCAGGGGTGGATGGCCTTCAGGACCAGCTGCTGCTGCTTCGGCGACAGCGAACTGACCTTGATGCCTTCCTTGGTCGCCGGGAACTGGCCGTCCTCACCCGGGCCGAGGAGCACGTCGCTGAACGACTCGGTCAGCTTGGCGGTGGCCAGCTGCTCCGTGCTCAGGCTGCCGGTGAGGGCGAGCATGCCGTCGCGCTGCGCGTCCAGGGGCGAGTACGTGGTGCCGTCGTCGTCGGTCCAGCTGCTGGGCTCGACACCGACGAAGAACGGGCTGGCGCCCGCCACCTTGCCCTTCTTGTACGTCTGGTTCACGGCGAGGTGGTGGCCGCCGAAGTGCAGCTGCCAGGTGCCGGTCACCGAGGGGGTGCCGAGGAACGCGAGGAAGTAGACGCCGCTGCCGTAGCCGCCCATTCCGCCGCCGGCGCCGCCGGACGGCGGGGTGCCGGTCGGGACGTCGGTCGGGGCGTCGGTGGCCGTCGCGCTGGCGGACGGGTCGGCGGAGGCCGTGCTCGACGCGGTGTCCGACGGTGCCGGACCGGCGGAGCTGGTGGCCTGTGCGGCGTTGAGCACGTCGTCGGCCTTGAGGATCTGCGTGATCTGGTCGTACCCGGTGCCCTTGCCGGTGCCCGTGGCGAGCTTCACCACCTTCATGGCGGCGGCGAGTTGAGTGTCCGTCAGGGAGCCCAGCTGGATGCCGGGGCGGCAGGTCGAGCCGCACGGGAGGTTCGACCACGCGGTCGCGTTGGCCTGCGAGAAGTCCAGCAGCACCTCCGCCTGCTGGTCGGCGTCCAGGGTGTTCAGGAACTCGTTGGCCGCGCTGACCACGGCGCCGGTGCCGGTGGCCTTCTTGTCGACCGGGTGCTTGGCGCCTGCGGCCGATTTACCCGTCTGCGTATCCGTGGAGGCATTCGCCACGGCGAAACCGCCGCCGACCAGCACGACTGCCGTGACGGCTCCCGCTATTCCACGCCAGGTCCGTCTCGTACGCACCAGACGGGTTCTTTCTCTACTCACGAACGACTCCTTCGATTCCAGCAATTCCAGAACGACGTCCCCGCCACATGGGCAGCATGGATCGCCCGCTCGTCAGCGGTCGCAAGCAGGGATGGCAGGGGTGAGAGACACGCAACGGGCAGCCGGCCGCCCGTTCACGCGATTGTTGACAACATTATCGAGTTTCTTACCGGAATCTCAATGGATCGTCACGTGGACACAATAATTTCAGGTTCCACAGCAATGCGAATTGAATTCAGATAATTCACTTATGCCGATGACAGGCGACTCTTATCAACCGGATAGGATTCCCTGCTACCAGCCGATCCGCCGCCCCAGGAGGCACGTCATGACCAAGGTCCCCAACATTCCCAGCGCGGTGGTCGCCGCGAGCGGGCTGGTCGGCGGGTACGGCGTGGCCCGCTGGACCAGGAAGCGGCAACTCGGCGGGATCGTCCTCGCCGTGGCCGGGACCACCGCCGCACAGCAGTGGCGCCAACAGGCCGGCGGAAAAGCAGCGGGAGCACTCACCGTCGCCTACGTCGCCGCGTTCGCCGGCTCCCACCCCCTGGCCAAGAAGATCGGCGCCTGGCCCGCGGTCTTCGGGGTCGCCGGCGCCGTAGCCCTCGCGTCCTGGGCGGTCGCCGACCGGCACGCGTGACTCCGTCGGCCGCGTACGGCGGCAAGGCGACGTGTCGGGGGGTGTCCGCCCGCAGCGGTCGGCGCGTCAACACGGGCAAGTCGCTGACCAACGGCTCCCGCGCCGATCCGAGGACGGATACCCCCCGGCGCGGCGCCGCCCCCCAACGAACCCAAGGCGACCCACCCACGCACCCGCACCCACCCCCAAAGCCGCACCCCCAAACCACCTAGGGGCGCGGGGAACTGCGCGACCAGCCACAAACAACCCGCACCCGACAACAAACCGCCCGGGGCCTCAGCGCCGCCCCCCTTCCACCTGGAATACGGCTCCTCACGATCGGTGGGCGGCGGCGCACAGCAAACCGTCCGTCGGGTCCTCCTCGCGCGGCCGGAAGCAGCGTCCCACCGTCGCCGCGATCAACGCACCCGCCGCGATCACCAACGTCGCGAACGCCCACGCCAGCGGCTGTTCCGACTCGAACGACACATACATCTGCACCGCCGGCGGCACCGCCACCAGCAGCAACGGCCAGGCCAGGTCGTCCCGGTGACCGAAGTAGCCCGCCAGGCACACCAGGATCACCGCGAGCAGCACCCCGCCACCACCGGACACCTCACCCGCCACCGACACCGATCCCGACGGGACGCACATGGCGTACGCCGCCGTCGCGCCCCCCGCACCGAGCGTCCGGGTCAGCCAGCGTTCCGGCCAGGGGCGCGTCCGCAGGGGGCTCAGCAGCTTCTCGGTCATGTGTACGAGGGTTCTCCGCGGGCCGGGACCGCGACAGAGTACGAGTACTCAGATCGCCAGGGTCACGATCCCCCGGCTCACGGTCCCCGGGCTCACGATCCCCAGGGTCACGGGGACGCCGCAGCCGCTTTCGCGTCCACCGCCGTCAACGGCGTGGCCACGTCCTCCAGCGACCGCCGCTCCGCCCGCACCGCCAGCCCCGCCGCCACCAGCCCCGCCGCACACATCAGCCCCGCCCCGATCTGGAAGGCGAGCACCGTGTCCCCGACCTTCCCCGTCCCCGTGAGATCCGCGAACAGAAGAGGCCCGCTGATGCCACCCGCAGCCGTACCCAGGGCGTAGAAGAAGGCGATCGACATCGCCCGGGTCTCCATCGGGAAGATCTCCGAGACCGTCAGATACGCGCTGGACGCGCCCGCCGACGCGAAGAACAGGACCGCGCACCAGCACGCCGTCATGGTGGCCGCGCTCAGCGACCCCCGGTCGAACAGCCAGGCCGTACCGAACAACAACAACCCCGAGAGCAGGTACGTCGACGAGATCATCACCCGGCGGCCGACCGTGTCGAAGAGCCTGCCCAGCAGCAGCGGGCCCAGGAAGTTGCCGACCGCGATGACCGCGAAGTA
>Ga0307510_10003800_pt1 | contig 17676 bp, 18 predicted proteins | sample 12_EM_MG_FD_207224 | JGI IMG/M metagenome (GOLD analysis project Ga0307510, IMG submission 207224) | Populus trichocarpa ectomycorrhiza microbial communities from riparian zone in the Pacific Northwest, United States - 12_EM | ecosystem: Host-associated > Plants > Roots > Unclassified | place...
TCTATCCAGTTGGCCCATGTGGGCTTTCACATAGGCATAGGCAAAATTGCACATGGGGTTTTACTGATGTATCGACTACATGTTGCTGAATTATGTGCAACCTCCTGATGCCCATTCCATGACCTCCTAGCCAACACAGCCCTCGTCATATCTCCTATCTTCTGTCAGTACCACGAATATACGGGGCCCCAGAGCTTCTCGTGGGGCGCAAGATGCTCGATGCTCGAGATCATAGTAGCCGTGTCCGAGTCTGCAACGCTAGACAACGCCGCTGAAACTCCAGGAACTTAGAATGTTGCCGAACCTGACCCTCTCTTCTGAAAGCTCACGGTCACGGTCATCCATGGAAACCATCCGTAATAAGGAACCCACGCCATATGGCCATGTATACTCCCGCGACCCGTGCCGTCCTCCGATCCATTTCACTGAATGCCCCGTGGACCTCTTTCTCATGAGTGGGTCAGACATTGAGACGGAGGCCGTACATCGTATGGGAATGGGGAAACTCGACCAGATGGATTACTCGAATTTACTGCAAACTGCTATGACATTCGGACGTTCACGGACGATGAGATGAAACATGTGCTACAGTGCGAGGTTGAAATACATGGGCAGGAGCGGCAATTAGGTCACGTTTAGGTGATTAGGTGACTAGTAGACAAGAAAAGCAAGCCGTGCAGTGTCGCTACCCTAGGCCTTCGTCTGTGTCCGTTGACAAATATGGTTCTCCAGCACTCTTATAGTCCAGGGCCAAGTTGAAGTCGCTCAGTGACGTGGCGTAATCGCTTGCGTTGCCTGGTCTCAGCTTAGCATGGTCGCCCCTGGTGCAGTGGTTGGTAACATCGAGCTGGTCTCCCTTTGCGAGGCGGTCATTGCGAAGCTCACCACAGAACGTGTACGTTTTGCGTATTGACGCAATTCTCCATCTAGCTACTAGAGGCATGGACCGTTGTTATGGCTATCTGACTTACATCGCCCTCTGATCCCGGCAGATTGTATCATCATAAATTCCATAATAAATACCACATGCGCTAGATTACAACCAGGTCCCCAAAGTCACGCGGCCACTACTACTATAGCACGAATATCTGAAAAGTAATGCAAGCGCAGCAGCCTAACAATCCTTGGAACTCTCGGCCCTCTCAAGACCCTGCTTGGGCCATCGCATCACCCACAGCCTCAGACTCATCGAATTGGTAGAAAGGGAAATCGAGCAGGATCGTGCGCTTGACCACCTTCGGCAACCGGCGATACAGCACGGGCGGGATCGGAATTAAGACGGAGGTATCATCGAGATACGACTGGTACGCTGCCCTTGCGTTCGCGTCGCCACAGAGATACACACGACGCACCTGGGGCTTCTCTGCCGTTGGGATACCCGAGAAGAAGAGAAGCGCGCTGTGTGCGGGTACCGACCCCGTCGCGTCCCGCGTGTGGGCCGGCAAGTCTAAGCCGCAGCCCACGGGGAAAAAGACGTGCTACTGAGATCGACGTGAAAAGGGGCGAGGCGACCGCCCCATATTGGGCGGCCTCTGCACCGCTAGGGAGTGTACCATTCGTGCTCGGGGAAATTGTGAGCGTCCAAATGCCCCACCAGCACAAGATTCTGGGGACCATCACATCACGTCAGCCCTCATTCGTCGTTTTTAACATTCATCCGCATTAATAGAGAACGCACTCGCCAAAGTAAGGAGGATGACGGGACCACTTCCACAAACCACGCTGGGAAGACATACGAACAAAGAAAGGCTCAGCACCTGGCAGAGGCCGGGAAAAGAGCGGGGGCTCAGGCAGGCTCGCGCACCGTAAACGGCTTGTCCTTTGGCGGGTCATTCAACTTGTAACGCAGCTGAAACGAGCAGCACCGGCACTTCCAGTTTTTTTCGCCGGTCGAGCAGGAAAGGAAAGCGCCAAAGCCAAAGGAAAAATTTGACGAATGACGGACGGCACCTTTTGCGCGTCGGATACGGTTTCGATGACCCAACCGACCGCCGACAGCACGATGCCGACGACGTCACGCGCCATTCCGAATGTGGGGTTCGTCGTCGATCCGCCGCCGGGCGCGGGTTCGGACACCGGGCCGCCGGTGAATTGAGCACGACGACGGGCAAGGATACCGTCCAAACCTGCGCGATTCGAAAACTCCACCCACTATCAAGTTGCGATCGGGCCACGTGTGCAACGACAGCACATACCCATAAAATTTGCGCTGTGGGGCGCGAACCCAAATCATTAATGAAAAGGCGATGAGAGCTCTGCACCGTGGGCATTCACTGTAACAATCCGCGGGAAGCGACGTACCGATCCAAAGACCTGTCATAATTGTATATAATAGATGATCGCTCCGATAAGTTTTTCTTTTTTTGGCTAAGATCGATATGAGACCGTACCAAGGAACTTGAAAAAATGTGCGCGGATCGTGTCGAAGCGCGAGTCGCTCCCGATTTTGAGCACGCGAAAGAGCAGAAACCCTTTACAAAATGGAACGATCTGGTTTTTCAGGGCATGGCCCGACGGCCGCAGCTGACAGCAGCAGTCAAAAAAAAAAACATACCGGCCATGCGTGTTGCCCAAACCATGACGAGCACGCTAGCGACGATGTTTCGGGCATGGTAGGTGTTGCCAAGGAGGAGTGTGAGAAGCGCTGTTAGCAACCCGCGGGTGCAGTGCCACGAAAATACCAGAGACACCGGGATGGGTGGGGGAGTCACCAACCAAAGGATGGGTGGGCAGTACTGTACCTAGCGCGAAAAAGTTCGATCCTGTCATATCTCAGTTCTTCCGTCACGTTTCAGGCCGTTATACGCGTTATATACTGACCTCCCGTGAAATCGGTGATTTTGTCGAACTGTCATGGGATAGCATACATGATCTTTGCTTTGCCACGATCACACCTGAAATGACCAAGCTATGAAAAATCCAGCGAGTTGCCAAACGACGGTGACAATGGCAGTTATGGCGAGATAATATCTATCGAGGACGTGGATGGGAAGCGTGGTTGGTGTTATTTTAACTTATTTATGCACCCAAACACGCGATACGTGGAAAGCAATTATCCAAGTGCGGCGCTAAATAGTCTTTATTTTTGTCATGAAAGAAAGGTAAGAAATTAAAAGCGACGTCAAGAGAAACAAAGGTTAAGGTGTATGAATGTGTGGATTGGATATCCGATCGAAAACGAGCGAGCTCATCCTGAAGTTTTCTAAGTAACTATCAGCCCCACCCCCGCGCCAGGTCCAATATCATGAATTCATCAACGAAAAGGTAGCGGAAGAGCAATAATCGAGAACTGGGCACTAGACATCGAAGGGAGGAGCTGTCATAGAATTACAGATGCGTGATACTCTTCGTGCTCCAGGTCGCTGTCTCAGTCTATGCGGGTGTACGTGATGGGTGACGCGCTAGCGTTTGACCAGTATGGTGCGCTTGGATGCTGCTGAACCGTTGCAACTCTTCTGCTTTGACGCGGATCTTCTGGCCAAAGCCAACCTTGCGTACAGCGCGGCGGATGAACGACGTCCGGTTCGAGTACAACGATTCGTGGATGGATGCAGCGCGCGATTGGGTCCGTGTGATCTGGATACCTGTCTCAGACCGGGCACGAGTAGCCGCGGCCGTGGCCTCATTGTGACGGTCGCGTAGGTACTTGATCACAGTAGCTTTCATCGCGAACTTGATCAGGTCGAGAGGAACGAACCAAATTATGTTCTGCCCAAGACGCGTCAGGACAAGACGCGTAAACTAATAGGAGACTTACCCAAACCCAAACGATGCCAATCCAACCTGCCGAGATCTTCTGGATGTAGGTGAAGCCCCAATTGGCGAAACCGGCGATGATAGAGGATACAAGTTGCGCCAAGCAGAAAGCAGCCATCAATGCATACGACGGACGCTCCATGAAGAAGAATCCATGAGCGCGAGTGACGAAGATAAGCGCCTGAGAAATAATGGCGACCTGCAGGTAGACGATGGTGTGCAGTTGGTCATCATTGTGGTCGATCGAACCAGGCGGGTTATTCAATTCGACGTTGAACTTGTCCTGGAAGAAGCTCGACTCGAGGATCACGACAACAAGGATAATCCTATGCAAGCCATCAGGACGTGGCTGAGAGCGAGGAGCGGCGAGAGGGACTTACGTGGAGAGCGTCAAATAGAGACCATAGGCTACAGCGTAGGCGAAGATTTCAGCCAGGTCCCAACTATCTGGTGTTGACGATGGCAACACGCGGTCAACGGAGAGTGTCATGATTGTACCGTCATTGAGAAGCGCAATGATAAGGACCATGAAGGGCGGGAACTGGAACTTGTAACAGAACACCAGGATGGCAAAACAGACAACGATACGGATCGTAACAGCACAGGCGTAAATGGCGTAGTTCCGCATGCGTTGGAATATAACACGGGAACCACGGATAGCATGGACAATAGTCGAGAGACCAGGCTCCGTCAAGACGATGTCGGCCGCACCACGGGCAGCATCGGTGGCACCCTCAACAGCGATACCCACATTAGCACGCGAGAGGGCAGGGGCATCGTTTGCACCATCACCTGTCATGGCACAAAGATGGCCAAGACCCTGGAGACGCTTGACAATTTCGAATTTGTGCTCTGGGAAAACACCAGCGAACCCATCGGCATCCATGATCATGTCATCGAGGGAGGCGAATTTGCTGCCCGGGGCAGGACCATCCTTGAGTACCTTGGCAGGATACATGTGATCACCGAGACCAAGGCGACGACCGGTCTCCTTAGCAATGGCGAGCTGATCACCAGTGACCATTTTAACCTTGACACCGAAGGCGAGGGCATCTTCAATTGTTTGCTTGGTATCTTCGCGAGGTGGATCGAAGATGGCGAGGAGACCAATGAGCTCAAACCCGTTGCCTTCAGCTTCGTGATCATCGCCATCAAGCTCCTCATACGCAACGGCAAGGGCACGGAGACCACGGGAGGCGAACTCCTCAACATCGGCTTCGAGGCGGTTCTCGACGTCATCGGTCTTATTGCGCGTGCAGAGTTCAATGATGATACCGGTCATACCCTTGGTGACACGCTTCAGGATGCCTGTTGCCTCCTCACGGTAGGTGATCTCAGTACGTTTGTCGACGGGGTTGAAAGGCTTGAAGTCGAGGAGCTTGATGCCGGCACGAGCACGGGATGTATCACCAAGGGCACCAACAACGGAAGCGTCGATGGCGTCCTGGTTCTCGGTACGGGATGCGTACGCCGCGAGGAGGATAACATCGTCAGGAGAGAAGGCGGCATAAGTCTTGATGGTATCCCTGTCGATGGTGAGCTTGTTTGTGGTGAGAGTACCGGTCTTGTCAGAACACAGGATGGTGACACCTGCAAGCTCCTCGATGGCGGTGATACGGGTGACGATGGCCTTGTAGTGTGCAAGTTGCTGAGCGCCGACAGCGAGCGTGACGGATAAGACAGTGGGCATGGCAATGGGAATACCACCAATCAAGAGCACGAGGATGTTGTCAAGACCGGAGCGGTATGACCAACGGAAGCCAGCATAAAGGACGAAAATCTCTGCGACTACAAAGATGCCGATTGTGATAAGGCAGAAGGATCCAATCTGGGCCAAAATCTTCTGCAAATGGCCGGTCGTGTCATCTTCCTGGCCGACGAGGGATGCGGCGCGACCGAAGAACGTGTTGACACCGGTGGAAATGACGACACCCTCAGCCTCACCCTGTTTGCAGGTTGACCCACTGTAAATGCCGAAATTAGATGGAACAGGACGGTCCGAATAGAACCAGACTTACGAGAAGCACTGATCTCCCTCCTTCTTGGATACCGGAAGGGATTCGCCGGTAAGGGCGGCCTGGTCGATGGACACGTTGATTGACTCTGTGAGACGGCAGTCGGCGGGAACGATGTCACCAATTTTGAAAGAGATCATGTCGCCAGGAACAAGCACTGAGGATTCAATCTCAACCCAGCTACCGTCGCGCTTGACCTTTGCCTTGGGAGCAAGGGAGTCCATGAGAGCCTTGACCGCATTTCCAGCACCACGCTCCTCGTAGAAGCCGATAGAGGAGTTGATGAATAGAAGGAGAGTGATACCAGCGAAGTCCTGCCAATCGGGCGCCCGGCCCTCTCCATTGGATAACGCAATAGCCACGAGCGCAGCGGCCTCCATGACCCAGGAAAGAGGGTTCCACATGAAACTCAGAAACTGAACAAGCATCCCTCATTCAACTCCGAAGCATGCCAAGGCATCCAAATTCGAAACTAACCTGAAGGAACGGATTCTGCTCTTCAGATTCGAGTTTATTGGGACCGAAAATATCCAAACGACGCTGGGCCTCCTGAGTTGAGAGACCCTGATCGTTACATTGGAGGAGTTGGAAGACATCCTCGATAACGATTGTCTCGAGGTCAACCTTTTCTTTGTCATAGAGGTCGTCGGCCTTCAGTTCGATCTGCGTGATATTGCGAGTCAGGGAGGCACATTCCTGAGCCGTTCGAGAGAGAAAATGGACCATGTCCTACCCTTGACATATCGACATTGGCATCTGGAATGACGGAGGTCAGGCCCGGAAATAGACGCGCATAGAGGAGCAAGTTATTATAGCACATACGGGTAGGTTTAACTTCATCATGGCCGAAGTCCTTATACTCACGGACCTTCTTCTTCTCACCTACAGTAGCTTCCTCGACAGGGGTGCTGGACTGAGCAGGAGGGCCGGCTTCCTTTTCTATGTTTGGCTGAGACATGTTTCACCAAGGTCCACAAGGTCCCGAGGGTTGACTGAGAGGATGGAAGGGGGAGCTACAGGGAGAACCCTGAAAGTGAAGGGGCAGAGGGGTCGCTATTGAGCGGTGTGGAGGAGGAGGAGAAGGGTTCGGAAGGAGTGGGAGATAGGTAACGACGAAGAGGGCGACGAAGAACGGGGGTTCCAGTCTATTTATTGCGTTCCCATCCAGAACCAACCCAACCGGCAAACGATCACGATCAAACCTAACAAATATTACCAAATATTTTATTTTTTATCCGTTTCCCACGCTTCTCACAGTTCCCTCCCGCTCTCTCAGGCTGTATACTCACCCGTGTATCAATGCTTTGATTCTATCTTCACTTCACGCACGTAGGGTTTACAATCCCTTTCTTCCCTTCCCCCAAAACCCTTATCCCTTACCCTCACTTTTTTCCGGAACGTTAAGCGCACGAGCCACCGACAACTTCCGTTCCGTTTGTTCCAATTCCAAACCAACCTCGGACTTGTCTCTGCGCCCAATCCACGATCCTTTTTCCGGATTAGATTCGTTATCCATGGTTCTTCGATATGCAGTCAGCCAATCGCCGCTTCTGCCAAGTTACCCAATGATCGTCAATTTGATCCCTGTTTTCTGTGATCACTCACTCTTGGCACGCTATCCATCGAAACGTCTTGGCTGGAGTAACGTTTCGCTACGTCACGGACATCTGACATCTGAACTTTGTTGGTGTGTCCTCCTCAACTCCGTAAACTTTGACAGTCGCCCGCATTAGCTGTGCCTACAATCTCATCAACATTTCTCCTTTCTTTCCGATGGTGCCGTATTATACAGAAAATATGTTGGCCTTCGGAGCAAATCGCGCGCGAGATGGTGTCGACCGTGACACACCTGTTATTATTAGATACGAACCGCTCCGAACCGCTCCGACCGAGAGCCCTGAATCACGCCACAGTCGCCCTTAGTTTGTGCCACTATCTAAACTTATCAGTGCCATGCAATTTTTTTCAACCGGCTGAGCCGAGTGCGGCAGGGAGCGGGTTTTACGCCGTACGCCCAGGGCATAAAACATTCTGAGCCGCGGTGCAAGGCCATGCAGTAGCTGGATCCAGTTTCACCCGCACTTGCCAATCTCGTTTCCTCGTTTCCTCACGCTCTGAATCATTCCTACCACCTATCGACGCCCATTGTATCCATATCATTGTATTTACCCTGTACTCACTGATGGTCAATCTAATGTTTGACACGTTCCGCGGCTAGCATACACAATCGCAATATACTACTTACTGTCCCTCCATCATGATGTCGATGGGGGGATCCTATATATGGTTTGGCTTCCGGCCTCGGATCTACGGCCGGCAGCTGGAGACCCCCCTTGTTCATCCATTAGGTGGCGACCCTGTCCGTCACATCTGGGTTAACCATGTACCCCTGGGTGGCGGATCCTCGCACGGACGCCGAGCCCCCCAATCGATTTCGTGATTCCAGCTTTTGCAGGAGGTTTCCCGAAGGAAGGAACCTCGGTGCGAACGAGAAAAAAAAACAGAAACAAACAAATGACCCGTGGCATCTCCTGCCAACGGTGCGTGCACGAAAGGTGTGAAGAAGGGTGAAGGTGTGTACTGTAAAGTCTGTAATCATATTGTTGTGGAAACCGGTGCGTGCCATTCATTCGGTCCCCTCACAGTTCCCGCACGCTGGCTATAATCCCCTCCCCCGGTTCCCTAGGCATTTACAGACGTCCACGTTGACGCTGGGAGCTCGCAGAAACCACGCACAGCGCCATCGCTCGCACGACTCGCTAAAAATTCTCGCAGCCACTCCACCCCTCCATTCCTCAAAGAAAATACAAAAAAAAAGTCCGCAAAAGGGAAAACGTCAATAAGCCTATTCGACACGGTATCAATGGCACGTTACCGCGTTACCCCTTCAATAGAAATTTTATGTCGGACTAACAGGTTTGAAGGCGGGGCGCTCCGAAGGAAAGATGGTTCGTATATGGCACCAACATTTCCTCACTCACACTCCCTTGACGTCATCGTATGCAGGTCACATGCATGCACTTATTTTAGTGTGGGTTTCCTCGTGGACCAACAGCTAGGCATCAGCGCCAAGAGTCGCCGAGCCCCGGCCAAGTCGCTTTAACTCGCAACACCCAGTCTTTATTCCCGCACTGGCCCGCCCGCACAAAGTCCGTGCGATGCCCGCGGTTGGGCGAGGGACAGCCCCCTCTTCATACTCTCGATCGTCTCGCATTGCAGCACGACGGGTTTGCTGCGCGCCATTTACAACCTCATATGCCGGATAACATGTGCACGTTTATCTGCCAACCGGGGAGAATCGTAGCGCTCTCGCTTTTACGCCCTGCTGGTCGGTCCGTCGTCGGACTGTCTTAAGCGAAGCAGGGAAGGGAAGCCGGGATGCGTGGGAGTGTGAAACACTGGAGAGGAAACGTGCTCGGTCAGTAGTCGCCGGACTATACAATACTGTGGGGATGGATAAACTGGTGTACTTGGCACCGAGGTTTCACCACAACTCGGATCACCAGGCTGCGCACGCCGAAGGCTTGAGCAGCATGGTCCCATGTGCAACGCCATTAATATTGATGTGGGTGGGCTCTTGGCATGTTGCAAACACCTCAGCGAACTGTTGCTACTGTAGTCGTTGTAGCATATGAATCAGAACTTTAATTCAAAATATACAGATTAATACCCCAGTAGTAAGCTGCGCATGGCCAAGTTTCGTTCACCGACTCGCTATGGATTCTTTGGAGCCTAAACGAGATGGAATGTCCGTTATATATGGACTTGGCACGCCTGTTACCTGACCCCAATGGATGCGTGATGACATGTCTCCGTTCCGATGTTGTTTCGGGGTAACGGTACAGTCTTATAGGACCCGATCGGATACTGTAAATTGTTTCCAACCGTCTCCGCCTTCCTCGTTGTGATTCATGGAAGCGAAGATCGTGCAAGAGATCTAAACATAGGCGACGGCTCGATCATTAGGGCGCCTTCGAAACCGATAAATGATTGGGTCAATCGGATCGGCTTACGGCTCCGCATGATGTGGCAGGCAATGGGCATGCATTACCGAAGATAATTAATCGATTTATTGAACAATGCGAGCGGAGGAGGTGGGGAGGGTGTTGTCGTGTGACTCAATCTGCAGTAGGTGTGAGACCGTTGCGGAAGGAGAACCTTGTGGCGCTCCCCAGGATGAAAGACATTTGACAGCAGGCTTGTCGTCCGTTGTGTAAACAAAAACAGGGATGAATGAATTGAGGATGACAAGGAACTTCTGATCCCGCAGTGGCCCCACAAACGTCCGTTCAGATCACACTAGTGGGCCCTTGATACATAGCTTGATAGATAATACGGAGGTGGATATCAGAAATGATTTCGCGCGGCATGATGTGCAGCAGTATCCCCGCTTGATAGACAACACCTTTTTTACGGGTGGTGGCTGGAAGCGTGACTACTGTAGTGTAGTGTGACTGTGACGGCACGCGATAGGGCATGTGATCGACGCGTTGAGGACGCGTTGGAAACGACACCGACACCGACAAGGACGAAGGGCCCGACTACGACTGCCAGATGACGAGCTCCTTTGATCTTCAGGAGGAGCTCCAGGCTCTACAAGACATCGTAAACTACCCGATAGAGCACGAACATGATATCAGCTCGATGGAGCCAGCAGAGATGGACGGTTTACTCCAACGTGCGCTATCAGCCATTTACACCTTCCGCTTGACCGGGGGAGAGCTCACGTCAATCCGCCAGAGGCCGTCAGCGCCATAGCAGAATCCTCCGACGCCGTCACGTCTCCCGACACGTTCGACGTCCTGAGGAGCTTCCTCAAATCCGCCGGCGCCGCCGTTCCGGGCATCCTGATGAGCAAACTGCTCGACGTCATCATGTCCGGCTTTGCCGCGGAGGTGGACTCCGCCGCGCACGACGTCGACCACGAGGACCAGCAGACGTGCGCGGCGCACAGGGTCCCGATCGAGATGTACGCGTTCTTGCTCAACTGGTCTGCGCGGTCTGCGGACAAGGTCGTTTTACGTGACGAGGACGCGCCCGCGCCCGTACCTGCAAAACCTCGCAAGGGACGTGGGGGGAAGCCAACGCAACCGAGGACCGCTGCTAAGAACAAGACATCGGAATGGTCTTGGAAGGACCAGATCGTGCCCATTCTCACCCTCATTAGCAAAGTTTTGAAGCTCAAGACGTCAAAGATCTGGACTGTGAGCGGAGAGAGGGACACTTTCATAGGGTGCGTGGTATCACAAGTCGTCGTAAGCGTGATATCTCACAATGCGTCTCTCGCCACACGGCAGGTGTCTCACTGCGCCTGCGTATCACATCACGGAGAACGAGCAGTACATGAAATCCCAACCTATCAAACTGGGTGTCTACAAAGTCATCTGTCTCGCGGTCAAACACCACGGCCACGGACCCGCTGCACAAACTACGGTCATGCAGTCGCTGCAATATTACGAGCACCTCTCCGAGCCCATGGCCGAGTGCCTCAACGTATTGCTGAAGGAATTCGATCATGCGCAACTTGGCGATGAGATCCTCCGCGAGATCTCCGCGAAAACGTTCAGCGCGCAGGATACAAAAGGGCCAAGGAACTTCTCTAGGTTCCTCACACAATTCGCGGAGTGGGCACCACGTGCGGTCCTCAAGCAGATCAGCCTGCTACTATCGCACCTGGACTCGGAGGTGTGTCCATTTAACTAACCTTCGATCGCTACTTTTCGAAAGTGCTCACGGAAGGTTCGCAGTCTTATCCGATGCGAATGGCGATCGTGGAAATCATCGGCCACCTCATCCGCGAGCTTGCCTGCTCCGAGGACCTTGCCAATGACGCCCACCAGACACAGAAACAACTCAATGGGCTCTACGACCTCCTACTCGAACGAACGCTCGATCTTTCCTCCTACGTCCGCTCCAAGGTCCTCACTGTCCTCGGCCGGCTGTGCGACCTACCCGTCAAATTCCCCAAACAACGGCTCGCCATTACACGTGCGGCGGTCGCCGCGCTCGAAGACAAAGTAGCGGGCGTGCGCAAAAATTCGATTTCCTTGATCGTGAAGCTGATGGTGACGCATCCGTACGGACTGATGCACGGCGGGCTGCTCGGGATGCAGGAGTGGGAAGATCGATATCGTGACATCGTGAAGGAATTGCAGAAGACGGAGAAAGCGCTTGATGACACGCTCGCTGGTGGCGGCGATGCGGGGACGGCGGACAAGGGCGACGACGGCCATCAGTCGGGTGATGACGAGGGTGGAGAGTCGTCTACCGCTCGACCGAAGAAACAGAAAAGGCGGTCACGGTGCGGTACCACGTCTTTTGCCCGGTCTAGTTTCTGATCAATATGAATAGGCATCAAAATGAAGACGCCGAAGACGCGATGGATGTCGACGAAGAAGATGAGGTCGACAGTATCATGGACGAGGACGAGCATGAGCCTTCTCAAGCTGAGGGAGGCGAGGGCGAGGGCGATAGGGAAGAAGGCACGACATCATCGAAGCAAAAATCCAAAAGCAAGAAGAGTGGGCGCAAGTCCGACCTCGACATGGCCGCGCTGACAGACGAACAGGCGGCCCTCGCTGCTCTCGAGAGCAACCAGCTGTTGCACCTTCGCCTACGCAAACGGTACTATTCGGAGGCCCTCAATTTCATTCGGCAGGTCGAGGAGGCAGCCCAAATGATTTTCCAGCTGCTGGGGTCCACGCACAAGACCGAGGTGCTGGAGGGGATGGAATTCTTCAGGGTCGCACATGAATATCAACTTGATAGTGCCGAGGTGAGCCTCAGAATGCGTTGGGTATCTCAGGACGGATCGCTGATGGTGTTGCAGACTGGCATCAAGAGGATGCTGCATTTGATCTGGTCGAAGGATAACAGCTCAATGTCGGAAGATGGGAAGGAACTCAAGGGCATTCGCTCGCGCCTGCTCGAATGCTACCGCACTTTATACTTTGATGCTTTACCTGACATGGAACCCAAGCAACAGGTAAACCGAATAGCAAAGAACATGATTGAGTGCGTTGGTGCCTGCCATGCCAGTCTCGATACTCATCCAGAATGAGCTCAGGTTGACATATGATGCTACCCTGGCTGAACTAACAAGCTTGGAGGAGATGATGCGTTATATGATGGACGATAACCATATTCACTCTGACGTTGTGAACAAGCTCTGGCAAGTATACAGTAAGTACGGGATCAACTAGTCCTATTACTACTTCTTGAAGTCTCCTTTTTATATAGGTTCTGAACGACCACTCCCGAAGCAACAGCGCCGAGGCGCAATCATCATCATTGGTATGATGGCACTAGCACGACGGAGCGTTGTCGAAGCCAGAGTAGATGTCCTCCTTAAGATCGGGCTTGGTTCGATGGGGAAGGTTAGTTCTATGGGACTGCTGCAATGTATACCCATCTCACCTTTAGAGCATCCAGGCCGACCTGATCCTCGCGAGATACACTTGCGTCGCGTTGCAGCGCCTCAATGGCAGCGCGAAGAAAGTCAAGGGCTCCCTCCTCGACAAGAGCGTTCGCATCGACATGGACAGCCCAGTCTTCCGCAAGCTGCAAGAAGCTATCGAACATCCGTGCCGGTCACGCGAATGGTTCGCCCTCGCCGAACAGGCGATAAATACCGTTTATGCCCTCGGCGACCAGCCAGAAGTCCTCAGCAACACCATCATCAAGAATCTTACCCGCCGGGCGTTCCGCCGGCGAGAGAAATCTGCGTCCTCTGTTCCCGAGGACCAGCCGTCGTCGGCGCCAAATCCGGACACTATGGACGAGGACCCACCGCAGAGCACGACGCAGGCTTTGATTTCGACGGTGCCTGGTTCAACGCAAGGGACTTCGGTGACCAACCCAGCGAAGAAGAGCGATGACACTGGGGATGCGTTCGAGCTTAGCCAGTTGCTCTTCGTGGTGGGTCACGTCGCAATCAAGCACATCGTCTACTTGGAGCTGGTCGAGCGCGAGTGGAAGCGACAAAAGCAGGAGAAGGAGCTAGGTGAGCCCGTGCCGCTTCTCTTGCAATGTCGACGGGGCACGGAAACACCTTTTTTTTTGCAGCTGAGAAGCTCGCACGGGGCGCTGGAAATGACGCCGCGAGTAAGGATGGGGAGGAACTCGACCAGGTCGCTGGCAACGCGGAGGACGAGATCGGTGACCGCATTGCCGCAGTGCGGGAGACTGAACTCTTATATGGGCCCGATTCGCTCCTTGCGCTATACGGGCCCCTACTCGTCCGCATATGTGGTCGGCCAGACCAGTTCAAGGTACGTGATTTAAAGTTTTGATCCGCGATATCACTCCAATTCAAGGGTGCCTCGGTCAGAACACGACGCTGCGCGCGGTGGCGACGCTCTCGTTCAGCAAGTTTCTCTGCGTGAGTTCGCAATTCTGCGACGCGAACCACCACCTGCTCTTCCGTATCCTCGTGACATCGCGAGACGCGAACATCCGGAGCAACATCGCGATCGCGCTCGGCGACGTCGCTGTCTCGTTCAGCACGATCATCGACGAGAACAGCGACGAGCTGTACAAGGGCCTGTCGGACCGCGACCTGGTGGTGAAGAAGAACACGCTGATGGTGCTCACGCATCTCATCCTGAATGGCATGATCAAGGTCAAGGGACAGCTCGGCGAGATGGCCAAGTGCCTCGAGGACGAGGAGCCGCGCGTCGCGGACCTCGCAAAGCTGTTCTTCACGGACTTGTCCACCAAGGACAACGCGATATACAACAACTTGCCTGACGGTGCGTGTTTTCCTGCGACACAGCGCACCTATGCCCACCCTCTCCATGCCCCCCAACCTCCCGGCGTGTGTGCGGTGCGTGTATGAGCTGATGCTGATGCTCTACGTTATGCAGTCATCAGCCACCTCTCAGTCGGCGAACACGCGATGGACGAAGAAGGGTTCCAACGCACGATGCGCTACATCTTCACATTCATCGAAAAGGTGACGGGTCGCTCCATTTCCTCATTTCTCCTCGCACCGCTCCCATCCGCTGATGCGAACATAAAAATCAAAGGAAAAGCAAGCGGAGAGCATCGTCGAAAAGCTCTGCCAGCGCTTCCGCCTCTCTGAAGACACGCGGCAGTGGCACGACATTGCGTTCTGCTTGTCCCTGCTTCCGTTCAAATCGGAGCGCTCGGTGAAGAAACTCGTTGAAGGCCTGCCGTTCTACCGCGACAAACTGCACGAGGAAGGCGTGTACGCGCGCTTCCAGGAAATCCTCGCCAAGGCACGCTCATTCCCATTGCCTTAACCTTGTCTTTCCTTTCCTTTCTCCCGCTTATTCAAAAAAACCCCAACAGGCTCGCTCCAACAAAGCCGCGAACAAACCCGACTCTGAGCTGAACGAGTTTGAGACCGTGCGTACACCTCTCTATCTCTCACTGGTACATATATATCAACACACATATATGTTTAAATGACGGCTCGGCGGATGACGGATGTTTGCGTGGCGCATACGCGTTTTCTGATTGCGTCGTTCGAATAGGTCCTGGAGGAGAACCGAAGACAAGGCGAGGAAGATCAGGCGTTCGAGAAGCGCGTCGAGGGCAAGAAGGCGGCGGCCAAGAAACGTGCCACGCGGCGGAGTGCGTGTTTCTGTCTTCCTCTTTTTTCATTTTCCCCTCATAACAACTAACGTTAACTCTTGCCGGGCCTGCAGCTGCAAGGAAGAAACAGGCTAGCGAGGATGAGGAAGAGGAATGAGTGACCCACCGCCCACCATCATTGCTCCACGCTTCCGAGTATCTGTTTTGTGTTATGCATGGCTTTTATCTCACTCTTGTTGTAATCCACTCTCCTGTACCTAAAGAGAACTCGGAACGCCATCACCCAGTATCTTAATGCAATCCTAACCTGAAATTCAATAGTAACACTATTCTCGTTGGCACATAACAACATTCGACACAGGACCAAGATTCAACGCTCAACACAACATACATACAAAGAACAAAAAAGACAACAGTAGGGCCATTCAAGAAACTCGAAGTATTTGCCAGTGGGAACGAAACCTTACTAACCCTGGTACTGGTACATGTCCGCTGAGAAGGGGTTTTGATATTCCGGTTAATAAAGCCGTTGGTATTATCCCATGCCCGGCGTAATTCTGTAAACAAGTGTGAGGAGAAGCAACTTGCCAGTGGATAAGTTTCACTTACCCGACCACCCACTCTTCACCGGGCGTGTCGGCTCCTGCACAGTAACCTCCATTTGACACACCCTCACAGGTCGTTTCCACGTTTTGAGCATTAGTTCCCTGTAAGGGGACATCGCGTCGCGGTGATTAGCTGCTGTAATGGCGGTGTACAGAAGTTGAACGGAAGGCACTCACAAAGTCGCTAAAGCAGGCTGTGTAATCGGTGCAGTCGTAATTCCAAAAGCTAACCGCGCAAGTGTTAAGGTAGTAAATATCAAATGTCTGGGCAGGGATCGTGAAATTTGCGGCTGGCAGTGCAAAGGAAAATGGTTGGTAAGCAATGCAGTGCGCTCAAAAAGCAGTGTAAGCAAAAAAACAAAAATTGGGGGCTTACTAGGATCCATACTCTCCAGGAATTGTATGATAGGTGTGCAGTCGGCAGTGTCTATCGGCGTGTCACCCAAGGACGTGCAGTCAACGGTACCTGTGAAAATATTCCCAGTTAGTGCCCTCTGCTCGAGCAACTTCTTATCGAGTGGGAGGTTCGGATAGCACTCACAGGTTGCCCCGGTGGCGCAAATAGGGTCGCGTTGCTCGATGGTAGCACGTTTGGTAGTATTGCAGCTTACTAAAGGACAATTGAGGGACAAATAACTGATGGTAAAGTTCTCGAATGTGACTGTGGTGTTGTCCAGGACGGTGGGGAGTGATTGGCAACCTGAGAAGTCCGGAATTGCTCTATGATAGACTGTTCTTGGCATTACTATGATGCGGAGACGATGTGAGGTACGCAAGCTTACTTGCACCCCCTCTAACGAGGGTGAAGGTGAGCCCAAAAAAGGACGCAAGAGCAAGAGCAAGCTTCATAATGGTGCTTGAGGTCTGGGGTGATGAAGTAGGGGGCCCGAGGTATGAATAACGCACGGTTGGGGTACGCATGAGTGCGAACACGAGGGTATTTATATTGTCAAACCCCCAGGACTTAGGAAAGCACAAAAATTTGACATCCAGTTCATGCTCTGACCCACACGCTACCCATTGGAGCCTAGACACCCTCCATATGCGGTTCGCCTGAGATGTACGGTCACCAGAAGGGGGAGATACTGCCTCATGCAAACTGGCACTTGATCACCAGCGCTGTATGACATTCATTGATAACGTGAAAAACGTCGCCCCGTTGATGGTGGAACATAAAGTAAGGGGAAGGGGACAAAGACTAGATGATTCTAGATCCAATTATTAACCCAGATAGGTTTAACTGGTCGCTTTTGATTATTTTCATCGTGGAGGACAAGTCGATGAGGATGCCGCAGTAGGACACGGCCTTAAAGATGGCGATGATCATCAGGCGCTCATCGCGCCCATGGAGAGCGAGAGTTGGCTTAGCATTTACAGCGCTGAGTTTAAATCCCCTTGGCCCCTCGGTTTTACCTCCCCCTTTGCAACATCAAGACGCGTCTCAAGGGCCATCAGGAAACCTTCTGGCTCCTTAGACGTCTTAGCGAGCCTTAAACTACTATTTTAGGCTCACTAAGAGCATTAAGGAGCGGAGAGGAATCCTGATGTCAATGTGACCCCCGCCGGCAGTGCACAGTACTTGTGTTAGTGGGCCACTACTTTGTATGGCATATCTGAGTTCTCATGTGTTTGAGATGCATAAACACTACTGTAGGTAATCAGTATAAATCAGTATTACATATGGGCCCTCATCTGCAAAAGTGCAAAAAAAAAATTCGTTGGATACCATACCGCTACGGTGC
>Ga0307510_10003801_pt1 | contig 17675 bp, 10 predicted proteins | sample 12_EM_MG_FD_207224 | JGI IMG/M metagenome (GOLD analysis project Ga0307510, IMG submission 207224) | Populus trichocarpa ectomycorrhiza microbial communities from riparian zone in the Pacific Northwest, United States - 12_EM | ecosystem: Host-associated > Plants > Roots > Unclassified | place...
AAATACTACTCGCACGGGAAGAGGTCAATCCCGACAAGTCCGATAATAGCGGCATGACGCCGCTCTCGTATGCCGCTTGGTTTGGACATGAGGGAGTGGTGAAAATACTACTCGAACGGGAAGAGGTCAATCCCGACAAGTCCAATAATAACGGCAAGACACCGCTCTCGTATGCCGCTTCGTCTGGACATGAGGGAGTGGTGAAAATACTACTCGCACGGGAAGAGGTCAATCCCGACAAGTCCGATAATAGCGGCATGACGCCGCTCTCGTATGCCGCTTCGTCTGGACATGAGGGAGTGGTGAAAATACTACTCGCACGGGAAGAGGTCAATCCCGACAAGCCAGATGAAGAAGGCAAAACAGCGCTCTTGAGCGCTACTGAGAATGGCCGTGACAGGGTGGTAGCGCTGCTACGCTCTCGCAAAGCGGCAATCCACAGTACGGTTTAAGCCACCGCCTCGTGGGAATAGCCGCCGCCTTCTCCTTTCCGGGTATGTCTCCCATGGCGACCGTCCATAGACATCACCCTTTATAGACGAAGGATATCCCGTGAGATGGGAATGCACGTATCCGCCATACCCTCCTGAACCCTCCGCCTGGGATTTGCTTTTACTGTCGAGCGAGGATTTATGAGTTTCTGTTACAATATAAAATAGGGCTTGGTCTATAACGGGGGAAAGTGTTTTATTGTTGTGAGAATATCCGGTCCAGGCCTGCAGTTTTCATCCTATTATTTAACTTTTCTCCACCTGTAAATTCTTGCCTGCACTTTACTTTCTCTTTCTCTCTCTAGATTGCACAGACTTTTTCCATTTCCTCCTTCTCCTAGATTATCGATAATTTGGTAGTAGCGCCTTATTTAGATAGAGGAAAACCGGTGTATGACAGCCCCAGATTTTCAAGGCCATCGCCGACAATAATATAAAAATCATATTATACCTACAATGCGGACTGGTTACCGTAAATGAGATGGCCGAACGAACAGTATATTGTACTACCTGGTAGGTATCCACCAGCCTACCGTTTTGTAGACTTGAGAATGGAGAGCGAACCTTCTACTGTATGTCACTCAGTAGCCCCCCAAGTAACAGGTTCTGAACAGGTAGGCCCGCGATCGAGGGACCACAGATGCCCGGAGAAAACCATATCGACTATATTATAGAAACTCACACGATGGGGAAAATAAATGTACACATACATTTTTGAAGCCATCACAGCTGAAGTATTCAAACCAGAACATTACAATGAATGTAATAATGAGATTCCCACATTATTATAATACCGGGCGAACGACTCCACAATGTATGATATCATGCATTTTCGCGAGGAAACACTTAGGCCAATGCCGGCAGATGAAGTGGGGCTTCTCGGGGTTCTAGCCATGGACAAATAGGGTTCATAGATAATGATAGAAGAGATAGAGTTACAGAATACGAGTGAGATTGTATGAGCAAGGGAGCTTTAACAACAAAAGAGGAATTAATAGCAAAGGGAAGGAGTACAGTTGGATCACTAACAATGACAAATTGATAGGGGTAGAAGAGGTGGTATTTATAGGACCTAGACTGGCGACCGTACAACGTCACTCATTGTGACTGAAAAGAGTTGGTGTTGAGCTTAGACACAATTTAACCCCCCGCAAAGTTCTTAGACCCCACCATCTAAGCAGCAGCGACAACAGAGACATGAGTACGTATTATAGAACAAATATTGCACAACAACAAAATGAGTCTGTTTAATGTCACATTATCTCTTGCTGGCTAGAGCATTGAAGACTGTTGCGAATTGTATCCCTGAAGGTGATAATCTTGTATTGCTAAGAGAGAGAGAGAGAGAGAGAGAGAAAACGTCAAAACAACTAGGAAAGGCCGCCACTAGGAAATCATCCAACTGCAGAAAAGCGTACGCAGCACTACCACCACCCTGTACGTGTTCTACGCGCATCTATTGTAACAAAGACTGTCTCGCCGAATTCGCGAGGAGTAGAAGGATCCGGGCATCATGTTAAAGCTCATCAGCAAGCAAGTTTTCAAGCCTATCAACGTTCGCTGTCACCATCCACACAGGGTGATCAGCACTATCATCTTCTCACAGCAGCACACCACTTCATATATCCATCGCCCATAAACACATTTAACTCAGGCACCGCACACAGGTGGGTGCTTCCCCATCCTATAGAGTCGGAGTGATGGCTACTGGCCCCGTAATGCTCCCTTGGATTGTGGAATGCGCCCAAACTCGTTATTGATAGGGATAGTAGATAATACCCGAAGCTTGATCCCCAAGTAGAAGGCATATCCACAAATTAGGCTCCGGGATTCCCATCCTAATCATTCATTCCACTTGTTTGACCAGATTTCGGAGTAGAAATGTGCAGAGCTTAAACCATGAAACATCACTCATCCCTTCTCTTAATATGCCATCAGGCCTACCCCCACCCCCGAAAAGCATTCTCACCCTACCGAGCCCGGAGCCCGAGCTGATGACAAGCAGTCCTGAAGTTTCGCTGCTACCGGATACGTACTAAGACTCCTTAGAGCGTTTCAAGTATGAAACTGAAGCTCTCGACAACTTAGAGCTAGGTCCAAAAGAGACGAAAGTCGAGATTGAACACTTTGGTAGCAAGATGGCAAGGAAACGGTACAAGATGGGTGGTAAGGTTTGCCGTGTGCTGTATGGTATTATCACTGGTCTTGGACTTGCCCTGAAAGCGGATTCGACTATTACCGGGTCCACAAGAAGCAGGCTGTCATGGCATGAGCAATCACAGTGGAGCCCATTCGTCTAAGAAGATTGATTTCGGGTTAGTAGATGTGGTATAGACGCGTTCACTTTCTTTGTCTCTAAGTTACTTTGTTGGCAATGGCGCTGGATAGACCTTGCTTTTCCCTATGGGTTGGCGTATAATACGCGGTCGTGGGAAAAAGTGGGGTTCACACTGGCCGTTCAGCAACCACAACCACCAACTTTTGCGCTCTAAGAGAGAATGACTGCGCCTATACCTATGAAACTTGTTACAATAAATGTTTAAATACTCTCCAGAGTAATTAACTCTCGTCTTCTGCTATCATCAAAGAGAGGCATTTTGTCGCCGAGGAGCAATGGGTTGGGAAAGCGGGTGTGTTACTACACTTCGTCGTGTCAAGCCATAAGTGTGAACTCCACTTTTTCCCACGACTGGGGGTTACCATGACCAACGGTAATGACAAGGAAATCTGACTTAAGTCTTTAAATACACGATTAGCCTCCAGTATTGCGGATAAGAACCTCGTCGATTTTGTTGGATATGCTTAGAGATACGGCTACCCACGCTCAGATCATGTCTTTGGATTGGATTGTGGTTACACCGCCATAAGAGGTCTAATAATTGGACCTGGCGCTAGGACGTTGGAGTTGCCTTTGTTGGTATTAAACTTCCAGTTCTCTTCTTCTAAATAAATCATAGTAAAAATAGTAAGGGTTACATAGCGCATGATACCGTCCAATAGGATTAGGTGTAGTAACTTGCCGCAAACTTACCAGATGCCATTCGTCGGGGTAGTATTAAAAAAAAACACCCCGGCTCTCAGTAGGGATGTAAGAGAGAGAGAGTTTTGCGTAGGCGAATAAAGGAAGGGGGGGAATCCAATTCAAGTTTTTAAATACCCAATTTAGCCGCGACACTACAAATAAGATCTACAACTAGAAAGCGACAAGAGAAGTGAATCTAATGGAAGTTTCAAGCCACACCAGCCTAGCTCAATTCAGCAAAAATAGGCCTCCGCTAACGCTAAACTCTGGATTTCAAACAGAAGCTCACAAATCCCAACTCAACCAACTCTATAGGAAAAATGCGGAAAAGGGGTTGGACGTGTAAGGTGATAGATATGCGAACCCCCATTGCATACGATTTCCTTTTACCAAGAGAAAAAAGAAGGGCGGCAGGCTTGCTTCTGAAGGAAAGGTAGGACGGCAATTACCACAAGGAAGTGTGTAAGATGTGGGGGAAAATAGGGCCTGGGCGAGAGGAGAGAGGGAGTGGCGGCGACACAGGTTTACGGAGCTGTTGCGGCCCCCTCGAAAGTGGCACATAGGTTGTCGGTAGGGCATAGGAAAGCGGTGATGGGGAGGGTGCTTCTCCGGAATCAGGCAGCCCTGTGAGCGGCAGATGATGAAGGCTGTAGTAGAGCCATCACCCCTGCGTGACCATTTTCAGCAGCCCAAAATAGCGGTGTTTCGCCGGCCTCATCTGGTTTTCCAGGGTCGACGTCGTCCCGTTCGAGAAGTATTTTCACTACTCTCTCATGCCCACCGCGGGCAGCCCACCAAAGTGGTGTTCGGCCGCTGTCATCTGACATGTCGGGGTCAACGTCATCCCGTCCGAGTAGCATTTTCACCACTCCCGCTTTCCCATTTCCAGCAGCCAACGAGAATGGTGTTTGGCCGATCCTATCCGGCTTGTCGGGGTTGACGTCGTCCCGCCCGAGGAGTAATTCTACCACTCGCTCGTGCCCCTTCGAAGCAGCCCACGAGAGCGGTGTCTGGCCAGACCGATCTAGCCTGTCGGGGATGACGCCGTCCCGCCCAAGGAGTAATTTCACCACTACCTCGCGCCCTCTAAAAACCGCCCACCAGAGCGGTGTCTCGCCGTACTCATCTGGCCTGTCGGGGTCGACATCGCCTCGTCCGAGTAGTATTTTTACCACTCCTTGATGTGCATTGCGGGAAGCCCACCAAAGTGGTGTTCGGCCTTCATTGTCTGGCTTGTTGGGGTCGATGTCATCCCGTCCTAGCAGTATTTTCACCACTGCCTCGTGCCCATTCCCAGCAGCCCACGAGAGAGGCGTAATACCCATGGAGTCTATTTAGTTGATATCGCACCTCTGCCAAACTAGCTACAATCTTAGCAATCCCAAAGATAATCATCGTGCAGACCATTGAACAGGGAAATTCTATCGAAATAAATACAGTAAACATACAGTTTCAGTGCTTTCAAGAGGGTTTCAGTGGATATGTGGTTATTGCAGCCGTCAGCGCAAGCAATGTCGTGCGATCTAGGAGATCCCTATTTATGTAGGTTCGCCAATACAGAGAAGAATATTCTAGGAGTGGTGCGTTAGAGATCGAAGGGAGGACGCGTTGGATATGGAGAAAGGGTACACGTTAAGTTAGAGGTTGGGAGAGGGTCGAAAGAGATTTGCCGAGTAAGCTGTACCAAAAAGGTAGAGATAAATCCTAAGCTACAGTACTCGGAGAGTTGGGAGTAGATTGACGGGAAACGGAAGGCCTCCTTGTCTCACAAGCTCTTGGCAACAGGGTAGGTGGTGGAACGTGAAGGTTCAAGTGCTGGTCCGCAGAGCCCTATGCCAAGCCTCACTGACTCCCCTATCATCCGTTCCACCATAATTACTACCTGTAGTATTCCGGTCTTCCATAATCCTAACCCATGCGTCATTATTTCATGGAGCCTTTGTCGCTTGTGATATTATATATTGTGGCTTCTTGTAGGATCGCATTAATATTCAGCGAGACCAGCAGGAATCTAGATAGGTATCTGTAAGTGGATGGCTTGAGGTAGCTTCCAGAGTATAATAGAGGAATTTCGCAGATTCAGGGAAAAAGTTGGCCGTGGTGTTTGCCTGCTGCAAGGTGGGTTAGGGTGGGATGCTGTCACCAACCGAACCTTACTCGAGTAAGCGTACGATATCTCTCAAGTGAGACGTGAGCCCTAACCTGTGACCTGTTACTGTTACAACAAGCTATAATTATGATATAATAGCCAATTTCCTCGCCCCGAAATCCCTCTAGTAGCTGGGGGTAACTTCTAGGGCGTAGTTGCTTCTACTCACATTTCAGAAACATCATTGAGAATCTTCAAGATGCCCGCCCCTTGACCAGCACCCCGCCTCTGGTTGTATCCCCACCCAGCCAGCCTCGTATGAAGATATTTAATGATATCCCCTCTCTCGAGATCAATGAGTATTGTTGTTATTCTTCCCCAGTGGCGCCCCCGATTTAATCCTAAATGTGCTGTCTTTCAGTCTCTAATATTCAGGTTCCCGGAGACTTTTGAAGGATTTTGTTTTCACATAATATTATATCAATGTACAGTATGCTTTTTGGAAGAGGTGGTCTGCGCCATTGTCACAGGATCGGAAGGTCGAGGCCCCCATCCACCAGTTAACTTTTCCAGTCCTAGCAAGTCCGTACTATATTCCCCTGTGCCCCTTCTAGCCCCCCGCAACCTGTTTGAGCAGGGCGCCCAGCATACTCGTCGATAACTGCTTTTTTTAGGCAGCTAAGTCAAAGAAAATGCACCCAATGGCCACATTTTGTCCTCTGGCATGATCACACTAACCCTCTATCACCAATAAGTTAATGTCACAACTTGTGAGCACTTGGATCTACCTTCTATTCCCCAAGGTTCGCCCTTGCTACCTAATATAAGTCTTGCCCACCCCAGGCCCCCAGAACAGAACAAAACTGCCCCATCGGATTCGCCTCCCCTGCTGCCAGCGCACCACCTTCCAAATTCCTCGGTTTACAAGAGCCATCTCTCTACGTTTTCAGCTCGGTAGTCTCCAATGCCCTTGTACCGTCGCCGGGGGTCGAGTGAGGACCAGGTCGAGACTTGGGACAGGTCATCGGCAATGGTACAATTGTTCCACAAGCTAATGACCGTGCTCCGGGAGGTGAACGTCATCACTGAAGGATCCAGACATTTTCTGTTTTTTGCTACTTGGGATATTGCAGATAGTTGGTGGGGCCAGTCTACCACGGGAATTGCAGGGGACGGAAGAGGGTCCTGGGTTTATGGGATCTCATGAGTGCTTCTGATCCTCTTAACCAACCCCCCAGTTTTTGTTCCAACACTCGCTCCCGGCCAGTAGCAAATGCCCCACTTCTCCAAGTTCTCTCCTGTGGCGCAGAACAAACCCTGCACCGCGACGGACCCGCACCCAAGAGCGCCCCCGGTGGAATAGGTTCGCCTCATATATATAAGCTCATCAAGCCTTATGAATGAGCCTGCCAAAAAAACCTGCATATCGCCTAACTCAAAGTAGTACGGCAAAACCCCCCACGGCGTAAGCTTAGGCCGGAAATCGCTTCCCCGCCTCGTATCAAGTGCTGTGAAGAATGTGGCTACTCTCTTTGATATTCATCATGGCCGCTAAGCTCAGCAGTTTTTACGGCTAGCTAACCCAAGTAGAAGCTCAAACGGCCCTTGAATATGCCGACGGACAGTCTCCTATCAGAGCCTTGGATAATTTGGGATTCAATGTTTACCATTACCAACCGAGGAAGCAGAGTAAATCCCCAGCCCAGTACTTGTATTCCTAACCTACTACAATTAGTTCAGTAATCACAAAAAGAAAGAAAAAGAGCCACCTCCGCTCTGCTCTGGTAACAGAAGTTGCCACAGCCGGCTGTTATTACCCCAAACAGCTGGTTTAATTCTCCCGATTGCCCCCTTAGCGGTTTTATAGACCGTCACAGGTTATCACTCGTTTAAATTTACCGTTCGAATGACAGTTTTGCATAGCATACGATACGAGGCAATGCGATACAGCACGGCAACCTACCACAAACCTACTATAAGCTACTCCCCGGACCAATATAAGAAAAACACCGTTGCTCTTAAGGAAGATATAAGAGGGGGAGGGGTGTTCACACACCACTCGCTGGGGAGGCACCCAATTAGGTTTTTAACCAAACAATTAGCCCCCGGCGGTGCATACAAGAGTCTTGCAGACCTAACTTTGCCCCTCGGTAGCGCCCTCCTGCACGCAATTATCTTCATATGCTACCAAAGCCTCATGTTCAAGTCTTTTATCCAACCACCTTGCAATCTACAGGTCAGCGATCCAGAGTCCGCTTGCTGAAAGGAAACTTAGATTAACTTATCAGCGCTTTCCGTCACATGAGCTCCTGCAGCAAAGGGCACTATAACCGGGCAGTACACTCTACCGTTTAGGACACCGTTTTCCGATATTGTACTTTCGACCACAATTATTGATGGGGTAGCAGTTGATTACAATACAGTAACGCAGGGTATTATTCCAAAACTACTGTCCTAGGGCACGACAAAGTTTTCTTGCCCAACTTGGGAAGTGATATAGGCATGAGGCGCGCGACCTGGGCAGGGAAGGATGCTATGAGAAGAAGCAAAAGAAGCCCAGTAAGCAAAAGGAGGCCCCTGGAGGAGGGAATACCCCAACTTGCTCCTCAGTCGAGATTGCGCAGCACCGTGGTCCGTTCAATCACTTGGGGTAGAATACCAGGTATGGTCGGAAAGCTCCCTATGCACCAACTGTATTTCCGTAGAGACACCTAGGATTTTGGCCACCCAAGTATGGCCAAAAAGTAGCAAAGACCGCGACCATAATTGCCTGGCCTTGTCCGAAATGATAGCCTTTGCAGCGTATCCCGGAGACAAATTTGAGGGTTGGCGGATTGGAGCAAGTGTACCACCGTATACTGGGTACTGCTCTCCGAAATGCCACTCCATGCAGGTACTAGTAGTCGTCATCTAAGATGGCGCAGAGGGGTTTGGCTACGCAGCAAGGGTTTGAAGTTTATAGACTACAGTGCTTCTACTCAAGTCGAATTGGTGTCTCTCCACAATTGAAAAATTCCTTACGGCGTTAATTTTTTTCTATAGAAAAGACTAAAAAGTACAGGCAGCGTTCCAACCTCACCCCTCACCTTGAAGTTCACGCCTAGAGGAGGAGGTCCTACTGTAGATGAGCTTGACCTTCATTAAACTATGTCCAAAGTAGAAGCCAATCACCATCATATCTTACTTAACTTAGTTAACAACTAGCTTTGATGTCGCTTTGAGGGTGCCGGAAATACTTGCATCGTATACTTCTCTCCTTTATACCGAAACAATCGTCCCGTCTACACTTCATAAGGGAACAAAGAGGAAATAGCAGGTTGTAGAAAAAGTAATTAAACAAAAAAAAACTAAGAAAGAAAAATACGACCGAGGTTTCAAGCCGCACAGGATTATTTCGATACAGCAGAGATAGCCCCGACTAATTCTAAAATCTAAACTGTAAACAAGCTCACAAATCCTGACCTGACTCCATGGGAGTCGTTTCCTGCCACGAAAAGAAAAATCCAATTTAAACTACACCCCCATGGGAGGCTTGTTCCAAAAGGAAAGATGAAATAGCAGTTGCTAGAGGACATATTTTAGGCTACAGAAGGTTAGGCGTGAGTGAGAGGAGGGGGGAAGCGGCGGAGACAAACACATTTGTGGAGCTCTTGCGGTCCTTATGGGAACGACGCATTGGTTATCTAGGTTTAGGGAGGTAGTAGGGGGTGCCTCGTCGGGCTTAGACAACGCGGGCGGGGGTAGATAGTGGGCTGTAGTGGAGCTATGGCTCCCGTATGCGGCTCTGAGAAGCACACCAGAGTAGTGTTCAACCTAATTTGCGCCGTCTAGCGGGTTGACGCAATCCTGTCCGAGAAGTAATTTCACCACTCCCTCGTTCCCATAGTGAGTAGCCCACCAGAGTGCTGTTCGCCCTTCGTGGTCTGGTCTGTTGGGGTCGACACTATCACATGCGAGTAGTAGTTTCACCACTCCCTCGTGCCCTTTCGAAACAGCCCACAAGAGCGGTGTCTGGCCGAACCGATCTAGCCTGTCGGGGATGACATTGCCCCGCTCAAGGAGTGATTTCACCACTTCCTCATACCCACTGAAAGCCGCCCGCCAGAGTGGTGTTTCCTGGAACTCATCCGGCCTGTCGGGGTCAACGTCGTCTCGTCCGAGAAGTATTTCCACCGTTCCCTGGTGTCCAATGCAGGAGGCCCACCAGAGGGGTGTTCGCCCTTCGTTGTCTGGTTGGTTGGGGTCGACATTGTCACATGCGAGTAGTAGTTTCACTACTCCCACCTGCCCTTTCGAAGCAGCCAACGAGAGCGGTGTCTGGCCGAACCGATCCAGCCTGCCGGGGATGATGTCGTCACGTGCGAGTAGTAGTTTTACCACTCCCTCGTGCCCTTTCGAAGCAGCCAGCGAGAGTGGTGTCTGGCTGAACCGATCTAGCCTCTCGGGGATGACGTCGTCCCGCCCAAGGAGCAATTCCACCACTCCCTCATGCCCACCGAGAGCCGCCCGCCCGAGTGGTGTCCGGCCTTCATTGTCTGGCTTGTTGGGGTCGATGTCGCCTCGTCCTAGCAGTGTTTTCACCACTACCTCGTGCCCATTCCCAGCAGCCCACGAGAGCGGCGTAACGCCCATGAAGTCTTTTTGGTTGATACCACACCCCTGCCAAACTAGATACAATCTTAGCAATCGCAAAGATAATACGGCGTGTAGACTATTGAATAGAGAAATCTTGTCTAAATAAACAGAGTAAACATACGGTTTCAGTGCTTTCAAGAGGGTTTTGGTGGATATGTGGTTATTGCAGTCGTAAGCGCAAGCAACGCCGCGCAATCTGAGGGATACTTGTTTGCGTGGATCCCCCAATGCGAAGAATATCCCAGGAGCAGCGCGTTGGAGATGGAGAAATGGTGCTAAAAAGCTGGGGGTGAGCTCGGAGGTATAATACTCATGAAGGGTAGAGTGGATTAACGGGGCATTGGAGTCCTCTTTATCTACCACAAGTTCCTAGCAACAGGTTAAGTTAGGTCCTGAGTCACAATCAATCAGGGTTCAGCCGCAGCCCCGCAAAAAGTCCTATGCCAAGCCCCCGCTTGCTCCCCTGTTCAATGTTGCAACGCGGGGGGGCTCGATGGAAGAATCATCCAAGGCTAGGAACGCGCTTTTTCGAACCGGGGGGATAAGATAGAACCCTTTCTAACAAATTAGCAAACAATGATATTTGAAGGCAGTTGGAAACAAAGAAACAAATAAAATAATAGGAAAAGGGGACAAAATGTGGCAGAAAAAGCAAATAAACCAGCACTGGCGCTCCACTTCCCCAGCTCCTGAGCAATAAATACTCAAACATCCGGGTTAACGATCGAGGAGTTCGCCAAAGCCAAAATTCTGCTTCTGCAGCTCATTAATCCAAGTAGTAATCCAAAGAGTCTTTCAGTGTGCTCCCCGCGTGGCCTCTTATTAGAACCTGGGATAATCCAGGATCCAAAATCCACCTCCAAACCAACTGGCCGAGGCACCTGGGTAAATCTCCGGCGAAACTCATATCTAGGAAAAAAAGAGAAAACAAACCTAACTCTATTGCAGTCCTTTCATAGAGCCGGCTGTAATCGACGGCTGTTGTCTCTGAGCTGATGACCTAGTTGCTGCTATTTCCCTGGCTGGTTTATAATGCCGTCATAGGCTGTCACTCGTATGCGTTTAGCTTTCGAACCATGATTTTGCCCACCATACAATGCGACAGGTTCGATATAATACAGTATGGTAACCTTCTGTTGACCTACTAGATGGCATTAACACCTGTTGCCACAATGAAGATACAGGAGTGGGGCGGAGGGCTTAACATAGGGCCTAATTAAATGGAAAAGAAAACTCAGTTGCAGTTTTTGAATTCACAATTGGCCTCCGGCATCCCAGATAAGAACCTCGTCGTTGGACCTAACCTGGCTTCTCGGTAGCGCCGTCCTGAACTCAACTCTCCCCATATCTACCAGAGCCTCATGTGTAAGTGTTTTGTCCAACTATTATCCTGTTTCCCAGCACCGAACCCTGCCGCTGGAATTTATCGTACGGCGTTGGTTAGGCGCAATAGGATAAGGAACGGTATTATCCGAAAACGATAGTCCTGGGGCAAGGCGAGGTTTTGCTGCCTGGATTGGGAGGTAATGTTGACTCGTAACCCGACCTAAGCATAGACAAAAATACCAGGAGAAGGAAAAAAGAAAAGACAGTGGTATAATAGGTGAAAGGCCAGCTCGCCGGTAAGCGGCAGTGGTATGGTTTGTTTAATCGCCCTGATCGAATCGAGTCGCGATACTCGACATACCGTATAATCTGGTGAAAGTCGGATTGGAGTTAGAGTGAAACTGAGGCAACCGAGCCAACAGGAGCATACGAAGAAGGCAAATTCGCCACAGCTTAAACACATAGGCAGTGGTGGTTGGACAGGTTCAAGAAAATCCTCACTAGCGTCAATCCGACTTTCACCAGATTATACGGGGTACTCGAAAAGCCCGCTGTGCACCTGGTTACTATATGCAGGAGACTTGGGGAGCGTTTGAGCGCCACATTTGTGTTCAAAAAAAGCAGAGATTAAGACCTACCTAGAGCATTCAAGAAACCAGGTCGAGTATGGCGGACTGGAGCAAGTATACTAGCATAGGCTGGGCGCTGCTCTCTGAGAGGGTGGCACGCAATTAGGCGGTTAGTATCTAAGAGGATGCTGAAGAGTCTAACTCCACAGGGAGTTTTGGAGTTTACACAGTAGATGTAGGAGTTGAGTTAATTTCACAGTTAAGACTGCCTACGGTATTAATTTTCCTTGATAGGCAAGACTCAAAAGTACGGACAACCTTCCAAGCCACCCCTCACCTGTAACTTGACGCCTGGAGGACATTCCATATAAGTGTGATTTTCGTTAAACGATCGGAGATGAATCGGCGCTACCCAGCATGCTCTCATCAAGGTTTTATTGTTTCGGGAAAGGTTTAGGCTTTCGGGAATTTCCCCTGTGATGGATCGGTCGGATATGGTAATCCACTGCGCTGGATACCAAGAGTCAAAGGAATTGCGTGGGAAGTGGGAGTCTTTACTATATAGTTTCCTTTCTCCGGGGGTGGCAGAGAATGTTACTTTCATTTGTTATTGCGGGAGTAAGAAAGGGAATTGGGAACACGCATGAAGGAAAATGAATGGGTAGTGATCGGTAGGAGTATGGGGATGATTTTATGCTTTCATACGTGCTCCTGTCTTCGCTGTTAGTTTGGAGAAATATAACAGTTGGAGAACGAAGCTGTGAGCCATCTGCACCCCTTTGGCCACTCGGTGCCTGCAACACGGGCTATGTCTGCAGTGGAAACCGACTACAATCGTATTTACGACAACAAATGGTTTGTATGGGGTGTTGGTAATACTTATAGTGTATTCCATACCCAAACGATTGTCGCGTCTTCACTTCAGAGGGGAGGAATGGGGAAACAATAAACCGCGGGAAAAATGAACAACAAAAAAAGGTGAGAGTAAAGAATATGGTAGAAATTTCGAGCTACATTGGCGTACTCCAATACAGTAGGAATAGCCCCCCCACCAAAGCCAGACCCTAGATTGAACCGGAATCTCAAATTGTTGGGCGGGTATCTGGTAGATATGTGTATTCCCATTGCGTGTAGTTTCCTTCGACCAAAAAAAAAAACTCCCCCCAAAGTGTGTTTCTATGGCAGGCTTACTCCGGAAGGAAAGGCAAGACGGCAATTACCACAAGGCGGTATTTTAATCTGTAGAAGGTTGAGCGTGGGCGGGAGGAGGGAAGTGGCAGGGACCTACACATTTAGGGAGTTGTTGCACCCTTGCGGAAATGGCGCATTGGCCATCTATGTTTGGGGGGAGTGTCTCATCGGGCTTAGGTTAGACAGGAGGTGGTAGTGCCGGGGCCGTAGGAGAGCTATCACTCCTACATGCAGCTCTCGGAAGCCCACTAGAGTCGTGTTCAACCTGGTTTGCGCCGCTTAGCGGGGTTAGTGCCGTCCCGTCTGAGTATGATAGTAATTCCACCACTCCCTCATGCCCCCCGCGGGCAGCCCACACAAGTGGTGTTTGGCCACTAGGATCTGGCATGTCGTGGTTGACGTTGTCCTGCAAAAGTAGTAATTTTACCACTTCCTCGCGCCCATTGCGGGCAGCCCACAAGAGTGGTGTTCGGCCGCGGTGGTCTGGCATGTTGGGGTTGATGTCGTCTCGTCCGAGTAGTAATTTCACCACTCCCGCATGCCCATTGCGGGCAGCCCACAAGAATGGTGTTACGCCACCATAATCTGGCACGTTGGGGTTGATGTCGTGCCGTCCGAGTAGTAATTTTACCACTCCCTCGTGCCCATTCGAAGCAGCCAACCAGAGTGGTGTTATGTCGTACAGTTCCGGCTGGTTGGGGTCGACATCATCCCGCCTGAGTAACATCTCCACCACTCCCTGCTTCCCACCGCAAGCAGCCCGCGAGAGGGGTGTTCGGCCGTCGGTATCAGATTTGTTGGGGTTGATGTGGTCCTGTCCAAGTAGTAATCTCACCACTCCTTCGTGCCCCCTGCAAGCAGCCTGCGAGAGTGGTGTTTGACCGCTCCCATCGGGTTTGTCGGGGTCGACATCATTCCGTTCAAGCAGTGCTCGCACCACTCCTTCCTGCCCATTACAAGCAGCCAGCAACAATGGTGTTCTACCGCGCTCATCTGGCTTATCAGGCTCGATGTCGTCCCGACCCAGCAGTACCGCCACCACTCCTTCGTGCCCATTCCTAGCAGCCCATGCGAGAGGTGTAATTTGCATAGTCATTTTCGTTGATATCGCAGCTCTTCACCTCAGCCAAACTAGCTACAATCTCAGCAATCCCGAAGACTATGCGCGGCGTGGACCATTGAATAGGGGAAAGCTTATCGCATCAACAGGGTAAACATACCGTTTCTACACTTCCAGAGAATTGACTATGCGGCTATCGGAGACGTCAAATAACTTCAACGCAAGTGCAATCTAAAAAGGTCCCGTTTTGCGTGGATTCCCAAATATAGAGAAGAATATTCGAGAAACTAGGTTTGCCGAAGGTAGAGAGGGGAAACACGTCGGAGATCGAGAGAGGGCGCGCGCGTTGGAGGAATGGTTGAGAGAGCTCTGACAATTCAAGAGGGTTTCTGCAATTGTCGAGTGGGCTGTGTGAAAGCGTTCGGGGTGAGCCTGGGACAAGTTGGTGGTGAAGGCTAAAGTGGATTAAGGGGACGATGGAGCCTCCTTATCCACAACAAGTCCCGGGAAACAGGGTCGCAATGTCCCATCGTATCAGGGTAATTCTGCAATGGGGTTGTCGCCACAGCAACAGGTCACCGGTTAGGGCTCATGTCCCATCAAGCGATAGCTGACCTAAAAATTCTATTTTCTACCCGTCAGTGGAAAGATACAAACTTTTCCTGAGGCGGTACTCGAGTAAACGAGTATGATACCTGGAGAACGCTCAATGGCATTCATACCCGTAGTCTATCTGCTAAGACCCTAACAAACCTAGCTGGAAAACTTTCACCCAGCTTTTCGTACCAAGTGATATCTATGAAATCCCACCTTTTCCAACCTGGCCGCTCGAGTATTGCCGCAGTAGAATACCAGTGTTGTGGTTACCGTATTGGGGGCTTATTTATTTGGACTGATACTCGTAGGTCATGGAACAACTTATCAGAGTTCAAGCGCGGCTCTGCAAAATGGCTATGCCAAGCCTCGCTTACTCCCCCCACCTTGCCCCTCCATGATGAGGCTCCATCCAATCCCACCAGCCACAAATGCTCTTTTAGCCTGTGTGACAAACAGTCGTTTCTTGCCGCATCGCATCGATTTTTAGTGAGACTAAATTAGCAACTGTTGGAATCCATAAATGTATCTGTCAGCAATAGCTTGAGGCAGCTTCTTCACACACTTTAAAAATATCTTCCAGAATCTTTAAAATGTCTGCTTCCAGACTGCCGTCCCGCAACGGGCACTGTGTCCTCACCCAACCTCCTATCAAGGTATCTCATCATATCACCTCTCCTGCAATGATGTGTACGGATCATTGCCCTTACTGAGTGGCGCTTCCCGAATTGACCCTGAATATGCTGTCTTTCAGTCACTAATATTCCAGTCCCAGGAGGCTTTTAGAAGATTTGGTTCTGCGAATTAAGAAGTCTAACTTAAGTTACTGTTCTGCTAGCATCCACGGAGAGCGTCGATCCATGCTGTATGCATGTACGCTTTTCGAAAGAGGTAGCCTGCAACACCCTCACAAGATCGGAAAGTCGCAACTACGGCCCACATGCTATCTGCCATCAATGAGCTAACATCACAGCTTGTCAGCACTTGCTCCTTTCCTTCTACTCCCCGTGGCTCGTCCTTGCTATCAAATATAAGTCTCGCCGACTGAAACAAAACTGCCCCATTGGGCTCCCCCCACACTATAGGCATACCATCCTCTAAATTTCCCGGCTTGTAAGCCATTTCCCTACATCCCAAACCAGCAGTCTTGATTGCTCTAATGCTGTAACCTGGGCTCTAGTGGCAATAGCCAGGTCAAGACTCGAGCCCTCTCATCGGCAGTAGTGTAGTTCCACACCCTAATTGCCGTGCCCCAATATTATCACCAAGACGTTAGAAAAATCCCCCATTTTTTACTATTCGGGATATTGTAAATAGTGGGTGGTGGAGTCAGTCCACCTCTAGAATTAGGGTGGGCTCAAGAAAGGCCAAGTGTTTGGTGGGACCTTGTGGGCGCCTCTGCGCCACCCAATCAATCTCCCCCGAGTTTGATCCTACAACACCTCTTTGCACCTACAGTATCGATAGTAAATGTCACACCTCTCTAGACTCTGTCCTGTGCGATGGGCGAACACTCTAGAACACCACCAATGGGCTCAGGTGGCTTGGTACATCTACAAACACATCCAGTTTCATGAAGGAATACCTCGCAAAACCTAGATATCGCCCAACTTAAAGCAGCACAGCAGAACCCTTCATGATGTCAGTACAGGCCAAAAAGCTCTCTCCGCAACCCCGTACCACGTTCCGTGAATGTAGGGAGCCTGCTTTCTGATATTCATCACACCACCGGGCACGGCAGGCTGCTTGTAGGGTGGGGCGCACTGCAGTGAGGCGGCAGGGGGGTACCTTTGCCGTAATCTATAACTTTTCAATGATCCAGCAATTCCTCAAAACAAAATCCTCTCTCAGGACCAGCTGCTTCAGGAGTGTGAAAATTCAAAGAGTCCTTCAATATGACCTGAAGAGTCTCTCACCAGTATAATTCAGGATCCAGTGTTCGCTACCAAACTAACTGATCCGGGCGGCTGAGTAAATCTCTAGCCATAGTATCAAGGACACAAATAAAACGGCTATGGTTGGCATAGCGATCCTGGGCGTCAGGGAAAGATATCTTTTAACTCTGTTGCTGCTCTTTCATAGAAACTGTGGCAATCCACCACTGTTATCTCCGAGCTGGACTTGGTTATCACTATCTCAGTAGGTTGTTTTATAATGCCGTCACAGAGTGTCCCTCGTATAAGCTTAGCGTTCCAATGGTAATTTTACATAGCATACAATACGACTGATCCAATATGATACAGTATGGCTCTTATAAACATACCAGATGACATTACCTAGGCTGGTGTAAGAAAACACCTACGAATACACAAGAGCAGGAGGGGGGTTAACATTTGGCGGGAATTGACCCAAGAGCATTACCACCCCTAGACCTGCCCCCCAGCAAAAAAGTGGTTCGCCGAGCTTTTGTTTTAATGCTCGTCTACCCCACTGCCCCTCGGATTCGAACTCATCATGGTCCCTGTTTCGAATTAGCCGACCAGTCTCCTAAGCCATTAGACAGTAGGAACTGGCCGATAATACTTTTTCTTATTGATCTTTTAACTGCTTCTTCAGAAAGTAGACAGTTCAGGCGCTTGATACTTTATCTTTGGTAAAAACAAAGGACATCGGTATCCAATCATAGTGCTTTCCCATGATATCGATAGAACGAGGAACGGGGTGGGGGGTGGGGGGGGGGTTCCGGTGTATACCTAAG
>Ga0307510_10003802_pt1 | contig 17673 bp, 17 predicted proteins | sample 12_EM_MG_FD_207224 | JGI IMG/M metagenome (GOLD analysis project Ga0307510, IMG submission 207224) | Populus trichocarpa ectomycorrhiza microbial communities from riparian zone in the Pacific Northwest, United States - 12_EM | ecosystem: Host-associated > Plants > Roots > Unclassified | place...
CAACTTCACCTTCATGCTTCGTGAGTTTCTTTATTCCCCCCCCCCCCCCCCGGCCTAGTTCTTGAATACAATGCATATAGTTCTTGGCATTCTGAACATTGGATTGGTGCTCAAAGTTCCTGTAAGTCAGATTCCAATATTATAGAAATGGTCTCGCTGATGAATCCGGTACGCGAAGGATCCACAATTGCGGGATGGAGGTTCACAGTGAGTTATGGTACTGACCTTTCGCGCTACACTGAGGACATACATGGCCTAAGGCTGCATACCGTCTTCCACAGCATTCTCTCCACCCGAATTGCAATACATACCGCCGAGGTGTTGAAGCAAGATATCGTGGGTTCGCAGCCTACTTTGACACGTTATGAAGCATGGACGGGGATAGAGTTCGCACATGTGTCCGAAACCTCGACGGAAGTTGCTGCTGATGGTGACGCTGCCACAGCCTGAGCCGGAAAGGATCACATGAAACCTTGTAGAATTAGGCCCGCATATTGTACCAATGTCGGTGTTGATATGACCCTTCTGCGATCCTGAACTGCCAGTGGGCCCACCTCCGCAGCCAGTGATCGTGCTTGTGAGATCATCGATCTAACACTGAGCCATTAGCGTCCTGTTTACATGTGTCGAGATATATGGCACCATATTCGGGCAGGAGCAGGAGACGCAGTGCCACGGTGCGCAGTGCGAGTAAAGTGGGTGCTACTACTGTAGTACTAGTACCAGCCGCGGCCAGAGCGCTTAGTGATTTTGCACTCTGATGACCACGTGACTCCTAATGACCACTTTTTTTTTTGGAATCGATTACAGTGCGCCTCGGGAAGCGGTGCCCCATTAGCACTTCTATGAATAGTTACATGCGTTGTTGTGTATATATGTATATGTGACCTTTCAATGCGGCTTTCTACCCCTACAGCAATGAAGCAATCATTGCGTAACGTTGTAGTGTTTAGGCAGCGCGGCGTTGGCGCGCCAAGTGGCCGTTAGGAGCATGGTGGGAATGGCCCCCTGCTAAGGGAGTGGTCGTGCCGGTGACGTTCAAAGAGGTCGCCCGTGTGTCGCTCGATCACTTGAGTTGGGTTGGGTGCTTGGACGAGTTGCGCGTTAGTAATACCTAAGTGATGATCGATGAGTGGCCACCTTGGTGTATGGGCTAGGATTGGCGAGGATTTGGGGGCACTTCTTGGGTTGATCTGATAGCCAAATTTCCAGGATGGCAAGCTTATTCCGCATGGGCCGTGGACGTTGCAAACCAGTGACAGAGGGCCGCAGCGGATGGGTCTTCAGCGCTTCAGTAAAGAAGAGAGCATGATAATCGGATGTACGATCATGGAAGAAATACAAGAAAGAAAAACATAACAGAGGCTGAAATTTTTGATGGATAGTGTGTTCATATGAGGTCTCTGGACAGCCTAATACCTCAAAGGATAGCCATGGGTCCACATCATGCATTCATCAACATGACCTAGATGATCTGAACGTAAGTTGATCCGCTCTATCACCACTTAATCACCACCGCACATGAAATGATAGAGTTCATGAAATGTGTAAGTTACACAACTTATCACATAGACAGGTCCCCAACAGCGCGGACGGCGTTTCCCCCAAGCTTGGGCGCATCGAAACGAAATTAGACGGTACTCAGCAGTTGTGACTCCCACGACTATGTGCCTGGGAGGGAGATGCCCCTATCACCCGTTTATCGTTACTGGAAAAACTGTGGTCTGCCGTCTGTGTTCATAAGTACGAGAATAGAACTTGGGTCTATTCCTCCAGAAGTCAGCGGCCGCCGGGGATATACCTGGGCATGTTGTTGGAGGGGACAACTTGTGCAGTGGGACGTCGAAATTCCAGGGGATTGACGGTGATTTCGGGTGACAACGTAGATTGTACACTGCAAAGTAAGTATAAGTAAGTAGAGTAAGGAGAAGGAACGCCTGCAGGTTTGAGAGACGATGTACCGGTCAACCATGACGAAGTGTAGTGGTGTAGTGAGACTACAGTGCATCATGATGTTCTCCGCTTGGAGCTCGGCAGTGAAGGCCTCTTTCAGAATACGAGTAGAGCTGGCTTTGAAACTTGATACTGTAGTCCTCCAAACCATCTATCTGCGCAGTGACCTGCCAGTGGGTTCTCAGGAGGAGCTTAGCTCAGCAGGAGTCCCGCTGGCGAGTCACTGGCAGGCCACCGGCGAGAAACTCCGGCGTGAGAGTCAGACCCTTATATAAGCAAGGCTTGCACCGGGTAAATCCGAAATTAGCGTCTTTATAACCCTTACTCGGACGACATCCACAATGGGGTCAATTACGTTCCTCCTTAGGAGTAGAGCGGGCTTACAGCTGGCGAGTCCCTGACATATTTGCCTCTCTGTTTGACATGTATCTGATGTAGGATAATTAGAACGACATTGTCGCCTAGTTGACGGGACTACAGTACTAACAGTAGTCCGACTAGAGCGTAGCTCTCTTGGAGCCTCATGGTCACCCTGCTGCGCACCCTTCGTCATCAAAGTTTTCGTCTGTTCCGACTACATACAGATGCATGGTGTCAAGCCATTTTCAGAGAGAAGGGTCACAACAATGTGGTGAATGGTGATGGGCCGATGGCAAGTTACAAGTGCGTGTGAGTCGGGTCATCAGGTCCACATTCTGGCTAATAAGTACCATGAACACAGTGACTAGAATCACGATTGCACAAATGTTGTAGTCGCGTTGATAAATGTATTGATTTCGGGATAATAATATAGGGCTAATGGCAGTTCAGGTTCGACACGTACTTGCCGGGGGAAAGCGCCCATAATACCTCATTCCGTCGATGACGTGACCACTTGATTGTTAACCGTCATCGTGCTTGGTCGAGCCCGAACTGTATGCGTTTAGACCCACCAAGTTTCCAGTAGTAAGTGACATGGTCGATACTGCGGCTTTCATAGAGAATCATACAACCAATTAGCCTCGGCGCCCGAGCACGTCAAAGATTGGTGGAATAGGTACAACGCATTGCGGGGTTACTGGATTGAGGACTCGGCGCATCGACCATCATTGCAGGGTATGGCTTCTGTGTCAATAGTCTGAATGCGTTCTGGTGCCGAGCGATTGCCGGCTCCCTTCCATTACCGACTTCTGGCTTCTGTCCCTTCTTATTTAGCGGGGCAGGTCGTATTGACTAGTTTTCCTCTAGGGGACGCGTACATCCTCTGTCTCAATGTGACACATATCTAGTGTCAGCACCCCCACTTTAACAGACGAACAATATCGGGGCGTCGTACCCGCCCACGTTTCTTCTTGACTCTGGGCCCATTGCTTCCTGTACCTTTTCTTTCCTCACACCCGCGGCTGTCAATTCACCTTCACCTAGGCTAAGTGACTCTCACGCTTTTCTACACACACCACTACCTGCCAAGTACTACTGGAGGTTTTGTGGTATACTTCGATGTCGAACATAATCAATAACGAGGCCTCGCCAGCCTTAGTAAGTGACTTGGTCCAAGACCTAACGGATTCACAGCTCGTCGCAGTGCGTACCATCATACGGGGAATTGTGCGGAATTTATTAATCCACGTACATTCCGTCACCCTCGCACCCAGCATATAACAGGTATGCCTGTTAAAATTATGCCTTAGCTGTCCCTAGTCATGAAATGCTGACCGAACACGTCTGGTGCTACTATTAGTAGCAAGCTCGGCATTAATCGTGGGTGGCACGTTTGTACGACTTGCGCTGACAACAAAGTTAACACCTCTCTGTTCTGGTCACCACTTGTAGCTTCACGATTGGTTTTTGACCAGCCGCGAAGAGGTGGAGACTTTTGTGCCTTTTAAACCTAATCCCTGCTTACCGAAGGATACCGACGTTCTTCTCCCCGAGACAGTTGACTTTCGTGTGGCGCCGGGGAAAGAGCCTCTGTACCCGGGTGCTATTCCTGAGCGCACGATACACAGCACTTGCGTCGGCCCTTTTGTATTTGTTTCCGGTGCGTCCAGTCAATTCTGCTAGGGCCGTCTGCAGGCCAGAACAAGGCTCACAATTCGGGCTAGGTAGCATCTAAAATGCAAAACGGTATAACGTCCTTGAACGTTGTCACTATCGTGTGTTCAGAATGTGAGTACGCCTTATATTGTGGCTGACAACTTTGCTCAACCTTCTTTTAGTCATCTGTGCATTGAGGACATGGGCCATTTGGGAAAGGAACAGGCTGATACTTGTATTCCTCATCGGGTTGATCACTGTACAGTGGTAGCTCTTCACATAAGTTATGTCCCACTGACCCGGACGGTTAAAGGCTTATGCAGCATTGGCGATCACGGTGATCGAGTATGCCAATTACTTGGCTCACGGTACGTGGCTCCGCTCCTCCTTTTGCGGGGCGAACTAGCAATTTGACCCTTCAGTTTATGGACAGAGACATCGCCTGTTACTTGGGTCATCGAGGGTGTAGGCCAATATACGATGCCAATAGGAAACACTGCCGAGCATGCATTGGTTGTATCTTCACCATTTCTTCTTATACTTGTTTTTCAATCTGGTATGTCTGGCTATGGAGGGGTCGGGCTGTCACTGTCGCTGATGTCACATAGTTGTGTTGGCTTTGACTCTGTATAGGCTACGGTACCGTAGCCACACACCAGCCCAGTCAAGATCGACGCTATTGGATGTTCTCTGGATTGATGGTCAGTATTCGAGCACTTCTTGAACTCTAGCAGTGCTGATTGACATTAATTCTTTACTAGGGATTATGTATTTCGTCTTCATGTTCTGTGAGTATCTCTCTCCATTCTCTTTGTACCTCTTCAACGGATTACTTGTAGTTCTTGGTGTTATCAATGTCGGACTGACGTTTAAGGTCTCGGTGAGCCATGGTTTGACTATTAAATAAGGGAACCTCAAAGATGAATCCATACACACTTTGGAAGCGACCAAGCTTACAGCTCGGACTTGCAGAGTGAGTGGCAACACGAAGTACCTCACATATAGGCTCAGATACATATGTTCACAGGCTCCAGACCGTTTTACATAGTATGCTTTCGACGCGGGTTGTGCTACATACCGCCACAGTTTTGAGGAAGGACATTGTTGAATCAGAGGCCACTGTAGCGCAGAATCGGGGGTCAAACAGCATGAGGTTTGCAGAAGGTACTATAGAACATGTACCAGAAGATGTAGAGGACCAGGAGACTCGGAGACAAATCAATATGACATGAATTACATATAGCCATTGTGTGTTATATCCACCCTTTAAACACCTAAGTATCGCAGATGACAATCGAGAACCCCACAAACATCAAGGCGGGGAGACGATGGTTTAAGAATATGTTGCCATATTCTGCATAAGAAAAAGGAAACCTATAGAACCAACTCACTTGCGGTCTCTACCAAAAGTGCATCCGTTCTGTTCAGCTGCCCTGTCATAAACACCTATTTCAGCAATATCCGGGGGCCGGAAGTGGGAGCACGATATGATATCTGCTGTGCGCGAGAATTTGAACGTAGTGGCCGCTGGTAGGTGGTACCAGAGTGAGAGGTGCGTGGAAAGAGTTGGCCATGTTAGATTTCACGAGCAACAAGATAGTGCTGTCGTTCTGGTGTACGATTCATATAGACGTACGTTATTTTGGCAAACGTAGATGGTTATGATGGGTACTCTCGCGGGCCATCATGCACGTACATCGCCGCTTTGATGGATGCCAATTGAGTATGAGCTCATTCCGTATGGTCTGGGAGGATGGCAGAATCAGTGCCAGAGAGTAACGAAGAACGAGCTGTTCCGCAATGAACAAGTTGAACGAAGACGGCATGCCAGTGATGGTCAGATTTACATTGATGAAGAATAGGTAAATACGAAAATAGGCGGAATGAATTGATTGAATAAGGTACTACCATCATAACGTAACTTAGGACTGGACTTACCAGTACAGTCCTGCATGATGTGGCGCATGATGTGGCTCACGGCGTTTATTACCGAGTCATCAGGTCTGCTCGCTCTCACGCCAACAACCTTGTACCTTACTCGGAAGGTAGACCACGGGAGGCACCTCACAACGATTCGGTCCTCTGCAAGAGTTGCGAGGGGTCGTTTTTATCCTCGAAATTTTTGTTCACAGCGTCCGTCGACTATGATTTGGGACGCTCGAGGTCTACGTGGCGTATGTCAATACAATATCCCGTTGACAGAAAACGTGGATACGATACAAATACTTCCGAGCGCTAAGTGCGCTGCGTGCGCAGTTCCAGATAAGCCGCACAGCTTCATTAAATGCGCGTGACACACTGAAAAGGATAGAGTGGTATCACCTCCATAGGGCCTTGATTTGTGAGGCGCGCGTATCCACGTTCGGCCTTGCCTTGCCTTGCCACCGTACCATCACATGTTAGGGAGTAACAACGTCACAAACGGTCCTCGCGGACACGTGCCTCAGCTCGAATACCTGGGGCCATGTTATAGATCTGACTGACAAGTGTAAAGAGCTCGTCATTCGGTGGATGGTTGAGTGAAAACCCGCCTCGTGTGACATAACGTGGGCCCGTCTTGGGGCGAAGCACCGCATGGCTGTAGTCAGACACAGGGCCAACATGTCTGTTCTTCGGCGTGGAACTAGACTCAGGCCGGGCTGCTTCGTCACTGGCACCCTCTCCAATATAGCTTAAAATTTTGTGAGCTAGAGAAGCACATCCTAGATTGCAAGGCCATGGAGCACAGCGGCGTATGACAGGAATGGAACTGAGAGTCTCTTAGTAGTACAGTGGCAGAAGCAGACGCGTGCAGAGACTCGGACATTGCCGATCTAGAGCAAGGTGACACGTGATCTTAATTCAGGTTGGCCACTTGATCAGCAGGTACGAGTCACTGCTGGCAAATGGGAGAGCCGATACCGTATTTTGATGCTAGTGATCATTCAACTCATTGGCTCCGGTGCCTGAACAAACACATAAAAAATGAAGCAGTACAGGTACGGCGTATTGTAGGCTACTGGATTAGGACTCCCCGCAGCACCGTGACCCACCTTTGGTTTATCAACACAGGTAAAGGCTACCATCATGATGTGAATGACAGTGGGCTATTCTTTCGAATTACTTCCATTTCCGTCCCGTTCTTACCTTCTCTTCTGGCCCCTGTCTTGCCACGTTTATTGCGGCAGGACATATAACATATGGACAGTATTTCCTCTAAGCTGCGCATGCTTCCCCAGATTCTCCGCACCACACATCCATTAGTAAAGCCTCCTCTGCCAACGGACAAATTGGGATCGCGGCATCACGATTTTTCTTCTTACCTCTAGGTTCATCGCTTCACCGTGACGTTGCAGTTGGACACTGGACTAGCACTAGGTAACCTGCTCTCCGCCTGATCACCGTTCTCTATTTTCGCTCTCAGCCCTTTCTCTATTTTTCTCTGGAGCATACTTGAATGTCGAGCATAGTCGGTGCGGGCTTGTTGAACGACTTGGTTCGGGACATAACAGCTCAGCAAATATTCTCGGTGCGTAGTGCCATACCAGAAGTTATGTGGGGATCAAGCCTTGATCACCACCATCAACTAGCATAATTTTCTTACCATTGCTGCCAGTACATAACAGGTATGGCTGTAGAACTTTTGTGTCATGCCTTCGCTGTCTCTCTTTACGAAATGCTCACTGAGCACATCCTGGGCGATCAGTAGCAAGCGCCACATTAATTGTAAGTGTCGCATCTATATAATATGAATTGGCGAGAAGACCAACAGCTCTGATCACATCACGTGTAGTTCCATGACTGGTCCATGACGAGCCACGACGAGGTGAACATAATGTACTCACTTGATCCACCCACTGCTTACTGAAGAATGGGTTACCGAGACAGTTGATATTCGTCTGGCGCCGAGGCGGAAGTCTTTACGTCCGGATACTATTTGTCGGTGCACGATACACAGCACTCGCATGTGCCCCTCTATATTGGTTTCCGGTGCGCCTGCTATGTTGGTTAAGGCCATCTGTTGAACAGGGCACTAACAGGGCTCATTGTCAAGATAGGTATCAGCTAAGGTTTACAATGTTGTGATGTGGCTGGATATCGTCGTTGTCATATGTTCAGAGCGTGAGCATCTTATATCGTTGTTCAGGATTTTGCTCAATCAGCTTGTAGTCATCTTTGTGTTGAGGACGTGGGCAATATGGGAAAGGAGCCGGCCAATCCTTGTATTCCTCATCGGATTAATTATTGTACAGTGGTGGTTCTTCACACGAGTTATGTCTTACTGACCCGGATGGCTGAAGGCTTTTGCAATATTAGGGATCGTTGTGATCGAGCTTTCCAAATCCACGGCGCTTGGTAGGTGATTTCACTTCACCCGTTGTGACGAATAAGATTTGACATATCCGCTGGTGCATAGTGACACCATCTATCACTGTGATCTTCGAGGGCGTGGGCCCATATGAAATACCAACAAGTACAGTCCAGTATGCATGGGTCGCATCTACACCATTTCTCCTTCTACTAGTTTTGCAATCCGGTTTGTCTAGTTGTCTGGTGGTCATACTTCGTCGCTGACATTATGCAGTTGTGTTGGCCCTGACTTCGTACAGAGTGCTACGATACCGTAGTAATAATTTAACGAGGTCGACGTTGTTGGATGTACTTTGGATTGAAGGTCAGTGTTTTGGCACTCGCTGGACTCTGGTCGCGTTGGCCGACATTCGCTTTTTTAACCAGGAATCATGTATTTTGTTTTCATGTTCAGTGGGTACTTCTTTCCATTCAAAAACGTGTCTGTTGAACCGATCACGCATAGTCGTTGGTGCTCTGAATGTTGGACTGATAATGAAAGTATCGGTGAGCCGCGCTTGAGTATCAAAATCAGGGTTGTCTCACTGAGGGGTTCATACACAAAGAACCCACAATTACAATTTGGACTTCTACAGTAAGCACCAACGTGAAGTGCCTCGCAGCTGGGCTGAGATACATGTGTTCACAGATTCCAGACGTTCCTACATAGTATCCTTTCGACGCGGGTTGTGCTACATACTGCTACGGTGCTGAGGCAGGAGATCGTTGATTCACGGGCCACTGTAGCTCAAAATCGGCGGCCAAGCAGCATGAGGTTTGCAGAAGTTACTATTGAACTTGTACCAGAAGATGTAGAACTACATGAAACTCAGAGACAAAGAAATATGGCATGAATTGCATGTGACCGTTATCTGTCAATTTTAAGGTTTAACGCCCGGTCATTGCGGATGAGAATTAAGAATCCATCATCATTGGGCGTCGGAGATGCTAGACGATGATTGAGAATACGTTGCCATGTCCAACACAAGAAAAAGGAAACCGTCCAACGATTCTCTCGCTTGCGATCTCTACTAAGGTTACCTTGTCCATTCTATTCGACTGCTGCGTCACAATCACGGACCTCAATGTTCTCTGGAGTGTTGTCCAACAGGAGGATAATATCGCCTCCGCTGTGCGCGAGGGTAGCACTTTTGGCACGTAACAATTCGGGAGTAGTACGGTACTCTGATGCGTTGAGGGAGCAGAAGAACCTGAACCGTAGTCGGTGGCTGATACCAGAGTCAGCGGTGCATGGACGAGTCGGCAACGACAGATTTCACGAGGACTGAGAGCGGCCATCACCTAGTAGCGTTTTTATACGGGCTGAGTGGGGAAGGGACTTTTTTCAGGTGTCTCTTGGGATAATTGCTCAGGGTATTAGACTCGGAAGACCAAATTACCGCCTAGATAGTGAGCTAATCTGTGAGGGTTGCAGGATCAGACCGATCAATGCTAGCGCGCCGTGAGCGCTTGAGCGATGAAGAGGGGATTTACAGTTATGGAATAATGGTAACTGGGAAAACAGTGGCCAAACGAATTGATCAATAGTCCAGTAGTTTCATGGGACGGTTGATAGTCCGGTACATGAGGCTTTTGGATAGCCTAATACCCCGAAGAATGGCTAGGATTCATACGGTCAACATGACCTGCATGATCCAACGGCGTTAATTTGCTCTGTTGGCCTGATCACGTCTTTAGATGATAGAGTTCGTAAACTCAACTTATTACAGTACAAGTTCTCCAACGGTCTGGGTAGTGCTGCTTCCCAAGCTTGGGCGCATCGAAAACGAAAATCAACCAGAACTCGGTCGGTCGCGACTCCCAGGCTATGTCCCCGATTCGGAGCACTTATCACCACCTTATCATCGCCGGATAAGTTGCGGTGTACCGTCTGTGTTCGTGAGCATAAGTATCAAACGTCTTTCTATTCCTCTAGCCTCTAGAGTCTAGGAGTTCACGAGGGCTGCGGAGGGAAAGTGATCTAAGAGGACGAGTTGCGCCGTGGGACGTAGAGATGCTAGGAGACTCGGACTGATCTGTCGAGGAACCTAGGTTGTACAGTGTCTGCTCGTGTTAATGATATCGAAGGATAAGCCCCGTGTCAGGAAAATGGAAGCCCAGGCCCCACAAGGCTGTGTGGGATGGTGATATGATGGGTCAGCTGAGCACAGCCCGCATGTGGCATGTGTTGCTCTCCGCCGACTAATCACCAGCACAGCACAGCTACCACTAGCTCGGGCATCGAATCATAGTCCCTCGAGTCCATATGTCAAATCATTTCTCGTCAGGGATGGACAGTAGGGTTATGATATTGTGAGCGGGCAAGGGAGGAAGTAGTGAAGATGTACCACAGAGGCCATCCCAAAACGATTCGTCCTCTGCAAGGGTCGAGAGAGGTCTAGTTTGTATCCTTGAAAATTTGTTCATAGCGTCCGTCAAGTACGCTTTGGGACTCGGACGCTCGGGGTCTGTATAGTGGATGTCAATACAATATCTTGTTGACGTAAAACGTGAATACGATACAGCACTGGCACGAGCGATAGGTGCGCAGTCCCAGATAAGCTGCGCAGCTTCACAAAATCATGCACGTGATATACCGAAAAGGACAGAGTAAGTTGCAACTCCACGGCAACTCCATGCAGCCTTGATTTGAAAGGGCGCCTATCCACGTTCGGCCTTGCCTTGCCACTGTACCCATCACATATTAGGGAGTAGAAGCGCCATGAACGGTCCTCGCGGACACGTACCTCAGCCCAAATATCTGAGACAATATTATAGATCTGGCTGACAAGTGCGAAGAGGATCCTTGAGTGAGCAACATAACGTGGGTGCGTCTTGGCGAAGCACCATATGGCTGTAGCCGGAAACAACCTGTCTGTTATTCAGCGTGGAACCAGACTCAGGCATAACTGCTTCGTCACCGGCATCCTCTCCGATCTTGGCTTGTATTTTTGTCAGCTAGAGAAGCACCTCTTAGTTCGCAAGGCCATGGAGCATAGCCGCATATGACAGGAATGGAACTCTGAGATCTGAGAGACTAGGAGAGCACTGGCAGAACGTGATGAGAGATTCGGACATTGCCGACCTTGAGCAACGCGACACGTAATGTTCTCAACTTTCCAACGAATGACCAACCATCGGTATGATCGGTTCAGCGGTTGGATTCGAGCTATACTGCCATGCCCCAAGTCACTGCTAGGCAATGACAGTGCCGATATTGTATCAAATGCTGGTGATCATTTGACTCATTGGTTTCGGCGCCCGAACACGTCAAAAGTGGAGCAGTACAGGTAGGGCGTATCGTGGCGCTAGTACTGGATTATGATATATGACACCCCGCAGCACCCACCTCCAGTTCATCAATACACAACACAGGAACTTCAAAGGCCCGTGTGAATGATAATGAGTCATTCTTCCTCCGAGGAATTACTCCCCTTTCCAACCCATACTTACCTTCTGGCGGTCTGACCCTGTCTTTTCGCGTTTATTGGGGCAGGACATTTAACATACGGACAGATTTCCTCTCTGATTCTCCGCACTACACACCCATTATTGAAGCCGCCTCCGCCAACGGACGAATTGGGATCAAGTTGTCGCACTTTTTCTCACTTTCTTCCTACCTCTGGGTCTATCGCTTCACGCTGGGACACTGGACGAGAACTAGGTAACCTGCTCTCCGCCTGAGCACCGTTCTATTTTCACTCACAGGCCTTTCGATTTTTTTTCTGTAGGGCGTACTTGAATGTCGGGCATAGTTGGTACGGGCTTGTTGAATGACTTGGTTCGAGACATAACAGATCAGCAGGTCTTCTTGGTGCGTAATGTCATGTCCGAAGTTATGTGGTGATCAAGCTTTGATCTCCACCATCAATAAGTATGATTTCTTACCATTGCTCCCAGTACATAACAGGTATGGCTGTAGAGCTTTTGTGTTGTGACCTTACCGTCTCTCATTACGAAATGCTCACTGAGCACATCCTGGTCGATTAGTAGCAAGCACGACATTAATTGTAAGTGTCACATTTGCGCAATATGTATTGGCGAGAAATCTAACAGCTCCCCACTCTGGTCACATCGTGTGTAGTTTCATGACTGGTTCTTGACGAGCTACGAAGAGGTGAAGATAATGTGCTCGCTCGGTCCACCTCTACTCACCGAAGAATGGGTCGGCGTTTTCGTCGAGACAGTTGACTTTCGTCTGGCGCCGAGGCGGAAATCTTTATGTCCGGATACTATTTGTAGGGGCACGATACACAGCACTCGCATGTGCCCTTTTATATTGGTTTCCGGTACGCCTGCTATGTTGGTTAGGGCCGTCTGTGGGCACCAAACAGGGCTCATTGTTAAGATAGGTATCACCTAAGGTTGGCAAGATTGTGACGTGGCTGGATGTCGTCGTTGTCATATGTTCAGAGCGTGAGCATCTTATGTCGTTGTTCGGGATTTTGCTCAATCAGCTTGTAGTCATCTTTGTGTTGAGGACGTGGGCAATATGGGAAAGGAGCCGACCAATCCTTGTATTCCTCATTGGATTGACTACCGTACAATGGCGGTTCTTCACCTAAGTTATGTCTTACTGACCCGCGTTGAAGGCTTTTGCAGTATTGTCGATCGTTGTGATCGAGTTTCCCACACCCATGGCCCTTGGCACGTGATTTCACTTTACCAGTGTCACGGAGGAGATTTGACATATCAGCTGGCGCATAGAGACATCATCTATTACTGTGATCTTTGAAGGCGCGGGCCAATATAAAATACCCACAAGCACAGTCCAGTATGCATGGGTCGCATCTACACCGTTTCTCCTTCTACTGGTTCTGCAATCCTGTGTGTCCGGTTGTCTGGTGGTCATACTGTCGTCGCTGACATCATGCAGCTGTGTTGGCCTTGACTTCGTACAGAGTGCTACGATATCGTCGCAATAATTCAATGAGGTCGACGTTGTTGGATGTACTTTGGATTGAAGGTCAGTGTTTTTGCACTTGCTGGACTCTGGTCGCGCTGACCGACATTCGCTTTTAAACCAGGAATCATGTACTTTGTTTGCATGTTCAGTAGGTATTTCTTTCCTTTCAAAAACGTGCCTGTTGAACAGATGACAAATAGTCGTTGGTGCTCTGAATGTTGGACTGATAATGAACGTCTCGGTGAGCCGCGCTTGACTATCAAAATTAGGGTTGTCTCACTCAAGAGTTCACACACAAAGCACCCAGAATTACAATTTGGACTTCTACAGTAAGCACCAACGTGAAGTGCCTCGTAGCTGAGCTGAGATACATGTGTTGACAGGTTCCAGACTGTCCTGCATAGTATCCTTTCGACGCGGGTTGTGCTACATACTGCCACGATGTTGAAGCAGGAGATCGTTGATTCACGGGCCACTGTAGCACGAAATCGGCGGGCAAGTAGCATGAGGTTTGCAGAAGTCATTACTAAGCCTGTACCAGAAGATGTAGGGATACATGAGAACCGGAGACAAATTAATATGGCATGAATTGCATGTGATTTTGTGTCGATTCAGTGTCGATTCCTACGATGTTGACGCGCCTGATCATAGCAGATGAGAATTAAGAATCCATCACCATTGGGCGTCGGGGATGCTAAACGATGTTTAACACAAGAAAAAGGAAACCGTCGAATGGTTCTCTTGCTTGCGATCTCTATCCAGGATACCTTGTCCATTCTATTTGACTGCCGCGTCATAATCACGGGCCTCAACGTCTAGGAGTTCATGAGGGCAAGTGATCTAAGGGGACGAATTGCGCCGTGGGGTGGAGAGGTGCTGCCAATGGGAGACTCGGACTGACCTGTTGAGTAACCTAGGTTGTACAGTATCTGCTCGTGTTAATGATATCGAAGGACAAGCCCCGTGTCAGAGGAAAATGGAAACCCAAGCCCCACAAGGGTGTGCGGGACGGTGATATGGTCAGCTGAGCACAGCCTGCATGTGGCATGTGTTGTTCTCCGCCTACTAATCGATACTAATCACCAGCACAGCTACCACTCGCTCGGACATCGAATCACGGTCCCTCGGGTTCGTATGTCAAATTATTTCTTGTCAGGGATGGACAGCAGGGTTATGATATCCGTGAGCGGGCAAGGGAGGAAGGAGTAAGAAGGAAGGAGAATTAGCAGGAGAGGAGAGAGCGTCATAGAATAGATAGGCTAGCATCGCTCAGCTCAGCGGTCGGCACTGGAGGCACTAAAGTGGTAGTTCTTCTAACCATACACGGTGTTGGCTCTGAAAGCGGATAATGGGGAAGGCCTTCACCGGTTCACCGGCAACAGGCGTGCACAGGTGCTAGCTGCACTTAAGGCTTGAGCGCTTGAGCGACTGAGCGACCGACTGCTGTGAGACAATTTGACATAGGATTACATATGCAGCAAGCCAGCGACAGTGAAATGGTCTCGTTGGCCTTATCAATATCTGTCCGTCTCAAAACTTACTTTGGGGAGCAGTAGGCTACAGCTGAGTCACTGACCAGTCTCTAGCCTGCGTGAGAAGGTTGGTAGCTCACCGTTTGACGCCCGGTGTGGGAAAATTGGGGCCATGAATTTGAAGTCGCCACGTCGAGGATCCTGACTGGGACCACATGGTGCACCTGCGTAGTGCCAAGTTGGTGTCATGGAGTCAGGCCATGCGGTGCGTAGCTTTAATTTGAATTCTTGTGAATCTGTTGCTGACCAATCATCGGCATTCTTGGTTCCGGCTGGTTGAGCCCTAGACGACTCAAGATCGGCCACTGCAAGTGAATCCAGAATTGATCAACCTGATGTCGCACCGATAGGGTGCTCACCCAAGGTACAGTAGTGGTACAGTACCCTTTAAATGTTCAATACCATCAAGTATCAACCAGATTGAAGGAGCCGAGCGCCCACCATCGAGTCAGTTCATCAATTGTCATCACAACGACGGTTTCTGTGCCAAACGGACGAGCGCTAGTGGAGCATTCAATCCTAACAGGCCTAACCCCCAGCAGTCACGGTGTCGTCGCTCCTCTCTACTTCCTCACACTACCGGATTCTAGCCTCTGTCCTCTCATATCTCTTGGAGCGGGATGTATTGAATCAAACTCTTCTGGGGTGCAGGTGTAACGCTGGGATATGCGGTGGGCTCGGAAACGAGCACTGTCCGGCCCGGGTCCCACCATACTGAGAGTGAACCGCCCTTCACATTGTGTGTGACTGTTTCATGTGTGACCTGACACAACGCACGTGAGGACATTACCATGCCACTGCCTCAACTGTCAACCATTGATGCCATCAATGTCCCTGCCTCGCCTCCCTCGCACCCTGCCTTCGTTGTTCCCCATTCCTTGTCCATCTCATCCTTTCTCCTCATTCGCTGCCTCTCAAGTCCCCGCTTGCCTCACCTCAAGCCACTGCCGACGTCAACACACCGTCTTGTTTGTTGGCGGACGCCACAAAAGCGCACCACTTTGACTAGTGCTATGCACGTCGAGCTCAACATTGCCTCTTCGGCCCTTGCTCGGGTCCACGCCTTGTTGGATTCAGGCCTACCTGGTTTTGGCCATATTTGTTCTATCTTCGTATGTCTCCTTATTCCCCTCATTGTCTTAGATCCTTCGTTTGTCTTGCTAGCTCCTACTCGATGCCTTTGCCATCGGACACCGACCCCTGCCACTCCCTTTCGACTCTGCACCCACTGTTGCGCATTGAGATACCATACATTTTCGCCTCTCCTTTGATCACCAGACTCCCCTTTTGCATACGACGCCGTGTGGTCTGTCGCCGGCAGCATTGGACTTCAAACCTTTTCTTTTTCTTTTTCTCCCTCTCACTCCTTCTCTGCGTAGCGTATACTGTCGCCCCTTGTCTCAGACTCGCCGTATAAATACCCCAGCCCAGCCCCGGCGAAAGCCAGGCAACTGCAGCCCACTCTCTCTCCCTCTTCTGTCCACATCCGATTTCTGTGTGTTTTCACGACCTCTATCTGACCTCCCGTGACGTTCCGATATCCGACTTGTACGTCCCCACCCTCTTCCGAAATCCTTGACCATTTCAGACATCGCGCCATGTTATCGCACCGATTCATACCTGACCACGAACGCACGACTTCACTTCGTGCTTCATTTCAACTTGAGCTCCGGCTTGTGTTCTCGGCCATCTTGGGAGCGCAGTTCGTATTCCCCTTATCTCCAAACTCTCACGCGGACTTTCCGTCTGCGATATATCTGGCTGCCCCAGAGAGGCAGTGAGCTTTTCTAAGTTTGCTGCTTCTCTTCATTCCTTTTTTCATTTCAGATTCCATTTTTTGCACTTGGTTGCCGTTGGTGACCTTGCGCATGCCGAGCCGACCTCAGCCTAGGGACAACCAAGGACGTTTCATCCGTAGCACCCAGCCCCAACAGGAGGAACATGAACCAGTCACACCACAAGTCCAAGTCACCCAACCCAGCACATTACAATGCATTCTCCTTGCTGCCAGCACTCCACTCATTTCAGACATCCCCGTGTCTGAATTTATCTCCAACATCACACAAGCGTACTGCCATAGCTCACCTATACCCGACTCCTCTGAGTCACCCCCAAGCCTCCTGTTCACGTCAGAAAGTGCCCTGTCCCCTCTGATTTGCTACATACCTCCTCTGCGTTTCATGTCTAACACCATACCCGCTCCAGTGTTCAACGTGCCTGGGTTTGACCCAATTATACCACCGGTAATCTCACCCTTGCAACTACCCTACGCTTCTTTCAACATGCCACGGCAGTCTGCTCACCTAAGCAATGATGAGCTGTCATACACCGACGACGACCAGTTTGTACAACTACCACCACCACTCCTGCCACGCCTGTATCAAGCACCGCCTCAGCACCCAAGGCAACTCCCTCACGCCAGGCCTTCGCCACAGCTGGCACACCCAAGAGCCTTACCTCAGCCACCGCTCATGCTACCGCTGACGTCCGCCACGCCCTACGCTCCACCTCTTGGCACCGGCGTTGGTGCCATGCCGTCCGTGCGTTCCAAGCTTGCACCCTGCTTCTCCGGCGACATCGAGCTACCTATCGAAGAGTTCCTGGACGAGTATGAGGAGTGGGCGGACAAGTGTGGGCTCTCAAGTAGGCAGAAGGTAGAGATGGTCATTTGGTACGTGGACCACTCCCAGCATCACGTTTGGCAAAACTTGCCAGGATACTTCAACCGCGACTGGGACACCTTCTGCAATGAGCTATGCGCTGAATACATCAGCCCTACCCCAGAAGGCCAATTCTCAAGGCAGAAGCTCATCGACTTCGCCGCCAAATACGCCTGGAAGTGCATGGGGGACAAGACTGACGTCATCAACTACCAACGCCAATTCAATGCTCAAAGCAAGGTCCTCCTCAGCACAGGTAGGGTAACCGTAGGCAAGC